>Ga0315901_10010603_pt1 | contig 10458 bp, 10 predicted proteins | sample LakEriMetagenome_10_FD_203761 | JGI IMG/M metagenome (GOLD analysis project Ga0315901, IMG submission 203761) | Freshwater fungal communities from buoy surface, Lake Erie, Ohio, United States - Buoy 2 MA116 | ecosystem: Environmental > Aquatic > Freshwater > Lake | place: USA: Lake Erie, Ohio... | reverse complement strand
CATGGTCAGAAGTTCGTAGGTCGCCACGGCCTCCTCGTCCTGATTTGTAACCGATACGTCCCAACGTACTTCGCCGTATTCGTCATTGCGTTGGCTCTTCGCCTTGGCAGTCAGTCGGACCTGGATAGCATCACCGGGTGAAACCGGCTTCAGGAAGCGCAGATTGTCCAGCCCGTAGTTGGCCAACACCGGCCCAGGCGCAGGATCGACGAACAGACCTGCGGCGAACGACAGGATCAAGTAGCCGTGGGCTACCCTTCCCGGAAAGAACGGATTGGCGGCCGCAGCCTCGTCATCCATGTGAGCGTAAAAGGTGTCGCCCGTAAACTCGGCGAAATGCTCGATATCCTCGAGGCTTATCACGCGCGGGGCAGTCAGGATCGACTTGCCGATCTCGAGTTCGCCGAAGGTCAGGCGGAAAGGATGCGGCAGCTCGTTGTCCACTGGCGAACCATTGAGCCAGCGATGTCCCAAGGCGGCGATCATGCGCGGCGAGCCCTGCAGCGCAGTGCGTTGCATGTAGTGAAGCACGCCACGCACGCCGCCCATCTCCTCCCCGCCGCCCGCTCGTCCCGGGCCCCCATGGACCAGGCCGGGCAGGGGCGATCCATGGCCCGTGGATTCCCGAGCGCAGTCACGGTCCAGGATCAGGACCCGGCCGTGCCAGGCAGCAGCCCCGGCAATGAAGGATGAGGCCACGTCAGTGTCATAGGTGAACAACGACATCACCAGCGACCCTTGACCACGATTGCAGAGCGCCACCGCGTCCGCGACGTCGCGATAGGGCATCAGTGTCGATACCGGCCCGAAGGCTTCCTTGTCGTGAACACTCGACGCATCCCAAGGCGTGTCGCAGCGCAGGAGGATTGGTGAAAGGAAGGCACCGTCCGGAGCAGGGGGCACGTCGGGATCACCGAAGACGATGCGTGCCTCCTTCGCCAGTTCCGCAACGACCTCGCGAACGTCGCGAAGCTGTCGGGTGCTGACCAATGCCCCCATGGTGACCCCCTCGACCATTGGATCGCCGACGACCACCTTTGCCAACTGGACGGATAGCGCTTCCTGCACCGCGTCGATCAGGTCTGCCGGTACGAAGGCCCGGCGAATGGCGGTGCATTTCTGGCCCGCCTTGGTCGTCATCTCCCTGACGATTTCCTTGACGAAGAGATCGAACTCAGGCGCTTCAGGCGTCACGTCCGGCCCGAGGACCGTAGCGTTCAGGCTATCACGTTCAGCAACGAACCGGACGCTCTCGCGGGCGAATACGACGTGCGACTGCAGCTTCTGGGCTGTCGCCGCCGAACCGGTAAAGGAGACGATGTCCTGGCAGGTGAGGTGGTCAAGGAGATCGCCCGTGGACCCGGATATCAGTTGCAGCGCGCCGTCGGGCAAGACGCCAGCCTCCAGCATTATGCGCACGCAGGCCTCGGTGACATAGGCTGTTGAGGACGCCGGCTTGACGATCGCGGGCACGCCGGCAAGCAATGTCGGGGCAAGCTTTTCGAGCATACCCCAGACCGGGAAGTTGAAGGCGTTGATATGGACGGCCACGCCTTGGATCGGCGTGTAGATATGTTGTCCAACGAAGGTGCCGCGCTTGGACAGCGGCTCGATTGGGCCGTCCAGCAGCATCGTGTCGTTGGGCAGCTCTCGCCGACCCTTCGAAGCATAGGCGAAGAGAGTGCCGGCGCCGCCTTCGATGTCGATCCATCCGTCGCTACGCGTCGCCCCGGTGTGGGCCGAAAGGACATAGAGTTCTTCCTTGCGAGCCATGACCGCCTCGGCGAGCGCCTTGATCATGCGGGCGCGGTCGTGGAACGTCATCTCCCTGAGCGTAGGACCGCCCTGGGCGCGAGCATGAGCGGCCATGGCTGCAAAATCGATGCCGTTGGACCCGATGCTGGCCACTGGCGCGCCGGTGATGGCAGACATGACCGGCTCAAGCCCGTCGCTGGCTTCGTACCAGGCGTCGCGGACGTAACTTTTCAGGACGGCGAAGGTCATGGATAGCGTCTTTCGTTGAAGGATCAGCGGCCCTTGAAGATCGGCTTGCGCTTTTCGAGGAAGGCGGCGACGCCCTCCCGGTAATCTTCGGTTCGGCCCAATGCGCGCATGGCGTCGCGCTGGAGGTCGAGTTCGACGTTCAGGCTGTTCTGCCAGCTTTGGCGGATCATTCGCTTGGTCGCGGCCAGTCCGGCGGTAGGGGCTGTGGCGAAGCCCGCGACCACTGCGTCAGCGGTCGCGGCGAGGTCTATATCGTCGACGACCTGCCAGATGAGGCCGTAGGCTTCCGCCGTCTCGGCCGGGATTGGCTTGCCCGTGAGCGCCATGCCCAAAGCGCGCGCTTGTCCGACAAGTCGAGGGAGGATCCAGGTGCCCCCGCTGTCCGGAACCAGTCCGATCGCGGCGAATGATTGGATGAATTTGGCTGATCTCGCCGCAATGACGATATCGCACGCTAAAGCTATATTGGCCCCCGCCCCTGCCGCGACGCCATTGACGGCGCAGACCACAGGGAACGGCAAGGCGACCAAACGTCGGATCAAGGGATTGTAGTAGGCCTCCACTGAGGCACCGAGATCCATCGCCGCATCGCCCTGGGCTATCTCGCGATCCGACAAGTCCTGTCCAGCGCAGAAGCCGCGGCCTGCACCCGTCAACAAAAGAGTCCGCACAGACACGTCAGCTTCGACTTTCGAGAGTGCATCTTGAAGTTCGCGGTGCATCGCAACGGTGAAGCTGTTCAGCCGATCCGGACGATTCAGGGTGAGGCGCGCCACTCTATCGGCGATGCTGAAATCGATGGTTTCATACGCCATTCGCACCCCTAACCTTGCTTGATCAGGGGGCTTCATAAAGAAGACCGAACGGACGGTCAATTATTGCAGAAAGGCCATCGCGGGACTATGCCTGATGCACTGGGCCGTTCCAGCACGCAAATTCCGGTGACAATCATGGCCGAAGCGTTCGTGTGCGACGCAGTTCGCACACCCATTGGCCGTTTCACTGGCGGGCTTGCTACCGTGCGTCCAGACGACCTTGGGGCCATCCCATTGCGAACCCTGATCATGCGTAATCCGGGGGTAGACTGGAGCCGACTCGACGACTTGGTGCTGGGCTGCGCCAACCAGGCCGGCGAGGACAACCGCAATGTCGCCCGCATGGCGGCATTGCTGGCGGGGTTGGGTGAGGCTGCGCCGGGTGCCACGATCAATCGACTGTGTGGATCGGGCCTGGACGCCGTCGCGATAGTGTCGCGTGCGATCAAAGCCGGGGAAGCTGATCTCTGTATCGCCGGCGGCGTCGAAAGCATGACACGTGCGCCGTTCGTCATGGGGAAGGCCGAATGCGCCTTCTCGCGCGTCGTTGAAATGTTCGACACAACATTGGGCTGGCGCTTCATCAATCCGGAGATGAAAGCGCAGTTCGGCGTCGATTCCATGCCGGAAACGGGTGAAAATGTCGCCGCTCAATTCGGCATCTCGCGCGAGGATCAGGACGCCTTCGCAGTCCGCAGTCAAACGCGTGCCGCTTCCGCCCAAGCGTCGGGTCGACTGGCCGCCGAGATCACCGCCGTCACTATCGCTGAGAGGACAGGCCATGCGATCGTGGTGGATCGCGACGAGCATCCTCGCACAACTTCCATGGAGGCCTTGGCCAAACTGAAGCCGATCGTTCGTCCGGACGGGACCGTTACGGCGGGGAACGCCTCGGGCGTCAATGACGGCGCTGCGGCGGTCATCGTCGCTTCCGAAGCAGCGGTGAAAATCCACAATTTGACACCCCGTGCCAGGGTCCTGGCCACGGCTGTCGTCGGCGTACCTCCGCGGATCATGGGCATTGGCCCCGCGCCGGCCTCTCTCGCTGCCTTGGCGCGGGCCGGCCTGTCCGTCACCGACATGGACCTCATCGAGATCAACGAGGCGTTCGCCTCCCAAGCCCTTGCCGTCTTGCGCCAGCTCGGGCTGCCGGAGGATGCGGACTTCATCAACCCGAACGGCGGCGCTATCGCCTTGGGACATCCGCTCGGCATGTCCGGCGCGCGCCTGTTGCTGACCGCAGTCGAGGAGCTCCAGCGGACCGGCAAACGCTATGCGCTGTGCACCATGTGCATTGGTGTGGGGCAAGGAATTGCAACTGTCATTGAGCGCGTCTGATCGGTAGAGGAAATTAGGTGACCGAACGGTCGGTTAATGATAGAGCAGGCTCAGTCGGGAGGTCGTGATGTACAGTGTCGAGTTGAAGTCTGGTGAGCAGCAGCGCGCCAGCCCCGCCGTAGAGGATCCAGCCCATCTGGCAGCGTTCGAGGCCCGGGTTGCCGCTGACGCCTTCATCGAGCCCAAGGACTGGATGCCGGAGGCCTACCGAAGAACGTTGATCCGTCAGATCTCACAACATGCTCACAGCGAGATTGTCGGCATGCTCCCGGAAGGCAACTGGATCAGCCGCGCCCCGTCCCTTCGGCGAAAGGCCATCCTTCTCGCAAAGGTGCAGGATGAGGCGGGTCATGGTCTCTATCTCTACTGCGCGGCCGAGACCCTGGGCGCTTCGCGGGACCAGATGACCGAGGCGCTTCTTTCCGGGAAGGCGAAATACTCGACCATCTTCAACTATCCGACCGTGACTTGGGCCGACATCGGCACGATTGGCTGGCTGGTCGATGGCGCGGCCATCATGAATCAGGTCCCGCTTCAGCGAACTTCCTATGGACCCTATGCGCGAGCAATGGTGCGGGTCTGCAAGGAAGAGAGCTTCCACCAGCGCCAGGGATACGAGGCCGTCATGGCGCTTGCGGCCGGTACGCAGGCCCAGAAATCCATGGCGCAGGATGCACTGAACCGCTGGTGGTGGCCGTCCCTCATGATGTTCGGGCCTCCTGACGATCAGTCGCCGAATACCGAACAGTCAATGCGCTGGCGGATCAAACGCGACACCAATGACGAGTTGCGACAGAAATTCGTCGACATCACCGTGCCCCAAGCGGAAGCCATCGGCCTTGCCATTCCAGATGCCGACCTTCGCTGGAACGAGAGCAAGAAGGGCTATGACTTCGGCGCGGTTGATTGGGATGAGTTCTTCGCCGTCGTGCGTGGCGAAGGGCCAGTCGCGAAGGAGCGTATCGAAGCCCGTCGGCGCGCTTGGGCCGATGGCGAGTGGGTGCGTGAGGCCGTGATGGTCCATGCCGGGAAACAGGCCGCCAAGGTCGCGGCCTGACGGCTAACACGTGTCGAGGGAGATTGAGACATGACTAGTGAGCTGCCGCTCTGGGAAGTCTTCATGCGCGCCAGAAACGGGCTGTCGCACCGACACGTGGGCAGCTTGCACGCCGCCGATGCGCGCATGGCCATCGAGGGGGCACGAGATGTCTACACGCGCCGGCTGGAAAGCGTGAGCCTGTGGGTCGTCCCCTCGGTGGCGATCACTGCCTCTGACCCGGGTGAAAGCGCATCCCTCTTCGAGCCCGCGCAAGACAAGGTTTACCGCCACCCGACCTTCTATGTCGTCCCTGACAACATCACTCACATCTGACGATGGCACCTCGTGATCTTGCCCTGCTGGAACTGGCGCTGCGCCTGGGCGACGACGCCCTGATACTAGGGCAAAGGCTCGGAGAGTGGTGCGGCCACGCCCCTACGCTCGAGGTCGATCTCAGTCTTACCAATATTGCGTTGGACCTGATCGGGCAGGCCCAGCATTTTCTCGCCTATGCGGGGGAGTTGGAAGGCGAGGGGCGCGACGCTGACAAGCTGGCCTTCCGTCGGGACGTGCTGGAGTTCCGGAATTGCCTTTTGGTCGAACAGCCCAACGGCGACTTCGCGCGCACGATGACGCGTCAGTTCCTGTTTTCAACCTGGCAGCATCTGCTGATGGAGCAGCTCGCCCAGAGCCGTGACCCCCGTCTCGCGGGCGTCGGGGCCAAGGCGGTCAAGGAGGTCACCTATCACGCCCGTCTGGCGTCCGACTGGGTGGTTCGCCTCGGCGACGGCACCGAGGAAAGCCGGCGGCGGATGACCGAGGGCTTGGACTGGACCTGGCGTTTCGTTGACGAATTGTTCGAGGTCGATGCGTCCGAAGCTGAGTTGGTCGCCGTGGGCGTGGCCGTTGACCGGCCGGCGTTGCGCCCGGCATGGGATGCCCGGGTCGGTGATGTTCTGGGTCGCGCGGGCCTGTCGGCTCCAATCGTGAAGCGGGGCGTTTCCGGTGGCCGGACCGGACGACACAGCGAGCACCTCGGCCACATGCTGGGTGAAATGCAGTTCCTCTCCCGGGCCTATCCGGACGCGGTCTGGTGACCGTGTGCCAGACGCTGAACGTGCCGGACGCTGCGCTTGAAGCCGTGCTCGCTGGTGTTCCCGATCCCGAAATCCCGGTCGTCACGGTGGTCGATCTCGGCATCCTTCGGGGAGTTCGAGTACGGCCTGACGGTGGGCGGGAAGTGGTCCTGACGCCCACCTACACCGGTTGCCCTGCAACCTTGGCCATCGAGGCGAGCGTGCGCTCAGGGCTCGATGCGGCAGGTTTTAGGGACGTGACAGTGGTCACAGAGCTGTCGCCGCCGTGGAGCACAGACTGGATTACAGACGCCGGCAGAGAAAAGTTACGTGCCTATGGGATCGCTCCGCCGGAGAAGGACGCGGCTCGAAACAGCCTCAAGCCTGAAGCACCAGCCCAATGCCCCCAGTGCGGCTCTTGTCGCACCCATGAAGTCAGCCGCTTTGGATCGACTCCATGCAAGGCGCTTTGGCGCTGCGAGGCCTGCGCCGAGCCCTTTGATCGCTTTAAATGCCTCTAGGCCCATCATGACCGCAAAGTCCGATTTCCACAGGCTACGGGTCGCCGAGGTTCGTCGCGAGACCGTTGACGCGGTGTCCATCCTGTTCGATGTGCCCGATAGGCTGGCGTCGGTCCTGGCGTTTGAACCGGGTCAATACCTGACCCTACGCCACGAGATCGCTGGCGAAGACATTCGCCGCAACTATTCCGTCTGCGCCTCGCCACTGGACGGCGAGCTGCGCGTCGCTGTCAAACGGGTCGGTGGTGGTCGCTTTTCCACCTTTGCCAACGAAACGCTGCAGGCCGGCGATCTGCTGGACGTGCTCAAGGCAGCCGGACATTTCACGGCGACCTTCGATCCGGCCAAGGCCCGGACCTATGTTGCGTTCGCCGCAGGCTCTGGGATTACCCCGGTGTTGTCCCTGGTCAAGACCGCGCTGCTGGTCGAACCCGAAAGCCGGTTTACAGTCTTCTACGGTAACCGCGTGAGCGCCAACATCCTGTTCCATGAAGAGCTTTCGGCGCTCAAGAACCGTTTCATGGGTCGGCTGTCTGTCTTTCATTTTCTTACGAGCGAGGAAGAGGAGATCGCCCTCTTCAACGGTCGCCTGGACCGAGCCAAATGCGACGAAATCCTCGACTGTCTCGTCGAACCATCCGAAATTGATCTGGCTTTCGTCTGTGGCCCCGAAGACATGATGCAGGCCGCCGAGCAAGCTCTGCAGGCTACCGGTGTGCCGGCGTCCAGGATCCTGTTGGAACGCTTCGCCAACGCGGGGTCCAGCGCCATCCTCGACGAGGCGGCAACGGCCCGAGTCCAGGCTGCGGCGGGAATTCCCATGCGTGTTGTTCTTGATGGCCGTAGGCTCACCGTCGCCTTCGACGCCGACCAGGGCAATATTCTTGACAGCGTCCGAGCCGCGGGAGCTCCGGCGCCCTTTGCCTGCAAGGGCGGCGTTTGCGCCACCTGCAGGGCCAAGCTTATCGAGGGCAGGGTTGAGATGCGGATCAACTACGGCCTGACGCCAGAAGAGGTGGCACAGGGCTACGTGTTGACCTGCCAGTCAACGCCAGTCGGCGAAGGCGTTGTCTTGAGCTATGACGCATGATGGACTTGGGGCTTGTCGCCGTATGTGGGGCTGGGGCAATGGGCTCCGGCATTGCCCAAGTCGCCGCTCAGGCGGGTCACTCCGTAGTCGTCTTTGACACCTCGGACGCGGCGCTCGCTCGTGGCCTGACGGCTGTCGAGACCAGCCTCGCCGGCCTGATCAAGCGCGGACGATTGAGTTCTGCGGCAGCTGAGGCGTTCGCGCGCAAAATCGCATGGACGACCCGGATTGAAGACATCGGCGATGCGGTGCTCGTGATCGAGGCCATCATCGAGGACGCCGATAGTAAAGCGAAACTGTTTGATCGCATCGAGGCCGTCGTCGCCGAAACGGCCATCCTGGCCACCAATACGTCTTCGCTTGCGGTGTCGGGGCTGGCTGCGGTTCGCGCGGTCCCCGGCCGGTTCCTGGGACTTCATTTCTTCAATCCGGCGCCGGTGATGAAGCTTGTCGAGGTGATCCGCGGCGTCGCGACAGAACCGGCTGTGGTTGATGAAGCGATGCGGCTGATGGGCGCCTGGGGCAAGTCTGCTATCTGCGTGCGCGACGTTCCCGGCTTTATCGTCAATCGGGTCGCGCGGCCTTATTACGCTGAAGGATTCCGCGCCTTGGGCGAAGGCGCGGCTCGACCTGAGGTGCTCGACACCCTGTTCCGAAAAGCGGCCGGTTTTCGCATGGGGCCGCTGGAGCTGGCCGATTTGATCGGTCAGGACATCAATTTCGCGGTCGCGAGGTCAGTCCATGACGCCTGTTTCGGCACGCCCCGTTTTGCGCCCCAGCCTGCCCAAGGGGCGCTGGTCGAGGCGGGCCTGCTCGGCCGGAAATCGGGACGCGGCGTTTATGACTATCGTATCGGCGGCGCGCCAACCGTCGACGGCCCCGGCGAGTCAGAGACGCCAGGCCACATCGTTATCGGTGCGGAGGTCGATCCCGTGTTGGCCAGCCTCGTCGTCGCTGCTGGCGGTATCCCCGGCGGCATTCCGAGCAATTGCATTGAGGCTGACGGTGTGTTGGTCGCCATCTCTGACGGCCGCCTTGCCGCAACCTGGGCCGAGCAGCACGGCAAACCCGTGGTCCTCCTGGATTGGAGCGCTCGGGATTCGGAATCGTGCGGCTTCGCGGTCTCCGCGGCGGCGGCGCTGCCGGTTGCCAGAGGCTTACTGGCGGCTATCGGTCGCGAGGCGCTCGAACTGGCGGATAGGCCGGGTTTGATTATTCTCCGAACACTGGGCCAGGTGGCCAATGCGGCAGGCGATGCTGTTCGCGATCGGGTCGCCGAACCGGCCGAAATCGACCAGGCGATGCGGCTTGGCGCCAACTATCCTTTTGGCCCCTTGGCATGGGCCGAAGCCTATGGCCACGCACGACTAATCCGAACCATGGAAAACATCGCTCGCAAAACGGGCGAAGCGATGTACCAGCCTTCAGAATACTTCCGGAGCACGCCATGAGCCAGTCTTCGGATATTCTGATCGTGGAACGCCCGGCCGTTGGCGTAGTTGTCCTCAGGATGAACCGGCCGGATCAGCGCAACGCGCTGGCGACCAGTCTTCTCACCGCACTCGCCGATGCTCTTGGGGCTGCGGCCGAAAACGACGCGGTGCGCTGCGTCGTCGTCACAGGATCCGAGCGGGTCTTTGCGGCCGGTGCTGATATCAGAGAAATGGCATCCAAAACCGGCGCAGGAGCGCTTCTCGATGTCCGAGGGGGATTGTGGTCGCGAATCCGAGGGTTTCCCAAACCTCTGGTAGGGGCTGTCGAAGGTTTGTGTCTCGGCGCTGGCCTTGAACTCTTGATGTGCTGCGACCTCGCCGTCGCCGCCGAGGGTGCGCAATTTGGCCAACCCGAGACAAACCTCGGCATCATCCCCGGCGCGGGTGGGACAGCGACACTCCCCCGGTTGGTGGGTCGCGCCGCCGCAATGAAGCTGGTTCTGCTGGGCGATCCCATCGATTCGGGACAAGCGCTCGCGCTCGGGTTGGTGTCACATGTCTCGGCCACCGGACAGGCTTTAGAGGCCGCGCTCGACCTCGCTTCCCGACTGACCGCAAGGGCACCGCTGGCGCTGCGTCAGGCCAAGGCAATGATCTCGGCGGCGTTTGACCTGCCCCATTCAGCGCATCTGGCTGCGGAACGTCAGGCGTTCGCAGTGCTGTTCGCGACGGACGACAAGGAGGAGGGCGTCTCAGCCTTCGTAGAAAAACGTACCCCCCAATGGAAAGGGCGCTAGCGCCACCCCACTCCCCGTCGAAGGGCTCGACCCGGTCGCTCGGTGCTGTCATTCCAACGCCAACTCGTCTCCAGTCGGCGCATTGAGGGCGGGGGCGGCGATCGCCAGGTTTCGAGCGACTTCCACTCGACCAAGGCGGCCGAGCGGTGGGCCTTGAAACGATCTCTGCTGATGAGGTGGCGGTTCTGGTTGAAGTGGTTACGGAAGGCGGCATGGACGGCGCTGAATTTTTGCAGGGTCTTCATCTGGCGGAAGCGTGGCTTGGCCCGCTTTCGTCGTTTAAACGGCAGGTGTGAATTCTCGACGCGATTGTTGAGCCAGCGGCCAGTTACCTGCTTTCCCACG
>Ga0315901_10010600_pt1 | contig 10460 bp, 7 predicted proteins | sample LakEriMetagenome_10_FD_203761 | JGI IMG/M metagenome (GOLD analysis project Ga0315901, IMG submission 203761) | Freshwater fungal communities from buoy surface, Lake Erie, Ohio, United States - Buoy 2 MA116 | ecosystem: Environmental > Aquatic > Freshwater > Lake | place: USA: Lake Erie, Ohio... | reverse complement strand
GGAAGCCGTCATATCGGATCGAACACTCGGAAAAAGTCAGCTCGAGCGATTTGGAAATCACATCGGGAGTCTCTGCAGAGCGAATAAACCGACCGCGACGCAATAGAACCGTACCTGACGGATGCATCGAATGCACAAATCGCTGGAATCCACTTTGCGGCGCATTTCGAGGAGATAGCGCACGTATTAGTGTTTCATCGATCGCGATCGGGCCGTCGGCTGCGAGGATCAAGTCCATCAGCCAACGCGGTTCTGCCTTTTGCAAAGTTAGCGAACCACTGAGCCGCTGCTCGCCGGCGATCGCCGTAAGCTCAGGAGCGTGGATGCGCCCGTTCTCGTAAATGAAGTCACCTTGGATGCCCGTTACCGGATACGGGAAAAAGTCAGCATGAACTCCAGCGTTGCGTGCTCGTACCAAGACGCGTGGATTCCACTTTTGGCCATCGAATTGAATAGCGGCGGACGCATCGACCGTACCTTGGACACCCATTCGCTTCCAGTGCTCCTGCAACGCTGCAGGGAGGGCTTGGTAAAGACGATCATCGAGAGCCAAGTTTTGGATGGTTGCAGTCGCGGCCAACGGGGAACCCGGGCCGAATCCATTCATATCGCATTCCAATCGAATAGCCGCGTCTCCAGAGCTCGCGTTGCAATTCCGTAGTTGTAAAAGTCGGTTTCGGCAAAAAACGTCCCCTGAGATGTTATCGAGAGGGTACGGAACCATCGGATGGAGCAAACGCCCATTGCTCAGATGGGCCTGAGACTGAAACTGGATCTCTCGGTTTTGTTCTGAGACCCCAAAAGCTAAATCGACTTCACCGGTGAATCCCTTCGTCTGCACCAACGAGTCCTGAATCACTAGCGGGAGTTGATGGAACAAGCGGCTGGAATACTCGAGCTTGGAAATAGTGCCAGTTGCATTCCACGAGGATTTGTCCACGGCCATGCGAGCTTCGACGTTGGCGTGAGCAAAGTAACTGCTGGCAAGGCTTCCTTGGATAAGGATCTGCTGCACCTCGCCAGGCGCACCGGTCGGAGTTGCTAACGAAGCATGGGCTCGCAAATCGTGGCAAATGATCTCGCGATCAGCACCCCCCGTTTCATGACCGATCCGAACCAAGCCTGACCTAATTTGGATTTGAGGGAATCGCGTTGGAATCGGTTTCCCAGACGAAAACTCTTGGATACTCCAACGACCGGATGAAAGTGGCCATATGCACAATTCCACACTGTCGACGGTCACCGATTCGATCGGCAATTGACCTTGTGCCAATCCCACCAATTCCAACGGACCATTGCAAACAATACGACCTATCCGGACTACGTCCCGAAGTCCTTGGTCGGTTGTTTTTGCAATTCGCAAACCATCCACGGTGATCGATTGACCCGCGATCAGCCGTGCCCGATCTACTGACACGTAATGATGAGGGAACTCTTGACGCAATCGTCGGATGATCTCGCTGGTCAGCTTGTGATCGACACGGCCTAAGAGAAAGTAGTAGCCCCATAATCCAGCGATGGCTAGCAGCAATAACCAAACAAGACGAGATTCGAAGACGTTATCGCGGCGCTTGTTCGGCGCGATTGTCGCTTCGTTCGCTTTGGTTGGAGTCCGTTCCATAGACCTTCTCGAAAATCCATTTCAGGATGCATACGCACCCGACACCCGCTAGCGGGCACAGCAGCACAATTCCCGGTTGCCGATACCGAACGGAGCCAATGAAAACGGCATGCAGGATTGCTAAGTAAAGGCACGATGCTAACGGAAGCCAAGCTCCGTCCACTCGCCGCAATCTCCATGCGCCCCATAGCCCACCCAATGCGATCACGATGTATCCGAAGGCTTCGGACCAACGTACCGCTGGATTCGATATCTCTCGTGCGACCGGGAATGGTGTCCAGGTTTTCCGCAACTTTACCAATCCGAGCCGAACAACGTCAGATGGATTTTCGATGGCCCATGCAATAGCAGCATTCTTCAACCGACGATCGATCCGCCATTCAAGAGTCGATTCCAACGGGACGCCTTGATTTGCTAGTATTTCGTCTTCTGCTTGTTGCTCGCGAATGAATGGGACCACGAAATCCATGTTTTCGTCACTGCTTCCACTAGCGCCGGCATGCCATCCGTCGTAGAGGCTGGCGCCAACTTGCAAGGTGGTGGGTACCCATTTCCCGGTGATCCCATAGTTTCGCACCCACCATGGGGACATCACCAGCAGGGCGCCAAAAACAAAAAAGGAGGCACCGGAAAGCCAATTGGCGATCCTCACTCGACGGGAATCGGGTCGCCCACCGTCTACCGATGGGCTTATGGCGTCGACGCTATTGTTCGCGATGTTTCGGCACGACAGAGTTCGGTACGACAGAGTTCGGCACAACAGATTTCGGCACGACAGAGTGCGTGGGGAACCAACCCAACATGCGATCAAGGTACATCCCATGGCTGCGAGTGGCCAGAGACTCCAGCTTGGTCGAGCCAAGCACGCCAAGCCGAAAGCGACACCAGCGGCGATGTAAAGCAGCCAACCTGGGCGCGAACCTCGAGTTGGATTGGAGTTGGGGCGAGAATGTTTCGACGCTGCGAACCAAAGAAGCATGCATGCGAGGACGATGAGCGGTGTTGAAATGCTTTCACTGAGAACGAAGATGCTCATCCCGATCGCACCTGGGTAGAGGGTCGCGAGCAACCCGGCCATGAGAGCAGATTGGTTTCCTGCCAGCGCGTATGACCACCAGATGATTAGCCAAACGGTCCACGTTCCTAGGAGGCAGCCGAGAACGCGCGCGGCCATCACCGAAGACCAGCTTAATTTCCCGTCACTGAGTAGCGTGAAGGGTGCGAGGACGACTGGGTAGAGTGGTGCTCGAAAGATTTTGGATTCGGAACTGCCATATTGAAACGGTTCCCCCGCGGCAATCCTGCCGGCCATAGTCCAATAGGAGTGGCTATCGCCGAATCGGAAGAATTGCTGGTCGTGCTCCAATTGCGATTGCCAAACCCACGCTGCAGAGATTCGAATCAGGAAAGCGAGGATTAGGATCGAAAAAACTAACCGGCGGTCTAAGGGTAGGCGTCGTTCGCGTTCCGAGGCTTCAGTTGGTGTTTCCACGGTGCATGTAATTCCACGTTATAACGTTCACCTGGTGTTCCAGCATTGCGTTCACCGGTTTTTGGCATTATCCGGAACCACCCTAGCTGGCAAAACTGCTTCTCACGGGTTTGTGGACGCTTGAACGACGGAGACTTCAAGATTGGATGCAAGGCGAATGATCGGCAAAAGATCATCGTAGGGATTGAGCGAATCGAATGCTACCTCGGTGAATTTGAGCCTGTCAGGTTTCAATACAGAGGATTCTCGCGACGAGTCGATTGGTATCCATCGTTCTCCATCGTGGTATTCGACCCACGCATGAAATGCCATCATCGGTCTTGCGGCAGATTGGTTGGCTAGGAATCCAATCGCGATGCGAGCCGGGATTTGGGTAGCGCGAAGCGTTGCAGCTAGGACGACGCTGTGATCAACAGAATGTCCTTTTCCCGCGACGAGGACTTTTTCTGCAAGTCGAACCGATTTATCGAACGGTATTACCGGTAATCGTTTCGCGATGCCGTCCCGAATGGCGTTAGCTTTGGCGGATTTGGAATCGTTCACACTCAGACCTTGTGCCTCGAGCAGCAATCGTCCCAGCAGTTTAATTTGCGGGTTGCTCGATGAAATTATTGGGGTAGAGATCAACGTCGACGGGTCTGCGTTCGGTTCCGATTCAAAGGGAAGAGCTGTTTCCTGGGAAATCGATGCGACTTCGGACGAGCCGTAGACGGTTACTTCGGAAGTTCTCGGATTGATCGCTCTTACGGTTTGGTTGGTTCGATTGCTCACGAACAATTTGGAATCGATGGCCCGCAGTTCGACTCGGTAGGTGACATTCGTGGATGTATGGATCAGCGGAGTATCGCCGAACACGGGTACATCCTTGATGGTTACCCCTTCAACATCGGCTTGCGCGATTCGCAATCGAGCGGTCTTGGGGTCGCAACGAAAGGATCGGTAATCGATCCCGGGAAGATACGATTTGTGCGATTCGCCTGATGCATCGGCCCAGAGGATGGCTCGGCGTTCCGTTTCTCCGGTGCGAGAAGTGCTTTGGATTTCGAGGAGTCGTTCGGTGGTTCCGTCATAAATTGGTGTTTCTAGGAACTCGAGCGCCTCGAGTCTGGCATCGACCATCCGCATTTGGAGGGGGTCAAAGTAGCGCACTTCCCGAATCTCTTTTTCCGTCATCGGCGATCGCATCAAGGATTGCTCGATAGCGAATGGGCCTCGATCCTTGTCGGTCCATGGAAGGGTGATACCAACAGGTCGTCCCTCGCCGATCGACTCAAATCGCAAATTGCCATCCCGAATCGAGCCTTGGAAGCGAGTCTTGTTGGTGCCATTCTGCAGGGTGCCTTCGAGCCTCAGGAGTTCACCGTTGGGTCGCTCGATTGAAATGATCTGGGTTCGCTGCTCGGTCGTTTGGCCCTTGCGAGTGATGAAGACACGGCTCTCCGCTTCGATGCGCAGCGTGTTTTCCTTTGAGTTTTGCGCAGGATCTGCAACCCGCGACAGTTCGACGGATCGGCGAATGTATCCGACCGGTTGATTTCCTTCGTACTGAATCTCCCACTGCGTACGTGGTATCCGATCGCTGGAGAGCCATGGATCCTCGCGCTCATCGGCCTTGGGTTTGGCACGATTCACCTCGATGCGGGTTGTCGGTTCGATCGAGCCATTGGTCCGAGAGTCGCTCGTTTCGGGACTTGTGGCATCGCTCGATGAGGGGGCTGTCGTACCGGGAGTGCTGTTCATGCCGCCGCTGTTGGTGTTGGCGGCTTCACTCCGAGTTGTGTCATTGGCTCGAGCGATGGAATCGTCCGTGGGGAGACCGATTTCGCGCAGCATGCTCGCTTTAGCCACCGCTTTATCATTGCTCTGTTTTTGTTCGCAGCCGGGTTGCATCGAGACAAGCAACGCGAGAAGTGCGAGGCGAGGGAGTATCGGTAATCCTTGTTTTGGACATGGAGCCGAGATTCCGTGGATTGGGGTCAGTGGGGAACGAAAGTGCATGGAGACATTCGGGGAGGAGGAGATGAGTTCGGATAGGAAAATGGGAGGTCTCCGGACCATTCCAGCCTACCCGGAAAGGCTCGGGGTAGGAATCGTTCCCTGCTCGAGGTTGGCTTAGTTCGCCTAGGAAACGGATGACGGACCGATTGTAACGAATGTAACGGGGTGAAAAGCTAGGAAAACGGTAACGAAACAAGTTGCTTTTCGGGGTTGTGACCTAACTTTGGTTGTTCCCGACAGCGGGGGTGAGCCCAACACGGCTCTCCCAGCGTTGGTTGTTTTTTGTTTACTCGTATTACCTATTGAGACGAGCGAGTTCCATGGGTCTAGTTCCCGGATACCGATCCAACGCCGCGCCGAGCAACGAAGCCGGACAACGTTCCATTCCTACGTCGAGCTTCGAGTCGCTCAGCAGCGATGAGCTTGAAGCCCATATGGAGCGATTCCGTTACGGAGCTTTCGATTTGACCGAAGCGGTTCGACCATCATTCGATTTGCAGGTGGTTCCACGCCAAGGTTTCCGCCACGACGCCTACACCGATCCTAAGACCAACACCAAGATCCCTGTGATCATGGCATCGGCTTCGCGAGAACGGCTCTTTGATCTGTTCGTCGAACTCTTGGATTGCCTTGGAGGAACCGTCGATGTCGTCTTGGAAACAAGCCATCATGGGGATTCCGGCGAGCATGAAGATTTGTATCGAGAGCACATCGATCTACCCGTCCTGAAGAGCATTCTTTACGACTTTGAAGAGATGCTGCTCAACGATGGCTGCACCGGTATCGCGGTACTGAATCCAAAGAAACAGCAAGAGATCCAATTCGACGAGCATAAAATGCTCATTTGCTACGGATCGCCGCTGGAGAATTTCGAACGCATTTTGATCAAGCATGATGTCTATCCAGACGAGAGCATGCGTTTCATCACCGAAGCAGAGCATGTCCACAGCAGCAGCGATTCATTCGCACGCAGCTTCCTGCAACTTCAGTCGCGTTTAGGGATCGATGTGGACATCGAAGATGATCTCGCGTTCGATTGCTAGAATAGAATCTGCTAGAGATTAGATGGACGGATGTGAGCCACAACACAGTCGGCTCATAGCGGTAGTCGTCGCTCAGGTCGCATCGGAATCCGCAAGTCGGAAGTAATGCTCAATGTACTTCCGGTAGTCGTCCGACCTGGCGTATTCCACGATTGCCAATAGACTTTTCTGATCCCGAAGCAATTTGGCTTTTCGGGTACTTGGATCGGCGAGACTCACGGGCAGCGGGCCGGTGACCCGCATCTTCTTTTCGTCGGTCGCGGTGGAGATCGCTTCAAAGCGCTCAAGCATTGCGAGGGCGGTTTCGAGCCGCCTGTCACCAGCTTTGGGGTTGCTAATTCGACCACGTAGCCATTCTAGTCCGAAGGCCTGGATCGACTCTTGCTCGCGAACCAATAGGTCGTACAGCGTTTGGTAGTACTCGGCGTCAGGGTTGCTCCAGACGACAAATTGCATCTGCGTGGTCAAGTCGTTTTGGTCGTAGAGCAAGCAGCATTCGGAATCGAGTCCGTCGCGGCCGGCGCGACCGATCTCTTGGTAGTAGGATTCCATCGACCCAGGGACCTCGGCATGCACTACGAATCGAATATCTTCCTTGTCGATCCCCATTCCGAATGCATTGGTGGCTAGAACCAATGGGCAGTCTCCTGACATGAAGTTGTCCTGAACCCAGGTTCGTTGAGTTCGCGTCAGATCGCCGTGGTAGCAAACATGCTCGATTCCAGCACGTCGGAGTTGTTCGCTCATCGCTTCGAGCGTGCGGATCAAGGTGAAGTAGATAATGCCCGATTGGTTGGGCCATCGATTGAGAACTGCGAATAAATGCGAGAGCTTATCGTCATCACCCCAAACCTCCTCGACGTGCAATCGCAGGTTCGGCCGCTCGATTCCCGCGTGGAAGATTTGGCATGCGTCGAGCCCGTTTCCAAATCGAGGTAAATTCAGCTGACGAAGGATGTCTTTTTGGACGTCGGCGGTCGCGGTTGCCGTAAGGGCGATTGTGGTTGGATTTCCGAGGGTTTCGCGGATCTCGGCGACTCTGGAATAGTCAGGCCGAAAGTCGTGTCCCCATTCGCTGATGCAATGGGCTTCATCGATCGCCAGAAGGGGTACGTGCCGCTTTTCCATGGCGGCTAGAAATGCTTCCTTGCGAAAGCGTTCGGGGGTTACGTATAGCAAGCTGTATCGCCCGTCGGCGATTCCTTGGTAGCGGCGTTCCCTATCCTCTCGCGAAACTAACGAATTGATTGTGGTCGCGTCCAGTCCTCGCGCCTGCAACGCATCGACTTGGTCCTTCATCAATGCGACCAATGGAGACAAAACCACGGTCAAGGGTTTCGGAGTCGAGGCGGGTTGAGGGGCCTCGTGTCGAGACTCCCCCTCGCATTCGCGCGAGATTGCCTGCTCGGCTTCATGGGAAAAAAAGATCGCAGGGATTTGGAAGCAAAGGGATTTCCCGCCCCCGGTCGGCATAATTACCAGCGAGTGTCCACCCGCGATCGAACGGTCGATTACTTGCCGTTGAAAACCCCGGAATCGCTCCAAGTGGAACTGTTGGCGTAGGATTTCCTCGACAGAATCGCAAGGAAAATCGATCGGGTATTGGCTCATGCCCGGATCGTAGCATTTCAGAGTAAACGGGCAACGGGTTCCCTGAATCCGCTTTCCGTTGTTTCGGTCCTCGTCGGCATGTGCTAAAATTGCGTCGCCGACTGGATTGTTGGTCGAGAAGCGTGTTATCTGCTTCTTAGGTCGCTGGTCCAGGCGGATTGTTTTGGAAAACTCGAGAACTTAACCGCATTCGTCTTCCTCATGGAAACGTAACCGCGCGAACTGACTCGGTCCCCAATTCCTAGATTGCTGTCGCATGATTCTTTTGGTGCCTGCATTACTGATTGCCCTAGCGGTCCTTGGCTGGATCGGTTGGTTGGCATTTGGTCCGCATGCAACTCCCGTAGAGCAACCGCGGTTCTTTCTCGCAGCGCGCGAGGAAACTACGGATAGAGAAGAGAACGGAGAATCTCCTTCATCGAATCTATCCTCTGCAGAGTATGAACGGCACCTGCGAGATCGACTTGATGTTCCTCATTTGCACTTAGGCTCTCTCTCGGGATCACCCGGTCCCTCAGGATTGATGGTCGCGCCTCGCGATCTGCATGATCCTGGAGCATAATACGCATTCAAAGGCATTGAACACCGCGACACTTGGTAGGAATCAGGGCGAATCCGCTTCCTGAGGTTTAACGATTGCGTTGAATACCAAGAAAGATCTTTTCGCGTGCTTAACTCATCTATTCTGATTGGGATGGTTCCGAATGGAACGCTCAACGCTTGGCTCCATGCTTTGGAGTTCTGGACCGACTCGCTGCTACTGTCACAAGCTCAAGCGGCAAACGGTTCGAACGTAAACTGGCTCATTCCCGCAATTGTCAGTTTGGTCGTTGGCGCTGTCTTGATGTGGGTCGTGAATCGATTGATGGGAACCGATTCAAAGACCCAAGCAACCCGGTTGATGGAGCAAGCCAAAGTCGAGTCGGAGAATTTGATCAAAAAGGGGGAACTCGAAAAGAAGGAAAAGCTCCTCCAGTTGCAATCTCAATTCGACAATGAAATGAAACAACAGCGGGAAGAACTTCGCTCCCGCGAAACACAAATCGTCCAAAAAGAAAATTCCATCAAGCAAGCCAGCGACGATTTGAAGAAACAGGAGAAGCTCGTCGAGAACACGCAGCGCAAACTTGCGGAAAAACTCGATGATGCCACCAAAAAAGGGGAGCAGTACAACAAACTCATCAGCCAAGCGCAAAGCGATCTTCAGCGCGTGACGGGGATGTCCAAAGAGGAAGCAAAAACGCAGTTGATGGGACTGCTCGAGAAAGAACTCCAAGGAGAACTGGGGACCGTTATTCTCAAGCATGAGAAGAAAGTTACCGAGATCGCTCAGCAAAAAGCCCAAGATATCTTGTTAACTGCGATGCAGCGTTATGCATCCTCGCAAACGGCAGAGAGCACCACATCGACCATCGATATTCCCAACGACGACATGAAGGGACGTATCATCGGGCGTGAAGGACGCAATATTCGCGCGTTTGAGAAATCATCGGGATGCGATTTGATCATCGATGATACGCCAGGTGTGGTCATCGTCAGTGGGTTTGACCCGGTCCGACGCGAGATCGCTCGCCAATCGATGGCAAAGCTAGTCACCGATGGGCGGATTCACCCAACTCGGATCGAAGAAGTGATCGCAGCAACAGAAAAGGAAATGGAAGCCTTTATCCGGAGGAAGGGTGAAGAGGCAGCGCAGGAGGTTAATATCCAAGGTCTCCACGAGCGTGTGATCGACATGTTGGGTCGGCTCCACTTCCGAACCAGCTATTCCCAAAACGTCCTTCGGCACAGCGTCGAGGTTGCGTTCCTTTCTGGGCTTATGGCCGAAATGATGGGGCTCAACGCGAATCTCGCGAGGCGATGCGGATTGCTCCATGATATCGGTAAAGCGGCCGACCATGAACTCGAAGGAGGCCATCCCAAGATCGGTGCTGATCTCCTCAAGCGAAGCGGGGAAAATGAACACGTTGTCCATGCAGCGCTTGGGCACCATGATTTGTTGACGACCGAATACCCGTACACCCTATTGGTCGCTACTGCTGACGCGTGCAGCGCTTCTCGTCCAGGCGCTCGACGGGAATCCTTAGAACGCTACATCAAACGGATGGAAGAATTGGAATCGATCGCCAAGAATTTCCAGGGTGTGGAACAAGCGTTCGCGATCCAAGCTGGACGCGAATTGCGGGTTATTGTCAGTTCGAAAGACACTGACGATTCTGTCGCCGCCAAGGTCTGCCGAGATATCGCCAAAGCCTTCGAGGAACAGCTCACCTATCCAGGGGAGATCAAAGTTACCGTGGTCCGCGAATCGCGTTTTGTCGAAATCGCTCGCTGACGATCCAATAGGAATCGATCGCTAATAATAGGGCAACCGACATCATCAGGATCGCTGGAAGCAACGATCCTGTGAGCAACCATGTGAGCCCCGACGTCGCTGTTAAGAGCCACCATGGACTCTGCAGAAGCTTTGTTTTGTTGGTGCCCCAGAACCAAGCGCTTAAAACCATCGCCAGGATCATGATCAAGGTTGAGATCGTTCGCAACCAAAATGGTCCTATCCCAGACCAAATCTCGGTCACCGTTCCACTAGAACCATCTGTCGGCGATGTCGCTGCTGTCGGTTCGTGAAGGAACATTCCATCGGTTGCCAATGGGTCAACCGATCCTACCAGTGCGACTGGGATGGGGCTTCGCC
>Ga0315901_10010599_pt1 | contig 10460 bp, 10 predicted proteins | sample LakEriMetagenome_10_FD_203761 | JGI IMG/M metagenome (GOLD analysis project Ga0315901, IMG submission 203761) | Freshwater fungal communities from buoy surface, Lake Erie, Ohio, United States - Buoy 2 MA116 | ecosystem: Environmental > Aquatic > Freshwater > Lake | place: USA: Lake Erie, Ohio... | reverse complement strand
TGTAATATGCCCTCATGATAACGATCAAACAGATCAAAGCCGCTCGCGCGTTGCTTGACTGGAGCCAGCAGCAGCTGGCGGATGCATCCGGCCTATCGCTAGCGGCGATCAATAACTTGGAACGCGGCATTGGCTCCCCACGCCAAGAAACGATTCGGCAAATTGAGAAATCTCTTCGTTCGGCCAAGATCGAATTTATCGGCGAGGCAGGCGTTCAGCTAAGTGAAAACGCCTTCAACCTTGAGATACTCGATGGCAAACAAGGTATTATCACCTTGTTGGAAGATATTTATGAAACACTGGCGCCGATATCCGGAGAAGTTCTGCTGAGCGGCCTATCCGAAGAAAAGTGGGAAAAAGAGTTTGCCGCAGTTTTAGAAGAGCATGTTAGCAAACGTAAAGCCGCAGGTATAACCCACCGCCTATTGATATGCGAGGGCGATGACAAAACCAGAATCGACAAAGAGTCCTATCGCTGGGTGCCCAAAATTCTTTTTTCTCAGTCCCCTTATTATGTCTATCACAACAAACTGGCCTTGATTACCTGGCAACGCAAGATCAAGGTCATTATCATCGAAAACGAAGAAATCGCAGAAACGTTCCGCCGGCAGTTTAATCAAAATTGGGAATCGGCGACTCCTCTACCCAAATAACAATTTTCTGCGTAAAAATAAATACCTTGCCAAGTCCAAAAATAAGAAAAAGACCGATAATATAAAGTTAATTAAGGTATTTTACGTTAAATACCCCTTAATGTCCCTATTTTTTCTGTTGATTAATATATCCGTTTGATATATTTTCTTATCCATTAGCAAAACGATAGCCGATAACGGCAACAGAGTAACAGGGGCAAGGCGATGCAAAATACGATCAATCCATTGGCGGCTGGCGATAATCAGTTCAACAAATTGCTGTTTGAATTGGAACAAGTCAATTTACGCTTGTTGCTGGAAATCAAGCAATCGCAAATGGTCAAGTCCCAAGACGGTGCCGCGAAAACGGCGCGGCAGTTGCAACAATCCCTCCGCCGCCCCAAAGGTGGCACACCACCCAAGACGGAAAAGCGGGCATAGCAAAACCATGCAGCCCACAATCCAGGCTGCACCACAATTTTTATCCCCTTGCCATTTATTGGCCTGAACCCTAAATCTCGGTCACCGTTTAACCTTTATGAAAATGGATTTCCCATGACCAATATTGTTGTTCTTTATCATTCCGGCTATGGCCACACCAAACGCGTCGCCGAGCATGTCGGCCAAGGTGCGCAAAAAGTTGCCGGCACCACCGTACGTGTTATCGACGTTGACACGGCCCAACAAGATTGGGACGTATTAAACGCCGCCGACGCGATTATTTTTGGCGCGCCCACATACATGGGCAGCGTGTCCGCACCGTTCAAAACATTCATGGATGCCAGTTCAAAAATTTGGATGGGCTTTGGCTGGAAAGACAAAATCGCCGCCGGTTTCACCAATTCCGGCAGCCCGTCGGGCGATAAGTTGAACGCCCTGCAACAAATCAGCATTTTCGCAGCCCAGCACGGCATGATTTGGGTGGGCACGGGCTTGATGCCTTCGGCCGATGCCGCGGGCAATTATGGCAAAGGCAAGTTGAACCGGCTGGGTTCGATGCTGGGCGTGATGACCCAATCCGACAACGCCCCGCCCGATGTCACCCCGCCCCAAGAAGATTTGGACACCGCCGCCTATTTGGGTGAGCGCGTGGCCACGATTACGAAGAAATTGAAGTCTTAAATTCGCAGTGAATATAGACCTAAGTTTTTGCTGTCATGCCGGCGAAAGCCGACATCCATAAGATAGAGAAAATGGACCCCGGCCTCCGCCGGGGTGACAAATAGAAAGCCAAGGATGGACATTTTCCTAATCCTATATTTACTTACCAAGTCCAAAGTGCATTAAAAAAAGGGGAGCCGTTGGCTCCCCTTTTCTGTTTTGTAACTGGACAGATTAGAAATCCATCCCGCCGCCCATGCCGCCGGGGGCGCCATGACCGTGAGATTCTTCTTTTTTCGGCAAATCGGCAATCACGGCTTCGGTTGTGATCAACTGACCGGCCACCGATACGGCCGATTGTAATGCAGTGCGCACGACTTTGGTCGGATCGATGATGCCCGATTTTACCATATCGGTGAAATCGCCTTTGTAAGCGTCGAAACCAAAGCTGGTGTCTTTGGATTCCAGGATTTTGCCGACGATGATCGAACCGTCTTCACCGGCGTTTTCAGCAATCTTACGCAACGGCGATTGCACGGCGCGGCGCACGATTTCGATACCGGCGCGCTGATCGTCGCTGGTCGGTTTCAGGCTGTCCAAAGCTTTGGAAGCGTACAACAACGCTACACCGCCGCCGGGGACGATACCTTCTTGGACCGCAGCGCGGGTCGCATGCATCGCGTCTTCGACGCGGTCTTTGCGCTCTTTCACTTCGACTTCGGTCGCACCGCCGACGCGGATTACGGCAACGCCGCCAGCCAATTTGGCCAAGCGTTCTTGCAGTTTTTCGCGGTCGTAATCGCTGGTGGTCTCTTCGATTTGCGCTTTGATTTGGGCCACGCGCGCTTCGATATCGGCTTTTTTGCCCGAACCATCAACGATCGTGGTCTCTTCTTTGGTGATGATCACTTTTTTGGCTTTGCCCAGCATGCTGAGCGAAACATTCTCAAGCTTGATCCCCAAATCGTCCGAAATCAATTGGCCGTTGGTCAAAATGGCGATGTCTTCCAGCATCGCTTTGCGGCGATCGCCAAAGCCGGGGGCTTTGACCGCAGCGACTTTTAAGCCGCCGCGCAATTTGTTGACCACCAAGGTTGCCAGGGCTTCGCCCTCGACGTCTTCGGCGATAACCAACAATGGCTTGCCCGATTGAACGATCGCTTCCAATACTGGCAGCATCGCCTGTAGGCCCGAGAGTTTTTTCTCGAACACCAACACATACGGATTATCCAATTCGCAGGTCATTTTCTCGGCGTTGGTAACGAAATACGGGCTGATGTAGCCACGGTCGAATTGCATACCTTCGACGACATCCAATTCGGTTTCCATCGATTTGGCTTCTTCGACGCTGATCACGCCTTCATGGCCGACTTTGTCCATGGCTTTGGCCAGCATATCGCCGATTTCGCGGTCGCCATTGGCCGAAATCGTGCCGATCTGGCTGATTTCATTGTTGGTCGAAACTTTTTTGGACATTTTCGACAAACGATCGCACACGGCATCGCATGCCATATCCAAACCACGGCGCAGATCGGTCGCATTCGCCCCGGCCATGATGTACTTCATCGATTCCTGCATCAACGATCCGGCCAAGACCGAGCTCGTGGTGGTGCCATCACCGGCGGCATCGACGGTTTTCGATGCGGCGGCCTTGATCATTTGCGCGCCCATATTCTCATACGGATCGGACAATTCGATTTCTTTGGCAACGGTCACGCCGTCCTTGGTGGAACGCGGATCGCCAAAGGATTTTTGCAGCAATACAGTGCGTCCGCCCGGCCCGAGGGTCGAGGCGATGGTGTTAGCGGCAATCAAAGCGCCCGCCAATAATTTTTGGCGTCCGGCTTGGCCGGTATGAATTTGTTTAGCAGCCATTATAAGCTCTCCATAGTTTAAGTTGTCATTCTGAGCGAAGCGAAGAATCTCGTCCGCCCCAGATCCTTCGAGCCTACGGCCCTCAGGATGACGGTTTCGTTAAGCGGCTTTTTTCTTGGACGGGGTTTCGATGATGCCCATGATATCCGATTCTTTCATGATCAGATATTCCGTGCCATCCATTTTCACTTCGGTGCCCGACCATTTGCCGAACAGAATCCGGTCACCGGATTTTACATCCAACGGAATCAATTTACCGGTTTCATCGCGCGAACCAGTGCCAACGGAAACGATTTCACCTTCCATTGGTTTTTCTTGGGCCGAATCCGGAATGATGATTCCGCCGGCGGTTTTTTCTTCGGAAGCCAAGCGCTTGACCAGCACCCGGTCGTGTAGCGGTCTAAACTTCATATTGACGCTCCATTTTTCTGGTTGAGATTTAAAAATATAGGGCGATTAGCACTCTTCGCCCGAGAGTGCCAAATATGTAGGTAAGAAACTTACCCGCGTCAAGCCCTGTGGCCAGACTAAATTTTTACGGCCTAAACTGTTACTATCTATATGAAAATAAAAGATAATATTTACATACTACAGTTAACGGCATTTTATGTATTTCCTGGCAAAATGGTAATAGGCCCGAATAGGGTCTGGATTTTCCAAAGTATTGGAAAATCAAAGACATAACCCGAAACGATGCAGGAGGTATCCTCGGGTGACAGAGCGAAGTACCAGATCGCGTAATCATTTCGCCGCATGCTGCGGCCTCGAACCTATTGCTAGCATTGCGTTTGCTGGGAAAGGAGGTGGCGGCTAATGGCAATGACCATTAACACCAACCTCTCTGCCAGCATCGCCAATCGCGCGTTGACCGAAACCACGCGCGCGATGGATCGTGCGCTGGCGCGGCTTGCCACCGGCCAGCGCGTCGAATCCGCCCGTGACGATGCCGCATCGCTGGCCATCGGCTCGCGGATCAGAAGTGAACTCGCATCTTTACGCACCCGTCAGGCCAACATCGCCCAGGCGAACAGCGTGATGCAAATCGCCGAGGGTTTGTATCAACGCGTCGATGACATGATGGTGCGCATGCGCTCGCTGGCCACCCAAGCGCAATCATCCAACCTATCTAGCGTCGAGCGCGCGATGCTGGATACCGAATACCAACAACTCCGCGCCGAAGCCGACCGCCTATCGCGCAACACAACATTCAATGGCAACGCCATTTTCAATTTTGATGAATTCAACATGCAGGCAACCGGCTACAGCGCCACCTATAGCGGCGCATCTGGTCACAACACGCAATATGCATTAGGCGACTTTAATGGCGACGGCATAGTGGATATGGTCGCCGGGCGCATTGATGGCACCATGGGTATATTCTTGGGGCTGGGCGATGGCACATTTTCGACCACATCGAATCAAGATATGTTTGCCGGCGCCGGCAGCTTCTTGTCTCAAGGTTTTGCCGGGGACTTCAATGGTGACGGCAAGCTTGATGTCCTTGGATTTACTGGCAGCGGTTATTTTCTGTTGGCTGGTAACGGGAATGGCACATTTGCCGTGGGCAGCATCACCAGTACAGCCAGCAATCAATCCAGCATCGTAGTCGCGGATCTGGACAATAATGGATCATTGGACTTTGCGTGGGGTGATACCGCCTCGGCGACGGTACGGGTTCTGTTTAACAATGGCGACGGCACGTTTGGCAACTTGGCGACGGCCTCTGGCATACCCTTTAGCACACGGTTGATGGCGGGCGACGTCAATGGTGACGGATTTGTTGACCTTGTGACCGCGGGCGGGACGCAATCGCGCCTGCAGACGTATCTGAATACGGGCAGTCGTGGCTTCACGACCCAGGCGTCAACAGGAACATTCGGGGCAAATATTTCAGCCGGTCGCTTATTCGACATTAACGGCGACGGCAATCTCGACGCCATTGTGGGCGATAACGCCAGCCAATTCCACGTTCGCCTGGGTGATGGCCGCGGCGGTTGGGGTACTGTCACCACCTACGCGATGGGCTTTACCGCAAGCGGTCTGACAGTGTCCGATTTGAATGGTGATGGATATGTGGACGTGTTGGCCGTGAACGGCAACGGCACCGGCAGCAATCAATATCAAATCCGCTATGGCACGGCCAGTGGGGTGTTCGGCGCAGCCCAAACCTATACCAGCAACACCAATATGGGCCGGATTTATTTGACCGACTTTAACCGCGATGGGCGGCAAGATTTTGTGGTGGTCAATGGCACCAACGTCCGCACCCTTTGGAATACCACCAGCGAAGGATTAAACGGCAGCGTAAGGATGAGCGACACGGGCGATGCCTCGCAAAACATCGCGTATCGTCTGGGCGCAACCGTGTTGGGCAGTCTGGATGAAAATCTAACCTATTCCCGCATCACCACAATCACTAACGCTAAATCTGCCGAAGCGGCACTGGATCGCGGCCTGAACCAGCTGCGGCTATACCGCGCGATGGCGGGTGCGTCGATGAACCGCCTGGAGCAAGCGAATCAAAGCATCGCCAGTCAAGTGGAGAATTTGGAAAACGCGCGCAGCGCGTATTTGGATCTGGACGTCGCAGCCGAGATGACCAAATTCATCGCCCTGCAACTTACCCAGCAAGCGGGCATCAGCATGCTGGCCCAGGCGAATAAAACCCAGCAGATGATCCTACGCTTGTTGCAGGGGGGTGCATAATGGCAATGACCATTAACACCAACCGCTCCGCCAGCATCGCCAACCGCGCGTTAACCGAAACCACGCGCGCCATGGATCGCTCCTTGGCCAAGCTGTCATCTGGCCAACGCGTCGAATCCGCCCGCGACGATGCCGCGTCGCTTGCAATCGGCTCCCGCCTGCGCAGCGAGATTGCGAGCGTAAAAACTTATGCGCAGAACGCCGCCCAAGGCTCCGCCATGCTCCAAGTCGCCGACGGCGCTTATGGCCGCGCCTATGACTTGCTGGTACGGATGAAAGCGCTGGCGACACAAGCCAGCTCGTCACAACTATCCGCGACCGAACGCGGCATGCTGGACACCGAATTCCAACAATTGAAGTCCGAGGTTAACCGTCTCGGCCGCGCGACAACATTCAATGGCCAAGCCATCGTCGGCAACACCGCCGATTTGCCAAACAGCCTGGGCTATGCGCAGACAGAATATGATTTCACCATTTTCGATTCCAAAACCTATGATGGCGATCTGTTTTTCGACGGCAATTATTTCGCGGATAACAGCGGCACTTTGTATGAAATCGAGAACAGTTCCAGCCCAATTAACGATGGCAATCTTAATTTTTATAAAATCCTGGATTTCAGGACGAAACAGGTAGTGGGCCAGATTACAATGACCAACGCCATTGCATCCGACTTCACTTTTTTAACCGGATCGTTCACCATCAACAATTCTTTCCAAGCCCAACAAAAATTTACCGTCGGCGCCGGCACGGGCGGACAAGTTGGGGTTGGACTATATGGGCTCACCACTAGCAATTTGGGCATCGCGCTAACCGGTATTACTACCGCTGCGCGCAGCGATGTAACCATCGAACAATTGAATGTCGCCATGGATAACATCCTGTATGCCCGGGCCAGCGCGGGTGCGGCCATGAACCGTCTGGAATCGGCGGCGGCCAGCACCGCCAGCATCGTTGAAAATTTGGAACTGGCGCGTAGCGCCTATATGGATTTAGACGTTGCCGCCGAAATGAGCAAATTCGTCGCCCTGCAAATCACGCAGCAGGCGGGCATCAGCATGCTGGCCGAAGCGAATCGTAGCCAGCAAATCATCAGCAAATTACTAAACAACTAAGGAGAATGATTATGGCCCTATATTTCAGCCCCAGCATCGCCGCCAATAGCAAAGGTACAACCGGCGTTTATTGGAACAAGGAAACAGGCCAATTAATTGAATTCACAGACGAGGTGTCCAAGGGGCTGCCCGATAACGCCGTTGCCGATAACTACCGCGTGTATATCGGCCCACCTACGGGGCTGGTGAAATTGCGCGAAGTAGCGGCCACCGTTGTGGGCTATGACGTTATCGAGGGACAAAAATTTTATAATCTAACCGAGGAAGGCGTGGCGTTTATCAAGGCCAACCCAACGCTTGCCTATCGCTTTCAAACCAATGGGGCGGTCTATAATAACAGTTTACGCTACACCGGCACTGAGCCGGTGAGGGGAGCGCAAGCGGCGCTATTAATAGAGGCTAAAGCGCACCGCAGGCGGGCGATCTAATGCTGCAGGCGCAAAATAGACTATGGGGCATTAACCAATTTTTTACGCAATCAACGGAAAATTAGATTATGAGCGATTTTCAAAAACAACTGCAAGATTACCGATTGACCACGGCGGAGATTTTGTACCATCTGCCCGATTACCCGTCCTTGCTGCAAAGCTTTATTTGGCAGGAATTGGATATCGCGCCGAAATTCCCGGTGCTGATGAAATTCCTTAAATTCTGGGAAAAGAATTTGGACGGCAAGCTGAACAAGGTTGTAATCTGCTCGAACCAGCTGATTAAACCTGCCGAATTCAAATACGCCGATCTATCCCTCAGCGTGCATTAGTTTATCAATCCACTTGGCGGTCAGTTTTTCCTGTGTCGCATTTTGCGCTAAACGGTCGCGCAGACATGACCAATCCACCGACGCCAAATCCTGATCCTGATTAAAACAGGAAAAGACAATCTTCTCGGCCCCTGTATCCGGGTCAATCTGTCGCTGAATGCATTGCGCGCAAATTTCCTTGAGCATACACTGCATCGGCGAATTGATCGAACCAATCGCCGTTTTCGCATCCGGCAGCAATTCGGGTCTTGCCGCCGCCACCGCCGCCATCATCCGATCCGAGCCGATGGCGATCAGATGCCCTGCCCCTGCCAATAAATCGGCATTAGCGCGCATCGCCTGGATTATATTGCCCGTAAAACTGCGGTCTTGGGGGCGGCCGGGCGTAAACACAGCGCCAGTATCATTGCACCAGACCACGATATCCGCCGCCGCCTCGATCGCGTCTTGTTTAAACCGGTCGGCGGAATCCTTGTACCCAGCGAAATACACAACCTGACACCCATTGGCACGCGCCGCTTGACCAATCGAGAACAATACGGCATTGCCCAAACCACCCCCAGCCAAGATCAGTTTTTGATTCTTGGGAATATCGGTGGGCATGCCGGTTGGGCCCATCAGTACCACTTCTTCGCCCACGCGCAAATATTGGCACAGACTGCTCGATCCGCCCATTTCCAGGACAATCGTCGCCAACAGACCCGCATCATGATCCACCCAGGCGCCGGTCATCGCCAAACCTTCCATGGCCAATTTACCGGCCGTGGTTTCAAAATTTTGCAGGCGGTAAAATTGCCCCGGCTGGAAATTTCGGGCGGCCATGGGGGCGCGTACGACCACCTCGATAATTTTTGGTGTCAGGCGGTTGACCGCATGCACGGTTGCGATCAAACCATCGCGCAATTTCTGGCGCAGAGCCTCGACATCGCCGCCACCAGGTAGCGCACGCAGCTGATGGCTGATTTGCGGATAAGCATTTTTGGCGCTCGCCATCGCCTTGACCACATTGCCCGCATAGCTGGGGTGCAGATCGCCCAAAAAACTGATCCGCCGCCCATCAGGACGAGCATGCATGAAAATATGATTGGCCGTGGGTTTGGCCGAGCGTTCGGGGCTTACCATATTGCCCGTATCGTCATAGGCTTGAAAATACTTACCATCGAGGGCAAAGCCAAACCCCTCGCGCGCCAAAACTGTATTGGGTTGCGTACCGGCAGCAACCATGATGGTTTTGGCCCGCAATGTCACCTTGTCATCCCCGCGCAGGCGGGGATCCATTTTTTCGGCCCCTGGATTCCCGCTTTCGCGGGAATGACAAATCAGAGAATCAACCCAACCATAAACATCCGTAATAATTTTTTCGGGTGTCAAATTGGGGGCGATAAAAATCCCCTCCTCCAATGCTTTGTGGACTTCCTCATGATTCAGCGTGTAACTGGGTGCATCGGACAAATCCCGGCGATAGGCGATGGTGACCCCGCCCCAAGATTGCAGCAATTCAAGACGCCGTTGCGGCGGGGTCTTGCGCAACAAACGTGCATGGCTGATGAACTCATCGGCTATCGCCCGCTCTTCGGCGTTCCAATCCGTTTCGCCCAATTGCTCGTAACGCTGTAAAAATTTTTCTACTTGCCGGGGATAATAGGCCAAAATTTCGGTGGCCGTATCAATCGCCGTCAGCCCCCCGCCAATGACCACGGCGGGTAAGCGGATTTGCAGATTGGCCAGAGATTCCGCCTTGGCAGCGCCCGTCAATTGCAGCCCCATCAAGAAATCGGATGCGGCGCGCACCCCCTTGGCCAAATTGCCGGGAATATCCAATAATGTCGGCCTGCCCGCGCCCAGACACAGCGCGATGTGATCGAACCCTATTTCCCAAGCTTGATCGGGCGTGATGGTACCGCCAAAACGCACACCGCCAAACAAATCAAACTGCGCACGGCGGGATAACAGCAAGCGCACGATTTTGAGGAAATTTTTATCCCAGCGCACGGTGATACCGTATTCTGCGACACCGCCAAAACCGCCCACCACCCGTTCATCCAGCGATTCAAACAGCGTGTGCGCATCGCGAATCGGCGCAAACGGAGTTTCCATCGGCTCGATTTTCAAACCATCGATGGCACACACGTAATGCCCGTCATTCAATAAATGATGGGATAAGTTGATCCCGGCCGGGCCCATCCCGGCAATCAATATTTTGCGCCCGGAATCTGGGCGCGGCACCGGCCGCAACAAATTCAATGGGTTCCAGCGCGTAAGCAGCGAATAAAT
>Ga0315901_10010594_pt1 | contig 10466 bp, 5 predicted proteins | sample LakEriMetagenome_10_FD_203761 | JGI IMG/M metagenome (GOLD analysis project Ga0315901, IMG submission 203761) | Freshwater fungal communities from buoy surface, Lake Erie, Ohio, United States - Buoy 2 MA116 | ecosystem: Environmental > Aquatic > Freshwater > Lake | place: USA: Lake Erie, Ohio... | reverse complement strand
CGATCCTGGGCCAGCTGCGGTATCTGCTGTCGCGCTGATGCTTCGATCGCCGTCGTCTATTTCTTCCGCTCGTTCCACATCTCTCGGAAGCTCTTTTTCGGGGGCGGCGGCAGATCGCGCTGTTTGCCCCAGGCGTTCAGCCAGGGGTTGTTGACCAGGAACTTGGGCGTGATCCGCAGGGCCATCCGCCCGAGTTTTCCGGCCAGCTTGAACAGCCAGAGATTACCCAGCACCGTCTTGGCCGCACTCATCATCAGCTGCTTCGATTTCGGCAACAGCCCCTTGAGTGCAATCTTGTTTCGCCAGGTATAGAGCTGCAGATGCAGGTCAATCTTCACCGGGCAGACTTCCGTACAGCTGCCACACAGCGAGCAGGCGAACGGCAGTGACGAGTGCTGGTTCGTGTCGATCGACGGGCCCAAGATGGAGCCGATTGGACCGGGGATCGTGTTGTGGTAGCTGTGCCCGCCGCTGCGACGATAGACCGGGCAGGTGTTCATGCAGGCTCCGCAGCGGATGCAGTTCAGCGACCGCCGGAAATCGTCGCTGCCCAGGATGTCACTGCGGCCGTTGTCTACCAGCACAATGTGCATCTCGCAGCCCGGCTCACGCGGTCCGTGGAAGTGGCTCGAGTAAGCGGTAATCGGCTGCCCGGTCGCGGAGCGGGCTAGCAGCCGCAGAAAGACTCCCAGATCGGCCGCTCGCGGAATCAGCTTCTCGATCCCCATGCAGGCGATATGCAGCGGGGGCAGCGAGACTCCCAGGTCGGCGTTCCCTTCGTTGGTGCAGACGACGATCCCGCCGGTTTCGGCGATGGCGAAGTTGACACCCGTGATCCCAGCATCGGCACCCATGAACTTGTTGCGGAGCTCTTTGCGGGCCGCTTCCACGAGGTACAGCGGATCGGTGGCCCCCTTCTCGGTCCCAATGTGCTGATGGAACAGCTCGCCGATCTCCTCCCGCTTGGTATGGATCGCGGGCATCACGATGTGGCTGGGTGGTTCATCCCGCAGCTGGACGATCCACTCGCCGAGGTCGGTGTCGACGACTTCGACGCCGTGCCGCTGCAGGAACGGATTCAGGTGGCACTCCTCCGTCAGCATCGACTTGCTCTTCACGAGCTTCTTGACGTTGTGCTTCTGGAGGATGCCCAGCACGATCTCGTTGTGCTCGGCGGCGTCGCTCGCCCAGTGGACATGGATTCCATGCTTCCGGGCGTTGGCTTCGAACTGTTCGAGCAAGTCCGCAAGATTGGCCAGCGTGTACTGCTTGATCCGTGAGGCGGCCTCGCGCAGCTCTTCCCACTCGGGCACGGTGCTGGCAGCCCGGTCGCGTTTGGAGCGGACGAACCACAGCGTCTGGTCGTGCCACTTGGCGCGTTCGCCATTGGCGACGAATTCACTCGCTTCTTCGGGATGAGGCTTGGCGGTGGTGACCATGAGGAGACTCGATTTCCGGAGGAACAACTCCAGATTGTAGCGTCATGACCGGGATCGGCACGGCGACGGACGAGGTTCTCGGGAAAACAGGCCTCATCAACTGGAGCCAATTGCCCTCAGAACCGGGGGACAACTTGCCCCTGCCGAACTGCTGACGTATCCTGCGGAATAGCATCGGGTTGGATGCATTCGTTCTGAGCCACTGGAAGTGGCTTGGGCTGTGGTTTCGTGGACGGAGTTCACTCTGCCGCGTACTTCAGGGATGGTCCTACCTCATCACCCCGCCTCTAATGAGTTCCCTCATGATGCCGCGCCGCTTATTGACATTGCTGGGCCTGCTGGTGCTGGCTCCGTCCCTGGTTCTGGCTGCCGACTGGCCTTATTGGCGTGGCCCGAATATGGACGGGGTCTCTCCCGAAACCAACCTGCCGGACAGCTGGGACCCCGAAGCTGAGGGCGAAGCCGGCAACATCCTCTGGAAGGTGCCCGCTAACTGCCGATCAACGCCGGTCCTTTTGAATAACCGGCTGTACTACACGGCCCGCGATAAGGAAGAGAACCCCAAGGAAGAAGGGGAAAAAGTCGTCTGCCTGGATGCCAAGACGGGTAAGGTCCTCTGGGAGACGCGGTTCAATGTCTATCTGTCGGACGTGCCGGTCGAGCGCGTCGGATGGTCGAGCGTTGTGGGTGATCGCGAAACGGGCGATGTCTTCGCACTGGGAGTCTGCGGGCTGTTCCAGTGCCTGGACGGACGGACCGGTCAGGTCAAGTGGTCGCACTCGATGCATGAAGAGTACGGCCTGCTGAGCACCTATGGCGGACGTACGAACTTTCCGATCGTCCATGAAGACCGGGTGATCATCAGCGCGGTGTTCGTGAACTATCTCGAATACTCGCAGCCGACGCACCGCTTCATGGCGTTTGACAAGCGGAACGGACTTCCAGTCTGGTTCAGCGGAACCCGTGTCCGGCCTGAAGATACGACCTACAGCTCACCCGTGCTGACGACGGTCAACGGCGAGCTGCAGATGGTGTTCGGCTCCGGTGACGGAGCGTTCTGGGCCTTCCAGCCTCGAACTGGCAAGCCGCTTTGGAATGCGTACACCTCGATTCACGGCCTCAACCACACCCCGCTGGTGCATGGCGGCAAGATCTACGCTGGCGTGGGCGAGGAACTGCTGGAGAACAACTCGATCACCGGGGCTCTGTACTGCCTCGATCCCTCGAAGGCCAAGGCCGGGGATCTGGATCTGAAGAAGGCGGGCGGGATTGTCTGGACCCAGAACGAATGGGCCGTCAGTCGCTCCTCCCCGCTGATGATCGGCAACCGGCTCTACATCGTCACCGACAGTGGTAAGCTGTACGTGGTCAATCCCGAGAATGGTGAGCTGATCGCTCAGCAGGCTCTGGGCCGGATGATGCGAGCCAGCCTGCTATATGCGGACGGCAAGATCTGGGCCAACGAGCTGAACGGCAACTGCTACGTGATGAAGCCGACCGAAGCGGGTGTGGAGGTGATCCACAAGCTGCGGTTGCCGCGCGGCGAAGAGTGTCACGGCTCGCCAATTGCCGCCAATGGCCGGGTCTATATTCCGACGACCGCTGCCATTTACTGTGTCGGCAAGAAGGATCACGACGCCTATGTCGAGACCCCGCTGCCGCTGCTGGAAGAGACTCCTCGCGAAGAGGACAACACCCCAGCTCAGCTGCAGATTGTGCCTGTCGAGGCACTGCTGCGTCCCAATTCGAAGCAGTCGTTCCACTTCCGCCTCTACAACGCCAAGGGTCAATACCTGCGTAACGCCGAGCCGGGCGAAGTGGAGCTGAGCCACACCGGCCCCGGAAAGCTCAACAAGGAAGACGGCAGCTACGAGATTTCCAAGGAAGTCATCACACCCGGCGAAGCCGGACAGCCCGAGGTCAAGACGCCGTTTGCCGATCACGCGCCGGTGGCGATTACTGCCAAGATGGGCGACCTGACCTCGAAGGCTCGCGTCCGCGTCGTGCCCGACCTGAAGTGGTCGTTCAACTTTGACAATGGCAAGGTTCCGCCAACCTGGGTGGGTGCCGCGTATCGGCACATCATCATCGACTGGGATCTGCTCACTCAGCTGAAGGAGAAAGATCCGCAGGCTGCCCTGCTGTATATCTTCCTGCACAGTGCGATCTCGAACGCTCCACCAGCTCCCAAGGATGCTCCTCCGGGACCGACCACGGTGGTGTTTGACGACTCGACTCCGCAGCAGCGATGGACGGAACTGCTGCGGTTCGTCCGACTCGCGAACTCGGACCTGAAGCCCAAGACCAAGGAAGATGCGGAGACCCGGCTGGGTGCCTCGCTGAAGCTGCTGGTCGACGAGAAGGTCCTCGGCTCTGTCGAGTGGAGCACCTGGGACCGGGCCACGGGCGAAGGGGACGCCAAGGTCGCCGAGCCTCGGCTCAAGATCACCAAGGGAGACCGCCCCGCGACGGGCAACGGCGTGATGTGCAAAATCACGACCATTCCCAAGGGGCAGCGCAGCCAGGCCTGGTTCGGGCATCCGGACCTGACGAACTACACCATTCAGGCCGATGTGCAGGCGTTCGAGAAGGACGGTAAGCTGCCGGACATCGGACTGACCAACCAGCGGTACACACTGGTCGTGATGGGCGAGTCGCAGCAGATTCAGCTGCGAACCTGGGCCTCCCAGCTGGACCGGTTCAGTGTGAACGTTCCGTTCAAGCTGGAGCCGTATGTCTGGCTGACCGTGAAGTTCCAGGCCTCGGTCGTGGACGGCAAGGCTGTTCTCAAGGGGAAGGTCTGGCCCAAGGGCTCCGAAGAGCCTGCCGAATGGACCATCACCGGCGAGGACGGTGCCACCGTCTCGAACACCACCGGTAGTCCCGGTCTGTTCGCAGATGCCAAGAACGCGGAAGTGTTCTATGACAATCTGACGGTCTACCCGAACGAAGCCCCGGCAGCTCCGGCCTCGAACTGATGAGTCAGCTTGCCTGTTAGCGAAAGTCTTCGCTAGACTTTCGTGGACTCACCAGCTGTGGTTCCACGCCGCAGCTTTCACTCCCTGCCAACTTTCCTCCGCCAGGAGATTTTCGATGCGCATGTTCACGATGGCGGCCGTTTTCGCGGCCCTGCTGACTCCTCTGATCCAGGCTGCGGAAGACCCCGTCGCCAAGATTGTGGAAGAGCAGAAGTCCCGCAAGGTTGGTCCAAAAGACTGGCCCCAATGGTTTGGCTGGTCGGCCAAGAACAACACTCCAGACGGGGTCGACATCCCCGAGACCTGGGATGTGAAGAAGGGGACCAACATCTTGTGGTCGGCTCCTCTGGGGTCGCAGACCTATGGAAACACCGTTGTCGCCAACGGCAAGGTCTACGTCGGGACCAACAACTACAACGGGTATCTGAAGCGGTACCCGAAGACGGTCGATCTGGGCGTGCTGCTGTGCTTTGATGAGAAGACCGGCAAGTTCCTGTGGCAGCACTCGAGCCAGAAGCTGCCGACGGGACTGGTCCACGACTGGCCCGATATGGGCATCTGCTGCTCGCCGTACTGCGACGGGGATCGCCTGTGGTACGTGACCAGCCGCGGTGAAGTGGTCTGTCTCGACTCGGAAGGGTTCCTCGACAACGAGAACGACAGCCCGTTCACCTCGGAAGAGAACGAGAACAAGGACGAGGCCGACGTTATCTGGAAGTTCGACATGATGGGCCAGCTCGGCACCTCGCAGCACAACATGTGCAGCTGCTCGATTGGCTGCATCGACAACGTGCTGTTCGTGTGCAGCTCGAACGGTGTGGATGAGTCGCACGTCAACATTCCGGCTCCGAAGGCGGCCAGCTTCTTCGCGATGGACCGCAACACGGGCAAGGTCCTGTGGACTGACTCGACCCCTGGTAAGAACATTCTGCACGGTCAGTGGGCTTCACCGGCCTACGCCGTTCTGGGTGGTCAGGCTCAGGTGATCTTCGGCGGCGGCGATGGCTGGGTCTACAGCTTTGATCCCGCTGGCGATGGACAGGGCAACAGCAAGCTGCTGTGGAAGTTCGACTGCAATCCCAAGACCGCCAAGTACTCGGTCAGCGGCAAGAGCGAACGCAACCACGTGATCGGCACGCCCGTGATCTATGACGGTCTGGTTTACACCGCCATCGGCGAAGACCCGGAGCACGGCGAAGGGAACGGCCACATGTACTGCATCGACCCGACCAAGCGCGGCGATGTCAGCCCGGAACTGGCTGTGGACAAGGACGGCAAGGAAATCGTCGATCCCAAGGACGGAACCCGCCGGTTGCAGGCGATCAACCCGGACAACGGAGAGAAGGCGATCCCCAACCCGAACTCGGCGGCGGTCTGGCACTTCGTGGGTGAGGACCTGAACGGGAACAAGAAGCTCGACTTCGAAGAAGAAATGCACCGCACGATGGGCACCTGTGCGATCAAGGACGATCTGCTGTACATCATCGACCTGAGCGGTGCGGCTCACTGCCTGGATGCCAAGACCGGCAAGGCCTACTGGAACTACGACATGTTCGCCGCCTCGTGGGGCTCGGTCCTGGTCGTGGACGGCAAGGTCTACTTCGGCGATGAAGACGGCGACGTGGCTGTGTTCAAGCACAGCAAGGAAATGGAAGAGATCGCCACCAACAGCTGTGGCAACTCGGTCTACAGTACTCCGATCGTGGCCAACGATGTGCTGTACATCACGAACAAGTCGACACTGTTCGCGATCGGCAAGAAGAAGTAGGCCGCTTCGACTTCTTGGAAATCACAACAGCCCGGAAGCAATTCCGGGCTGTTGGCGTTTTTGGGGGTCCAGAGTGAGGTGGGACGGCAGGATTCTTACGAATTCTGCGACGAGATCATGTAATGTGGGCACCCTGGGCTTCGGTGTAGACCGCATAGACCGAGGTACTGGCGGTCATGAACAGGCGGTTGCGTTTGGGGCCGCCGAAGCAGACGTTGCTGCATATCTCGGGGAGCCGGATCTGGCCGATGCGGACCCCTTCGGTCGGCTCGAAGACGTGGACTCCGTCGTAGCCATCACCCACCCAGCCAGCACTCGCCCAGATGTTCCCGTCGATGTCGCAGCGGATGCCGTCGGCGAATCCGGCTTTTTCCTCGCCAGCAATTGTTTCCCCCTTGATCATCAGCCGGATTTCCGCTCCAGACCTCTCTTGCAATTCAATAGCGGCTTTGTTGTGTGCGTTCGCTTCCTGCTCTGTTATCACATGCGGAATTCTCAGTTTCATCGAAGCAAACTCCTTCCCGTCCGCCAGCTTCTTCTCATCCACCACATTCCAGACCTTGATGTTCTTAGGAGCCTCCTCGTAATGCGACGCCCCCGTGTCGGCCACGTACAGCTTCTTGTAGTCCGGTGAGAAGCACAGCCCGTTCGGCTTGAAGATCTCGTCCGTGACCTTCTCGATCTTCAGTGTCTTGCCATCGATGCGATAGACAGCTTCCTTCTGGTACGGCTGCTTGGAGCCGTTTTGGGCCTTTTCCCCCTCATAGTGCCCCAAGCTGCCGTAGCCGGGATCGGTGAACCAGATGTCGCCATTTGGATGGACGACCGCATCGTTGGGGGCGTTGAACGGCTTGCCATCGAACTTGTCAGCCAGCACCGTGATCGTGCCGTCGTATTCGTAACGCACGACGCGGCGGTTACCGTGCTCGCAGGAGATCTGCCGCCCCTGGAAGTCGAACGTGTTGCCGTTGCTGTTCCCCGCTGGATTGCGGAAGGTGCTGACATGTCCATCCTCTTCCAGCCAGCGATGCTGGATATTGTTGGGGATATCCGACCAGAGCAGATACCGCCCGACTCCGTTCCAGGCGGGGCCTTCCGCCCACAGCATGTTCGGGCTGTGGTAGATCCGCTGAATCGGAGTATTGCCGATGGCGTACTTCTTGAACCGCGGGTCGAGCGTCACGATGTCCGGGTCCGGGTAACGGACCGGTTCGGCTCCGGGACCGAAGTCCCGACCCTCCGCTCTCACAGCTGCCAATCCCACCGCTCCCGCAGCTGCGGCCAGAAACGATCTCCGGGCGAGTGACAGCGGGCCAGCAGCAGGCATCGGAGTGGAAGCGGTCGATTGCGATTCAGTCATGGTGAGATTCCCAGCTCAGGAAGAGGCAACAGATCGGAGACGATGGATTGAAGTTAACAGAGGGGTGGCTGCGAGGAAATCGTAGGCAGTGGAAAACGGGGCCCTGCTGGCTCCTCTCTCCCCCGGGAGAGGGGCTGGGGGTGAGGGTTCGTGACCTGTAGGGTCGTCCTCCCCCGAACTCGAAATGCCCCGTGGCTGTCCAAGTCGCTTGGCGTTTCACCGACACGCCGCAGCCGTTAACTTACTGCCTCGCGGAATTCGCAGGAAATCCGCCCTCCGTCACGCCTTTGCAAGCAGATTCCCATGTCCACGGACACGGCCTCCACCAGCGAAATCCCGAAGCTCTACGATCCCCAGGCAGCCCAGGCCCAATGGTCAGCGTTCTGGGAACAGGGCGGCTTTTTCAACGCCGAACCGGGCACGGGCAAGAAGCCGCACACGATCATGATTCCGCTCCCGAACGTCACGGGAGCCCTGCACATGGGGCACGCGCTGAACGGCACGTGCCAGGACCTGGTCACGCGCTGGAAGCGGATGCAGGGGTATGAGGCCCTGTGGATGCCCGGAACCGACCATGCCGGGATCGCGACGCAGGCCGTCGTCGAACGCCGCATGCAGGAAGAAGAAGGCCTGACCCGCCACGACATCGGCCGCGATGCGCTCGTGACCCGCATCTGGAAGTGGAAAGACGCCTACGAGGCCCGGATTATCTCCCAGCTGAAGCTGCTGGGGTTCTCGTGCGACTGGCGACGCACGCGGTTCACGCTGGACGATGTCTGCTCGAAAGCCGTGCGGCGGACGTTCTTCAAGATGTTCCAGGACGGGTACATCTTCCGCGGTAAGCGGCTCGTTAACTGGGACTGCTTCCTGCAGACAGCTGTGGCGGATGATGAGGTCTACGACGAGGAGATTGATGGGCACTTCTGGACGTTTAACTATCCAGTGGTGGATGAAGGGCCTAGAGCCGAGGGCCTAGGGCCTAGGGCCAGCGGAGAGGTCATTCGGTTCTCGACGACTCGCCCAGAGACGATGCTTGGCGATACCGCTGTCTGCGTTCACCCGACGGACGAGCGGTACACGCAGCTGATCGGGAAGAAGGTCCGCATTCCGGTCAATGGGCGGCTGATCCCGATCATCGCCGATCCGCTGCTGGCGGATAAGACGCTGGGGACTGGCTGTGTGAAGGTCACCCCAGCTCACGACCCGAATGACTACGCGTGCTGGACTCGCAACAAGGACAAGATGGGCGAGCCGATCAACATCCTGAATCCGGATGGGACGATCAACGAAAACGGGCGCCCGGCGAGCGAAGGACGTCAGTCCTCCGAGTCCGCACGATTGGGCGCTGCAACAACACCCCCGACTTACGTCGGAGGCTCGCTGGACTTCACTGGGCTCGACCGTCTGGTGGCGCGCGAGCATGTCATCGAGGAGATGAAGCGCCTCGGCCACTTCGAAGGAGTCGAAGACCGCAAGATCCCGATGAAGCACAGCGACCGCTCGAAGACCCCGATCGAGCCGTACCTGAGCGAGCAGTGGTTCGTGAAGATGGACGACTGGGCCGACGGCCGCCCGGGGTTGGCTCAGTCGGCGCTCGATGCGGTCAACGATGGCCGTGTGAAGTTCTTTCCGCAGCGGTACACGAAGACGTACCTCGACTGGCTGGGGGAGAAGCGGGATTGGTGTATCAGCCGCCAGCTGTGGTGGGGACACCGGATACCGGTGTGGACGAGAGTTCTGGAGAGCGACGATCCCCGAGATCATACGCCTTGGCTCATCTTGACATTGTTGGACCTCGTCGGAGAAATGCCGGAAGACACGTTCCGAATCTGGGACGAAGAGGAGCTGAGTAAGTCACTTTCCGTTGATGCGTGGAAATCGGGGATCGCTCCCAGCGAGAAGAATGCAGGAATGATCCTGCGGGGACGATTGGCCGAGGTCGTTTCTGTCACATGTGTCCGCGTTCCAGGTCCTGAGAAACACCAATGGAAAGACGTAGTGCGGATCTGCGTCGCGGATGGAAATCCAGACATCGAAGCGAGGCTGGAGAGACACGGCTACACCCAGGACCCCGATGTTCTCGACACGTGGTTCTCGTCCGCTCTCTGGCCGCATGCGACGCTCGGCTGGCCGGATACGGAGCGCAACCCGCCGCTCGATGCGAAGGAAGTGGCGAAGCAAGCCCAGGGGTTGCAACCCCTGGGCGTTCCCTCCGGCTCTCAACCCTCAACCCTCAACCCTCAACCGCAGAACGAAGTTCTGCCCACCTTCTACCCGGGCAGCGTGCTCATCACCTCGCGTGACATCATCACACTGTGGGTGGCCCGGATGGTGCTGACGGGGCTGTACAACATGGGGGACATTCCGTTCTCGCATGTGCATGTGCATCCCAAGATTCTCGACGGGTTCGGCCAGACGATGTCGAAGTCGAAGGGGAACGGCGTCGACCCGCTGGAACTGGTCGATAAGTACGGGGCCGATGCGGTGCGGTTCACGATTGCCTCGATCGCGGGCGAAACGCAGGACGTGCGGCTGCCGGTCGGGTACGAGTGCCCGCACTGCGGCACCGTGATTCCGCAGACGCTAGAGCATCAGAAGGCGATCCCCGGCGGCGGGGCCAAGCCTCGTGTGACCTGCACCAAGTGCAAGAAGTCGTCGCAGTACACCAGCCCCTGGTTCGAGCCCGACGCCGGAGAGAAGGTCGCCCGCATCGTGGCGGAACGCTTCGAGTACGGTCGGAACTTCTGCAACAAGTTCTGGAACGCCAGCCGGTTCGCGATGCTGAACCTGACCGACTACACCCCCGGTCCGGTCACCGCCGATCAGCTGCAACTCGAAGACCGCTGGATTCTGAGCCGGCTCTCGACCGTCGCCAACGAGATGACCGAGTACCTGGGCCGTTACCAGTTCGACGCAGCCAC
>Ga0315901_10010593_pt1 | contig 10466 bp, 11 predicted proteins | sample LakEriMetagenome_10_FD_203761 | JGI IMG/M metagenome (GOLD analysis project Ga0315901, IMG submission 203761) | Freshwater fungal communities from buoy surface, Lake Erie, Ohio, United States - Buoy 2 MA116 | ecosystem: Environmental > Aquatic > Freshwater > Lake | place: USA: Lake Erie, Ohio... | reverse complement strand
TATGCCTTACCGGGTTATATGGGTGCGTTGAACTATATTGAATCAGATATTGAAGTCAGCAGACACGTTTTGGGGAATGCTCAAACCGGATTCAGTGCATCCAAACTTATTACCCTTCCCAATGGTGAACCTTCTCCTGATGAGAAGCGTAACATTGAAAGGAGATTTACGGATAGGTTTAGCGGTTCTGATGGTAAGAAATTTATCTTGTCATTTACCACTGACCCTGCACGGAAACCAATCATTGAGGACCTCGGAGCAAGTGATATTACAAAAGAGGACTTCACAAGGGTTGATTTGATTATACAAAACAATTTGTTTGCTGGTCATCAAATAACCTCACCAAGTCTTTTTGGTATTGCCGAACCTGGGCAGTTGGGAAGTAGAACACAGATGCGGGATTCTTATGAGATATTTAAGAACACTTATGTAAATGACAAACAACAGTTCCTTGAATCAATATTCAATGAATTAGCGGTCCTAAAAGGTGCGACTTCTGAAATTAGCATCATACCAGTAGAACCTATTGGATTTGAGTTAAGCGAGGCAGCATTGTTGCAGATTGCACCTAAAGAGTGGTTATTGGAGAAGGCAGGGATTGATGTTGCAAAATATGCATCAACTGAAACAACTCAACCAAGTTTAAATCAAGAGCAAGTTGAGGTAAATGATAATTTGAAGAATCTTAGCGGTAGACAGTATCAGCAATTGATGCGAGTTATTAGGCAGTTTTCACAGGGTAAGATATCCAAAGAGATTGCAACTACAATGCTCAAATCAGGTCTTGGAATGACCGACAATGAGGTAAATGCTATGCTTGGCATAGATGATGACCCAATGACAGAAGACTTTAGTTTTTCATCACTTGATGAGGACACCGTAATAGGACTTTTTAGGGAGGTTGGCGAACCGAAAGGAGATTATAACATAATCCATTCTAAAGCAGTTTTTAGTGCCAAGGATGCGTTTGCGGAGGATGTATTGATAGACAAAGCATTGGATAAACAAATCCTTGCCTTGATTGATAAGGATAGGAAGATAAGCATTGATGACATTGCGAAGGCGGTGGGTAAAAGTAGGGAAGTGGTGCAAGGTCGCTTGTCTTATTTGGTTGAATCGGGTGCGGTAAGTTATGACCCAAAGATTGAAGAAAGGAAGTTGACTAAACCATTGAGCAAGTTGGTTGATGACATGGATGTAACAACCTTTGAGGTTAAGTATTCCTATGAGTGGAAACCGATTGTACCAAGTTCACAAAGAGATACACCCGCACATCCTTCAAGGACTTTTTGCAGGAAACTGATTAGTGAGGACAGACTTTGGAGCAGAAGCGGAATTGAGATGCTAAGTGCAAGGCTTGGTTACTCGGTATTTGACCGTGGCGGTGGTTGGTGGGGAGATTCACCAAGTTGCAGACACGAATGGAGAAGGAATGTAGTTGTTAAAAAGAAAAAATAATGAGCAGAAATATTTTATTTATTTCAGTTGATACGATAAAGGACAGAACTGGTCTTCACGTTAACGTAGACCCAAAATTGGTCTTTCCCGATATCCTTTATGCACAGGATGCTTATATTCTTCCTGCATTGGGAACGGCATTGTATGAAAGGTTGCAAGATGGGATTGAGTGCGGAGATTTGAATTGTGATGAAGAAACCTTGCTCAATACCTACATAACACCTTGTTTGGTTTACTATGTTATGAGTGAACTGCCAATGGCATTGTCATACCAGTTCTACAATAAAGGAGTTATTAGGAAAACGGGAGATAATCAAACCGAACCGAGTGCATCGGATTTGGCAGATGTAGCAAATAGGTATTCGGCAAGGGCAGAGTTTTACAAGCAAAGGTTGATTAAATTCTTGAAGCAAGAATCCCAAGCAAGTGCTAAATATCCAGAGTACATTAACCCAGGAACGGGTGTAGATACCATTGTTCCCGACAATGATGCTTACACTACGACCATTTGGTTAGGGGATTACGATTGCGATAGGTATAAAACTTTTGAAGAAAAATATCAAGGAAACGTAAATCGTTGTTGTGGCGAATAAGACATATACTAAAAAGAACCAAGAGAAACTTCGTGTCTATCTTGAAAAAATAAAAAAAGATGACCCTAAACAATCTGATAGAAATAATAGAGGACTTGGGAAATGCCCATCAACAAATCAAGACAACGTTTTACGGAAACGCTTTTGATTTTTTGAGCAAGGGTACGGATAATGTCTACCCTGCTTTATTCTTTGACCTAACGGGTGCATCCATCAATGGCAAGAGTTCAACAATCAACTTTACCTTGTTTTTTTGCGATAGGGTACTTCCCGAGCAATCAAATGAGCAAGAGGTATTGTCTGACCAATTACTCACCGCACAGGACATAATTGCTCAATTGCATTACAACGATTTTGATTTTGTTCTTCAAGATTCGGTAACGCTTGACTTCTTTATGGAAGATACTCCCGAATATTTGGCGGGGGTTAGTGCGAATATTGCTCTTGATTTACCATACTTGCAGAATAGGTGTGAAGTTCCAACGGACTACACTTATCCATCATAAATCTATTTAAAGAAAAAGAAAATGGCATCAGATTTTAGACCTGGGAATTTAGATATACAAATGTGGAGGAATGACACTTGGGGTCAGGCATTCACTATAACATCCAATTCATCACCCGTGAATCTATCGGGTAGCACAATAACTATCCAAATCCGTAAAGGATGCGGAGGTACTCTTGCTTTGACTTTGACAAACGGAAGTGGGATAACGATTGGCGGTGTAGGGAATAACCAAGTTACAGTTAGCAAGTTGATTGATATTGCTAAAGGTAATTATGTGTGGGATATGAATGTTGCATTTAGCGGTGGAGTTGTAAAGACTTACTTGACTGGTGATTTTATTGTTTATGATGATGTAACTAAACCTTAAAAGATGGGAATTGATGTCAATGCTATTGAGCAGACTGTCGTTGTAACGGCAGTAGGTGATGAGGTAAATGTGAATGTTATTGACCAACCCGTATTGGTTTCCGTTACCGACCAAATCATTGAAGTAGAGGCATCGGGTGGAACTGGACCACAAGGTCCTGCTGGTGCTGGAGTTGCAGCAGGTGGAACAACAGGTCAAGTATTGAGTAAAGCATCTTCAACCAATTACGACACCGTTTGGGTAGATGCAGGAGCAGGAACGGTATATTCAGTTAATGCAAGTGGAAGCACTGGCATAAGCGTAACTGGTGGACCGATTACGGGAGCAGGAACTTTGACAATAACCAACACCGCACCTGACCAAGTAGTTTCTTTGAGTGGAACTGGGGGAACTGTCATAACTGGTACTTACCCGAATTTTACGATATATTCCGATGAGGCGAGTGGTTATGTTCCATATACGGGAGCATTGCAGAATGTTGATTTAGGGGAGTATGAACTAAAGGCAGGACAATTAACGCTTGATGTATCACCAACGGGAACTGCTGCGGTAGGAACAACAAGATGGAACAATACAATCGGAAGCAGTGAAACTACCTTAAAAGGTGGTAACGTTGTTTTAAAGAATGGTGTTGATTTGGTTGCAAGGGTAGTGAATAAGGTATCGCCTAACACAACTTTAACCAAAGCGGAATATCAAGCGGTAAGGATTAGCGGAGCACAAGGTCAAAGGTTGGCAATTGAACTTGCACAAGGTAATAACGACAATAACAGTGCAGATACTATTGGTTTGGTTACGGAAACAATCGCACCGAATCAAGAGGGTTTTATCATAACTGTTGGTCAACTTGAAAACATTAACACCACAGGTTCATTGCAAGGTGAGACATGGACTGATGGTGATGTGCTTTATCTTAGTCCAACAACGGCAGGTAAGATTACTAATGTAAAACCAGTAGCACCTCAACATCTTGTTATCATTGGTTATGTTGAGTATGCTCATGCCAACAATGGTAAAATATATGTCAAGACCACAAATGGTTTTGAATTAGGGGAATTGCACGATGTCAATACAAGTGGTGCAACCAATGGACAGGTGCTAAAGTATAACGGCACAATTTGGACACCTTCAAGCGATGTAGGTATTACTTCATTGAATGGACTTAATCCGACATCACAAACTTTTGCAACAGGTACAAGTGGAACTGATTTTGCAATAAGTTCTGCATCATCAACGCATACTTTTAACCTCCCTACTGCATCAGCAACAAATAGAGGTGCTTTAAGTAGTTCAGATTGGACTACTTTTAATAACAAGCAGAACGCAATTACCAATCCTGTAACGGGAACTGGAACTAATAATTATCTTGCTCTTTGGAATTCTACAAGCGGAATTACTACAAGCGGAGTTCAACAACTTTCTGCTTTAGGTTATACGTTTAACACCAATACTGACTTCGGTTCAAGTTTCAATTTTAGTAATAATGCCACTAATGCAATGACTTACACAGTTGAGTTATTGAATTATGCAAGTCCGAAAGCGACAAAGCATACCTACACAAATGGTATTGTTATCGGTCAAATCGGTTCAAACTTTGTTAGCAGGATTTTTGCAAATGGTAATCACATTATAGGAAGCGGAACAGATGACAATGGTTTTAAGTTAGAGGTTGATGGAACTGCAAAGGTTGGTAGTACATTTACAATCGGAAGCATTGCGAACGCTACAACAGACACGGATAAATTTTTGGTTAGTGATGGTGGAATAGTAAAATACAGAACAGGTGCAGAAGTTCTTTCTGACATAGGCGGTCAAGCTGCTGGAAGTTATGTTTTGACAACAAGGCAACTGACAATAAACGGCACTGCCTATGATTTAAGTGCGGATAGGTCTTGGTCTGTTGGTACAGTTACAAGCGTTGACCTTAGTGTTCCAACTGGGTTCACTATTGCCAACAATCCAATAACCACATCAGGAACGCTTGCCATCGCATTTGCAAGTGGTTACTCATTACCAACCATTTCATCTCAAACAAATTGGGATGCAGCGTATAATGACAAGATAAATAGTGCATCGGTAACGGGTACAACAACAAAGACATTAACGCTTAATCAACAGGATGGTGGAACGATAACTGCAAGTTGGACTGACATTAACACAGATGCGGTTACAAGCGTATTTGGTCGTACGGGTGCGGTTGTTGCTACGAGTGGAGATTATACCACTACATTGGTAACGGAGGGTACTAATTTATATTACACAGAGGGTAGGGTTAGTGCTAATACTGATGTTGCAGCGAATACGGCAGCGAGGCATAATGCGGTTACATTGGGTACTGCAAATGGTTTGAGTTTAAGCACCCAACAATTAAGTTTAGCACTTTCAAGTGGTAGCACTACGGGAGCATTAAGTTCAACAGATTGGACTACATTTAACACTAAACAAAGTACTATCACTTTGACCACAACAGGTTCAAGTGGTGCAAGTACTTTTATATCTAACACCTTAAATATCCCAACTTACACCCTTTCGGGTTTAGGCGGTGTTCCAACTACAAGGACTTTAACCATTAATGGTACTGCTTATGATTTATCAGCAAATAGGACATGGAATGTAGGTACAGTCACAACTGCTGCTGCTACAACGGCAGGTCAAGTTGCTTTCTTTAATGGTGCTACTGTCATCACAAGCGTAAGTGGATTATATTTTGATGGGGTTGACAAATTAGGTATTGCAACTACATCACCTGCTTACAATCTTGATGTTACTGGTACTGCGAGAATGACTGGCAACCTAACTGCTGCATCAATCATCAAGTCGGGTGGCACATCATCTCAATACTTAATGGCAGATGGTAGCACATCAACTTTAACCAACCCAGTCACAGGCACAGGAACAACCAACTACTTGCCTAAGTGGACAAGTGGTAGTGCGTTGGGGAATAGTTTAGCACAAGATACTGGAAGCAGTATTAACGTTGGAACTGCTACCACATACCCTGCAACTAAATTAGTTGTAGGTGGTTCAAGTGCAAATGGAGGTATTGTTAGTGAAGATACCGCAAGTACAGGTTCATTTGTTAGAATACTCGGAGATACTTCAAATGGCAACCTTATTAATTATAAAAATGGAACATCATTAAGGTTTGCAAGTTCAGCAGCAGATTTTACATCATTTGCTGAACAAATGCGTCTAACCTCCACAGGATTAGGCATCGGCACGACATCGCCCTCACATAAACTTGATGTGGTGGGTACGGGTAGATTTGCACAAAATCAAAATGGTTTCACTTCTGTAATTGCACAAAACAATGATTTAAATAGTGGTGCTGGTCAAGCGTTTAGATTTTATTATGATGGTAGCACACCAATAGGTGGTCTTTTTCATCAATATAATACAGGAACAAGTGCATATGATTTAGATGTTAAAGTATGGAGTGGATTTTCTGCCACTACAAGATTGTTTGTAAATGGTAGTAATGGGAATACTGGCATCGGCACGACATCGCCATCATACCTTCTTGATGTGGCAGGAACAAGTCGTTCAGACTTACACATATTCCGTTCTAACCAATCTGCTCCAACTGCTGATGCTTTCATATTTAGACCTGCCGACAATTCAATTGCTTTAGGTACTGCTAATTCCGAAAGGATGAGGATTAATGCCTCTGGTAATGTTGGCATCGGCACGACATCGCCCTTAGGACAATTAGATGTCTATACGGGTACATTTAATAGATTTTACACTTCATATCCAGATGCATATACTTCAAGATGGAATTTAGGAGTTAATGGTTTTATTCAGCAGGATGCAAATATTCAAGAATTAAGAATAGCACAATCATATACAGGTTCATTCAGTGCAATGACTTTTTATATGGGTGCTAGTGAACGCATGAGACTTAATGCCTCTGGCAACCTCGGTCTCGGAGTAGTGCCGAGTGCGTGGGGAAGTGGAACATTTGGTTTTGATATTGGTAGCGGTTCTGCAATTTGGAATCCAGGTTCAACAGGTATCACAAGAATACTAAGTAACGCATACAACAACGGTACTAATTACATATATAAGGCAACAAGGGCAGCATCAATGTATCAATTAGGTGATAGTTCACACATTTGGTATATTGCTGATAGCGGCACCGCAGGTAACGCAATCTCATTCACCCAAGCGATGACGCTTGATGCGAGTGGGAATCTTCAATTGGGTACAACTACTGGCACATCAAGAGCAACAATAGCGGTAGCAAATGCTGTATCAACAGCAAGAACTGCTTTAGTTTTGACTGATGAAAATCAAGCATCATTATCTTTTGTTTTACACACAGAACTCGCAAGAATAAATACTGGCGGAAGTGATGATTTAGCTTTTGGTACTAATAACACCGAACGCCTCCGCATCACAAGTGGGGGGAATCTTGCTTTGGGTGGAACTACTGCTAATGCCAAAATGGAAATAACTCAAGTAGGAGGTTTAGCATTTAGGGCATATTATGGTAGTGGCAATAATAGAACACTTGATATTAATGTTGATGGTTTAAATGGTGATGCTCAATTAACTTTTAATACAACATATAATGGTGGTTGGAAATATTATTTATCAAATTATGCTGCCAAAATAGCAAGTGGAGATGGATTAATTTTTAGTGTTGCATCAAGCGGAACTGCTGGAAATACAATTTCTTGGATTAACGCATTAAGTATTAAATCAGATGGAAAAATTAACTTCTCAAGTCTCCCAACCTCCGCAACAGGTCTTTCAGCAGGAGATATTTGGAATGATGGAGGAACTCTGAAAATTGTATAAAAGAAAATAAAATGCATACACAAACAGCAGTTGATTGGATAGTAAATAAGTTATATCAAATAGTAGAAATTAGTGATAGAAACTTTTTAGAGCATTTAAAAAATGAGGCAAAAGAAATGGAGAAACAGCAGATTATAAATGCTCATAATGAAGGCATTTGGATTGAAGGAAAAGCATTTGATGAAGGTGAACAATATTACAACGAAACATATAACAATAAAAGCAAATAAAAATGGCAACAACTTACAAATGGATTATTTCGCAAATGAATGAATACCCAACAACTGCTGACAATCTAACTGATGTGGTGTTCACCGTACATTGGAGAAGACAAGCAGAGCAGATTGATGGCGACAAGACTTGGTTCGCTGAGACCTATGGTGCTCAGAGCATCCCTTCCCCATCACCCGACAATTTCACCCCTTACGCTGACCTAACACAGGCAATTGTAGAGGGATGGTTGGAAAGTGCAATGGATGTGGCGGTAATTGATGCATCACTTGATGCCCAAATTGAGAACCAAAAGAACCCAAAAGAAGTATCACTTCCGCTTCCTTGGATGACAAATAATATATAAATTTGTATAAATTAAATACTATGACACTTATTGAATTAAAAGCAGCTGCTTACGACATTTTAAGTAATTTGGAATACTTGCAGAAGCAATTGCAAGAGGTTAACCAAAAGATTGCAGAGGAACTTCAAAAAGAGAAAGCAGAAAATGGATAGCAAGTCTATTGGAATGTGTGTAGCGACTATACTGATTAAGGTGTGGGCAGATATTGCCCTCAGCGAGGTCGGTGTGGTCGTTGCTATTTTGGCGGGGTTAACAACCATAGTGTATAATTTAGTTAGGTTATATAAAGAATTGAAGAAATGATAAAGAATTTTATTTGGAGTTTACTTGCTGAAGATGGGAAACTTAGTAGCAAACGCTTCGCAGGTATCTTAGCGACAATATTCCTTTGCATCACCTTGCTTTGGAATAGTTTTAGCGAGGAGCATATCGCACCATCAACAATACTTGTTGAGTGCGTGACTGCGGTCGCAATAGGTGCTTTGGGTATCTCTGCGGTGCAAACTATCTTCAAGAAAAAAGATGAAGAACCTAAGTAAGGAAGAACTCCTAAGTAGGATGGAGGCAATTAATCGTAGCAATGCGATTATTTACTTTGACCTAAACGGATTCATTCTTGGTGTAAATGCCATCTTTTTAAAAGCAATGGGATTTCAAGAGGATGAACACGATAAGTTAATCGGTAAGCATCATAGCATCTTTGTCAGCTATGAATATAGCAAGTCTGATGAGTATGTTAAGTTTTGGGAAACATTAAGAGCAGGAAAGTTCTTTGAAGGGGAGTTTGAGAGAAAGAAGATAGATGGTTCACCTATCTACTTACAAGCGACATACAACCCCATCTTTGATGAAGCAGGTGTTATAACAAAGGTGATGAAGATAGCGACTGACATCAGCGAAACTGTTGAAAGTAAGAACAAAATAAACGAGCTGTCTAAGACTTTGCAAAAGGAATTAGACAATAGTAATAAGTTAAGGGAAGCTATTGAGATTGAGAAAAACGCTGCGTTGGAGGACTTGGATGCAACCCTAAAGAAAAGTCAAAACGAATTAATTAAAACGATTGTTAAGTGTGCTTTGGCAGTTATTATAAGCGTTGGGTTTATCACTACAATTATGTACTCCTTCGCAATACTATCCAATAAGGACACGCAGATAATCGGGTCAACCTGGTCAAATATGTTCAGCGTACTTCTTACAAATGCCTTTTCAATAGTTGGTACAATTATGGGTATTAAGTACGCAACGCAAGATGAAAAAAAATAATATGAGATACTTACTTTTATTGATGCTATTTATCGGATGCAACCCAGTTAAGCAAGTTTTGCGTGACCAAGAGAAGCTTGAAGAAGTCGCAAAGGTTGTGGTTAAAGGTGGATGGTGTGCAAATGATACTACATTTATCACTACATCAGATACACTTGTTGAGTTAGATACTTTGGTAAGGATTGATACGCTTACTGATACCTATGTACTAAATGATACAACCTACATTACCAAGTGGAAAACAAGAGATATAGTCAAATCAGTAACGATTCACGATACCATCAAGTCCTTCATTGTTGATAATGCCCGTGTGAGGTTATTACAAGCTGATTCAGCACGTTTAACGTATGAATTGAACGAATGGCAAGGAAAGGCAAAGAAAAGGCAATTATGGATATTCATATTGATTGGAATGATGGGTGCATACTTTTACATAAAATCTAAACTATGAAACTGAACAAAGAAGGTGCTGATCTAATTAAGTATTTTGAAGGATGTAAGTTAAAAGCCTATCAATGCTCTGCTAAGAAGTGGACAATTGGATATGGCAATACATTCTTTGAGGATGGTACACCAGTTGTTGCAGGAAATGCAATATCTCAGCAAAAGGCAGAGGATTTGTTTGAAATAATAGCAAATGACTTTTCTGCTAAAGTTGCCAAATTAGTTACATCAAATGTAACGCCTAACCAATTCGGAGCATTGACATCATTTGCATATAATTGTGGAGTGGTTAACTTGCAAAAGTCAACACTACTAAAAAAGGTCAATGCCAATCATAACGATCCAAGCATAAGGGCAGAGTTCCTAAAATGGAACAAAGCAGGTGGTAAGGTACTTGCAGGTCTGACAAGGAGAAGGGAAGCAGAGGCAAACCTTTACTTTAAATGAAAA
>Ga0315901_10010592_pt1 | contig 10466 bp, 8 predicted proteins | sample LakEriMetagenome_10_FD_203761 | JGI IMG/M metagenome (GOLD analysis project Ga0315901, IMG submission 203761) | Freshwater fungal communities from buoy surface, Lake Erie, Ohio, United States - Buoy 2 MA116 | ecosystem: Environmental > Aquatic > Freshwater > Lake | place: USA: Lake Erie, Ohio... | reverse complement strand
GTAATAGTACCACCCATACTTGAGTGGTTAGTACATTGATAATATAAAGTATTAGGTGCATTGTAAGGAACTTCAAATCTTATCGTCCCAGTTGAAGAACCATTATTTGTAACACCATTATCGTAAGTAGCACCACCATTACTTACACGAATTTGGAAAGGATGACTACCACCAGAGTTATTAACAAATTCATAGACCTCACCTCTCTTCAAATAAAGAGTAGGGTCATTTGCTGTTTGAGTAAATCCAATTCCAGTAAAAGTATAATTGGAAGTGCCATCTGCTCCTAAAATCCATCTACCAGAAACAGCATTGGAAATATCACCATAAAAAGATGTAGCACTAACGACACCAACAACAGAAAGTTTTGATGTTGGATTTGTTGATCCTATACCAAGATTACCAGAAAAATAAGCATCACCAGTGACTTGAAGTTTTTGATTTGTAGTTCCTGTTGATGATATTGTTCCAACTAAAACTGCACCACTATTATTAAAGAAAGTATTATTTGCTTCGTCAATTTGTATTTTTGTGGCGGTCCCAGTAATATTGGAAATTGAAATGTAAGACCCTGTTTGATAGTGCGAATATATCTGAAATGTTGTTTGAATTCCAGAAGGTGAAGCTCTACTAAAATTTATTCTCCCAGTATAACGGTTACTTTGAATTTCAATATCATCACCTGTATTATCATCAGTAATAATATCATAAGCAGCATTTACACCATCAACAAATCTTCCAAGTCTTAATGCAGTTGCTTTAACACCAGTTATGTTTGGAGAAAACCAAGGGTTACCACGAATATCAAGTATTGCCGTAGCAGTTGAAGTTCCCAATCCAACATTACCATTAGAGTTAACAACAAAAGGAGTTGCATCGGGGGTTGTTTCATCTTCAACTACAAAAGCGTTACCAGAACCAGTTTGAGTAATTCTTAATGCAGTAGTAGAACTATTGACTGATATTGTAGAAACACCAGAAACACTTAACTGATTTGTAAAAAGAGTTCCAGTAATAGTAACTCCTGTTCCAGTTGTTTCAAATTTTTTACTATCATTATAATAAAGTTCTACTGCACCTCCACTTATGAATTTTGCAAAGTTTTTATTTGTAGAATGTTGTTGAATATTGATATCAGATCCTGATATGTAAAGAGATCCTGATCCTGTTTCTTCAATTCTACTATCAGTTCCATCATTATAGATTCTTAGATCATTATTATCACCAATATTTAAGTTATATCCATTTCTTACACTGATTGCCCCTTCAAATGTTGAGACGCCAGTTACTGTCAGACTAGTTGCAGAAACTGCTCCACCAACTACTGATGAAGAAACTCCACTGACATTAGAATAACTTGCAATTCCTGATGATGCAACTACGCCAGTTAATTGACTTCCACTACCAACAAAGGAAGTTGCACTTATAATACCTGCGGTTATATTCCCACCAGAACTTATTGTGGCACCAGTTCCTACTTCAAGTCCGTTTTTGACCCTAAAATTCTGATTAGGCAAGGTTCAATATCCCCTTACTTTTTAGGTATTTATCAGATCTTAATCGCAGTAAACTTAATCTTATAAGTTGTAGAAGAAGAACTTACAGGAGTAACTAGCAATCTCATATTTCCACCAGAAATATCTACATCAAATGTACCTAGTGATCCATTTGTATAAAGAGTTCCATATTCAGTAGGATATGCCAGAGTTCCGTTGTGAATTGCAAGAACTTTTGTGACGTGATAATTACTTCCTTGCGTTGCCTGAATCATATACTCAACCGAACGATAAGAACTTGCACTCAATGTATGAATAGCAGTTTGAGATGTTGTTGAGGTTGATGCTGTTACTGTATAATCATTGACCCAATAAGTTCCGTCATAGGATAGATTTTCACCTGCTGCTAATGGAAGAGACAGATTGACATCGGTAAGATCATCAATAATAGTTGCTCCTCCACCACCTGATCCACCAGTGCTAGTTGTATTATAAGAAACAAACTCAACAATATCATTAGCAAATGTTGGTGAGTTTAATGTAATAGAAGTTCCATTTACGGCAATATATTCACTAGTTGTTAACTTAACTCCATTTACAAATACATCTAAGAAGTTAATATTGTATGCAAAACTAAATGCTGATTGTCCTGCAGTTGCAATATTTGTTTGTGTTGTTCTAAGAGTTGGGAACGTTGCCCAAGTTACACCAACTCCTGTAGATTGTAGATATTGACCAGATACTCCCGTTGAGGATCCAACACTGATTGTTCCGTTTATAACTGTATTGTTGAAAGTGCTGACTCCAACAACAGATAGACCAGCACCAACAATTACACTACTATTAAATGTTGATGCACCAACGATAGATACTCCACCACCAACAATAACATCACTTCTTGCCGTGACAACACCAATCGCATCTATGTTAGTTACATCTTCATATGTTAATGTTCCTGCAATAGAAACATTACCGGTAAATGTTGCAGATGTGGCACTTATATGCCCTAAGGTGGAAATGCCAGGAGAAACTGTAAGATTTAAGAATGTTGGTGTATCAGAAACTCTAACAGTAGCAATTCCATTGGGTTGAGGATCGGCAGAAGCAATGATGTTATTGCCTCTGAAATCAAGAGTCGTAATACTTCCAGCAGTTCCTACAACTGTTCCTTCATCATATACATTAAATCCATTCAGGATATTGTTAACAGAAAAAATACCAGGAATAGATGCCCATTCCCAAGTGCCAGTACCAGTTGCTCTCAATAGATATTGAGCACCACCAAAATCAATTCCATCTGGTGAAATCTGATTTACATCAAGTTTATTGATGGTTGCAATACCAGCATTTACATCACCAACAAATTGCCTTGCAGTAACAACACCAGAAATTAAAGTATCACCAATAACTTGAAGTTTTGCTGTTGGATTTGTCGATCCAATTCCAAGATTTCCAAAAGTAGGAACATACCCAATTTGAGTTGGTGCAATACCAATCGAAGTTACGCCAGTGCTATTTGCAAAGGTTGGGAATACCGGTGATGATGTAATGTCTTGCTGAATAACATTGAAAGCATTAACACCAATCAGGTTTGATCCATCACCATAATACTTAACTGTTGTTACTCCTGGTTGAGATGATGTGACAATACCAGAAGCAATCGTAACACCATCAATGGTGCCAATACCAGAAACATATAGGTTTGTAGCACTAATGATTGATGCAGGACCCGTTGCCTCAATGTCACCAACAAACTTTCTTGCTGTTACAACTCCAGTAAAGATTGCATCACCAACAACATTTAACTTAGCAGTTGGATTTGTTGAACCAATACCAAGATTTCCTGATGTGGGAATGAATCCCATCTCAGTATCAGCAATACCAATTGAAGTAACACCAATGTTGTTGGCAAAGGTTGGATAAACAGGAGATGCCGTTAAAACTTGATTGACAACATTAAACGCATTAACACCAATCAGGTTTGAACCATCACCATAATACTTAACTGTTGTTACTCCTGGTTGAGATGATGTAACAATACCACTTGAAATTACTACTCCACTAAGAGTCGAAACACCAGTAACATTGAGTTGTTCAGTATTTAATGTTCCGTAAACAGTTACACCAACACCAGAAGTTTCAAACTTCTTGGAGTTATCATAATAAAGTGCTACTGAACCATTTGAAGTGAAAACTGCAAGATTTTCTGATGAACTGGAATTTTGAATAAAGTGTGTGCCAGCTCTATAATAAGTGTTAGATGCATCAATAAAAAGATTTCCAGTTCCAACATCTTGAATAAAACTATCAAAACTATTATGGAATATTCTTAGGTCATTTCCATCACCGAGATATAGATTTGCATTATCAGCAAGTCTTACATTACTTCTGAATGTAGAAACACCAGAAACAAATAAAGTTGTTGCAGATGCAATACCAAGAGTACTAAATCCAGTTATAGTTCCGTTACGAGCAGTAAACTCGTCAAAGACAAGATCATCTTTGACGTAAAGATCTCCACCAACATAAAGATCGCCACCAGTTGTAGTAATACCACCAGCGGAGGCAAGTGTAGTTAGACCAGTAACATTTAGATCATTTGGTATTAAAACAGTTGGTGTGGAAGTTGTACCAAAATTAATTGCTTGATATCCAGAAGCATTATTAATACTGGAAGCACCGATAGTTCCCTGGAATGCTACATTACCAGTTCCATCATAAACATAGAATCCATTGGTTCCGTTTGCCGACTGATAGTAACCACTGCTTGGACGGAAAGAAAATGCAGTGATTATTCCAGTTGCATTGACACTTGTGGCAGATACAACACCAACTGTTGTTAAACCAGTTACATTAATATTACGAGCAGTTAGTTCATCAAGAACTAAATCATCTTTGACATAAAGATCTCCACCAACATAGAGATCACCACCAGTTGTAGTAATACCACCATTTGAAGCGAGAGTGGTAATACCAGAAACATTTAGATTATTTGAAAGATTCAGATTAGGAGCACTGATTACATTATCAGTAAACTGAATTTCCTTAACTGCAAAACGAACTCCGTTTGGAACCAGAGTTGATCCAATACCAACTGCATAATTAAACATCCAGGCATCGGTTGTCCCAATACCATAAGAGTTTGCAGCAACCCACATTAACTGCTTGTAGGTTGCTGGTAAGCTACTAAATCCAGTAAGAGCAAGATCAACTAATGGAGAACCTTCAGTGGAAGCAATCGCAATACCACCATGATTTGCCGTGCTATCTTTTGAAATATCATTACCAAAAGCATCAGTTGTAACACCAAGAGTAATTTCTTTGTCAAAGATTCTTAAATCTTGGGCACTAATAATTGTTGTAGTTCCACCAATGCTCAGATTTCCATCAATACGAACATTGTTATGGAATACTGCCTGAGTATCGTAAACATCAAAACCAGTCTGAACATTCAGGTTTTGAATGGTGGCAATGCCAGTTACATTTAGATTGTCTAAGGTTGTTCCACCAACTACATCAAGACCAGCATTTGCATCAATAGATCCATTGAATGTAGAAATACCAGATGCTAAAAGATTTCTTGTAGTGATGTCTTCACCAATTGAAGCACCACCAGTAACATTTACACCACCAACATAAAGTTGATTTTGAACATATAGACTATCTCTAAATGTTCCGACACCAACAAATGTAGATGCTCCGCCTACATTAATGTCACCAGTAATATTTGTTGACCCAACAACAAACAAAGAGTGGTTTTGTGCGTTTGTTGTTCCAATCCCAACCTTACCGATAGTCTGTAAGACTGTGCGATTCTCGGTAACTGAGGTAATACCAAGATTAAGATTCTGTTGTCTACCGCTCTTATATGGTTGGGACATTTCTAATATTAGTTAAGTGTTTCTAGGATGCTTCCGATGAATTTTACATTGGTGGCACTATCAGAACTGATCTGAATAGAGTCACCAGTTTCAAGAATTAATTTACCAAATAAAAGATTTGTAGAATCATTTGCAGGTATTGGCAAATCTTTCACAATTTCAGTAGTCACTGCAATACCAGCAACTGATCTCTTATGTGAGAATGAAACAGTATGAGTCTGATTACCAATGTTCGCCGCCTGCGCCAGTAGAATAATTCCACTATACCCTACTGGTGCGGTGTAAATTCCGACTGTATTAGTATCAACAACTCTTGTAACTGTCTGATATACGTTTAATGGTAATGGCATTTTTTAATCTCCTCCTAATGCGAGTATAAATGGCGTCATTGTTGCAAACAAACTCTTGGAATAAAATGTACCAGAAATAGTTCCTGTAACCTGATTAATTTGAACACCATCACCGATTCGGAAGTTACCTGCCTGATCTGTGCTTGTATAAACAACAAGTCCTCCATTTCTTGAATCTGTTTCATTCTCTTGAATGGGTACTCCACCCTGAGCAGGAAGTGAAGCATTGATATTAGTTCCAGATCCAATATATTCAAATGAATGCCCAGAAGCAAGAACACGACTTTGTTTAAAGAATGGAACTGTTGTACCCACTCCAACGGCATAAGGAACGTTTTCATTCAGAGTAATAGTACAAATTCCTGCCGATATTGGCGTTGATCGAGTGATTGAATAGTAAGTTGGAAGTAGTTTTACTGCCCCTGTTGCTGTATTTATTCCCACATCAGGAGAGGAGAATGTAACTGTTGGAATTGAAGTATATCCACGTCCATTCGAAACCATTTCAACATTATCAACAGATCCTCCTACCATTTCAGCAACTGCGGTAGCACCAACTCCCCAGTCATTTACAGTACTTGGATCAGCAATTGTAACTGTTGGTGGTGTATTATATCCACTTCCAGGATTAGTAATATTAATTTCTTTGACTGTATAATATAAGTCTTCAAAATAAACAACCTGCCCATCAAATGGTCTTATAATATTCAATGCAACTGTACCACCGCTTTGATAACTATGTGATAAAGTTGATGGTCCAACATTTGTGGTAAAACTATTAGCGGCACCTACCGAACTGATTTCAAAAATATAACCATTATTACCACTTGGATAAGTTACAATACCTGGTCCAGATGGACAAGTAAATTCAAGTCCAGAAATCGTAACTCCCATTCCAACAGTAAAGTTGTGATTAGAAGAAGTTGTAACCGTTAAAATCCCAGTTACATTATCATATGATGCTGTCTGAACACCAATAGATGAAGAATCAAAAGATAAAACAAAAGTATCAGATCCAGCATCTGCAGAAGTGGAAACAATACCTGTATATTTGTGTGGACCTACACCATCAGCAATGAGTCCATAATTACCAAACGATGAGTTAGAGTTTGTAAGATCACAGGCACCACCAGATCCACAAAAAACTGCAACGTCATCACAAATCGTAAAGAGAGAAACTAACTGAGCATAACCTTCATTAGTGATTGAAGCACCAACACCACTTTGATTATATTGTGTGTAAGAATCAAGAACCATTGATTTTAATGGTCCAATTGCTTTTGATCCATCAATCTTTAATCCAATACTATTCGGAATAAAGTTTGTGCAGTTTTGAATGTATGGTGACTGTGAAAAATATCTAATCGTATCTGGATCAAAAGCAAAGATTGCTTTACCTGCATTTAATGACCCAGTGTAAGACATTTCGGCAACATAATTGCCTGGTGCAACGTGGAATAAATCTTGATTTGCGTTATTAGGAACAACTGAAACTTCTCTTAAACTGTCTCCTATCACACTGATCTGGGGACCAAGTTTAATTGGATTATCTTCTACATAAGTTCCAGCAGAAACTTTAACAACTGATCCTGGTATTGTTGAAGCGATGGCAACTGCCGCTTTAATTGTTGCCTTTGCATCTCCAAGTTTCAATCCAGTATTAGTATCCTTTCCGTCTTTTGTGACATATAAAATATTTGTAACACTTACACCCGAACCGACTCTGACAACATCCGTTCCGATACCAGGACGTGCCCTTAACGTAAAGAGGTCTGCATCAAACGTGTTAAGAGCTAATTCGCCTAGTTGAAGATCTGTTACGGCAGGAACCTTTCCTGGTACAGCAGATCGTTTAATTCTAAATGGAGTCGCCATCTAATCGCATTCGGTATTTACCAGAAGAAGCAGTATATACTGCTTTCTTTTATTTATTCAAGATGCGTTATTCCTTCTAGGGCGATAAGCAAACAAATTTGTAGGTGGATCTGGTTTCATCCACTCTTCTATTTTATTGAATCTTTCTTCATCGTAAAAGTCTTGTTGCACATACCACAACTTCCAGTGTTCGTGTCCTTTTGACTGATTACAATCGTGGCAGCAACAAACTACGTTTTTTGTAACGTCTGCCCCACCTTTTGATTGGGGAAGAATATGATCGATTGTGAGTCTTTCCTCTGACCCACAATAAGCACATTGATGTCCCCATTCTTCTTTTATATTTTGCCTCCACATTCGTTTCGCCTCCCCAGAACTTGTTACGTGTAAGTTAAACAAGTATTCTTTTGGAGAATGTAGAGGTCCCATAAGTTACTGCGACTTATCTGTATTTATCTTTTTGCAGGCAGCACGTGCCCAAGCTCGTGCAAGACTATTGACATATGAGCACGCTTTTTGCTTTTTACCACAGTAAGGACATTGTGCGTCTGGAGGATCTTTCAAATAACCCTCAGGGGTGTACATCTTTTTCTTTCTAAGATTCTCAATTTGTTTATGCTTTCTGTGATTCATACAACCACAGGTTCTCCTTGACCTTGTTGAATGTATAAGTCTTGTGCTGCTGGTAACCCAATCTGCCCTGGAAGTTGTTTATCAGTTGTTGAAGTAATGTCAATCACCTGATCTAGAATAAATCTTTGACGACTGTAAGATCTATTTTGCGGATTAAATTCAACCATCATAATCGCATCATTGATATCGCCACAATGAGCAATGACTCTTCCAGTCTTATTTTCAGTTACGATCCAGTATTCGTTCATCATTTAATTTCTTTTCTTTATTATAAGGTGGTTTGTGTGGTCTGTAAAGTCCAGGCCAGGTATCACGAATAATCTCTGCGAGTTTGTATGGTGTTTCTGATGTTATCATTCTTCAAAGTACATATTACGACGATAGTTTTCTCCAGGGCAATTTTCAATATGTTCAACCTCTTCTTGTGGTAAGAAATGAACACCACCAAGAAGTTTGGCACCAACGAAAATCTCAGCAGACTTTTCACACATCAAACTTGCGGATGCACAATCTTTTTGATAAGGAGATGCTGTAATGATGCCATGATTTTTAAGAAGAATCAGTTTAGGAAAATATCCTTCCTCATTCACAAACTTGGTTACATATTCCTCAACTAATGCAAGAATTCTTTCTCCGGGAGGAGCATAAGGAACTAAACAAGACTTAGGACCGTTTCTTACAATTTGATCTGGAAACCAACGGTGATTCGCAAAATCATCTGCCGCATCAGAACAAAGAATCTGTGTGGTATATGGTGGATGACTATGAGCGATATAATTAATCTTCGGAAAGGTTCTCATAATCCAAGCATGAAACAGTGTCTCAATACTTGGTTTCTTGTGACTTAATTCTATCTGTGCTCCATTTGTATTACATAAAGTTAAATCTTCTTCGGAGAGTGTATGAAGACTTGTACCACTTGCCTTAATTAAAAAAGTATCTTTATCAACTCTTTCAGATACATTACCTTCCCCACAAATTGTATAGTCCGCAATCGTATGTGCCAGATCTAATATCATAGTTTATAAAATAAAACCTTGAAATTTTATTTATTTTAACATAAATTAATGACTGTTTGCAAATCAATACAAAAAACTTATAGGTCTTGTACAATAGACAATATAAACATAATGATGCCAAAGAGTTGGAATAGAAAGAGCATTAGAAGAAATGCCATAAAAAAAGGAGTTCTTTGGAACTCCCTTATTTATTTTAGAGTGCGTTGCCTCTCGGTAGAACTTCCTCTGGGAACACAAAGTTCTCATGAGGTTGATCTACTGGTGCCATCCACGCTCTAAGACCTTCATTTAACAAAATGTTCTTTGTGTAGAAGGTTTCAAACTCAGGATCCTCTGCTGCTCTAATCTCCTGACTTACAAAGTCATAAGCACGAAGATTAAGGGCAAGACCAATGATACCAATGCTGGAAGTCCAAAGACCCATGACAGGAACAAATAGCATGAAGAAATGCAACCAACGCTTGTTACTAAAAGCAATACCAAATATCTGCGACCAGAAACGGTTTGCAGTAACCATTGAATACGTTTCTTCTTCCTGTGTAGGTTCAAATGCTTTGAAAGTGTTTGCTTGATCACTATCTTCAAATAGGGTGTTTTCGACTGTTGCTCCATGAATGGCACAGAGCAGTGCTCCTCCTAGTATACCAGCAACTCCCATCATATGGAAGGGGTTGAGGGTCCAGTTGTGGAAACCCTGAAGGAACAGAAGGAACCTGAAGATTGCAGCAACACCAAATGAAGGTGCAAAGAACCAACTGGATTGTCCCAGTGGATACATTAGGAACACAGAAACGAATACTGCGATAGGACCAGAGAATGCGATTGCATTATAAGGACGAATGCCTACAAGGCGGGCAATCTCAAACTGACGCAGCATGAATCCAATCAGAGCGAAAGATCCGTGGAGTGCCACAAAAGGCCAGAGTCCCCCAAGTTGGCACCACCTGACGAAATCTCCCTGAGACTCAGGACCCCAAAGTAGAAGAAGAGAATGACCCATAGCATCTGCAGGCGTTGACACAGCTGCTGTAAGGAAATTAGCGCCTTCAAGATAACTAGACGCCAACCCGTGGGTGTACCAGCTAGTAACAAACGTTGTGCCAGTAAGCCAGCCACCAAGGGCAAGATAAGCAGTGGGAAAAAGTAATAGTCCAGACCAACCCACAAATACAAAGCGATCTCGTTTAAGCCAGTCATCCAGGACATCAAACC
>Ga0315901_10010589_pt1 | contig 10468 bp, 7 predicted proteins | sample LakEriMetagenome_10_FD_203761 | JGI IMG/M metagenome (GOLD analysis project Ga0315901, IMG submission 203761) | Freshwater fungal communities from buoy surface, Lake Erie, Ohio, United States - Buoy 2 MA116 | ecosystem: Environmental > Aquatic > Freshwater > Lake | place: USA: Lake Erie, Ohio... | reverse complement strand
TGATAATTCAATAGGAGTATCTACTAGTACAAATTTAATAATTACCTTTAATGAAAATATAGCAAAAGGTACTGGCAATATAATTATCAAAAAAAATGATGGCTCTACAATTGAGACTATAGATGTCACAAATGCGAAGGTTACAGTTTCTTCAAACTCAGCAACAATAAACCCTGATAGTAACTTGGATAACCTAACTGATTATTATATTTTAATTGATTCAACTGCATTTGAGGACTTAGCCGGTAATGATTATTCAGGTATTAATATTTCTACGACTTGGAATTTTAAAACAGCGGGTGTCTCGGGTTCTGGATGGTATTATCCAGGTCAATGGCTAAAAAGGATTAAAATTTCTATTGATGAATCACAAGTAAAAAGTAATCTTACTGATTTTCCGGTTTATGTAGATCTTAGCGATTTAAGCGGAACCAATTTTTTTAATTATGTAAAATCTGATGGCTCAGATATAAGAATTACAACGAGTTCTGGCGACACTGAAATTCCACGAGAAATTGTTTTTATAGATACTTTAAATCAAAAAGGTGAATTACATTTCAAGGCAGATGGCACACTAAGCGGCAGTGCTAACACTGATTTTTATATTTATTATGATAATGCCTCTGCTACAGAGCCAGCAGAGGGTTCTACCTATGGAGCTCAAAATGTTTGGACCAACAATTTTTCTGCAGTTTGGCATATGGCTCAAACCCCTGCAGCGTCAGTAATGTCGTTATTTGATTCTACAGCTAACAATAATGATGGTACTCCAGTATCGGGAGCGACACTAGTAAATAATTCACTAGTGGGTAAGTCCGTAAGTTTTAATGATTCATATATAGATATTCCAGCAAATGCTTCGATGTACCCATCTAATGTTTCTTTATTAACAATTTCAAAAGCAGATAAGCTTTACCTTGATAATACCAGTAATAGTGTGGCAAATGCTATTTTCCAAAAAGGCTCTGGTACTGCGTATGATGGTTATCTGCAATATGCACTACCAGAGGGTGGTACATATACTGGAGGTTATAGTACTGATGCTAGAGCTCGTTTTAAAGTAGTAGTAGGGAAAGGTGATAAATATGATTGGGTAACAGCAAACAAAGCAATTCAATCAGCGACAAGCTGGCATGTAGTTCAAAGTAGTTACAATAACTCAGGCAGTAAAGAATTTAGACTTTATCAGTTAGGTAATTTAGATAAAGAAGAGCTGACAACAGGCTCAATATCAGCTACAAATGCTACAAGTAGAATTGCTCAAGTACCTTCTTTTCTGGCTAATGATGAGTATTTTAGGGGTCAAATTGATGAGATTAGATACTCTTCCGTGCAACGATCATCAGATTGGATGTTTAGTGAGTTTGTAAGTTTAGCTTGCCCGCATATATTCTATCTAGTGGATGACACAAGACCGAGTGGATACTATATATTTACTCTCACTTCAAGATCTCCATTAAACAATGCTATTAATGTTACTGAAACAGGACTGGTATTAAGTTTGACTTTTAATAGTAATGTTTATCCAAACACTGGTAATTTATATCTTAAGAGATATTCTGATGATGCAGTTATTGAGACTATTGATGTGTTAGGTAATCAAGTATCTGGTTATGGAACGAATACATTAAGCTTTAGTATTAATTCTACTTTGGCTACTGGTGTTAAATACTATGTTACCTATGATGCAAATTTAATTATTGATAGTTGCGGACAATTAACAGGTATTTTAAGTGATAAGGATACTTGGAACTTTACTACTGCAGCTGGTGCAGATGTAACAGCTCCGACAGTGACGAGTTTCAGTCCAGCTGATAATTCAATAGGAGTATCAGGCACAGCGAACCTGGTGATAACTTTTAGCGAAAATGTCCAAAAAAACAGTGGTAATATTGTCATCAAGCGTGTTTCAGACGGCTTAACTCTCGAGACTATATCTATAACTTCATTAGATGTGACTGTTTCTGGTACTAGTGTAACGATTAATCCTACTACTACACTTCCAAGCGGTACGGCTGTCTATGTCGAGATCGAAAGCGGAGCAATAGAGGATTTGGCTGGAAATGATTATGCTGGAATAACAGGATCTACTACATGGAAATTTACAATAGCAGATACTGGTGCACCTAGTGTCATGAGCTTTAGTCCCGCTGATAACTCTACAGGTGTTTCGGTTAATTCAAATTTGGTAATTAATTTTAGTGAGAATGTAACAGCGGTAGATGGCTCATCTCCACTTGGCAATGAGCTTGTAAATCCCCAGCCTAAGAAAATTGATATCAAACGATCTGATAATAATGCCACTCTTGAGACTATTTATACTAATAGTAATCGATTGACCGGAAGTGGAACATCCACTATTACTATCGATCCTATAAACCCTTTACCAAATGAGACGAGTATTTATATCACCATCGAATCAGGAGCATTTAAAGATGCTTCTAATAATAATTACGCTGGTATAAATGATTCAACGACCTGGAACTTTACTACCGCTGACACAACAGCACCTACGCTCACTAGCCTCAGCCCCGCGAACAACGCAACAAATGTTTTACTAGAGACTAATTTGGTGATGACTTTTAGCGAGAATGTTCAAGCTGGCACAGGAAATATCACTATTAAAAAATCATCTGATAACTCTCCTGTTCAAACTATATCAATTACAAATCCAGCAGTAAATTTTTCTGGCAATCAAGTGACGATAAACCCTCCATCGGATCTCCTTGCATCTACTTCTTATTACATTAATATAGCCAGTACCACAATTACTGATGCGTCTGGAAATGCTTATGCTGGTATTTTAGATTCTTCAAGCTGGAATTTTACAACAGCTGGATATCCTGAAGTTACAGGAACTATACCCCCTGTCAATGAGCCGGTTTATTCACTTACCGAAGCAAAAACTGTGTTTTCTATACCTATAGTTCTAACACCTGGCTCAACTTTCCTTGAGTGTAGGGCTCAATCTCAATCAGGGCCTGTGGTTTACAGTAGACCTTTAACTGAAGCAAGTATTGGCTCAAGCTCAAACATCCTAAACCTTCCTCCACTAACTGATTTATTTTATAATATGCCAGGTCTAAAAGCAGTCTGTAATATCAATAACAACAATGCTATAAAATCTGAGAATAATATTGTTAATCCTGACGGATATAATTTTGATCTTTTTAGTCCTCCAGCACCTTTATTGCCGTAAAAACTTATAAGGAGTGGATATTTAAGCTAACATATGTCTCAGAGCTGATTCTAAATCAGGATAAGAAAACTCAAACCCAGTCTCAGTCAGTACTTTAGGCTCTACTCTAGCGCTTGAAAGCAAAAGCGCATCCGCCATCTCGCCAAGAGCGAGCTTAAGAGCTATTGCCGGTGCTGGAAATAGCGCAGGTCTAAACATTACTTTTGCTAATATCTTAGTAAATTCTGAGTTCTTGAGTGGATTTGGCGCCACAACGTTTACAGGTCCTGAGATTTTATCAGTAGTCAAAATATGCACAAGCGCTCCAAGAACATCGTCCAAAGCAATCCAGCTCATCCATTGTTTGCCGTTACCAAGTATTCCGCCTCCGCCAATCCAAAAAATCGGAACCAGCTTAGAGAGCGCACCAGCACGAGGATCCAGAATAATCCCAAATCTAGCGTTAGCTACTCTGATTGATTTATTTGTAAGGTTTTTGGTTTCTTCTTCCCACTTGATACAAGTATCAGCCAAAAAATCTGAACCTGATTTAGAAGTTTCACTCAAGCTCTCATCTCCGCGGCTACCATAAAACCCAATTGCTGAGGCGGATATAAAAGTGTGCGGAGGATTTTGGAGTTTATTAATTGCGTTTACTAAAAATCTAGTTCCTAAAATTCTTGAGTTGGCTATTTTTTCTTTTTGAGTTTTTGTCCATCTCTTGTTTGCGATGTTTTCGCCAGCTAGATGTATGATAGCGTCAAAACCCTCTAGCTTAGAGAGTTCTATCTCTTCTTTATCAGGATTCCACTTGATTTCATTAGGGCTGATAGGCTCTTGTCTAACAAGCTTGAATACATTATGACCACCGCTTGCCAAAAAATCAAAAAGCGCTGATCCTACTAATCCCGATGACCCTGTAATTAATATTTTCATATGTTTTTTGTCCTTTAGTTTGTAGTGTATTTTTATGTCGTGATAAAGAGTTCTAAATCTATAATCAAAAAGTGGCTTTAGCTTAAACTTGCATACCAAGCCGCTTAGAAGAGAATCAAAAATTGGAAGTTTAAAATTTACTCGCTCTACCAGTAGAGAGCTCGTTTCATTAACAGGTTGCATAGAGTGGATATGAGTCCAATCCAAAAAAGGGCCAATCAGCTGAGTATCGCTAAAAGTTTTGCCTTCAATAATATTAAAAATCTTTAGATGCCAGTCTATAAGCCCGCTTAGACGCACATGCACTTTTTCGTTTTCAGCGAGCGTCGATGGGTGGCTGATGATATTAACTTTTTCCCATGGCGGGGTAAGACGATTGATTGCTCGAGGCATTGTATGCCAGCGATAGAGAAACTCACTATCGCATGGCATTAATGCAGAGAATTCAAGCTTTTTGCTCAAGCTTGTACGCCCCATCTAGCTTGGATACCTTTTAGCATCAAAGCTTGATATACAGCTGACAAACCAACTAGTCCGTAAACTACTTTGCTTAATAATGATGTTTGACCGAAGCTCATTCCAAAAATGAACGCTACTAAATCAAAATCCATTACCGCAACTAAACCCCAATTGAGGCCGCCTACCACTAAAAGCACCGCCGCTATTACATCTACTATTTTCATAAATTTATTTTCTCCTTATCTATAATTTACACAGATATATTAAATAAGGCTTAGCTTGATGTTTATTTGGCAGATTCGTGTCTAAATTTGCAGATCAGCAAGTATGTTTTTAGCGCCAGCGCGCGAGGCAGTTATCTGAGATGAGCGTTTGCCAGTCAGAATAATATCGTATGTTCCATCACCGTTAGGAATGAGATGCTCTATATAATTCAAGTTTACTATCGCGCTTTGGCTTGCTTTATAAAAGCCGTAGTTAGCAAGCTTGAGATAAAGTTTCTCGATGGTTAGGTAAGTGGGAAAATCTTCGCTTTTGGTGTGAATAACTACTTGTCTTTTGTCGCGCTCGGCATAAAAAATTTCATATGGATCGAGTAATCTTACACTACCTTCTTTATAATCTTTAACAGCAATTTTGTTAGTCTTGCCTTTTTGAGACTCAAGCAGGCTTATCTCCCGCTCGGTGACGTCGGTCTGTACGCCGATGTAATTAGTGACCTTGCCCTTTTCATCATGAACGGGCGAAAGACAGAGCTCGTTATAAAACATAGTGCCATCTTTTCTGAAATTTCTTAGTATGACTTTGCAGTCCTTTCCTGATTTTAGAGCGTGGCGAATAATATCTAATTGCGGCTGATCGGTGTAGTCTCCTTGCAAGAATCTACAGTTCTTACCAATTACTTCATCTCTAGAGTAGCCAGTCATATTTTCAAAACCAGCATTTACATAGATAAGCGGATTGTCTTTTTGGGTAAAGTCGCTGATTACCACTCCGCAACTCGTCGATTCTATAGCTTTTGATTTTAAAATTTGCGCTTTTTGATCAAGCATTAAAAGGAGCCTTAAAATACTATTATACCCTGTTTATCTGGATTTTTAACCCCTGCCAAATCACCTTGATTTATGCGGATAATTGACCTATCTTTAAGCTTGATGACCAAAAAAATAGCAATTATCGGCGCGGGTATTTCAGGAGCGGTTTTAGCTAATCAGCTCAGTAAAGCTGGTTTTAAAATTAAGCTTTTTGAAAAAGCTCGGGGCCCGGGTGGGCGCACAGCCACTCGTAAATTTACAAGTGACAACAAAACTTACTATATCGATCACGGCGCTCAATTTATTGATGTGGTCAACCCTGAATTTAAAAATTTTATTGACATTCTGGTCTCTAAAAAAATAGTAGAAAAATTTGATTTAATTGGCGCTGATAATGTATTCGTGCCGGTACCAAATATGAATTCACTGTGCAAATTTTTATTAAGCGAATTAAATCCAGAGGATCTATTTTATCAAGTTGAGATCGGTGCTGTTAGTCGTAATCTTCATGCCAATAAAACCCAGTCAATGACAGTCTTTGATAAAAATGAAATAAGCTTAGGTGATTTTGATTGGGTTATTAGTACAGCTCCGCCTAAGCAAAGCTACCAGCTTTTTTCTGGCATTAAAAACTTTGATTTTTTAAATACAATCAAGATGAAAGCTTTTTTTGCAGTTATGCTGGTGAGCGCTCTTGATTATGATTTTAATTTTGTAGAAAAATCTTTTGAAGGTTCTCAAGCTTTGGCTTGGCTTGGCGTCAATTCTAAAAAACCTCAGCGTGATAAAACTCTTTCATTGATTATGCATACTAATCCAGAGTGGACAGAAAAGAATCTTGATCTTCATCACGATGAGCTAATTAAGATTATTACTCATGAACTTCAAGCTTTGACTGGTTTTTATGATGCTAATTCGATTTATCTCGGGGCGCACCGCTGGCTTTATGGCCGCTGTATTAATCCTGTCGGGCAAGATTTTTTTGTGGACCAGGAAAATAAGCTGGCTCTTTGCGGTGATTATTTTTTGGGGGATAATATCGAGTCGGCTTTTTTGAGTGCCAAGAGGCTGGCTGATTGGTTGACGCAATAATTTCAATAAGTGTTTTAATCTAGCCTAGGGTAGTATTTACACTTTTGCCCTAGCGTGCTATTATTTTAACCAAGATGGCGTCGTCCAAAATCTATCACCCAAACCTTCCCATTTGGGTTGAATCAAAGCCCTTCAATCCCTGTGCTAAGAGACCCAAAAACTCTAATGGCTTTGATTACTCTAATTTAGGTCGTTTATGTTTAAGAGGTTTACATTATCAACCTCTGCCAAATGAAATCGACCCTCTTTTTAAATATTTGGATATGATTTTACGTAAATCTGTTTCGGAAGATGAATCTCTCAAAAAATCACATAAACTTTCTTCAATTGACCAAATCCTTAATGCGATTCTCACAGATAGAGCAGTAGATAATTTAAATGGTTTGCGAACCAATTTTTTCATTATATGTTTTTGTTGTGAACTAATCAAACAAGGTCAAATAAAAGATTTTATTTATACTGATGGACCCTTGAATAATTATTTAGCTGACAGATCAAAAATTTCGCATGAACAAGCACAGTTTTTAGATTCTTGTGGAATTGATTTTTTAATTAAGACAAATGATGATAAATACATTCCGATCCAAATTAAATCAAATGCATCTAGTGGTTTTACAGGTGATATTTCTTTGCCTACAAAGAAATTGGAGTTTGAACGTTTGAAACAATCTTTAACAGAATTTACTATAACTGAGAATTCAATTAGATTAAGAAGAGATGTTCCTGTTTTTAATTTTCGTTTAACTTATAATAACGAAAATAATCACTTTGATAGATTTATTCTATTTATTAATTCTCTATCTAATGCACAAAAACAACTAGATTTAGGTGATGATTTAAATAAATTATCGTTTACAGATATACTGATCGAACTTTATCAAAAAGGATATATCAAGAAAACAGAGAGTTCTAGATTTTTCGCTAAAAATTCAAGTTCACCTATAACAAAAAATTGCGTATCAAAACATACCCTACTTGAAAATATATTAACTAGCCAAGATGATTATTTAGCGAAACAGTCATTTAAGAACTATTGTTCAAGTGCGTTACAACACAATGCACAAGAACCTAATTTAACACCAAGAACCTATCTTGATTTAATCTTATATGATTTACAATCTTTGAGACATAAAAATGAGATGATTGTACCACCTAATCTCTTAAAGAGATGGTTTAATTATTTATTACATTATAATAAACTAGGTCCTGCTATGCAGAGAGAAATCAAAGAGATTGAAACTCTTTTTCCAAACTCTGATTTAAATGTAAACAAATTTTTATATCTAAGAAAAGAACTAATCTCTGCTCTAATACTCGATTTAAATCCAAGTTCAAATATAACTAATGAATCAATATCCAGTTTATTAGATACTTTTCATGATAAGGGTGATTTATTTAAATTACCAGTTGTTGATTTAGCAAAAATAATAATTAATAATAGCAATAGTTAGAGTTAAAATCAACTTATGCCTCTTCTTGCACAAATATGCATTCCGATTTTTTCGATAATTCTTTTACCGTTAAAAAAAATCAATAGATTAGTTTTTTATTCATTAATAGTAGGTCTTGGACTTGTTAATATTTTTATTTTATTTAAGCATGTGGTGCACACTGAAAAATTAGATTTAGGTTTCAATATTGTTTTTTTGATGGATAAATACTCTTGGTTATTTGCTCTAGTGGTCAATTTTGCTTGGATTATTACTACAATTTACAGTTATTCTTTTATACTTTATGGCTTCCAAGAAAAAGCACAAAAATTCCACTTCTATTTAAGCTTGGTGCTTGCAAGTGTCTTGGCGACAGCATTTGCTGGAAATTTACTAACTTTATTTGTTTTTTATTTGTTGGGTATACCATTTATTTATCCTCTTATAATCCTAAGAGATACTCCTGATAGTCACGCGGCTGGTAAGCTTTATTTGAAATCTACTTTGTTACCTGCGATTTTTATTTTACTGCCAGCTATCTCAGCTATTTACCAACTCGAGGGGCATTTTGATTTCGGTGATATTTTGCCGACTAGTCTGCAAGCAAGTCCTATATTAGCTTCTATACTTTTGATAATGTTTATAATCGGCATGTCAAAAAACTGTGTCGCTCCTTTTAATAATTGGCTTCCTAAGACGATGCTGGCACCAGCGCCTGTAAGTGCTTTGGTACATTCTGTAGCGGCGGTTACATCTGGATCTATTGCGCTTATCAAAATCGCTGTCTATGTCTATGGTTTAGACTTCTTGCATTTCTTGACATCTAAGTTTTACCTTGCTGGTTCTTTGACTTATATCTGCGGTTTTACTGCTCTATATTCGGCTTATAAAGCACTCAATGACCCGAATCTCAAGGTACGTTTCTCTAACTCTACTGTAAGTCAGCTTTCTTACATAATTACGGCTATTTTAATAGCGACTCCTACCTCGATTTTGGGTGCGATGTTACATATAGTTACTCACTCTGTAGCTAAAATTTGTTTGTTTTTTATTGCTGGTTTTTATAATTGCGTTTACGGCACGACTGATGTCTCTGAAATTCGTAAGATCGCACCCTCGACTAAATTAATCGTGCTTTGTATCGGTGTTTGCGGTATGTCTATTGCAGGTTTCCCTTTATTAGCGGGATATTTAAGTAAGGATTTGATGCTTCTTGAAGAATTACATTCTGGTAATTATGCGGCGGCTGTTTTTCTGATTATCGGCAGTATTATCAATATTTTTTATATTTTCCCGGTTATAAAAGCCGCTTTTGGGGGGCAAGCTAAGACTATTGAATCTAAACCAATCCCACTATCCATGGCTTTTGCTATAGTGGCTTGTATTATAGGGCTGATTTCGCTTTCTTTTTATACCTATAATATTATTAGAATTTTTGAACTAGAGATTTAAAATTATAAACTCTCATAACCTAATCTTAAACACGGTTTGTGATTATACTTCCATGACAAATGGTATACCAAGCTCTCATTCTCCATTGCCTGCGGCTAACCCTAGTCCTTCACCGGCGGCAACTGCATCTGCTACAGCGTCAACTCCGCCAGCTGCTAGCCCGGGCCCTTCAGCGACTCAACTTCCTGGAACTTCAGCTACGCCTCCTAGTACAGATGGTTCTAAAAAACCAGGTAAACCAGAAAGAAAAAAAAGAGGTGGGGGTCTTTTTGCTGGATTGTTTGGTTTGATAGGTGGATTTTTTAAAATGCTTTTTGGTGGAGGACGCTCTAAAAAACCAAAACAAAATTCTAATAAAAATTAGCTTATAAATATTTTTAAAAATGGCTGGGCTGGAGGGATTCGAACCCCCGGCGCCTCGGTTCGTAGCCGAGTCCTCTATCCAGCTGAGGTACAGCCCATGGATATTACTAAATTATAAAATAATTCTCTACTAATATAAAGAATAAAAGATAAAATTTCTAAAAATACTATTTATTTATACCTAAATCAGTTTCAATTTTGGTTACAGGATAAGGCAAGCTTATGCCGTTATTATCAAAAGCTGATTTTAAAAGCTTAATAGCTAAATGCCTTGCTCTTACGTGCTCAGTGCCTTCTTTAAGTTTGACCCAAAAAATAAGTTTTAGCTTTACAGCGTACTCACCAAACTCTTGATAGAAGACCTCTACCTTCTCAGTCGGTGAAAGACCGCTCAGATTGGCGATGGCGTTTTTAGCGATAGCTTCGACCCGCTCTAGATCTTCTTTGTAGTCAACTGAGATATCTATATCAATTCGCCGTTTGCCAAGTGAAGTGAGATTATGGATGTGACTTTCGTAAACTTT
>Ga0315901_10010583_pt1 | contig 10472 bp, 6 predicted proteins | sample LakEriMetagenome_10_FD_203761 | JGI IMG/M metagenome (GOLD analysis project Ga0315901, IMG submission 203761) | Freshwater fungal communities from buoy surface, Lake Erie, Ohio, United States - Buoy 2 MA116 | ecosystem: Environmental > Aquatic > Freshwater > Lake | place: USA: Lake Erie, Ohio... | reverse complement strand
TATGAGTGTTGTCTAAATGACGAATTTCATATCCCTGTTCTCGAAACAAATGAAACACTTGCTTCGAAGTATTAATTCCGTTATTGAAAATCAAAGTCTTTGTTCCTTTTGCTTTTTGCTCATACGCATACAGAAGCTTTTCCTGCATGTACATGTTTCCATACAACTTCTCGGAACTACTTACGGTGTAGTCTCCGGTTATTCCAACCTTCAACGAATGCAAACTCACGTCGTAACTGTAGGTTGTTGCTCTCGCGAGGTATCCTCTTCCTACTAAATTACCAATGCTTTCACCAATGATTAAATCGTGGTAATTGTCTTTAAGAGGAAGTTTAATGTTGCTACTTAGTGGCGTGGCTGTTACTCCAAGAATGACCTGTTCTTCAAACCAACCGAATAGTTTTCGAAATGAATTGTAATGAGCTTCGTCAATAATAACCAAGCCTAAATTTTCGAACTCCATTTTCTCATCACGAAGACGATTGTGAAGTGTTTCCACCATTGCAACAAAGCACTCGTATTCCGACTCGTCGGGCAATTGCTTAACCTTGCTGACAATGATTTTATTCTTGACAGAGAAGTTGTTCAGCACATTGCTGGTCTGACTAAGAAGCTCAATTCTATGCGTAAGTATTAATACTTTCTTTCCAGTTTCTTGAATGTAGCGTCGCGCTATTTCAGAAAATATTACTGTCTTTCCACCTCCGGTAGGAAGCTGAAAACACAAGTTGTAATTGGTTGGAAATTCATGAATACGCGCGAAGATTCGCTCAAGAGCTTTTTCCTGATAGTCGTATAGTTTTTTTCTCTCTTGTTGCTCTTCACCCATGCTTGGTTCGTTGCTTTTTTGGGCAACGTGCAAAAATAGGACTATTTAAGGCTTTTGAGAAAAAGAACTTATTAAGAATTCGTCAAGTAAGTTATTTAGCCTCTGGAATAAATGGACGCATGATAATTTCGCTCACATTTACCCCAGCCGGAACTTCAATGGCGTTCATGATTTGCTGAGCAACCCATTCAACAGGCATTCCTGCCGCAAAGCTTGGACGGAAATGAGATAGAAGTTCCTCGTTTTTTGTTTGCTCAATGAATGGCGTGTTAACAGCACCTGGACTAATTGTAGTGACACGAACTTTTTTTGCAAGTTCCGTGCGAATACTCTCGCTCATTGCGAAAACCGCGTGTTTTGTAGCACAATACACTCCTGAGTTTGGGAAAACATAATGCGAAGCCAAAGATCCTAAGTTCAACACATGTCCTGTAGATGCGACCAAATGAGGAAGACAAGTATGAAGCACATTCAAGAACCCTTTGATGTTTACATCAATCATGGTGTGCCAATCTTCCAATTTTGCATTTTCCAGCAAATCGAAAATTCCTAATCCAGCGTTATTCAATAGAACGTCAATGCCTCCCATTTGTTGAACAGCCGCTTCGGTCATAGCCTTTACCTCTTCAACATTGGTTACATCTGTTTTCAAAAAAAAGGTATTTGGGTTCTTCGAAGCCATTTCAGCTAAAACCGCTTCATTCCTTCCGGCTATGAAAACTTGATGTCCGTTTTTAATTGCTAGTTCATAGGTAGCAGCACCAATTCCACTGGTGGCACCAGTGATCAAAATTCTTTTTTGTGTCATTATTTCTGAGCTTTTTTGTAAAGTATAAATGCGAGTATTCCGAAGAGTAAATTAGGAAGCCAAACGGCTAATTCGCTTGGCACTCCTAGGTTCATAGCGCTTACTGCGGTAATGCGCGAGATGAAAATAAAAATGAATCCAATGATGATTGCTAAAGCCAGGTGAAAACCAATGCCTCCGCGAGATTTTCTTGAGGCAATTGAAACACCAATAACAGTGAGGACCAATATTGAAAATGGAGTAGCAGTTCGATTCTCTCTTTCCAATTCGAATTTTGCAACGTTACCTGATCCACTTAATTTCTGATCATCAATGAAGGAGTTCAGTTCAGACCAATTCATGGTAGCGACGATTTCAGAACGCAATCCGAAATCTTCTGGACGAACTTCTAAAACGGTATCTAATTTCTGTTTGAAATAAACATGCTCGGTACTGTCCTTGAATACGCGGACCTGCGCATTGGTAATGCTCCAAGATTGTGTTTCCGGCTTGTAATTCGCCGATGATGAAATAAGTTTGAAAGTCAATTCTCCGTCTTTCCAATGCTCCAAAGAGAAGTTACTTCCACCTAAATTCCCTGGGTTGTACCGTTGGAAATATGCGATTAAGCCGGGCTCAATCTCTCTGTGAATGTTCTTGTCTTGAATGGTTAATTGTTCCTTCAAGTACTTTACTTCGAATTCAAATTTGCGCTTATTTGCAAGCGGAACAACGTAATGTCCGAACGCGAGTGAAATGATAATCATTGAAAAAGCAACAATGAAATACGGACGGAGAATTCGGTTGTAACTAATGCCAGAAGAGAGCATTGCTATTATTTCCGAACGTTGCGCGAGTTTACTTGTAAACCAAATGACAGTTAGGAAAATGATGAAGGAACTTAAAAGGTTTCCGTAGTAAAGGCAGAAGTTGAAGTAATAATCGACAATGATTTCCCACAAGGTTGCTTGTGATTGAAGAAGGTCGTCTATGTTCTCACTAATGTCAAAAACGACAGCAATAATCACGAAGGCTCCAATCATGAACAGAAATGTTCCGATGAATTTCTTAATGATATAGTTGTCAAGTTTTTTTATCACAAACGAACAGATAATCTTTTCACAGTTTCATCTTTCCACGCCGCGAATGTACCTTCAATAATTTTCTCACGGGCCTTTTCCACCAAACGTAAGTAGAAATTCAAGTTATGCACCGATGCTATTTGTAAAGCAAGAATTTCATTCGCAGCGAACAAATGACGCACGTAGGCTTTCGTGTAATAAGAATCGACATAACTGTCCCCCGATTCATCGAGTGGAGAAAAATCGCTTTCCCACTTTTTGTTTTTCATATTAATGGTGCCGTTCCAAGTGAACAACATTCCGTTGCGTGCGTTGCGCGTAGGCATTACACAATCGAACATATCAACACCCAAGGCAATGCACTCTAAAATGTTCGCAGGCGTCCCAACGCCCATCAGATATCGGGGTTTGTCAGCCGGTAAAATCGAACACACAAGATCTGTCATTTCATACATCATCTCATGCGGTTCACCAACACTCAATCCGCCAATTGCATTTCCGAATGCACCTTTATTGGCAATGTATTCAGCACTTTCTTTTCGAAGGTCAGGAAATATACTTCCTTGTACAATTGGAAAAAGCGCTTGCTCATGTCCATATAATGGCGTGGTTTCGTCAAGTCTTTTGAAACAGCGATCTAACCACTGATTAGTAATGTGCAGCGATTCACGCGCATAGGTTTTGTCGCACGGGTAGGGTGGACACTCATCGAATGCCATTATGATATCTGCACCAATACTCCGTTGAATGTCCATCACATTTTCAGGTGTGAAGGTGTGCTTCGATCCGTCGATGTGTGACTTGAAAACAACTCCTTCAGGATTGATCTTTCTGTTTTTCGAAAGGCTGTAAACTTGATATCCTCCGCTGTCTGTAAGAATTGGGCGGTCCCAATTCATGAACTGATGAAGTCCACCGGCTTGCTCCAATATCTGAGTTCCAGGACGCAAATACAAGTGATAGGTGTTTCCTAAAATAATTTGAGCCTTTACATCTTCTTTCAAGTCCTTTTGGGTCACGGCCTTCACAGAGCCTATTGTTCCAACCGGCATGAAAATCGGAGTTTGAATTTTTCCGTGTGGAGTCTCTAATACTCCTGCTCTTGCTTTCGATAATGCGTCTTTCGCCTCTATGGAATACTTCATTTCTTCTTCACTTCGACTTTTGGTTTGTTTTCGAAAACTTGAGTTTCAATGAGTGATAAGTGTTGCAACCAATTTGCAATTCCATCCAAATCTTTTGAAGTAATTGTTGCACGCTTGTTTTCCGAAGCACGCTCAGTCCATTTAATCTTATTCTGTTTCAGGTTGTTCTGAAGTTTTAATTCAGTTTTTGATTTCCCTGTCGTATAAGAGAGATAATTGTTTTTTTCGGAAAGTTCTGTGAGGTCTAATGTATTCCATTTAGCCTGTGCATCCTCTCCGAAGAGTCTTGCTGCAAGTAAATCTTGATTGTATTCTTTTCCAGGGAAATCCAACCGATTGATCACAACACCATTAAACAACTCGCTGCTGCTGCTTGTATTCAAAGCCAGATAGCCTCCAATTCCTTCACCAACAATAAATGTTTTTTCAGTTGAAATCGGATATTCTTTTTTCAAGAATGAAGTGACAAGGTTTATATCCTCAGGGAATGATGCTACTAAATCAGAATAGGCAAGTCCAATTTTCGGGCGGAATGAGTAGCGTGTATTCCAAACGAAAACGGCATAGCCGCTTTGACAGAGGTGCTGAACAGTTGGATTGAATTGATTGGAGTACGGAAGGAAAATATTGTTCGGAATGTAAATCACCAATGGGTAACTGGTTTTGTCGTCTTTGGTTGGAAGATAAATTCTTCCGGTTTGAGGAGACGTTTCACCTGTTTGAATTTGTGTAACTTCACTTGCGATAAAGGTTAAATTCTTTGCGTCGTATCTATCCGATGAAACGGGCTTAGCAGAATTATTTGTCCAAACGAAGTGTCTCAGTTTAGTGGTCTCTCCTTGAAGAGAGAACAATACATTATTGTTTTTTTCAACGTAATCAATAACTTGAATCGAAGAACCCTTGAAGCTGTCGCGAGCGAAATTCAGAACTTTTTGAATGGTCGGATTTTTCGATTCTTGATATTCAGCAGCATTGATGTTGTTTGTGCTAAGCGCGATATCATTTCCAATTGTGAAAATATCGGTGCAACTCTCTCCAGGCTTACTGTTCAATGGTTTGATTCCCGATTTGGAAACCGCGCAAGCGTATGTTGTTAGACTTTGGAAATTCGTTATTCCATAAAACACATCTCCCGTTGAATTGCAACCCTTCGTTTCGAAATAATAATTGGAAGAAAATTCAAACAGACTTTTTCCCAACCTGTTATTTTCTACTGCATAAATTTTCGAAAGCATGCTGCTGTGAACGGCTGCGCCAACAATTCCTTTGGATTCAGAGAAATACCATCCGAATACTTCTCCTGAAATTGTTCCCGCATTAGAAGTTTTCTGAGATGCTATTTCAAATTTTTCAATGGTTGATGTGCTTGCGCTCTGATTGCTGAAGTATGCGGCTGTTGCTGTGGATCCAATGTATTTGTTGGAAGGAATATTAGCAACAACTTTACTCGAAGAAATTTCAATTATATCGAATGAGGTATTCTCTTTTTGAATTTGTAAGGCAATGAACTGGTCGTTGATAAAGAACACCTGAGATGCACTTGAAATATTGATTGCCTTTATCTCAGTTTCTTTTCCCGACTGAACTTCTGAGATATTTAAAGAAGTTTGGTCAGCCGAATACCGAAGTTTTACAATCTTATCTCCAGCTTCGTTTAAGTCCAGCGATAGAATATGAGGCTCACAGAAAAAATATGATGATGGATAAACGGCGTGAGGTATTAGTACAGTTTTTTTCGTCGACGAAGAAGGAGGATTCACCTGCAATCCTTGACTGAGCAACGTCATTGGAGCCACAACTCCAATGGAATAAAGGAAAATGGAAATTATCGTTTTCATTTGTCAAATTTAGTGAAGGATGTGCAGAATGGAGTTATTCACAATTGAAAGAGGTCTTTTTTGAAATTTGTTGTAAAAATTTCAGTTGCAAACCAAAAAAGAGGGGGTATATTTGCGAAATATTGATAAAATTTTAAAAACACCCCCTTTAAAACAGGGGTAACATCTAAAAATATGAGTTTAAGAAAAAACGCACAGCACGAAATCAACAGTCGTATGCCAATGCCATTGGCTTCAAATGGACAAAGAATCAGTGAGTACTTCGGTGATAACGTATTCAACCCGCATAAAATGCGTGAGTATCTTCCAGAAGATTTGTATGATAATTTGATGTCTTGTATCAATCAAGGAACTCGTATCGATAGAAATGTTGCCGATCACATTGCAGCAGGTATGAAAGAGTGGGCGATTAGCAAAGGCGCAACACACTTCACACACTGGTTTCAGCCATTAACGGGAGCAACTGCTGAGAAACACGACAGCTTCTTCAAGCCATTGGGAGATGGAAGAGCTATTGAGAAGTTTGAAGGAACCATGTTAGTTCAACAAGAGCCAGATGCTTCTTCTTTCCCGAACGGAGGTATTCGTAACACATTCGAAGCACGTGGATACACGTTGTGGGATCCGTCTTCTCCTGCGTTTATTGTTGGAAATACACTTTGTATTCCAACAATTTTCATCTCATATACAGGACATGCACTCGATTACAAGATGCCTTTGATTAAAGCGCTTCATGCTGTTGATGTAGCGGCTACAGCGGTTTGTCAATATTTCGATAAGGAAATTAATAAGGTAAATACAACATTGGGATGGGAGCAAGAGTTTTTCTTAGTTGACTCAGCACTTCACAAGGCTCGTCCAGACTTAGCTATGACCGGACGTGCATTGTTTGGTCACAAGCCAGCAAAAGGTCAGCAGTTGGAAGATCACTACTTCGGTAGTATTCCAGAAAGAGTATTGGCATACATGAAAGACTTCGAATACGAAGCGCATTTATTGGGTATTCCTGTTACAACACGTCACAACGAAGTTGCGCCAAACCAATACGAGGTAGCTCCAATGTTCGAAGAGGCAAACTTGGCGAACGACCACAATCAATTATTGATGGATTTGTTGAAGAAGATTGCTCAGAAGCACAACTTCAATGTACTTCTTCACGAGAAACCCTACGAAGGCGTTAATGGAAGCGGAAAGCACAACAACTGGGCGCTTTCAACAAACACAGGTGTTAACCTTCTTCGTCCGGGAAAAAATCCAAAATCGAATCTTCAGTTCTTAACCTTCATGGTGAACACGGTTGCAGCAATTCACGAGAACGCAGATGTTCTTCGTGCCTCTATTGCAACAGTTGGAAACGACCATCGCTTGGGTGCAAACGAAGCTCCTCCGGCAATCATGAGTTGCTTCTTAGGAGAGCAGTTGAATGCTATGCTTGATAATCTTGAAAAGAACATCAAGGCAGGAAAGATGACCCCTGAGGACAAAACAGAATTAAAATTAAATATCGGAAAGTTGCCACAGGTTCTTCTGGATAATACAGACAGAAACAGAACTTCTCCATTTGCATTTACCGGAAATAAATTTGAATTCCGCGCGGTAGGTTCTAGCGCGAACTGCGCAAATGCAATGATCACCTTGAACACCATTGTTGCTAACCGTCTGATTCAATTCAAGAAAGATGTTGATGCACGTATTGCAAAAGGAGATGATAAGGATGAAGCCATTTTAAAAGAACTTCAGCGCTTAATCAAACAAAGTAAGGCTATTCGTTTTGAAGGAAACGGATACGGAGACGAGTGGGTGAAGGAAGCAGCAAAAAGAGGTTTGTCTAATTTGAAAGACACACCTGCAGCTTTAAAAGTTTGGAAAGACAAGAAGGTCATTGCAATGTTTGAAAAATTAAACGTCTTGACAAACGAAGAAATTCATTCACGCTATGAAATCGAGGTAGAGAACTACGCTCGTCGTCGCGAGATTGAAGCTGAAATCGTTGTCGACATGGCAGTGAACCAAATTATTCCTGCCGCCTTGCGCTATCAAAGTGAGTTGATCAACAACGTTCAAGGTTTGAAAGCGGTCTTGGGTGCAAAAGAATTTAAGGAACTTACTAAGACTCAATTAGGCTTGATAACTGAGATCTCTCAGCATGTGAACGGTTTGAAAGCCTGCACCGAAGGAATTGTTGTTGAACAAGGAAAGGTGAATCACAGCAATCCTGAGAAAATGGCTGATATCTATTGTCACAAGATTAAACCGTTGATGGATGCTGCCCGCGAGGCTGCAGATGCGTTGGAACAAATCATTGATGATAATGCTTGGCCAATTCCAAAAATGCGTGAGCTCTTGTTTACTTGCTAATTGAGGTATTTAGATAATTGCGATTTTATGAGGAAAATTCACAATTTTGATTATTTTCGCATTTACTAACTTTTAACTGGACTAAAACATTACGTATGAGATTTTTCAAATCTATCTTGGTTTTGTTTGTTTGTTTGTCAACGGCTTCGTTGGTGAGCGCTCAAAATAAAAAGATTCAACAGGCAGATATCGAGTTTGCTGGACAGGGGTATAACCAAGCCGCGACTCTTTACATCGGAGAAGTTACTAAAATCAAGAACATCGATGAAAAAGCGCGTGTTCTGTACAATATCGCGGAGTGCTACAGAAATACCAAGCGCTATGGTATGAGTCTAGATTACTATGACAAAGCCATTAATGCTAAGTACGACAAGAAAACAGCAGACGTTTATTTGAACTACGGTATTGCTTTGCAAGAAATGGATCGTTTGGAAGACGCTATTGTTCAATTCAACAAGTATAAAGAGCGTGGTGGAAACGCAGCTCTTGCAGATATGCGCATTCAAACATGCACAAACGCGGCCACTGCTAAGAAAACCAGCGCTAAATCTCGTTACGTAGCAGAGAACGTTGAATTCTTGAACTCAACAGAAGAAGATTTCGGATTGGCATACGCCTCTAAGAAATGGGATGAGTTCGTGTTTACCTCTGCTCGTAAAGAGTCTGTAGGAAGCGGGTTAAGCCCGATTAACGGGGATGAGTTTAAAGATGTTTTTGTTGCAAAGTTGGACAAGAAGTTTAAGTTCCAAGGCGCTCCAATGCCAGCTAGTATTACTGTTAATACAGAATCTCACGAAGCTGCAGGGGCATTCGACAAAGATTACAAGACTATGTTCTTCACACGTTGTGGTTTCGATAAGAAAGGAAGAATGGGTTGCGATATTTACACGGCTAACAAGCAAGGAGACAATTTCGCTACAGCTGAGATTATCGACATCATTAATAGAGAGTCTGATGACTCTTCTCGTGTTGGACAACCATGTCTTTCTTTTGATGAGCAAACATTAATCTTCGCTTCGAACATGCCAGGTGGTAAAGGCGGAAGAGATTTGTGGTATATGACTTTCGACAAGAAAGCAAAGAAATGGTCGAACCTAACGAATCTTGCTTCTTTAAATACCGTAGGTGATGAGTATTATCCATACATGACAGAAGACGGAACATTGTACTTCGCTTCTAACGGATACCCTGGATTAGGCGGTTTAGATATTTTCAAAGCAAAGAAAACTGGAGAGATGGTTTATGGCGACGTTACAGCAATGCCAGCTCCAATTAACTCAGCATCTGATGACTTCGCTTTTATCTTAGATAAGAAGCCTGTATTAGACAACGTATTGATGGAAGGTGTTTTCGCATGTTACTTTTCTTCCAACCGCCCAGGTGGAAAAGGAAAAGACGATATTTGGCATGCATATGAGCGTCCTTTGGAATTCACAATGACGGGAACTGCCTACAACAAGAAAACAGGAAGTACTCTTTCTGGTTGTAAAGTTACCATAGTTGGTTCAGACGGATCTACCTACAACGTTGTGACAGATGCAAACGGAAGTTTCTTCTTAGACAAGACGAAGGTTAAGCCCGAAACGAAGTACACCGTAGAAATTCAAAAAGAAAACTTCATTGGCACTGCAGACAAGTTCTCGACCAAAGGAGCAAAAGAGTCTACAAACTACCAACAAGATTATTTCTTAATCCCTGTAGAAATTGGAAAGGAATACCCAATGCCAACGGTATTGTATCCGTTCAACAAAACAGAATTGTTAATCACAGAAGATGTGAATAGTGCTGACTCATTGAACTACTTGTTGAACATCTTAACAGAAAACCCAACGTTCGTTGTTCAGTTAGAGTCTCACACAGATGCTCGTGGAGATGTTCCTAGCAATGACAAACTATCTCAAGGTCGTGCAGAGACTTGTGTAACTTACCTAACTTCAAAAGGAATTGCTGCTGATCGTTTAGTTGCAAAAGGAAAAGGTGAAAGCGAGCCTCGCACAATCAAGGAAGGAGATCGTCTTTCTTCTGAAACATTCGCTGAATTCCCAATCGGAACATTGTTAGATGAAGCATTTATCAATTCATTGAAAGAAAATGAATCACGTGAGCGCGCTCATCAATTGAATCGTCGCACGACATTTAGAATCTTAAGAACGGACTACGTCCCAAGTAAATAGCATTAAACTAAGGGAAGGGCTGACATGTACTGTCAGCCCTTTTTATTTATATATGAGTCAAGCCGAAAATAGATACAACAGCAGAGGAGTAAGCGCTTCCAAGGAAGATGTCCACGCTGCAATTAAAAACATTGATAAAGGACTTTTTCCAAAAGCTTTTTGTAAAATAGTTCCAGACTATTTAACCGGAAGTGAAGAACACTGCATTGTCATGCATGCCGACGGTGCCGGGACGAAGTCATCTCTTGCATACATC
>Ga0315901_10010581_pt1 | contig 10473 bp, 10 predicted proteins | sample LakEriMetagenome_10_FD_203761 | JGI IMG/M metagenome (GOLD analysis project Ga0315901, IMG submission 203761) | Freshwater fungal communities from buoy surface, Lake Erie, Ohio, United States - Buoy 2 MA116 | ecosystem: Environmental > Aquatic > Freshwater > Lake | place: USA: Lake Erie, Ohio... | reverse complement strand
GTGCCACCAGGACGAACATCACCAGCACCACGGCGACACCTCGCCGGTCCCCGCCGCGCAGCGCCGCCACTCCGGCCGCAACGGTCAGCACCGGGAGCACGACCACACTCGCATTCCAGGGATCCGTGAGCAGGTGCGGTGTCGCAGCGGCGATCGTCCAGCACGCCGCGACCACGAGGACCGCCGCCCAGGCACCGGACCGGCGTGAGGCGGTCCACCACGCCACGGCGATCGCCGCGAGGTTGATCAGCATGGCGCCGGCCCACAGTCCGCGCCACGACCCGCCCGACGCGAGCCAGGGGAGCGCGAGCGAGTGGTACAGGACGGGTCCCGGGTGGTTCCATCCGTACCTCGACCACGCGCCGGTGAGCGGTGTGTCCGAGCTGAACACGTCGCGCGTGCGCAGCTCGATGAAGGCCCAGTCGCCGCCGGGCTGGTAGGAGCGCGTGAGGATCAGGATGCCGTGCGCGACGACGAGCAGCACGAGTGCGGGCAGCAGCGCACGCGAACCCGCCCGGGGGGTGGCGAGGACCATCGCTGCGACCGTACCCGTTCCGGGTGACGGGCGCGCGCCGCGGATAGCGTCGCCGCAGTGGACGACCTGTTCAGCGCAGCGGCCGAGGAACGACTCCGTCACCAGGCGCCGCTCGCCGCACGCCTGCGTCCGCGCACGCTCGACGACGTGGTGGGACAGGAGCACCTGGTCGGCCCCGGACGCCCGCTGCGCCGGCTCGTGGAGCAGGACCGGCTCACCAGCGCGATCTTCTGGGGACCGCCGGGCACCGGCAAGACCACCCTCGCGCTGGCCGTCGCGGGCAGCACGAAGCGAGCGTTCGAACAGCTCAGCGCCGTCACGGCCGGCGTGAAGGACGTCCGCGAGGTGATCGAGCGGGCACGCCGGCGGCTGGGGGAGCGGGGCCAGGGCACGATCCTGTTCCTCGACGAGATCCACCGGTTCTCCAAGGCGCAGCAGGACGCGCTGCTGCCCGCCGTGGAGGACGGCACCCTCACCCTGATCGGCGCCACCACCGAGAACCCGTTCTTCGAGGTGAACGCGCCGCTGCGCAGCCGGAGCACGCTGTTCCGGCTCGAGCCGCTCGGCCGCGAGGCGATCGCCACCCTGGTGCGGCGCGGCCTCGCCGCCGAAGGCGCCACGGCGGCGGACGAGGCGATCACCCACCTCGTCGACCGCGCCGGCGGCGACGGGCGCCAGGTGCTCACCGCGTTGGAGGTGGCCGTGGCGCTCGCCCGACCCCACGAGGTGGCCCTCGACCACGTGGAGTCGGCACTCGGCACCAGCGCGCTCCGCTACGGCCGCGACGACCACTACGACGTGGTGAGCGCGTTCATCAAGAGCATGCGCGGCAGCGACCCGCAGGCCGCCGTGTACTACCTGGCCCGCATGCTGGAGGCGGGCGAGGACGCCCGCTTCGTGGCCCGCCGGATGATGATCTTCGCGAGCGAGGACGTCGGACTCGCCGACCCGACCGGGCTGATGATCGCCGTCGCCGCGGCGCAGGCGCTGGAGCACGTCGGCCTGCCGGAGGCCCAGCTCAACCTCGCTCACGCCGCGATCCACCTGGCCACCGCACCGAAGAGCAACCGGGCCGCGCTGGCGATCTGGAACGCTCGCAGCGACGTGCAGGCCGGAGCCCTGGGCGAAGTGCCGCCGCACCTGCGCGACGCCCATTACCAGGGCGCGAAGACGCTCGGTCACGGGACCGGCTACGAGTACCCTCATGACCACCCGGACGGCTGGGTCGACCAGCAGTACCTGCCCGTCGAGCAGGCCGACCGGCGCTACTACGAACCAACCGAGCACGGGCGCGAGCGGGAGATCCGCGACCGCATGTCCAGACGCCGACCTGGCGGGGAAGGAGCCACCACATGACCGCAGGCGAGTTGGCCGTCCTGCTGGCAGCGGTGCTCTGCTGCATCGGGTTCGCAGCGCTCGTCGTCGTCCTGCTGCGGGTGCTCGACACATTGCGCGACCTGCGCCACGAGGTCGCCACGCTGCGAGCCGAGACCGGTCCGCTGCTGGCCGAGCTGCAGCAGTCCACCCGCTCGGCCTCGGCCGTCGTGGAGGAGGCGCGCCACGACCTCGAGCGATTCGACCGGGTGCTCGGATCCGCGGAGGCGATCAGCGATGCGATGGTCGGCAGCGGCCGGGTGGCGCGAGCCGCGCTCAGCACGCCCGTGATCAAGACCGCGGCGTTCGCGACCGGTACCAGCCGGGCCGTGCGCCGCCTCCGGGGACGTGACGACCACGAACTGAGCCGGGGCCGAGGGTCACGGCGGGCCCGGGCGCAAGACCGGATCGAACGAGGAGGCGCAGCAGGATGATGAAGCGGGTCACCTGGTTCGTCGGTGGCGTCGCCGCCGGCGCGGTGGGCGTCGGCGCGGCGAAGCGGAAGGTGCGGCGCGTGACCGACGAGCTGGCGCCGGTGCAGATCGCCCGCCGGGCGGGTGGCCAGGTCGTCGAGCGCACGAGCCGCGTGGGCGAGGCGCTCCGCGAGGGCCGGCGTGCGATGCGCACCAAGGAGATGGAGCTGCGCGCCCGCCTGGAGGGGCGCACGTCCACCCTCGCCGACGAGCTCGACGACGTCGACACCGTGCTGGTGGACGGCCGCCCGGTCGAGGCCGGACAGGTGATCGTGCTGCGCCAGGTCCGCGACCGCCAGCAGCCCGTCTCGCGCTCGCGGCGCGTGCCCCGCCGCGCCTGACGTGACCGCCGCGAGCCCGACCGTGGCCCCGTCCGCCGTGGCGTCGACGGATGCGGTCGACGCCCTGGCGCACGAACTGCGCCGTCTGCTCGGTGTCGAGCGCGTGCGCACCAGCGCCACCGAGCTCGGGCTCTATCGCCGCGACGCCTCGAACATCGAGGGACGCGCCGGCGTGGTCTGCTTCCCGACCACCGCCGCCGAGGTGCGCGAGGTGGTGCGTGCCTCGGTTCGCCACGGCGTGCCGTTCGTGGCGCGGGGCTCGGGGACCGGTCTGGCCGGTGGGGCGACCCCGCTCGACGGCGCAATCGTGGTGTCGCTCACGCGGATGAACCGCATCCTGTCGGTGGATCCGGTCCATCGGCTGGCGTGGGTGGAGCCCGGCGTGCTCAACCTCGACCTCACCCGGGCGGTCGCCGTGCACGGCCTGCACTTCGCTCCCGACCCGAGCAGCCAGCAGAGCTGCTCGATCGGTGGGAACGTCGCCAACAACTCCGGCGGGCCCCACTGCCTCGCGGACGGCGTCACCTCCGCCCACGTGCTCGCCGTCGAGGTCGTGATGCCCGACGGTGACGTGGTGGTGCTCGGCAGCGAGAGCGGCGAGGTCGACGGCTACGACCTGCGCGGCGCGTTCGTCGGCAGCGAGGGGATGTGCGGCGTCGCGACGCGCATCTGCGTTCGGCTCACCCAGGATCCGCCCGCGGTGCGAACGATGCTGTTCGACTACGACAGCGTCGCCGACGGCGCACACACCGTGGGGGCGATCATCGCCGCCGGCATGGTGCCCGCGGCGCTGGAGATGATGGACCAGCTCTGCGTGCAGGCGGTGGAGGCCTACATCGGCGCCGGGCTGCCCACGGACGCGGCGGCGATCCTGCTCGTCGAGGTGGCCGGTCCGCCGCACGCCGTGGAGGACGAGGTGGAGCGCGTCGTGGCGATCGCCCGGGCACACCGGTGCAGGTCGGTGCGGGTGGCGCAGGACGACGCCGAGCGGGCGCTGATCTGGAAGGGCCGCAAGACGGCGTTCGGCGCCGTGGCCCGGATCAAGCCGAACTACTACCTGCACGACACCGTCGTCCCGCGACGGGCACTGCCGGAGGTGCTGCGCCAGGTGCAGGAGATCGCCGCACGTCACGACCTGCTCGTGATGAACGTGTTCCACGCGGGCGACGGGAACCTGCACCCGCTGTTGGTGTTCGACAAGCGGGAGCCGGGTGTGATGGATCGCGTGCACGCAGCGGGCGACGAGATCGTCCGGGTGTCCGTGGCCGCCGGCGGGGTGCTGAGCGGCGAACACGGCATCGGGCTCGAGAAGCGCGACCTCATGCCGCTGATGTTCTCGTCGACCGACCTCGAGGCGCAGGCCGCGTTGCGCGCCGCGTTCGACACCACCGGTCTCGCCAACCCGACCAAGGTGCTGCCCAGCCCGTCGTCGTGCGGCGACGCGCACCACGTCCCCGACGGCGCATGGATCTGAGCGCATGGATCTGACCGCGTTCGCGGACGAGGTCGGCGTCGAGGGTGCGGTGACGATCACCGGTCTCAGGACGCGCGGCGGTGCGGTGCCCGGCGTGCGCTGCGTGCACGCACCCGCGGGAATCGACTGGCTGCAGGCCGACGAGATGACCGTGTGCTGCGGTGCGGGCACACCGGTCGACGAGCTCCAGTCAGCGCTCGCGGCGGTGGGGCAGCGGGTGGCGCTGCCGCCTGGCGGCTCCGTCGGCGGAGCGCTCGCCGTCGGTCGTGCGGGTGTGCGCCGCCTCGGCGACGGCCCGGTACGCGATGCCGTGCTCCAGGCGCGGTACGTCAGTTCGGCCGGCGACGTGGTGAAGGCCGGCGGTCCGACGGTGAAGAACGTGAGTGGGTTCGACCTCTGCCGATTGCTGGTCGGGTCGCACGGCACGCTCGGATTCGTCGGCGAGGTGATCCTGCGCACGCGTCCGATCGCGCCGGTGAGCCGCTGGTTCACGATCGAGACCGGCGATCCCATGGCGGTGTTCATCGCGCTGCACCGTCCGGTGTCGGTGCTCTGGGACGGCCGTACGGTGCACGTGCTGCTCGAGGGTCACCGTCTCGACGTCGACGAGCAGGCCGCACGGCTCGGGCTCGCGCCGGCCGAGGATGCCCCGGTGGTTCCTTCGCGTCGGTTGGTCGCTCCGTCGCAGACCCTCGCCGAGGTGGCGGCGCTGACCCCCGGCGACGTCGTGGCCGAGCTCGGACTCGGGATCCTCCACGTCCAGGCCGACTCGTCGGAATCGCACGTCGCCCCGGTCCCCGAGCCCGGTGTCGCCTCGATCGAGGCACGTGTGAAGGCGCAGTTCGATCCGACGGGCCGGCTGAACCCGGGTCGCACCGCCCGTGGTTGAGATCGCGTCCCTGCCGTTCGTGGCACGCCCGCCCGGCGACCCGGACGGGGTGCTCGCCGCAGCGCGCCTCGCCGCGGGGCGATGGGGGTTGGGCGAGCCGGTGCTGCTGCGCACCGGGATGAACGCGCTCTTCGACGCCGGTGACGAGGTGGTGCTGCGCGTCGGCCGGCCCACGGCCGATCCTCGAGCGGCCGTGTGGCTCGCCGCGTGGCTCACGGAGCGGGGGCTGCGCGTGCCGGTGGTGGTGGAGCCCGAGCCGATCGTGGTGGGCGAGCTCGCCGTGATCGCCCAGCGCCGGGAGGTCTCCGTGGGTGAGATCGACTGGTCCGCGGTCGGCGCGATGGTGGCTCGACTGCACGCAGTGGACGACGCGGCGATCGACGAGGTGTCCCGGCACCACCCGACGCCCTGGTGCGGGTCGTTCCCGTGGTGGGACTTCGACGCGCTCCTGTCCGACGTCGGTCCGTCGCTCGACCCTGCGGCGCGGGCGGGCATCGACGCCGCGCTCGGGCGTCTCGGCGCCTGGCCGGAGCTCGTGACCGATCGGGTGCTGTGCCACGGTGACGTGCATCCCGGGAACGTGCTGCAGACCGCGGACGGCCCGGTGCTGCTCGACTGGGACCTGCTCAGCCTCGGCCCACCCGCGTGGGATCACGGTCCGCTGCTCGACTGGACGACTCGATGGGGTGGTGCTCCCGGTGTGTACGAGCGCTTCGCCGACGGCTACGGCCAGTCGTTCCGCGGGGATCCGCTCGCCGAGGCACTCGCCGAGCTGCGGCTGGTGGCGGCCACGCTGATGCGGGTGCGGGCCGGTCGTACCGACCCCGCGGCGGCGGAGGAGGCGGAGCGTCGTCTTCGCTACTGGCGCGGCGACCCCGACCCGCCTCCCTGGCACGCCGCCTGACGTCCTGGGTGCCGGCGAGCTCGGGTGAGCTGGTGCGGTGAGGTGGGTGTGGCGCCCAGGACGTGAGCGGGGCGGTCCTGGGTGCCGGCGAGCTCGGGTGAGCTGGTGCGGTGAGGTGGGCGTGGCGCCCAGGACGTGAGCGGGGCGGTCCTGGGTGCCGGTGTGCTCGGGTGAACTGGTGCGGTGAGGTGGGCGTGGCGCCCAGGACGTGAGCGGGGCGGTCCTGGGTGCCGGTGTGCTCGGGTGGGCTGGTGCGGTGAGGTGGGTGTGGCGCCCAGGAGGTCAGGTCGGCTGACAGGTGGGGCAGTAGTAGCAGGGGCGCCCGGCCAGCTCGACCGACTCGATCGGGGTGCCGCACCGCAGGCAGCGGTCGCGCTTGTAGGCGTAGGTGGCCTCGCCGCGACGGATGCGGCGCCCGCGGGGGAGGTCCAGCTCCCGGCGGTCGACGGTGATGATCCGGTTGTCCTTCACGCCCTGCTTCAGCATCGCGACGATGGTCGACCAGAGCGCCTCCAGCTCCGCCGGGTCGAGGTCGCGGCCGAGCCGGGTGGGGCGGATCCCGTTCACGAACAGCGCCTCCGCCCGGTACACGTTGCCGACGCCGCACATCACCGACTGGTCGAGCAGGAGCGCGCCGATCGGTTGGCGGCTCCGGGCGATGCGGTCGAAGGCGGCCTGCGGACGTGCGTCGCGACGCAACGGGTCCGGGCCCAGACGGGCGACGATCCGGTCGCGGTCCGACTCGTCGCCGATCGAGCAGTCGGTGGGCCCGGCGAGGTCGATCGTGACGTCGGGGGTGGACAGTCGCATCCGCACGGCGCCACGCGGCTCCGGTGCCTCGGCGTCGGCGTGGCGTGACACTCGGTACTTGCCGAACAGCCCCAGGTGCACGTGGCCGACCAGCCCGTTCGACCACGTGTAGAACAGGTGCTTGCCGTACGCCTCGAGCCGGTCGAGCCGCTGTCCGTCGACCAGGACGGCATCGGCGAAGCGTCCCTGTGGCGACGACACCGTGACCGCACGCCCCACCAGCAGCCTCCCGTGGTCTCGCGCGATGCGGTGCAGCGTGTGGCCTTCGGGCATGCGTGGGCAGGGTAGGGGACCGGCGTCGCGTCCGCCTGGTCGAGTCGTGGAGACCTGTGTCGCACGGCCGCACGGGCGGACACGGGCTGACACCGCCCCGATCACCGCGGGCGCCGAGGAGCGCCGCCCGCGGTGATCGGGGCGGTGCGACACCCGGGCGGTACATTCGCCGCGTGGACCTCGGGATCGATCCGGACGAACTCGCCACCTGCGTGAGCTGTGGGCTGTGCCTGCCGCACTGCCCGACGTTCCGGGTCACCGGCGAGGAGGGGCTGTCGCCGCGCGGCCGGATCGCGGCGATGCGAGCCGTGCAGCTCGAGGACGCGCCGGTCGACGACACCTTCCTCTCGTTCGTCGGCACGTGCGTGCAGTGCCGCGGATGCGAACCGGCGTGCCCGAGCGGGGTGCCCTTCGGACACCTCATGGAGGCCACGCGTGCCTCTCTCGCGGCCGACGGACGGATCACCCCGTGGTGGCAGCGCCTCGGGTTCCGCGTCCTCGCCCACCACCGATTGCTGCTCGTCGGCTCCACCCTGCTGGCGCTCGGCCAGCGAGCCCGGCTCGTGCCCACCCGGCTCGGACTCGGCCGGCTGCCCGTGCGCCGGCCGCCGGCCCTCCGGCCCACGGGCCAGGACGTGTGGCTGTTCACCGGCTGCGTGATGGATGCCTGGCAGCGCCACGTGCACGTCGCCACCGCCCGGGTGCTCCAGGCGGTCGGCACCACGTTTGCACTCCCGGGCGCCGGCGGCGGGTGCTGCGGGGCACTGCACGTGCACGCCGGTCTCGCCGACGACACCCGACGGCTCGCCGAGCAGGTGATGGCCTCCATGCCCGGCGACGCCCCGATCGTGGTGAACTCGGCCGGCTGTGGGGCGGCGCTGCAGGACTACGGCCACCTCCTCGGCACGGCCGAGGCTCGGGCGTTCTCCGCCCGTGTGGTCGACGTGCACCGGTTCGTGGCCGGGCGCATCGACCGGCTCGTCCCGCAGCGCCGGCTGGAGCCCGTCATCGTCCAGGATCCCTGCCACCTCCGGCACGTCCAGCGCGCCCACGCCTCGGTCCGCACCGTGTTGGCCGCGGTCGCCGACGTGGTCGAGCTCGACGACGAGGGTCTGTGCTGCGGTGCCGGGGGTGCCTACTCGGCCCTCCAGCCCGAACTCGCCGGCCAGGTCCGCGACCGGAAGCTGGCGGCGATCGAGCGGGCCGGCGGCGCCGAGGGCGCTCGAGTGGTGGCCAGCGCCAACCCCGGCTGTGCGATGCACCTGCAGGCGGTCGGGGTGCGGGTGCGGCACCCGATGGAGCTCGTCGCCGAGGCGCTGTCGTGAGCGGGCGCTACGACGACCTGGCCGATCAGCTCGCCGAGGTGGCGGCGGCACTCGACGAGCGTGCCTTCGAGCTGCTCCGCAGTGCGGCCCGCGAGGGGACGGGCCGGCCCGACGACGACAAGCGTCTCATGCAGGCCCGACGGGCGATCGAGAAGGCCGAACGCCTGCTCCGCGACGATCGCGAGATCTCTGCGGACGGAATCTAGTCAGAGATTGCCTGTATTCGAGCACTAGGTCTATCGTTCCTCCGTCATCCCGATGGAAGGAGCCGTCATGTCCGATACCGCAGCTGCCTCGAAGCCGCCCGTCCCGATCACCGTCGCCCGAGGTGACGGAATCGGACCCGAGATCATGGATGCCACGTTGCGCATCATCCAGGCGGCCGGCGCACGTCTCGCGATCGAGGAGATCGAGATCGGTGAGGCCGTGTACCAGCGGGGCAACTCGGCCGGCATCGAGCCCGAGTCGCTCGAGTCGCTGCGGCGCACGGGTGTGTTCCTGAAGGCGCCGATCACGACGCCGCAGGGTGGCGGTTTCAAGAGCCTCAACGTGACGGTCCGCAAGACCCTCGGTCTGTACGCCAACGTCCGCCCGTGCCCGAGCTACGCGCCGTTCGTGGCCACGAAGCACCCGGTGATGGACGTGGTCATCGTCCGCGAGAACGAAGAGGACCTCTACGCCGGCATCGAGCACCGCCAGAGCGACGAGGTCTACCAGTGCCTCAAGCTCATCACCCGTCCCGGCTGCGAGCGCATCGCCCGCTATGCCTTCGAGTACGCCCGTGCCTACAACCGCAAGAAGGTCACGGCGTTCACGAAGGACAACATCATGAAGATGACCGACGGCCTGTTCCACCAGGTCGCGGAAGAGGTCGCCGCCGAGTACCCCGACATCGAGTTCGAGCACTGGATCGTCGACATCGGCGCCGCCAAGCTGGCCGACACGCCCGAGGCGTTCGACGTGGTGCTCCTGCCGAACCTGTACGGCGACATCCTCTCCGACGTGGCCGCGCAGATCGCCGGCTCGGTCGGCCTCGCCGGCAGCGCGAACATCGGCCCCACCACGGCGATGTTCGAGGCCATCCACGGGTCCGCGCCGCGTCGTGCGGGCCAGGACGTCGCCAACCCGTCGGGTCTGTTCCTCGGGGCGATCCAGATGCTCGTGCACATCGGCCAGGGCGACGTCGCCACCCGCGCCCACAACGCCTGGCTGCGCACGATCGAGGACGGCATCCACACCTACGACATCTTCGACCCGGCCGTGAGCACCGAGAAGGTCGGCACGTCGGCGTTCGCCGACGCGGTGATCGCACGGCTCGGTCAGGAGCCGACGAAGCTCAAGGCCGTCAAGTACGCCGACTCGCCCGAGATCAACGTGAAGGTGCCGACGCGTCCCCGTCAGAAGAAGGAGCAGGTCGGCATCGACGTGTTCCTCGACGCCCCCGGTGTCACGCCGGACCAGCTCGGCGCCGCGCTCGAGCCGCTCGCCGGGCCCGAGTTCGCCCTCGACATGCTCTCGAACCGTGGTCAGAAGGTGTACCCCGGTGGTGCGCCGGAGACGCTCTGCGTCGACGCCTTCCGCTGCCGGTTCCTGAGCCCCACCCCGGTGGAGCCGGGCGCCACGATCCGACTGCTCGCCCGGTTGAACGACGCCGGTCACCACTTCATCAAGAGCGAGGGCCTGTTCACCTTCGACGGGGTGCCGGGCTTCTCCAAGGGCCAGGGGCAGTGATGCAGGCGCTGCAGATCTCGATCGTGTCGGCCGACGAGGCACCGGCGTTCTGCCGGCAGCTGTCGGCGCTGGTGAACCACACCCCGATGCATCTCGCACGGGTGCTCGAGACCGCGGTGCAGGTGTACCCGGTCCGGCTCGACAGCATCACCGGGCAGGCCACGGTGCGCACGTGCGAACTGCGGATGCGCCACGCCCAGGCCGATCTGACCGAGGATGTCGCGGAACGGGTGCTCGCCCGGGTCCGGGCGTGCTACGAGGTCACCGAGGTGCGCTTCACCACCTCGAGCGGGTCGCCGACCGCGACCTCACCCTCGACCGCGACCTCACCCTCGACGGCGACG
>Ga0315901_10010573_pt1 | contig 10476 bp, 9 predicted proteins | sample LakEriMetagenome_10_FD_203761 | JGI IMG/M metagenome (GOLD analysis project Ga0315901, IMG submission 203761) | Freshwater fungal communities from buoy surface, Lake Erie, Ohio, United States - Buoy 2 MA116 | ecosystem: Environmental > Aquatic > Freshwater > Lake | place: USA: Lake Erie, Ohio... | reverse complement strand
CCGCACCACGAGCTATTCTGATGCGGCGAGATTTAGCACTTGGGTGCGACGATAATAAATCAGGTTTTTTACGCTCTTCTTTGGTCATACTAGAAATAGCGATTTTAAATTTTTGGAATTTGCTCACCCCTTGGGTAAGCACCTCGTTTTGGTTAGCTGGATTAACCCCAAACTGGGAGAGCATTTGACCCATGCCAAGCATTTTAAAAATACCAGCAAAATCTCCGAGCTTAGAAATCATATTCTGGAAACTCAAAAATGTTTCGTAATTAAAATTTCCTTTTAAAAGTTCTGCTTCAAGTTTTTTAGATTCTTCTTCAGCGATGCGCTCTTCAGCCTTTTCAACAAGCGATAATACATCACCCATTCCAAGAATCCGGCTGGCGATTCGATCTGGATAAAAGGTCTCAAGATCTTCTAGTTTTTCACCGACGGAAGCTAATTTAATAGGTTTTTTACAAGCTTCGACTACCGAGAGCGCCGCCCCACCCCGCGAGTCTGAATCCAGCTTGGTGAGGATGATTCCAGTAATGCCGATTTGAGTATTAAAAGTATCAGCTACATTAGCCGCTTCTTGACCGATCAGAGAATCAATCACCAAGAGCTTTTCTGATGGTTTTATCTGCCTTTCCAAAAGCAAAAGCTCAGCCATCAGATCAGTATCAATCTGCAGGCGACCAGCAGTATCATAAATCAAAACTTGATTAGAATTTTTTTTAGCCTGCTCTTGCGCTCTGGCAGCGACTTCTAGCGGACTTGAGCAAGTGTAGGCTGTACCATCTTCATTGAGTATATCTAAAAAATCTACTCCAGCTTGCTGGGCTAGAATTTTTAATTGCTTAACAGCGGCAGGTCTTTGAAGATCGCAGGGAACAAGTAAGGGATTTAAGTTTTGGGATTTTAGTTTATAAGCGAGCTTCGCTGATGTAGTAGTTTTACCAGCTCCTTGGAGTCCCAGAAGCAAAATCGCTGCGGGAGCGGGTTCTAGCTTAAGCTTGCCGTCATCAGCCACACCCGCGCCCAAAACCTCGACAAGTGAATCATAAATAATTTTTACTAATTGCTCGCCAGGCTTAACCCCGGTCAAAACCTCAGAGCCAAGCGCTTGCTCTTTTATGCGGCTGGTAAAAAGTTTTACAGCCTTTAGCGATACATCAGCTTCTAATAACTGTCTTTTTATTTCACTTAAAGACGAGTCGATATTTTCTTCTGTGATCTGCTTTTGACCACGAAGTTTTTGTATTGTTTCTTGGAGCTTAAAACCTAAAGAATCGAACATTTCGCTTTACGATAATAGCATTGATCGGCTTTAAAATCGCCTAATTTTGATTTCTGAGGTAAACTAATGCTCGTGGCTCATCTAACAAAGTTTTTAATAATATTCTTTATAAGTGTATTAAGTAACCTGCCCGGGCAGGCATCTAGTCATCAGGAAAGCTCTTTTGTAGCTCTAAATCCAGCGATCGACGCTACAGACCTCTATGCTTTTACTAGTTACGAAGACTCAAAATCTGGGTATATAACTATTATAGCCAATTATCAGGGACTTCAAGATCCAAACGCTGGTCCCAATTATTTTTTACCAGACCCAACTGCTCTATATGAAATCAAAATAGATAATGATGGAGATGCTATTGAAGATCTTACTTTTAGATTCCGCTTCAAGCAAAAATTAGTAAACTCCAACGAAGGTCTTACTGTTACTGTCAGCGATCAAGAAATTGCTATTCCCTTTATCAATAGCGGGACCTTTACCGTGCTTGATCGCAGCAAACTCAATCGAGAATTGAGTTACACCGTAGAATTCCTAAGAAGCAAATCTAGCTATAACTACGGAGATAGTTTTAATGAAATCAAAAAAGGGGAATTTCTCGAAAACGCCGCCGATGTTTTTATTCCTGAATTTGCGCCGCCAGATCAAAAAACTTATCTCGTGCCAGAATATAATATCGGCTCAAAATCAATCTCTGACTATGATAGCTACGCTGATAACTATATTTATTCTATTACCATCCCCAAGAAAAACAAAAAATCACTCTGTGTAGATCCTGCTAGAGTTTTTGCTGGACCACGTAAAAACAGTTTCAAAGCTAATCTAGGAGGCATGTTTGATTTAGTAAACAAAGATCTTGAATCAGCAGAAAACTCAGCGACCGATGAGTTTAGTGATAAAAATGTTTTTAGTATCGCACTAGAAATTCCAAAAGCTTGCTTAGATATCAACGAAGACCAGCCTATCATCGGGGTTTGGACTACTGCTAATCTGCCAGCAAGAAGAATTCTTAGCAATAAACCTAAATTTAATCGTGCTAGTTTTACCACCACAAAAGATTATGTCCAAGTCTCGCGATTAGGCAATCCCTTCGTAAACCAGATGCTGATTGGGTTTAAAGACAAGGATCTTTTTAACGCGAGCAGACCGCGCCAAGATTCTACCAATCTATTTACTAACTACATCCTCTACCCAGCTCTAGCAAGCTTAATTCAGAGCAATTCTACTTTAGTCGCGCCCACTGCTTTTCCGCGCGTTGACCTTGAAGAACTTTTCTTGACTGGATTTAGCGGACTTAATAAATTCACAAGATCACAAAAAATCTCAGCTGATATTCTGAGGCTTAACACCGCGCCTCCTCCTATAATCAAAGCTAACCAAAACCGTCTGGGAGTGCTGGGCGGCGATAATGCTGGCTGGCCAAACGGACGCAGACCTGGAGATGATGTGAGCGATATTTTTCTTAGATACCTCATGGGAGCGAACCTTGATCTTAGCGTCGCCCCAGAAAAAAGCACCCCGCTTACAGACGGGGTGCTTACCAATACTAATGATTATTTAGATGGGTTTCCTTATTTAAGTAGTCTTTAAAATTGAGGGATTACCAACTATCAGCAATCGGCTCTACTTTTTTTAATTCTCTTACTTCTCTTACTTGTGAATTCCAAAACTGACATTCTAAATCTTGAAAAATTATTATTATGCCCCGTAATTGCTTTGGATAATTTAATTCGCGTTTTTTATCGCTAATTAGTTTATCAATTTCATCTGTTGGATACAATTCATTAAGGGATTCTATCTCATTGTGGAGAGTAGCTATTTGTTGATCTAGTTGATCTAAATGCGACTGAGTCTGATCAATATAGGGACAGAACATATTCTCAAAAGAATCCCCATGGTATGTTATCTCATCATAAGCCTTTGCCGGACCTAAACCAATGGTAAAAGTAACCAATGTCAATAATAGTAGTTTTTTCATTTTTTCCCCTTTTTATAATTGGAATTCCTCAATCCCAAACTTACTACCCGAGATAACATACTTGGTTTAAGCTTTAGTTAAGGAACATATCACCCAAGCTTGACGTCATTAAAATATGCGGACTTATTGTCCGAATTTTTTCATGGGATCAAGATATTACAACCAATATTCTGCAGGGGATAACAATCCTCAAGTTACGAATATTAATCGTTATACCAAAAGATACTACGGTGTAACCCGCTACTCAAGCACAGCCCTTGAAGAACTAAATGAATTATCTCGAGAAATTCAAAACAAATATAACAAAAAAAAATTAACCCCCCAAAGCTATAAACCTCAATTCCAAACACCCCAACCGCTCTATCCTGCTCCCATAAAAAAACTCGAAACCCCGACTACTTTTGATCTTGATGAGGAGCTAGTCGAGCTTAAACCCCAAAAACCCAAAAAAACCGCTAAGCCTAAAAAGCAATCTATACCAGCATTTCAGCCCGAGCAAAGACCCGAACTTGAAAAGTTTTATGGTGAGAAATGGAGCTTTGATACTGGTTTTTTAAAAAATTCTTTTTGGCATACTATAGTACTGATCGCTTTAATCCCCATAATCAATAGTTGTTTTATTAATTTATTTGCTTTAAGCACGAATATAAACAAAAATTTCAAATTAAGCCTAAAAGAGAATCAACTCCAAAAAGACCGCTCCGAAATCAAAGGCAAAATCGAAGAATACCACTCACATAGCGGCATGAAGCGCACCATCAAGCAAGAAATAAAAGTAATCGAAAAAAACGAGATACTTATTAAACTACTTTAATTGCTATTGTTATTCCAAAAAACTGTTATACAATAAAAACATATGAACTTCTTTGCAAGTGTAAATAATGCTTGGCTAATTGCCCTTTATCCCTTAGTTTCGGCTGTTTTAATCATGCTCTTTACCAATCGCTCGCGCGTGATATCCATGTCGCTTTCAATCATGGCGGTGGCAATAGGACTAATTCATTCGTTGGTTTTGTTTTTTAGTTTTCATGCGCCCGAGGCTTATGAAGCAAATTTGAGCTGGATAAAAGCCGGTGATTTTCATCTCGAGATCGGTTGCCTTGTAGATCCACTAACAATCGGTATGTTACTAACAGTCAACCTCGTGAGCCTATTAGTGCAAATCTATACCCACGGCTATATGAATGAAGATGAGGGTTACACAAGATTTTATTCTTATTTATCACTATTTACTTTTTCAATGTTAGGACTTGTGATTTCGACTAATCTTTTTCAGATGTATTTTTTCTGGGAGCTCGTAGGAGTTTGTTCGTTCTTGCTGATTGGGTTTTGGTGGTTTAAACCAAGCGCGGCTCATGCCTGCAAAAAAGCATTCGTGGTAAACCGTGTCGGAGATGCTGGCTTTTTACTTGGGCTTATAATGCTCTATTCGTTTAGTCATGGCTACTGGGCAGATCACGCTGATACTGCGACCCTAGCATTTTCGAAGATTAGATCAGCAGCTGAGTGGGCTGTATTTAATAATGGTCTTGCGCTAGTTGGGCTTGTGTCATTGACCACGATTGGCATCCTGATTTTTATGGGTGCGGCAGCTAAATCTGCTCAATTCCCGCTCCACATATGGCTTCCAGACGCGATGGAAGGTCCGACTCCAATATCAGCTCTTATCCACGCGGCGACCATGGTAGCGGCTGGAGTTTACTTACTTGCTAGAGTATTTCCAATTTATAGTATTGGCGGACTTGGTATTTTGCCCGTGGTTGCTTGGATTGGTGGCATTACAGCGATTTTTGCGGCGACCATCGCTTTTAGCCAAAACGATATCAAAAAAGCTCTTGCCTATTCTACTTGCTCGCAATTAGGTTATATGGTCATGGCGGCTGGGCTTGGAGCTCCGATTATTGCTATGTTTCACTTGATAACGCATGCGATGTTTAAAGCTATGTTGTTTTTGGGATCAGGCTCTGTAATTATGGGCTGTCACCACGAACAAGATATGAATGAAATGGGCGGACTGAGAAAACATATGCCTATTACAGCAATTACATTTTTAATTGGAACTCTCTCTATTGCTGGGTTTCCACTGATGTCTGGCTTCTGGTCAAAAGATATGATCATCGCAGAAGCGTGGAATGTATCCAAACCACTTTTCTGGATTGGCACTATAACTGCCGGTATGACAGCGTTTTATATGTTTAGAATTTATTTTAAGACCTTCGAAGGTAAATATCGCGGACACGCTCACCCGCACGAAAGCCCGCTATCAGTAACTGTGCCTTTGATGGTGCTAGCTGTACCGTCAGTGATTCTAGGTCTTTGGGGCTCGCCATTTATGGGCTTTTCACTTCAAAAATATCTCGATCCTCATTACCACTCTCACCTTCATGAAGGAGAATCGGCTTTGGGATTTTTCCTTAATGAGCTTTCAGAACCCTTTGGATATCTGCCTTTCATGATGTTTGTGCTTGGTACGGTTATGGCTTATTTAGTCTATATCAAACAAATCAAAATCGGCTCAAACACTGTCAATAAATGGCTAAAAGAAAACCTCGCCACTGTTTATCAGATCTCACTAAACAAATGGTATATAGATGAGATTTATAACGCTATAGTCGCTGTGTTCATGGGCTTTTTCAGGATGAGCTGGAAATTATTCGAGAGAGTAATTATCGAAGGCGTTGTCATAAACGGGCTTGCTTGGAGAGGTACAGAAGTAGTCGGTGAAGTTCTAAAAACTCAGCAATCCGGTAAAATCCAAAACTACGCTATCGTCATGGTGACAGCTCTTGCTGGCGCTATAATCTGGCTAATTTATGGTGTGGCAGGTTAAAGATTCGCTGAAAAACCATTTTTGAGGCGGAATCCGCTTAACAAGAGTTTTAGAATTCTGAACCGTTAGTCCAAAATTCTAAAAAATCTAGAATTCTGGAGCAGCAGTCCAGAATTCTAGAAAAATGCTAGAATTTAGTAAGTACAATGGTTTTTAAGCGTAAAATTTTTGAAGATTTGGTTAATTCCCAAAAAAGCAAGAAAATTAGTTTAATTTTTGGACCGCGACAAGTGGGTAAAACTCATTTAATGAAAAGACTCGCCAAGCAAACCAAAAACTATAAATATTTTAATTTAGAGTTTCCTGCTGACAGCAGAATTTTTAACCAGGATGCTGATGAACTTTTTTGCCTGTTAACGAATTCTGAGCCGTATATATTTATTGATGAGTTTCACTATGTAGAAAACATCTCTCAAATTTTCAAAGCAATTTATGATTGGGGAGATTTACATCCCAAAAAATCAATCAAAATCTTTGCATCTGGCTCATCAGCTATTGAAATGCACAAGCACCTAAAAGAGAGTCTAGCAGGCAGATTCAAAAAATTTATTGTCAGACCACTGAGCTTGGAAGAGTATAAATCTAACACAAAAATCGAAACTAGCTTAAATCAATATCTAAAATTTGGCGGACTGCCTGGCACTTATAATGCTAGCGAAAACCCTAGCGATAGTGATAAACAAGAATACCTTCAAAACCTTGTAGCGACTTACATTCAAAAAGATATTAAATCTCTAATTATCGAAGAAAATATCAGTGGATTTAACAATTTAATTTATTTACTTGCATGCTGGCAAGGTCAAATCATCTCCTCGACAAGCTTAGCGCGCGAGACCCGAGTCACAGAAAAAACCATAGAAAGATACTTAGATATTCTGGAGCAGACTTTTACCATACATAAACTAAAATCTTTTTCAAAGAACCTCAGTAATGAACTCAAAAAATCCAAAAAATATTTTTTCTATGATCTAGGGATCCGTAATTCAATTGCAAATGACTTTAATATCCAAAAAAACAAGGGTATGATTTGGGAGACTTTTACCTATCACCACTTGATTTTATTTCAAAAAGCCAATAACGCAGTTTATTTTTGGCGCACCAGTGATCAAACAGAAATCGATTTTATTTGGATGGACGGGAGCGTCCCGACTCCTATTGAAGTAAAATCCGACCTTCATGCCCCAGAAATACCAAAAGCTTTTAAAACTTTTTTTAGAGCATATCCTAGCGCACCAATGGGAATTGTTATGAATGAAAAAATAAACACTACCGTCGATTTTTTAGGTAAGCCCGTGCATTTTATTAGCTTTCAAAATATTGAAAAAATCGTAGAGCTAGTAAATATTACGGGTTAAAAAATCTCACCAGCCCATAACTGCCTTACAAAATCCTTGTAATTTAAAATTTCAATTCCATCTTCTGTCAATCTACTAGTATCCACAAGGCTCACCACAACCCGTTTCTTGACACAAGGCTGATCTTTTATGAGTTCTCTTAACCCATGCAATTCATCTTTTTTAATTTTATTAGTTGCCTTTGCTTCGATGGCGCAATCCATTTTGTTAATTACAAAATCTACCTCAGCTGAGCTATTAGCAAGTTTCCAATAACTTAAATCCCAAAAATTTTTTTTGTAAAGATTATAAGTCCTCAATTCATGGTAAACCCAATTCTCAAAAGCCTTTCCGAACAGCTCTGATTTGGGCTCGATAAAATATCTTTTCAATAAAATATTTACCAAACCTATATCTGAATAATAAAATTTTGGACTTTGAATAACTTTTCTTTTGGGTCTAAAGGTGTAAGCCGGTAGAAAAGATCCCAGCAAAGTATCTTCAAGAATATGAAAATATTCCTTGATAGTATTGCTGGATACACCGCATTCTCTAGCGATATTTGAGTAACTTACAATCTCTGCATCACTAAAGGCAGATACTCTCAAAAACTCACTAAACACCGGCAAATTGCGCACCAAAGCTTCAGCGGCTATTTCTTCTTTTAGATATTCACTTAGATAAAAATTTTGTAATTCTTTAGCCTCTTGATATTCACTTAAATAATGCTTCGGTAAATAACCGTTATTAAGCATTTTAATTAGGTCGAATCGTTTTTGTAATTCATAAGCGTTAAAACCATAGAGTTCATACTTCATCGCTCGCCCGCCAAGCAAATTAGCCTGCCCGAATTTTACTTTTCTAGTTGAAGAGCCGCAAAGAGCAAATTTGAGATTATGCTCTTCAATCATCGAATGAACTTCATTTAGTAAGATGGGAATTTTTTGAATTTCATCGATAATAATCGGATCAGAAGAATCAATTTTTTTATTTTTTAGAGCTAATAAAATTTCTTCTCTTAGTAACCAAGGCTCACTAATATATTTAAAATAAATCTGCGTGTTCAATAAATTTATATATAAGCTTTTGGGATAAGTTTTTTTGAGAAGAGTACTTTTACCTGTCTGCCTTGGCCCCCACATAAAAAAACTCTGCTTGGGTTTGACTGGTAATTTAAGAGCTCGGTTAATATCAATTTTTTTCATTTTTAAGTACTACTTCAAAATATCTCGTTTTTTTTAAGGTAATGGTTAAAATTATTATACCCAAAACCAAGAGAAAAATCTCCTAAAAACCTGTTTTTAGCAAAACCCACAGTCCTGATATACTTAATAAGGTTATGAAATCACCTTACAATAGAATTTTGCCTTCACTGAGATTGGTTGAGATGCCATCTTACGCTTTTGGACAGCTTGATGAAATCAAGATGGAACTGGTTCAAAAAGGTCAACAGCTTATAGATTTGTCTCTGGGCTCGCCAGACCATCCCACTCACCCACAGGTTTTGGAAGCGCTCAATAAAGGTATGCAAAAACTGCGCAACCAGCAATACCCCATATTCAGTGGGTTGCCGAGCTTTAAAGAAGCATGCTCCCAATGGTTCAAACAAAGATTCAACGTCCAGCTCGATCCTAAGACTAATATTTTGCCTCTAAACGGCTCTAAAGAAGGGATTGCGCATATCGCTTTTGCTTATATGCAAGAAGGTTTTCTTACTATTATCCCATCCCCTTATTATCCAGTGCACATGCGCGGTACAGTGCTTGCTGGCGGTAATGTTTACGAGATGAAGCTCAAGCCCGAAAGTGGCTATGTCGCTGATCTAGACTCGATTCCAGAGGATATTCTCGTCAGAGCAAAAATCATGATTATCAGTTACCCGCATAATCCTACAGGCGCTGTGGTAGATAAAGCCTATCTTCAAAAAGCTGTAAATATTTGCAAGGAATACAATATTTTATTGATAAATGATTTTGCATATTCTGAGATTTGGTTTGATAATAATAGACCTCATTCGATACTTGAAGTGCGCGGTGGAATGGACGTAGCGATTGAGTTTCACACGTTTTCTAAGACCTATAACATGGCTGGTATGCGACTCGGGTTTGCGGTGGGTAATCCAGAAATTATTCAGACACTCTACAAGCTAAAAACTAATATCGATTACGGAGTTTGCATGGGAATTCAAGAAGCGGGTATCGCCGCTATCGAGCTTGGTGACCAGTATAGAGAAAGTATCAGACTTGAGTATCAAAATCGCCGCAACTATGTTTTTACTAAACTTCATGAAATGGGTTTTGATGTGATGAACCCTGGCGGTGCGATGTACACCTGGATCCCAATCCCTGAGCGCTTTAAAGTCGCCAACAAAAACTCTTTTGATTTTGCGCTAGAAGTTCTGCGCGAAACAGGAGTGGCTCTAGTACCGGGTCTTACTTTTGGTCGGTATGGTGAGGATTTCGTGAGATTAGCTTTTGTACAGAATCTCGAGCGCACTCAATTAGCCATGGAAAGGCTTGGCAACTATATCTGCTCAAAAGTTTAAGTTTTAGAGTTAAACCTGATAAAATAAGCTTTATGCTTCCTTTTGGTATCGGCATTCCGGAATTAGCGGTGATTATGGTTATCGCCCTGGTTATTTTTGGCCCCAAAAAACTGCCTGAACTAGGCAAAAACCTCGGCAAAGGTCTTAAGAGCTTCAAGCAAGGTCTTGAAGAAGCCGGCGAAGAATTTAAATCTGAGTTTAATGATAAAAAATGAAGATCTGAATTCGGGCAATCAAGTCTTACAAGGAGAATCTCCGGGATTGCCGCAAGGTCTTTGTGCGGGATTTTTATCTGGCGCTGGTGTTTGCGGCGGGGATGGCGCTGGTGTTTGCGGCGGGGATGGCGCTGGTTTTTTTATCGGGGGTGGCGCTGGTTTTGTCGTGGGTGGCGTCGATATTATAGTAGGCATCATTTATTCTCCTTGTTGTTAAATTGTACTGAGGATAGTGGCAAAACTCTTATTGTTCTATCAGATTCTTTTAATCTCTTGCTCCATTGAAACTCCACTTGCTCTT
>Ga0315901_10010572_pt1 | contig 10478 bp, 8 predicted proteins | sample LakEriMetagenome_10_FD_203761 | JGI IMG/M metagenome (GOLD analysis project Ga0315901, IMG submission 203761) | Freshwater fungal communities from buoy surface, Lake Erie, Ohio, United States - Buoy 2 MA116 | ecosystem: Environmental > Aquatic > Freshwater > Lake | place: USA: Lake Erie, Ohio... | reverse complement strand
ATCGGCCCCCACCACCCCGCGCCCGCCGTGGCCGCGGGCAGCGCATCGCGTGAGAACCACCCCACGCCCGACGTCTCGAGCGGGTGTCCGGCGAGCTCGCCGCCCACTGCGCGGCAGTGGAACAGCAGCATGTACATCCCGAAACGGGTGAACCCCATGCGTTGGCCGTCGATCACGGAGAGCAGCTGCACCGGTTCGCACAGCACGCCGGTCTCCTCGGCGACCTCCTTGACCGCCACCTCGGCGGGCGAGTAGCCCACATCGGCCCACCCCGTCGGGTAGAGCCAGATGCCGCTGTCGGCGCGCTGCACGAGCAGCAACTCGCCGTCGTCGTTGCCGACGATCGCGCCGACGGCCACCTTCGGCGTCACGTACCCCGGCACACCCTCGCCGACGTTGTCGAGCCACTCCTGCACGAAGTGGTCCTGCTCGCGTCGAACCTCGAGTGCGTCGTCGGCCGCCGCCTTGATGTCGGCGGCGACGTGCAGCACCTCCTCGAATCGCTCCTGCTCGTAGAGGTTCTGCGTGAAGCCGAGACCGGTACGGGCGATCGCAGCGAGGGTCTCGCTCCAGCGCACGAGGTCGCGGGTGAAGTCCGGCGGGCCGGCGGCGTCGCTCACGGCCCGGACCCTAGGTCACGCGTTTGCACCCGGTCGTGTCGCGACCGGGAGATCTGCCGCCGCGACGCCAGCACGACGCCAGCACGACGCCGCTCCGCACGCGTGCACGACACGGCGTCATCCGGTCCGGCGTCGGCGCCGTATGCACGTCGCATGCGACGACCGGAGCGGATCGAACCCGGACCAGGGCAGGAGAGCGTGTGGGACTACCCACGCCCGCCGGCAGCGGTGCCGAGCACCGATCGCATCCGGGTGGTGCACGGCGGACGGGTGATCGCCGACACCACCCGAGCGATCCGGGTGCTCGAGACGAGCCAACCGCCCGCCTACTACCTGCCGCCCGACGACGTCGACCTGTCATGCCTCGTCCGCACCTCCCGCCGCACGATGTGCGAGTGGAAGGGCGTCGCCAGCTACTGGGACCTCGACCTGGGCGACGACCGGCGCATCCGGGAGGCGGCCTGGAGCTACGACGACCCGGTGCCCGCGTACCGGGCGATCGCCGGCCACCTCGCCTTCTACGCGCAGGTGCTCGACGAGTGCTGGGTCGACGACGAGCGGGTGGCGCCCAACCCGGGCATGTTCTACGGCGGCTGGATCACGAGCCGCGTGGTCGGACCGTTCAAGGGGTCGGCGGGCACCCTCCACTGGTGACCGGCGCCGGCGACGGTCCCGCTTCCTAGACTCCGATCCATGGCGCAGCGGCGACGGGACATCGGCGGTTCCGCGCGGTGACGCGTCCCCTCGGTCCGACGGTCGCCGCGCTCACCCTGGTCGTGCTGGCCGCGGCCTGCACCGACGACGCTGCATCCGCCCCCACCACCTCCGACGTCGCGGTCACCGTGGTCGATGATCGCTCCACCCCTGACGGTCAACTGCGCATCGGCGTGGTCCTGCCCCTCACGGGGACGGGAAGCCAGCTCGGCACGTCGATGCTCGACGCGATCGAGCGCGCCGAGTCCGAGATCGCCGGCCTCGGGGTGAACGAACGTGAGGTCGACGTCGTCGTGATCGACGAGGCCACGCTCGGAGGTGCGATCCCGCCGGTCGACCTCCTCTTCCCGACGGAGGTCGACGCCGTGATCGGGCCGGCGTCGTCGTTGCTGGCCGAACGGCTCGTGCCGGCGCTGGTCGATCAGGAGGTGCTCACCTGCTCGCCCACCGCGAGCACGATGGCCCTGGACGAGTTCCCCGACACCCGTCCGCTCTTCATCCGCACCGTCCCGTCCGACTCGATGCAGGCCCGCGCGCTCGCACGCCAGCTCGACAGCACGGGCACGGCGATCGTGCTCGCGTACGTCGGCGACGCGTACGGCGAACGCTACGCCGAGGCCGTCGGCCGAGAGCTCGCGACCCGAGGTGCGCCCGCGCCCACCCTCGTGAGATTCGACCCGGCCGAGCCCGACTACTCCGGCGTCGCGGCCCGGATCGTCGCGACCGGTGCGCCGACGATCGGCATCGTCGGCGATCCCGAGGCCGGCCCGCGCCTGGTGCAGTCGCTCGCCGAGGTGCTCGACCCCGACGTGCAGACCAGCATCTGGATGAACGACTCGATGCGCGTCCCCAGCACGGGCAACACCTACCGCCGCCTGCCCGACGAGGTCCTCGCGATCATGCGCGGCGTGTCACCGCGGTCGAGCGTCGACGCGTCGACCACCTCGAGCAACCCCGACGGGTGGCGGCTCTTCGCCGCGAACGCGTACGACTGCTTCAACGTGATCGCGCTCGCCGCCGAGCAGGCACCCTCGATCGACGGTCGATCGATGGCCGAGCTCGTGGTGCCCACGACGTCGGGCGGCACCCCCTGCAGCACCTACCGGTCGTGCATCGAGCAGCTACGCGCCGGACGCGGCATCGACTACGACGGGCCGACCGGTGAGCTGCAGATCGAACGTGACGGCGATCCGGGCGTCGGCCTGTTCGACACCTACCGGTTCGAGGACGGCCTCGACGTCACCGACCGTACGACCGCCGTGCGCGTGCTCCGCTGACCCGACCCGACCCGACCCGACCCCGAGCCGCGCAGGTCAGATCTGGGACACCAGCTGCTCGACCGGCGTGACGATGCCGGTGTAGAAGGCGCCGAACTCGCCGTACAGCGCCGACGCCTCGTCGAAGCGCATCGTGTACACGACCTCCTTGAGGTCGTCGGGGTGCACGGCGAACAGAGTGACGCCCCACTCGAAGTCGTCGAGACCGGTCGAGCCGGTGACGTACTGCACGATGCGGCCGGCGAACTTGCGGCCGCTCGTGCCGTGCTCGTGCATGAGGTGCTTGCGCTGGTCGTAGGGCAACGTGAACCAGTTCGCGTGCGCCTCGCGCTTCTTGCTCATCGGATAGAAGCACCACGCCGGCATGTCCTTGCTCTGCGGCGGGATGGTGGGGTACAGCCGGGCGTCGATCATCTCCTGCGGGAGGCCCTGCGCGTACTCGCTCGACTCCGTGAGACTCACGTAGCTGTCGACGACCTCGAGGCCGGAGCGCTGCACACCGGTCTGCAACGCACGCAACTGGCGGAGGTCGGCGTGCATCGCCATCACCGCGACGTCGGCCTTGTGGCCGAGCATCGCAACGGTGACCACCATGCATCCTGCGGTCTCGGCGGCCTTCACCGCGGCGACGAGCGCCTCGCCGTCGAAGAGCGGGGTGGGCTTGCAGAACAGGTGGAGCACCCCGAGTCCGGTGCTCGGGGACACGGGTGCGCTGGCAGCGTCGCTCATGGCACCAGGCTAGGAGCCGTCGGCCAGCGAACCCCACCGCGGGTCGTCCGTGATGCGCTCGGGCGCGTACACGTTGAGCCGGTCGCCGCGGGTGAAGCCCACCAGGCGCAGCCCGGCACGCCGGGCGGTCTGGACGGCCAGGCTCGTCGGGGCGCTCACCGCGACCAGCGTGGAGAACCCCGCGGCCCAGGCCTTCTGCACCAGCTCGAAGCTCGCGCGGCCGCTGACGAACAGCCCGAGACCGGTGGCCGGCAGCTTCCGATCGAGCAGCATCCGTCCGATCACCTTGTCGACGGCGTTGTGGCGCCCGACGTCCTCGCGGGTGAGCAGCACCTCGCCCTCGGGCGAGAACGCCGCCGCCGCGTGCACCGCGCCCGTGGCCGAGAACAGCCCCTGGCTGCCGAGCACGGACTCGGGCATCGCCGCGAGCACGCCGAGCGGGATCGGGTCGGTGTCGGGCAACGGTGCGAGCACCTCGCACAGCTGGTCGATCGCCTCGTTGCCGCACAGGCCGCAACTCGACGTGGTGTTGCCGAGCCGGGGCGTCGGCACCGGCGCACGCCCACCGGTCTCCACCGTCACCACGTTGAACTCGCTCTGGCTCGCCGCGCCGTCGGCGCAGTACCGCACGCCGAGGATCGTGGCGCCACCCAGCAGACCGTCGGTGTGGCAGAAGCCCGCCGCGAGTTCGTAGTCGTGACCGGGCGTGCGCATCGTGGTGGCCACCCGGTGACCGTCGAGCTGGATCGTCATCGGCTCCTCCACGATCAGCTCGTCGGGCGATCGGCGGGCGCCACCGGCATCGACGCGGGTGACCAGATGGGTGTCGGTGCGCCGCCGCGGAGCCACACCGTGACGGTACCGCCGCCGACCGCTCGTCCGCGCGCTCGCTCGGGCGCTCGTCCGGGCGGGTGGAACCAGCCGCATAGGGTGACGGCATGCCTGCCAGCACACCAGGGAACCCGCGCGCGAACCACGGCCGCGTGCTCGCGGCCGAGCTGTTCGGTACCGCCGTGCTCGTGATCGGCGGACCCGGCACCGCGATCCTCGCCCCGGGCGTCGGCCTGCTCGGCATCAGCGTCGCGTTCGGCCTGTCGCTCATGATCATGGCGTACGTGATCGGGCCGGTGTCGGGCTGCCACATCAACCCCGCCGTCACGCTCGCCCTGCTCGTGAGCCGCAAGGTCACCGCCACCCACGCGGTGTTCGCGGTGATCGGCCAGCTGATCGGAGGCGTGGCGGGAGCCGCGATCGTGTTCGGCATCGCCAGCGGACGCGACGACTTCGAACGCGGGCAGTTCGCGGCGAACCTCTGGTCGGGTCAGTACGCCGGGCTCGGCTCGGCCATCGTCGTGGAGATCGTGCTCACCGCGTTGCTCGTGGTGGTCGTGCTCGCCGCGTCGACCGGCGGCCGGATCCCGGCCGGCATGGGCGGCCTGGTCGTCGGCGTCACGCTCACCCTCGTGCACCTCGTGGCGATCCCGGTCGACAACACCTCGGTGAACCCGGCGCGCAGCATCGCGACGGCGCTCTTCGCCGATCCCGACACGGGAGCGCTCGAGCAGCTGTGGGCGTTCGTCCTGTTCCCGCTCGTCGGTGCGATCGTCGGCGTGATCATCTGGCTCGTCATCGACGACAGCTCCGTGGAGGACACCCTGCTGGTGGGGATGCCGGGGGTGGTGGCCACCCGCGACGCGCTCGACCGGGTGGGTGACGAGGCCGTCGACGCAGTGGAGGACGCGGTGGAGGACGCAGTGGAGGAGGCCGTCGACTGACGCGTCCACGGCCCGACCGGCGCCGGACCGGCGCTCGCGTCAGGCGGCGATCAGGTCCAGGAGGTCGCTGCGGTGGCGCGGACCGAGCGGCTGCTCGGGCGGGCGCTGGTCGCGCATCTGCCACACGGCGAGCACGCGGGCGCCGACGTCGGCGTTGGTGGCCATCGCATCGGGACGCTCGAGCAGGTTGAAGCTGCGGAAGAACGCCCGCAGCACCACGGCATCGGTGCGCATCGCCGGGAGCAGACCGTCGCGGAAGACGCCGCGCATGAACGTGCGCGGGTCGTTCGCGTCGGCGTCGGGGTCGCGACCGGCGAGGATCGCCTCGGCCACGCGTCGCGCCTCGGCGTCCTGCTCGACACCGGCGCGGTACCACGGGTGGATCTCGGACCGCAGCGACGCGTCGTACGCGAGCGCGACCTCGCGGGTGTCGTCACCGAACGCCTCCACTGCGCGCGCCAACAGGTGCGCACCCCAGAACGCGGTGCTGCACCCCCGGCCGTAGAGCGGGTTGGTGCAGAGCACGGCGTCGCCGACGGGCACGAGGCCGGTCGCGACCGGCTCGCCGTCCACGACGTACTCGCGCCAGCGGTTGAGCAGGCCCGCCATCGCGTGCACGCCGGTGATCGGCTCGGCTCGCCCGTCGAGCCACGGCGCGGTCGCGACGAGGTTCCGTGCCGTCGTGTCGAACACATCGGGATCGGTGAGGAGCCGTCGGAGCTGCTCGTCGTCGACCGGGGTGGCGAGGGTGACGGAGAACGTTCCGTTGTCCCCCACGAACACGCCGTACTTCAGGTAGCCGAGGTCGCCGCCGATCGGGCCGGTGCGCGGCGGGTACGACTCACCCGGGCGCAGCCGGTAGAACCGCGAGTAGTAGACGATGCCGGTGTCCTCGACGTCCTCGCGCACGGGCGGTGCGCCGATCTGCTCGAGCCACTCCGGCACCACGCTGCGACGGCCACCGCTCGCGACGACGAGGTCAGCGTCCACCGTGCCACCGCCGGCGAGGCGCACCCCGACCACGCGGGGCCGGCCCGGCTCGTCGGCACGGACGAGTCCGTCGACGGCCACGCCGGAACGGAACGTCACCCGTCCCTCGCCGAGCGCAGCGCGGCGCAGCACCCACTCGAAGGTGGTGCGGCGGCAGGCGAGCATCACCAGGTCGTCGTCGCCCGGTTCGCGGACGAAGCCGGTGAGCGTGGGCGGCAGGTCGTCGCCGAAGCGCATCTCCGTCGCTCCCTGGGCGAGCACACCCTCCAGGAGGTCGGGGTAGCCGTCGCGCAGCATGTTGCGGAGACGGGCGAGGAACGCGTGGCTGTGGCGCACCTGCGGTGCCCCACGGCGATCCCAGTCGAACGCAGCGTCGGCCGTGGCGGGCATCGGCGTGTCGTCACGCTCGAACACCTCCACGTCGTGGCCCTGCCTCGCCAACGCGAGCGCGGACCCCAGCCCCGAGACACCACCGCCGACCACCGCGACACGCATGACCGCCGAGGCTAGGTGTGGTCCCGGGAGCGGAGCCACGAAACGGGACGTGACGTACGTCGTCACGCGGTGGTCGACCACGGAGCGCGCGAGCCACCTCGGCGGACCCCTGCGGCACCGGCGCCGCACCGGACGATCATCTCCCGTGGAGACCGCCCCGTCCGTCACGAGCGCGGCACCGAGCACCATGCCGGTAGCCGGAGGCACCACAGGGAGGTTCGCGCCCGTGCGCGAAGCCGACGTCCTCGTGGTGGAAGACGCCCCCGAGTTCGCCCAGATGGTGACGGCCATCCTGCGCAAGGGCGGCCACCGGGTACGCACCGCCACCACCATCGCCGACGCAGTGGAGGCCCTCGCCGCCACGGCGCCCGACCTGATCGTGCTCGATCTCACGCTGCCCGACGGCGACGGCCTCGACCTGTGCCGCACCATCCGCGAGCGCTCCAACGCCTACATCCTCGTGCTCTCCGGCCGCGACGACGAGATCGACAAGCTGCTCGGCTTCAAGCTCGGCGCCGACGACTACGTGACCAAGCCGTTCTCGCCCCGCGAGCTGGCCGCACGCGTGGAAGCGCTGCTCCGGCGACCGCGCGTCGCGGAGACGACATCGGCCGAGCGCATGGTGGGCCACGTGACCGTGCGTCCGGAGGCACGCGAGGTCGAGATCGCGGGCCAGCTCGTCGATCTGACGCGCATCGAGTTCGACCTGCTCGACACGCTGAGCGCGAGCCCGAAGGTGGTCTTCACCCGGGCCCAGTTGCTCGAGCGCGTGTGGGGCCCGGACTGGTACGCGGACGATCACGTCGTCGACGTCCACGTCGCGAACCTCCGCAAGAAGATCGATCGTCCGGGCGCGAAGAGCGTCGTGCGCACCGTGCGCGGCGTCGGCTACGGCATCACCACCTGACCGTCCCGGCAGCACCGGTCGAGGTCCCGGTCACCGCACCGGCCGCATCACCGGCCGCATCACCGGCCGGATCACCGGCCGAACGTCGAGGCGGCGCGACACTCACCGCTGCGATCCGCCGGTGAACGCCCGGACGGGCGGTCAGGTCGCGGACCAGGTGACGAGCTGGGTCCGCACCGCGTCGCCCGCGGCGAGCAGGGCCGGCGCATCGAGCCGGTGTTCCTCGAAGTCGGCGCACCGGTCGGCCAGCGAGGCGGCGCCGAGCAGGCGTGCGCTCGAGGTGATCGTGTGCACGAGCCGGCGGAGCTGGGCGCGGTCGTCGGCGGCATGGGCCTCGACGATCGCCGCCAGTCGACCGTCGAGCTCGTCGAGGAAGGTCGCGACCAGGTCCGCCACGATCGTGCGGTCGCCGAGCTCGTCCACCAGTTCAGCGAGCACCCCGAGGTCGACGCTCGCGTGCTGCGCGACGCCCGGCGTCCCGACCGGTTCGGACGGGGCCACCTTCGGTGCGGCGTCCTGTGGTGCGGCGTCCTGTGGTGCGGCGTCGCGGATCGCCCGGCGGATCGGGGCCACCCGCTCGAACGCCGCCCCGAGGTCGGCGAGGCCGACGGGCTTGGGCACGTAGTCGTCCATGCCCGCAGCGAGGCAGCTCTCGCGGTCGGCGAGCGACGCGCTGGCCGTGACGCCGATCACCGCGACCCGCCGACCGTCTCGCTCCGCCGCGCGGATGCGGCGTGTCGTCTCGAGGCCGTCGATCCCCGGCAGGTGGTAGTCCATCAGGACGACCTCGATCGCGGCACCGGCCGGCGTCGCGAGGTAGTCCAGGCCCTCCTCACCGCTCGGGACGACGCGGCAGTCGTACCCCATGGTCCGCAGCTGCGCCCGCGCGAGCTGCTGGTTCACGGCGTTGTCCTCCACCACGAGCACGGTCGGGCCCGCGGCGACGGCGGGCGCGGGCGGTGCAGGCACCGCGGGGACGGCGACCGACACGCCGGGTTCGACGGGTTCGGTGAGTTCGACGGGTTCGGTGAGTTCGCCGGGTTCGGTGAGTTCGCCGGGTTCGGTGCTCGGGGCCTCGGGCGCGACCTCGACCGGCAGCACCACGCGGAACGTCGACCCCACACCCATCGTGCTGGAGACGTCGATGGTGCCGCCGAGCAGCGCCACGATGCGCTGCACGATCGACAGCCCGAGTCCGGCACCGGCGCCCCGCCCTGCGGTGGAGGCCGATCGGAACGGCTCGAAGATCGTCGCGAGCTCGGCCTCGGGGATGCCCGAACCGGAGTCACAGACCTCGATCACCAGCCGGCCGTGCTCGATCGCCGCGAGCAGCCGGACGCGCCCGGCGGACGTGAACTTCACGGCGTTGCCGACGAGGTTCGACAGCACCTGGCGCAACCGGACCGGATCGGTGACGAGACGGTCCGGGATCGCCGGGTCGATGAGCGCCACCACGTCGACACCGTCGACCGCGACCGTCCGGGCGATCGCCACGACGTCGCCCAGCAGTCCGCGCAGGTCGACGACCTCCTCCTCGAGCCGGACGGAGTCGAGCTCGAGGCGCGACGAGGTGAGCAGGTCGTCGACCACCCGCGTCAGATCACGGATCTGGCGGTTGATCGTGCCCGCCAACTGTCGCTCGGCGACCGGCAGGTCACTCGTGGCGAGCAGCTCCGAGATGCCCTGCACGGCGTGGAGCGGGTTGCGCAGCTCGTGGCTCACGGTGGCGAGCATGCGCGAGCGCAGCTCGGCCTCGGCCACGGCGTCGTCGCGGCTCGAGCGGAGCTCCTCCACCATCCGGCGGTCCTCGGTGACGTTGCGCGACGTGAGCACGATGCCGCGGATGTCGGGGTCGTCGAGGAGGTTCACGGCGTGCACCTCGAGCACCTCGACCCCACCCAGCGCGCTGATCACCGACACCTCGGTGCTCACCGTCTCACCGGGACGTGCGAGCACCTCCTCACGCAACGCGAGCACGCGCGGGACGTCGTCCTCGACGAGCAGGTCGAAGATCGTGCGTTGCTCCCAGAACTCGACGGGGTAGCCCATGATCGGGCGATAACGACCGGTCGTCTCGACGAGTTGGCCGTCGACGTCGACCACGCTGATCGTGTCGTGGAGGTTCTCCACCACCTTGCGCAATCGCCCCTCGCCGAGCGGCGCGCGGTCCACCACGGGCGTGAGCGATCCGAGCAGCGCGACGCAACGGCCGTCGACGACGAGCGGTCGGACGTCGAGCCGTGCCCGTACCGTCGACCCGTCCCTGCGCACGAACGACTTCTCGGTGCTGTAGCTCGGCAGCTGACCCGACGCGAGGCGACCGAGATAGGTCCGGGTCCAGGCCTGGTCGGCGTCGCGGGTCATCTGGCGCACGTCGAGCGCCCCCAACTCGTGCGGCTCGTACCCGAGCAACCGTGCGTACGCCTCGTTCCCGGCGAGCTGCCGGCCGTGCACGTCGACGAGCGACAACGGCACCGGCGAGCGCTCGAACACCATGCGCCACACCTGGCTCGCGACCGGCTCGGGAGCATCGTCCGGTCCGACACCGCCCGACGCACCGTCCGCTCGCACGGCGCCCATGATGGCCGCGGTGACGGGGTCGTCGCCGACCACCGGGTTCGTCCGGGCGATGGTCATGCCGTGAGCGTCGTCGGGGTGCATCGGGAGGCGATCCGTGTCGGGTTCAGGAACGATCAAGATCCGGTGCCGGGCGCTCGTCGCGACCGGTTCCGGCCACGACGACCGTCCGGTCGGCGGGTCGGTGCGCCACACGCGTGCACGACGCGCCCACCACGCGGTGCACGATCGTCCGACGGCGACCTCGTGGCGAGCCGGCCGCCCACAGGGCCTGCACACGAAAACACGGATCGGATCAAGATCGGATCAAGCGAGATGAAGCCGGATGAACGTTCCATCAGCTTTCACGCTGCGCCCTTGCCGAACACCTCGCGTGGTCGCCAGACTTACCGGA
>Ga0315901_10010568_pt1 | contig 10479 bp, 6 predicted proteins | sample LakEriMetagenome_10_FD_203761 | JGI IMG/M metagenome (GOLD analysis project Ga0315901, IMG submission 203761) | Freshwater fungal communities from buoy surface, Lake Erie, Ohio, United States - Buoy 2 MA116 | ecosystem: Environmental > Aquatic > Freshwater > Lake | place: USA: Lake Erie, Ohio... | reverse complement strand
AAATGATCGACCTTCCAAGTAAAGGTCTTATCTACCCAAAAGAGAATCCACTATCATCAGGCCAAGTTGAAATGAAGTATATGACAGCGAAAGAGGAAGACATCCTTACAAATGTCAACCTGCTTCGCCAGGGCCTCGCCATCGAGAAGATGCTCAAGAGCCTAATCAAATCACCTATCAGCTACGAAGACCTAACCTTGGGTGACAGGAATGGCTTATTGATAGCCGCTAGAATCCTAGCCTATGGTAAAGATTATTCTTTTGAGTATACTAACCCTAATACAGGTGAAAAAGAAAAAGTAAGCGTAGACCTCCAGACCCTTAAGTATAAAGAGCTAGATTGGTCTAAATTTGATAACAAAAATGAGTTTAGTTTTACTCTACCATATACTAAAAACACAGTTACCTTTAAAATACTGACTGTTGCTGATGATAAGAAAGTAGATGAGGAGATCAAAGGTATGAAAAAAATTTCCGGCCAAGAAACCGGAACTTTGTCTACCAGACTTAAACATCAAATTACATCTGTAAATGGTGAATACTCTGTTAAGACAGTCCGTGATTTTATTGATTCTGGAGCTCTACTTTCTAGAGACTCTATTGAACTTCGTAAAGAAATAGAAAAGGTCAGCCCAGATATAGATCTAGAAATTAGATTTAATCTAAAAGACGGCACAGAAGTCACTGCCGATCTTCCTATGACTGCTGAGTTCTTTTTTCCCTAGTGCCGACTATAGGTCGGCTTTCATGACAGAAGTATTTGAGCTCACCTACCATGGTGGAGGTGGCTTCACCTACTCTGAGGTCTGGAATATGGACGTGCCAAAACGCAGGTTTAACCTGAAGAAGATCAACGAATACTTAGAGAAGGTAGAAGAAATGCGTAATCAAGGCCAACAAAAAGTTACTGAGAAGACAGACATGTCTAAAGTCAAACTGCCAGACTTCATTAAAAATAAGCCAGAAGAGCCCACTTTTGTGTCTAAGGTAAAAACCAAAAGGTAAATATTTATTCGTAGGTAATACTAATAAATGGCTAACGAGAATCAATCACAACAGAATATCCAGGAAACAGCGTCTTCGTTAAAAGCGGCTTCTGAGAGTTACAGACAGCAAGCCAATGCTCAACAAGACGTAAATAAGGCATTCAAGGATTCTATTAATTTGCTCAATAAAATGAACAAATTGATAGATGATTCTACGTCTAAAATAGGAAGCTTTGAAAAGTCTACAATTAACGTAAAAAGAATTGAACAAGAAAGAGAGAGAATTAACAGAAGAAGTAGCAATTTACAAGCAGAACTAAGTCAAATAGCAAAGACTGAGGTAGACATAGCTAAAGATTATGTAAAAAAATTAGAAGAAAGAAAAAAAGAAGAGGACGAAATAGTTAAAAGAAGATCTTTAGGATTAAGTGTAAATGGTCAGATTTTAGCTCAACTAGAAACAGAGATTAGAACAATAGAAAATGCAATAACAGCAGAACAATTACGAGCTACTGCAATTATACAATCTAATAAAGGATTAGAGGAAAGAGTTAATATCATAGGTGAAGAATTAGACAAAGAGGAAGAACTAGCTAATTCTTTAGGAGTTACCGGAAAGGTATTACAGCTATCTACAAAGTACTTAGGCGTAGGAAAAAATCTTTATAGTAAAATAGTAGAAGAAGCTAGAGAAGGAGAATTTGCAACTAAAAAAATGGTTACAGCCGGAGGTGCTTTAGCTGCAGTTCTATTGACTGCTTATAAAGGAATGAAATCTTTAATTGGCGTAGCTAAAGATGGTTTTGATGCTTTGACAGGCTCAGGCGGACCTGTATCAAAATTCTTTTCTCCTTTTACAAATCTAATAAAACAGATACCTTTTGTTGGTGGTTTATTAGGAGGATTAGTAGACGCTTTTGCTAATTTAGCTGATTTTGTAACAGGATCCTCATCTGCTATTCAAGCATTTGGCCGTAATTTAGGATTATCTGTAGATGAAGCTACCAAGTTAAATAACAGATTTAGCGCAATATCACAAGCTTCAAATAACATTCTGTTTAACTCTGAAAAGTTCAGAAAATCTCAAACAGAACTTAGTGAAGCTTTAGGAGTAAACAATGTTTTTACAGATAAAATATTAATGGCCAATATTGAATTGGCTGATTTAGCAGGATTAGATCTAGAAACTAGAAAAGAACTTGCCGCGGTATCTCAAATAATAGGTAAAGATCAAATTCAATTATATAAAACTCTTTTAGGTCAAAACTCTATACTATCAAAAAACTTAGGAGTTAATATAAGAGTTCAAGATGCAATAAAACAAGCTGCGTCTTTAGGAGGAGTTCTAGGTTTAACATTTGCAAAATACCCAGAAAAGCTTACTAAGTCTTTATTGACTGTAAAATCAATGGGTTTAGAGTTAAAACAATTAGATTCTATAGCAGATTCATTATTAGATTTTGAATCGTCTATATCAAAAGAATTTGAAGCTCAGCTTCTTACTGGAAAAGAAATTAATCTAAATAAAGCAAGAGAGGCTTTTTTAAATAATGATCTTGTAACTGCTGCCAAAGAAATAACACAACAAGTAGGTACATCAGAAGAATTTTTAAGTTTGAATAGATTTGCTGCAGAATCATTAGCTGCATCATTTGGAATGAGTAGAGATAGCATGGCTGACATGCTTAAACAACAAGAGTTTTTTGCTAAGCTTCAAGTAGGAGACGTAAAAAAATATCAAGAGAAGGTTTCTTTATTAAGTCAAACAATTGAAGGACAAAAAGAACTTGTTAAGTTATTAGGACAAGAAGAATACACTAGAGTAATGAATCAAACCGCTACAGAAAAAGTGGCTAGTTTTATAGATAGGATTAAGCAAAGTTTTGCAGATCTTTTAAACAACAGTAGTTTTAAAGATTTTATAAACAAAGCATTAGATTTTATATCTAAACCAGCTAATATTGAAGGTATTATAAACAAATTTGTTGGTTTTGTTTCTTTGATGGTAAAAGCAATCGCTGCTTTATTAGATGGTCTAGATATGCTGCCTTTTGTATCAATAGACAAAAATATAATAGATTCTATATACAAAATATCTGATGATATAGGATCTCAAAAAATATCTGGGTTAATGAACAATCCTGAGTCTGTGAATGTAGGAGCTAAAGCAGCTACTTCTCAAGTCAATGCTACTTCTTTTGGTGGATCTACTGCCGCTGTATCAAAACCTCAAGCCGGAGGTACAACTGTAATTAATTCTCCAAATATAGTTATAGAAGATCATACAAAAAGTTTAACTGCTAGACTAGGTAGATCTCCAGAAAGAGACATGGTTACTGGAATTATATCTTAACAAGAAGTAAATTAACATAAATGCCTCTAATTGATCTACAAACTAATCTGAAGAACTTAAGGTTCGGTAACGATAGACCAGGATATGGTTCGTCAGGACTTCCTTATATTCAGACTATAATGCCAGATACACCAAACGCAACTGGCACAGTTCAACCTATATATAGACCAGGTTCAACCGGGGGTTTGGACTTCCCTATTAGAGGAGGTCAATTAGAGTTTAACTTAGGCACACAATCATTTACAGTATCTAGTAAGATTGACAAATCAAGAATCAAGAAGTTCTTTGAAGACAAGCCTAGAGGTACAGCTTTTATACAAAAACAAGTAGGCTTACAACTATCTAACCCTAAGATCGAGACTGGTAATACTTTGTTTGGTATACCTCAAGGGCTTCCTTATCCTGGCTTATTAGAGAACACTAGAGTATACAATTTAGGTGCAAACACTTTAGCTCAAGTAGGAGTTTCTGGAACAGGTTTTCACGCTAATAGAGCAGGTTTGGTGCCTTTTAATCCATTTGAAAAGTTCTACTATTCTATAGTTAATGCACAAAACGTTAACAACCAGAAAGCGTCTAATAGGCTTATAAATTTGATGGTGCTTAAAATGACCACAGGAGACCCATTTGCAAATCCAGCAAATATTCCAGATATTAATCTAGTAAACACGCTAGGTATATCACTTAACAGAAACATGATATATCAATATCTAGGAGGACCTAACTCTGTTTACGGTATAGGATCTACAACTATTCCAAGAGTAGTTGATACTACTAAATTAACTTCTAGAAGCGTTATGAATTATGATAATCTAATGCTTCAAAAAAGTAACTTTGGAAACCCTGTCCCAGAGTTACAAGATTTTAGAGCTCAAGTACAAGATAAATTTCAACAAAGTCAAGCTTGGAATTATGAAGTTTCAACTGACTATAAATTCTTCATTAATAAAAAAGATAGACTTAATTTAACTTATCCTTTTTTATTCCAAAATAATATTGCACCTTGGGAAATAAATAAGGCAGAAACTCAAGACTTAATCAAGTTTGTTTTTGAAGCTATATCAAATGACAATCCTACTGTATCAACAGCAATTTTCTTTAGAGCGTTTTTAACCGCTGGTATTACTGATACAAATAATGCAGAATTAAACTCATTTAAATATATAGGTAGAGGTGAGAACTTCTTTACCTATCAAGGTTTTACTAGAACAGTAGGCTTTTCTTTTAGAGTTGCAGCTCAATCTAAAGAAGAGCTTAGACCTCTATACAATAAATTAAACCTATTATTAGGTCAAGTTTACCCAGACTACAGTCCTAATCAAGGTATAATGAGAGCTCCTGTAGTTCGTGTAACTATCGGTGATTATTTATACCGCGTCCCTGGTTTTATTGAGTCTATTAATTTAACTGTTGACAATAACACGCCTTGGGAAATTAATTTAGATGGAAATAAAGACCTAGCACAGCTTCCTCAAGTAGTAGATGTAGCTGTTACATTTAGACCAATTCTTGATGTGCTTCCTAAAAGGCCTAACATGATGTCTTCTATATCTACTACAGTTAACGAACAAACTATCACAGCTACAGATACACAGACTATTACTAGCAATATATCTCCTTTAATAGCTAACGTACCAAAATCAAGTCCTGAAGATACAAATACTTTTATTAAACCAAACTTAATTCCTTTAGAAGTTTCAAGTACAACTAGAAGAGCAAATCCTTTTGAACTACCACCGCTACCTCGTATACCGGTTGGTAATGTAAATGTAACACCTAACAGTAACTTACCAATTTCTAATATACCTACACAAATAAATAGAAGATGATCTACAGGTATCAAAATATTGAAATTATAAAATCATCAGCAACAGGTAGTCAATACTATGTAAATAATATTTATCCTGAAATACCGCCTACTAATGACGATAATTACGTTATTACAGTATTAGGTGATAGATTAGACCTATTGGCTTTTGACTTTTATGGTGATTCTACTTTGTGGTGGGTGATTGCTTCTGCAAATTCACTACCAGGAGACTCACTCGTAGTAGAACCAGGTACACAACTTCGTATACCAATAGATGTAATTGGTGCAATCAACACATATAAATTAGTAAATGCTACTAGATAGTTATGGCTCTTGATAGTAATAAAATATCAAACATACAAGGAACAAAGATTCCTCAGTGGATTATTAATCAATTAGATACTAGAGCTGATAGAGGTGCTCAAACTTCTAGAGATGATGAGAACCTTTTGTTTTTAGCTAATAAAACTGCTTGGGTAAGACTTATTTCTTCTATAGACATACAAGAATCCGATTTAAGATACTTTCAGAAAGAAAATAGAGTAGGTAGTAGTTTACAGAATCCTCAAGATCTTGCTAAACAATTTATTTTATTTGGAGGTACATCAAAATATTTAAAAGAAAATTCATATCAACAGAGATCCGGGATTGGTAAAGATGGTGCTTATGGTATACTAGGAGACAATGAAATACAACAATTTGGTTATAGACCAATGCCAGGTATTACATCTGCAACAATAGAAACTCAGGGTAAGCTAGGTTCACTTAGAGCCGCCGTAATTAACTTTAAGTGCTGGGATAAATCACAATTAGACATTATAGACGCTCTATACTTCAAGCTTGGTTTTACTATGCTATTAGAATGGGGTCATACATTTTTTTACAAGCATGCCACATCAAAAATAGAATCATCAGAAGCATATTCAATAGATCCTTTCAAAAAGAATTTAACTAAAGAAGAAATAGCGGTTCAAATATCTAAAAATGTAAGAGAGTCAGAAGGCAATTATGATGCTATGCTTGGAATGGTTACAAATTTTAATTTTGTATATAACCAAGAAGGAGGATATGATTGTACTCTTAGACTTATGGCATTAGGAGTATTAGGAGACTCACTTAAAATCAACAATCAAGGAGTACTTCCTGGTATACTTAAAGACGAACTAATATTATTAAGTAACACACTATTAGAAATAGCAGGAGCAAGAACAGAAACAGCTGCCACAGCTCCTATACCTACATCAACAGTATATGATAATGATTTACTACAAGTAATAGTAAAAAATAGACGCCTTAAAACATTTATACCTCCAGATCCTAGAAGAGTTTCTACTCCTTCATTTTTTACAAAGTTAAGTAAAGACGTATTTAGTACTATTAGTTTTAGAGGAACTGAGTATTATAGCACAGATGCTATTAAAGAATTTAGAAGAGACGCAAAAAGCAATAACCTATCCTATATCAAGATACCTTCTCAGATAAAGTTAAATTTAATCAATCCTAATATTGATAGTCTTAAACCTCTTGATTTTTATAATTTTGATTATTTCTTTAGTAATACTCAAGAAGGCGGAAATACGTATGCTTTAGGTAAATTAAACATCATTGTTCAAGAAAACAACTTACCTAATTATCAAAATATTAAATTAAATGGAAGCGTTTTAGAAAAGCTTCTAGGATCGTATACTCCTATTTATTTAAAAGATCTAAGAAAGGTAAATCAAATAGGCACAGGAGGCGGCGGCGTAGTTACTACAGGGTATAATTATGTTATAAATTATAGTGGAGAAAGTAAAGACAATACAGGAAACTTTAATAAGTATGTATTAAGAATTGATGTTGAAAATCAACTTAAAAACATAAAAATACAAAAAGTAGGTTCAAATACACCTATAGATCCATCTATATTAGATACTAAAATTATAAACGAAACTATATCAGATAATTTAGTTAGTGAAATAATTAATAGCATAAAGCAAGGAGACAGCAAAGTTAATTTTAAACTTACTGGTTTAAATGGTTCAGGATTCTTTACTTTAAGTGTAGATTATCCATATGTAAAAGAAGCTACTTTTTCTAGTAGAGCAGCAGGTCAATCTACTTATGTAGATCAAAAGGCAACAGTTAGTGCCACTATAAAAGTAGATTTTACTTTTAGTGATTCATCTCTTTTTACTACTATAAAAGCTCCGGCTAATCTTCCTTTATTAAATCTATATGATGAAACCATAAAAAGATTAGAAGAGCAAAACCGTATAGACACTGCGGCAGCTTTAGCAGAACAACAAAGAAAAGATCAAGAGGCTTTATCTACACAAATATCACAGGCTCTTTCTTCTCAATCGTCTTTAGAATTAACACTTAGAACTATACAAGTTCACGCTCTAAATAAAGCAGGAGCGGATAAAAAATTACAAGCCGGAATAAACAAAATATACACTTTAAATATATACGATACTAAAGATAACGTAGGAGGAAAACCTTTTTATCAACAAATATTTTCAGATGGTATATTTAGTGGTTTTATAGGAAATCTAGTTACAGGAATTGGAGTAGATGATAATCTTCTTACAGATAATAAAACAACCACTAGTGTTATTGATAGATTAAAAATATATAGTAAATATGGTTTTGCTACAGAATTATTAGCTGGAAATGTTTCTGTGCAAGACCTTAAAGGAAAGGAAGTAGATTTTCAAGATTTATTAAAAGCATATGTTGTACCTTACAAAATTAACCAAGAGATAGTAAAAGGTACATACGCAAACCACCCAGTTTATATTCCATTAGGTCTTCTACTTATGATCTTGAATCATAATTGTGGTATGTATGTTTCTAAAAATGAAAGTTCAACACAAACGCCTTTAGTTTATATAGACTTTAATCCAAACCTAAACTTCTTACTAACTACTCCAAAACATTTAAGCACAAATCCTTTCAAGGTATTAATTCCTTTTGAAGGCACCTTTGAAGATTATAAAAGTTTATTTTCTCCTACTATATTAAATAATGAAAAAGACCCTAAGAAAGTAGCTATTTTACCAACTTCAGGAAGTACAGAAAGTACACCTCTTTTTCAATTTGGAAAAGATGATGCCTTATCTTATTTTATACCTCAATTAAAAACAGATCCAACTGAAGGTGGAGGGAATCCATATAGAGGTAAATTAATGAACATCTTATTAAATATAGACTATGTAATAGAATTGGTCAGAGATTATAGTTTAAAAGATAGTACTAATAGCGTATATTTGAAAACTTTCTTAGAACAAATTATAATAGACATTAACAAATATACAGGTAATTTTAACTCTCTAAGATTATCTTATAATGATAGAGGTAACACTTTTCAAATAGTAGATAATCAGGTTATAAAGCCATTAGCTAATGAAGTACTATTAACTCCTGATAATACAACCTATCTTCCTTTAGACGGGATTCGTAGTGTTGCAAAAACACTGGAAATTAAAACAGATATTAGTACTAGGTTAAGTAGTTTAATAGCAATTTCTGCTAATGCAGATACACCTAATAAAGCAACTCTTTCTGTAAATGGAGATTCGGTTGGATTTATTAATACAAACTATAAAGACAGATATGTTTCTTTAAGAACTAAACCTACAGGAAGTAACGTTTCAAAAGAAAATGATGCTTTAAAAGGTGCCGCTTCTCAATTTAATAAAACAATACAAGACTTTTATAGTGTAGGAATTTCTTTACAAGAAGGAAACATTTCTCAAGTAACTAACTATTACATTGAAAACTTAACTGTAGTAAAAAACGAAGATGATGCAACTAGAGCATCAGCACTAATTCCGTTGTCTATTAATATTATAACAGACGGTATTAGCGGTTTAACTATGGGACAAGCTTTTACTGTTTCTGATAGGTTGTTACCATATACATATAATACTAGAACACTACAAAATAAAGTTGGATTAAATAAACAAAATGTTGATAAGGTAGGCTTTGCTATAGTAGGCTTAACTAATGTAATAGAAGGTAATCAATGGAATACAGAGTTTAGATCTATTATGATGTATCTAAAATATGCAAGAGATTTTGATACTATTAAATTTACTCCATTACAACCTACAGAAGGTATATTTAAAACAGCGCCAGATCCTGGTTATGTAGCGGCTGTTAAAAGAACTCCTCAAGAAAGAGAAAGTGCTATAAAAATAACTAAAACATTTTTTGAACAAAAGGGATTTAAACCAGTTCAAATTTCTGCTATTATAGGAGCATTACTTCAAGAGTCACAATTAAATCCAAAAATTACTAATAGTATAGGGGCTTTTGGAATAGCACAGTGGTTAGGAGATAGAAAAACAAAACTATTAGCTAAATCAGCAAATGATACTTTAGAAGTACAACTTAACTATATTATAGAAGAATTTAATGGATCAGAAAGAACAGCAGGAAACAGACTTAAAGCGGCTACTACTTTAGAAGAGGCAATTGCTGCAATGGCTAGTTATGAAAGATACCAAGGAGTTACTGGAAATGCTACCTATCAACAAGTTCTAGCAGCAGTAGAAACAGGGTTTAGAATAGGATATAGTAAAGATATATTACAGAGATATTATAATATATAACTATGTTAAGGTATTATCCATCATTTGCAATACAACCAAATTTGAATACCACAGGAGGAGAATTTCTTTTGAATGGCCAACCTTATTCTGGTAGGTATTATGAAACATATGATGGTAGAGCGTTTACAGGATCTACTCCTGAAATTGGACCTAGTGAACCTTTAGAAAGAGTTCAATCTTATTTATCTGCGCCTATATTAGCTAATAGTAATTTATCTACAAGATCAATAAGAGATCTGGCAAACAGAACAGGAGTTGCTGCGTCTACTACTGAAAGCGCAAGAATACCAGGCCAACCTAACTCTTACTATCCTCAACCAACAGAGCAAGATTATAGAAAAGGTTATTTAATTCGCTACTTTACTAAAAAAGAAAATGAGCGCGGCTTTGTTACAGAAATATCTCAAGACGAGTACAACTCAATTGTGAATGGTACTGCTGACTACGATATATCAATTTATCAAACTACAACTATACTTTGGAAGTTAACAGGCCCATTAAAGAGCACAAGACAATCACAGTATAATATTATACCAGGCATCATTGATACAAATCAGCGTCTAACTGAATCTGCTAATAGAACATTCTTAGGTATCGTTGACTTTATTGGAGGCGAGTACTCCAAATTTGCTAGGCCTACTTTATAGATAGTTTTTTTACTATCAGGCCAATAGTATATTATTGTGACTAATAACAGGTTATGTATTTCATCATCGAAGATAAAGAACAACT
>Ga0315901_10010567_pt1 | contig 10480 bp, 5 predicted proteins | sample LakEriMetagenome_10_FD_203761 | JGI IMG/M metagenome (GOLD analysis project Ga0315901, IMG submission 203761) | Freshwater fungal communities from buoy surface, Lake Erie, Ohio, United States - Buoy 2 MA116 | ecosystem: Environmental > Aquatic > Freshwater > Lake | place: USA: Lake Erie, Ohio... | reverse complement strand
CTAAGTCTCTACCATACAATCCTACAGCACCACGGGTTATACCGTAACGAGTAGCTGTATCCGACCTAGCGGCATTGAACATTGACGTTTGAAGTTGGTACCGTGATTGAGCAGAAGCAGTTCCTGATGCAAACTCTCTATCAATTTCAAGCTGAGTGTTTTGTAGTTGTCTGATTTCCGCATCCTGTAAAGCACCTAGCGCACGTAATTGTTTACTAGCCTCTTGTGCCGAGATTTGTCCTGAAGATAACTTTGCCGTCAAACTATTCTTTAGTTCTTCAAACTTAGACTGAATTCCCCTAACTTGATCTTCATAGGCGTACTGCGACTGTAGACGGTTGGTTTGTAGTCCAGCCATCCGTCTCGACAACTGAGCCCCGTAAGGATCTGTTGGACCCGATAACAAACCAGTTTGAATTTGATTAAACGCATCCGCACGACTAAAGTCACGAAGACGAGTTTGTTCTAATGCCGACGCATTCGCTGTCTCCGTACTGTAGAAGGCTTGAGACGCTTGAATTCTTAGCAACTGCTCTTGTTGCTTTCGTAGAGCTTCGTAGTCTGCTGTTGTAGAACCACTTCCTGAGACACCGCTGTTGTTAACATTACGGTCAGCCGCACGAATCTCCGTTTTAGGAGCGTTTCTATTAAAGTAACCGGATGGGTCTCGTTGTACCCCATTCTTTCGTACCTCTACGTGTAGGTGAGGTCCGGTAGAGATTCCGGTATTACCAGACCTAGCGATAACCTGTCCTTGCCCTACTTGTTGGCCTACCTTTACGTCAAACGAATCCAAGTGAGCATACAGGGTTGTATAACCGTCACCGTGGTCAACGACAACAGTATTACCAAACCCACTTTTTTCTCCAACAAAGGTAACCTTACCGCTTCTACTAGCGTGTACAGAAGTACCTATAGGAACACCGTAGTCTAATCCTTTATGGTCTCTCGATGCCCCTTGTCTTGGACGAGTTCTAGGACCAAACCCAGAAGTAACCCTACCACCATGTACAGGGCGCATCCACCCGTCATCTGAGGCTTTTGGAGCGTTAGCAGAACCTTGTGGGGGTGCCCCTGCTACCCAAATTCTACCAGCCACTGTATCCACATAACTTCCAGGGGTTACACTATTAGAACCTGTAGCGGTATTTCCAGCCATACCCTGAATGACGCTAGGAAGCCCTACAATACCCGCACCCGTATTACCATTACTTGACGGTACTTGTCCACTAGCTCTCTGCCACTGTTGTACTGTCTGTGGAGTACCCGCAGAAGTCTGTCCTCCAAGGGTACCATTTAACGCTTGAACAGCATCTGTTAACGTCTTGACTTGATTACCTAGATTATACGTAGCCTGAATATATTCCAGAGTTCTAGCCTTTAGGTCTTCGTCAGCTTTCCTTTGTTGGTCAAATGCATCCTTGAATGATAGCGATGCATCCTTTATCTGAAGAGAGGCTTTAGCAAATTCAATACCGAAGGCCGTGTTCATCTGACCGAATTCCACTTTCAATCCCCCTACTTCCATGTCAGGAAGATTTACAGCACCAGCACCTGTAGCCCTTTCAAGATCAGATTTACTCATCCCCGCAATTCTATCTGTGTTAGATAGTGCGCGAGATTCAGCCGCTGTTTGTATACCTAGTGCGGCTATGTTATTGTTTAGGCTTAGGTCAATGGCTTCAGCTTGAGCAATACTTCTAGCCCGTATCTGTTCAGGAGTATCACCCGGCATGATAGAAGCGAGGAACGTAGCCCTTTCACTCTCTACCTGTAGCTTGGTCATCTGAGTTTGCTCCTTAATAGCACGAACGTTTTCTTCTCTAGCAATACGTTCGCTTACGATAGCTCTCATTGACTGTTCATATGTAGCTTCTAGCTGTTCTTGTTGTGCCAAGAACTTCTGAACAAGCTCAGTTGGGTTTGCTCCTTCCTGTGACATTCCAACCAGGAATTGGTTTTGGATACCTGCTAGTCCAATAGCTCGTTGTTGTGACAGCAGTGAACCTTGACTTCTTGTAGGAACAAACCCCATCTGTCTGCTAAGTTGAGCATCAATAACTCCATAAGCACCTAGTTGTGCCGTAGCCGCTTGTCCAAACAGCATACGCCCTTGGTCCATATCCGACTTAACTTGTGGATTTCTTGATAGATAATAGTTTGTAAGGAATTGTTGAACTGTACCGTTTTGTTGCGCTTTTAAGAAGTCACGTCGTTGCTCTGTAGCTTGATCCGCATTTAGTAGTGGACCACCATTAAGTCTCTCAAGCATTGCTATTTCCTGAGAGAATCGTGATCTAACTCCGTCAATACCGCTAGACGACCTAGACCAAGGAGTGACGTTATTAGCTAACCCGGTACCTGCATAACCGTATCTACCGGATACAAAGGCTGATATATCAGTAGCTGAAGCAACAATTTCGCCTCTTGTGTTCACTCCTTTGAACAGGTTTCGATTACGTATTTCCTCTGCAAAATACTTTTGAAGGTCAGAGTTGTCACTAAGCATTTGCTTTACTCTAGCCAGTTGAGTTGCACTTGCTCCCTCTACTCGTGGTGAAGATGTTAGATTACCAACAACATCACCTTGTTGTAGCATAGACGCCATAGCCGCCGCTAGTAACGGTTCCATCGTTACTTGCTCTCCACGGTTACCAAGTCTAAGCTCTGGACCTAAGAATTCTTCAGCCAGAAGAGTACCTGCTTCCGTAGCCATTAACCGTCTGTTAAGTGACGTATACTCTTTGACTGCTGAGGGGTTTCTCATAGCAGTCATAAAAGCACCAAAGCCTCGGTCAATATTTCGGTTGTTACCCTCTACCAATGATTGATACGCTTCTGGACCTCGTGTTCCAGCAATCGTGTCACCAAATAGTTCTAGTCCTCCCCAAATTGCCGCAAGTACACCTGCTGATCTGCGGACACCGTTACCGATAGCCTCCCCTCTAGTGATTGGGTAGTCCTCCCCGTCTTGCCCTCTGATAGGTTGAGCTAGGGTTTTTGCTACCCAACCTTTTGCTCGTTGAGTCAGGGTGGGCCGTCTATACCCGTTTGAATCAGGAAGGGCACCGCCCCACGTATCTGATAGTAGAGTACCGAAGAACATATGCTCTCCGAACCCTGGATTTCTTGGGAATCTTCCAGGTGTTCTAGCGGCCTCTTCAGCATCAAACGGATTGGATATACGACTTCGTACTGAGTTAGCGTACACAGATCCTGCAATATATGTACCAAAAGCCGCGCCCATTGCCGTAACAGGGTTTGACGCCATGTTCTGGAATATAGGATTGTTAGTGATTGACAGCGCAGTATTCGTTAACGCCTCAATAAACTTACCCATAGCATTCCCAGCTTTCTCAAACGTACCGTCTGCTTCTAGTTGCTTCAGCCTTTCGTAAATTCTTTCCAGCGAATCTAGGAAGCCACCACTCAACATTCCTTGACCAGCTTGAATACCTATCTGTTGGGTAAGGTCTTGGAATCGTGAGATTCTACCAAGAGGAGTATCTTGTACTCTATCAAGAGCCCCCTGGAAAGGTGCAATCTTAGACTGGAAGTATTCCTTCAGTCCTTGTGACCCACCTGACATCGCCGCACGTAACCCCTCACTTTCAATACCAAGAGTTCTAAGCACCTGTGAACGTGTGGTAACAGTTCCCATAGCCAAGTCGCGGATGTCCGACATAATAGCAGGTGCCTGGTACCCCATACTCTTACCTACCGACGCAATTGAGTCAATGATGGGCATAGATTCATCAAAGCTCAGGCCCTTCTTCATAAGCATAGGTGAACCACTTAGAACGTAGTCAAACATTTCTTGTGTGGTCAGAACGCTTTTTACAGCCGATTCACGAACTCTGCCGTACAAATTTTCTGCACGGAAAGCTGATTGTTCAAACGCTCTAGCTGGAGATAAAGACGTGCCTGATGTATCTACATAATTGTATGACGAGTTTAGAAGACCTGCTAGGATATTCTTCATACCCTCAGCTTCCCCAGCCCCCTGTATGGTCACCCTAGACAGCGCAGTGGCAAGACCAATGCTACCAAGACCGTACAGTGACAGCCCCGCCATACCAGAGAACGACGTTACGTTCTGGTTAAACTTGTTGAACAGTGTATTGTTTCTTCTACCATAGGCACCACGACCACCACCTTCACCACCTGTCATAGCGTACAGGACTGCATTCATAGGACTATCTGGGCGATACACAGACCCTCTAGCAGATCGGATACGTGAAAGACCCGTGTCGGTTAACCCTAAGAAGTCGTCAATGCTTTCTACATTAAAATCAACGTTCTGTCCTACACTAGCCCTAACTGTATCTAGGAACCGTCTCGTTGCTACTTCTGTACCTGGAAGGTTTCGGTTTGAAGCTAAGTGGTGAGCGTGTTGTCTAAGTTGAAGCATCTTAGACTCATACTTTGAAAGCTCCGAAGGTGACATGCGGTTCAAGTCTGATGTCAAGAACCCATACGCATTTGACACTGCATTGATAGACTCAGGGCTTGAGATAACATCCATCGCGTGAGTCTGTCGAAGTTGTGCCTCTCTGGTTCTACCAATGTTTCCAGTTCTTCGTGAAGCATTGATAAGTGCCGCCGATTCAAACGCAGACATTCTGCTTTCGCCTAAGTTATCCGCTATAGCTTGTCTAGCTATAGAATCAAACTTGTCATCACCGGAATAGTCAAATTCTCTGGCTCTACGTGCAGTCTCTATTACAGCACCTGACGCACGTTGTATCTTTTGATTCCAACGAGCCATAGCCTCCCAATCACCACGTTGCTCTGCCGCTATGTATTCAGCATTCCACGCATCAATACGGTTTCTATTTCTGCTTGATCTTGCAAGAAACCTTCCCGCATTCTCACCGAAGGCCGCTACAGCGGATGATGTATTGATCTTAAAAGACTGGTTTCTGTAACGATCAGACGCCCCCTGCATACTGTCTAGGTTCTGAGTATGCCTACCTAGTACATCCCCTGTTCTAATCGGATTGATAACAGAAGCAATATATGGATCTCCACCCATACCATTGTCTATAGCTAGACCTCTAGCGGTATCACTCATTACAGATCGTTCATTTATTAGTGAACGATAATTGTCCATAGTAGACGCACTAGTAAATCCGTATTTCTTCTGTTCACGACGTAACGCCGCTTCTGCTTTCTTTAGTTCCGCATCAACCTCTTTAATGCGAGTAACCATAGAGATCAATTCATCATTGATTTCCTGCCCAAGGTTTGCGGCACGTTTGGCTACATCGGTAAAGCCTTTTTGAACATCGTTAACAGTCTTGTTAAGTTGGTTTCCTGCTCTACCTAAATCCTGAACGGCTTGGTTCTTTACTCCGTACTGCCCACGAACTTTATCAAGGTGTTGATCGTATGAAGTTTTTTGTTCATCCGTCATTACGGCACGAATCATGTCCTGCGCCGCCGTAGCCCCTGTTACCAATTTATTATATGTCCCAGGACGTAGGGCTGTAGAGTCTTGGGTAATTATAGCTCTAGTAACATATGACTCTGCCTCTCTTTTAGTCATAGAAGTACCTTCAGCCTTCATTGACTCTCTTACTTCTTGTACTGCACGAGCGAAGCCCTGTAACCCTCTCATTGACGAGATAGTAGGTAATGCACCCGCCACGGACAGGGGGCTGATTTGCCTATCGCTACCTCTTACCCTTCTGGTTATTGATGCAACGTCATCAGATGCTAGTAACCGTCTTGCTTGCTCTACTTCACTACGAATACCTCTATCGGCATTAGCGTAAGCAACTTTAGCCACACCAACACTACTCAGAGCGTTGTTAATCGCAGTAGCTGACGTAGGGTTTAGATTAGGGTTACGCAGTAAAGCCCCTGCTCTACTTTCCATGTTCCCCAACTGATTCGTTAGGGAGGCAATCTCACGTTGAGCATTCGACGCTCCAACAACCGAAATGTTGAGATTGAGCTTTACATTGTAACCACTAGCCATTTGTTATAGTTTACCACGTCTGTGTTTGGTGGCACTTGTAGTATTACCACTACCACCCATTAGGTTCATTGACAGGTGTGCCATCATATTACTGATCTGAGCTTCTTGGTGTAAGTAAGCGGCCCATTCAGCTAAGAACACAATCTCTGCCATAGGTCTATCCAACAACGCATCAAGCGTATAGACAGGGAACTTGTTCATTATGAGAATGAAAACGTGCCCCCAATCTATACTGTCAACCGCTGAGCCTAAGACGACTTCCGTCTTTGTCGAGGCTTCTTTGTCACGGGCTCGGGCTCTTGCTCTTTCGATACGTCGTTGCCCTCTACTTTTCCCGCGTCTTCCTTTTTCTTATTCTGTTCTGCAATCTGCTCCTTAGTCAGCGGAAGAATAACCCCAGCGGCAGTAAGGATTCCTTGCGTGATATCCACTGTAATCTTGATATCAGGGTCTTCTTCGTCGGTAAAATTATCCGTAGCGACTACGAGGAAGTTTAGAAAGTCAGGTGGAAGGTCTTCTTCTACTTCCTCTACGGTGACTAGTTCAATACCTGGAGTACCGTCCTTGTCAATACTTACTACTCTACCACCTAGTTTCAAGATGTTAACGATAAGAGTCTCCATAGCTTCTTGTGGTGGCATACCTAGTCGTACCTCAGAAACAACACCAATCATTCCAACGTCTTCGATAGTGTTAGTAACTGGATGGTAGTACACCTTTGTACTGTTGAAAATCATTTCATCGTGGGCAGGATCTTCGCTTCGCTTACCCTTCAAGTACACTTGGTCAATCTCTTCAGTTGCTTCTACTCTACCGAGGTATACGTCAAGAAGAGTTGTGGTTATGTCGTTGTCTTGGTCATACGAAATCGGAAATCTGTCCAGACTGGCTAGGAAGTGAAACTTCTTGTACTGCTCGACAATCGTAACAACTTGACGTGGTTCCAGCCCATTGAACGCCTTTTTCAGCTTCTTGTTTTCTTTGAACGTGATTGGTCTTACTGCGTAAATGACAGGATCGTCGTCCCAATCAATGATAGGATTACCAAGGTCATCAAGAACTGGAGTACCTTCCTCATCCAGTACCAGCCCATCAAACACGAACATTTCAATCTTATTGAAATCTACGTCACCACGCGAGGGTGGTCTAGCTATGTTTAGAGTATTTGAACTCACATAGTAACTATACCCTAAAAGAAAAAAGCCCAGGACACGAAAGTCCTGGGTCTTATTCAGAGTCGAAGGATTCTTACGATTCCTTCGGAAGAACTGTAATCAGTTCAGTCTGTGGGTCGAAGAACGACGCAGGGTGCTGACACCGCACAATCACCTGTACGTTGGTACCTGTAGACTCTTCAATCAAAGCGGCTCCATTCTGGATTACCATGATTGCGGCGTCTCTCGGGTTGTCCACCGTATTGTCCCCGAACATTACCCGTGGCATAGATATTGTAATGCCTTGGATTTGCTGGTCTAGGTCGTAGTACTTCGGTGAGTTCAGCTTGATCTGCCAGTTGTTGTAGATAAGCTCTCTGTTAGGTGCAAGAGGATACTCATGTACCTTCAGACCAAGGGCGTTTCTAAGCGCACGATCTGATTCAAAGTAGCTTTCAATACTGATGCTTGCAGATGCCGCACCAACGTAGTGTCCTTGTACTGAACGTCTTCGTGAGAAGCCAGTCTTTTCGTACACGTTTTGTCCGATACCTAGATTGATAGTTCTAGTACATTCAGCGATCTTTTCGTCTCCGTCTACCGTAGCATACGTGTTAATGAATGAGAAGAACTCGTTATCCGGGTCATCTTCTTGTGCGTCAGAAGCCATGATGTATTCTAGTGAAGGGCCACCTGCTGAGTTTTCATCATACATGTAGTAGCTCTTAGCCATCATGTCAAAGGACAACTGAACTGCGTCATCCTGTGCGAAAGCCCAGTTCATGTTTGCAACACGAGTACCTGCGTAAATTTCATAGAAATCCCCCCGCTTCATAAGTACCGTCATTGTTAACGTGTCCTTTGCCTTAGCAACTTCAAACGTGTGTTCATACACCTGTACCCCACTAATCAATCCTTCATTTGTCGTACTGACTAACTTGTATTGACTTCTTAGAAGTGGGAACCACACACCCGGAGTTACAACGATTGTTGCCGACCCCATAGGACGTACGCGACCCACAGCCATACGGCTAGGCATGATACGTGAACGGTTACGAGCAGGTGACATGATGTTTGACGGACGTGGTTGCAAGTCCATTTCTACAGCTTCAAGAATTAGATTAGGCTTAACAGCCACACCTGGATTCCCTTCAAGACCAAACGCAATGAATGAGTCTGCCCCTGTTTGAAGAGTGTAAAACCCTGATTCTGGGTCGTCAATATCGGCTAAGGTACCGTACTCTACCGTTAGAGTAGGACGATCAGCCGTACTTACCGCAGTCGGTGAGTGAATGGTAACGGCATCGTTAGCTCCAGGCACCCCTACTACGTCTGGACGAATCTGAAGCATTACGTGAGAACTCTTAGAAAAGAGGAACGATGGAATCCGTATATCACTTGATACGCCAGCACCCACAGCCACACCCGCAGGATACAGGACACCTAGCTTCACACGATAGTCGTCATCTGTCTTGGCTATCTGAGTATTAGCAACCTTACCATAGTCACCCGCAACGATTGAAGCAGGTGTCGTGAATCGGGCTCCGTAAACCACGATATCACACGTAGGCGTATTACCAGCAGAAGTCTTGGTATAGAACGTTGCCGTCTTTACCGCACCATCTTCTGATGCCGCTAGAGCCGCCCATCCAGCATTCGTGAACGAGATTAGACCGTGGTTACCGTTAGTAGAAACGTTGCTACCGATAAGCCATGTAGTTGCCGGGGCCACTGGTCCCGACGCTTGCATCAAATCACTATCAGCAAAGCTGAAGTTAACCGTTGTTAGTGCCATAGATTATTCCTTTTCAACGTTCCCACGTCGTCTGGTTGGGGCAGGTTCATCTGCCACTGTCGGTTCGGTCTTTACATCTTCCACAACTACAGCCTTTGTTGATTGTGGAGAGTCAAGATCAATTTGCTTACTAGCCTGTAGTCGCTTCACGTCTTCAAAACTCGTAGTCGTGTATTCAACTCCAGCAGACAGAAGCCGTGTTCCATTAGCGAGAGGCTTTAACAGCCGAAGCTCTTGTACCCCAGGCTTTAGTCGGAAAGTGTAAGTTGCCATCTATTATATATTACCCTAAAAAACAGGCCTGTTTACGAACTTACGAAACTTGATTGATGGAATAGTAATGCGGCTTCAGTTCTTACACCTACAGCAAACTGTCCTGTATCAGAACCATCCACAGAATCACCATACCAAGTACTAGTAGTTGACACTACACCTTGCATACCACGAGTTAGTTTGAACACAGGTAACCATCTAGTAAGTTGAGCAAACCCTATATCTGCAATCTGCATAGCCGTAGTTTGTGTTACAAGATCTGATTCATCTGTCTCAACTTTATTACATGGACACATAATCTGTAACACAAAATTTACAGACACCAACGCCTTACTTCGTCTGCCCGCTGAAGCTGACACTTGTTCCGTGGTAGTAGACAGTGGACTAATGACTATGATAGGAGCAGTGTAATCTTTTGTAGTAGGGGATATCAAAAACACATTTTCTGCTTCTGCCGCATCTTTTATAGGTCCTGCTGAAATAACAACAGTATCACCTGGTCCTAACGGAAACAAATTGATATCAATAGCCGTATCTAACACAACAACAGAACTTCCTGGTGTTGTTGGTTTAAGCATCAATAGCACTCCATTGATATTAGGATCTGTTGACTGTATTTCCATAACAGGCCACGCAAAGGCATCTGGTAATGGAGCCGCCAACGTAACTCTCATACGGTCCATGTTTACTGATACAACTGTAGTCGTAACAGGGTCAGGTTGAGCTATGGCCTCCATGATTAGCTTACGTCGTAAACTTTCTAGTACTATTGCGGTTTGAATCATCGCGTTCTTTTCCTTTTAGCACCACCAACATAGATTTTAACCCCGTCAGACGATACCTTGTACTTCTTACTTCTGCCAAGTGATCTTCGTTGTTCACGAATAAGAGACTGTAACTTGGCAGGTGCTTTACGTTGAGTATCTTCTAGTGCTTCCCCTAGTATATCACGTCCAGGCAACGAGACTCGTTTACGTCTTATCATAGATGATTGACCTCTTCTACGCTGACCTTTTCTACGCTGAGGGAATTTTAAGAATCTACCACTGGCCTCTATTTGAATTCTTTCTGTTCGCTTTGCCGCGTAACTACGGTTGTATGGTAGTCCTTTACCAAGTGACACAGTAATCTGGTCAAGTGATTCTGACCTTTCTACCACCAACGAGCGTAACAATTTGCCTTCAGGTCCTCTTCTGTTTATATCCCATGACATAGGATAACCTGAGTTTTCTTTACCTCTGGCAATGTTCTTAGCAACTTCTCTTTGTATGTTCT
>Ga0315901_10010566_pt1 | contig 10481 bp, 11 predicted proteins | sample LakEriMetagenome_10_FD_203761 | JGI IMG/M metagenome (GOLD analysis project Ga0315901, IMG submission 203761) | Freshwater fungal communities from buoy surface, Lake Erie, Ohio, United States - Buoy 2 MA116 | ecosystem: Environmental > Aquatic > Freshwater > Lake | place: USA: Lake Erie, Ohio... | reverse complement strand
ATTCTGAAAGGCGAGCATCAACAATTCTCATTTTTTTACTAAGCTCCTTTTTATTTTTCTCCTGCAATAAGGAAAGCCTAAATGTTGAAGAAACAAAAGCCCTCAATGAGTTTTTATCTCACGAATGGTTCGACCTAAGATTTGTTAAATTCAGTGACGAGACTGTTCCGAATGAAGCTAGGTATACCTTTAAAATTGAGGACTCAAAACTTAAACATATTAGAGAAACTTTTTGGTCCGCCTCTTTTGGTGATAAGCATTACAAGGATGAGGGAGAGGTTAATGTTTACTACGACAAAGAAAAAAATGGAATAGTTATTGAGCTATTCAATGACAAGAATGAACTGATTGACGATGGTATAATCAGAATTGACCGGTCAGAAATAGTTAATAGATTAACTAGGCAAACCCAACTTCGGGAAAGAATTAAAGAAATTCTAAAATCTAGAAAATTCACCGAATTAACTTTCAATGAATTTGATCAAAGAGGCATTTTTGAAAGTCAGCTGCAGGATAGTTACCAATCAGAAGACTTTGAAATGAATTACTCTTATGAGTTAATCTCCCATTTAGAAGGATTAAAAGACTTTAAACCGTTGGTTATTGAAGATTTTTATTCCTCGGCCGGTGATGGGATTTTATGGCAACTTCGGGAGTTTTATGACGACGCATTGGTTGGAGAATACGGGGCAAAAAATCTCAGAAGTAATTTTTCTGAATCTGAAATAATTGAAATTCTGAAAACCTTGAATGGCAATTTAAAATTCTACGATTCGAATATTTCCACTAAGGAGTCATTTCAAGATGAACCGTACAGCATTCAAGTAGATACTGATGTAGAGTTCTATGAAGAGCCCCGATTTGCTAATCGTTACAAATCCGAAATTATTTTACCAATTAAGGGTGACAACTTTAATTTTTTAAGTGATTGGTACGGTAATGGTTCAAATTCGTCGGGGAATTTTGAAAAGATCGAGCTTGTTCAGGAAGGACTCAGTTTCGGTATGATTATCCGATTTAAAGGTAATTTAAATTCCACGGATGGAAACTGGTTTAAAATTTATAAGGTTTCCGATACTCCTGTTAGCAATGCCGATACGGTTGCCTATGATGTGGCCCCAGTAAAGACTGGAAGTGAGATGCCTAGCAAACTCTTTTTCTTCCAGAGAAATAAATACTTTGCACTGGACAAAGAGCAATAATCAATCCCCCCATTAGGTTAATTAACTGCCACTTTAAATGCCTGGACATCTTAAATCTTACTCGAGAAAGAAAACATTTCGGGCGAAAGGTAAAGTTGGCATCGTGATCGCCAAATGGAATGAGGAGATCACGGAAGCACTTCGAACAGGCGCGCGCGAAGCCTTGCTCGCTTCGGGATTCAAAAAATCTGAAATCATCGAGGTTATGGTTCCCGGAAGTTTTGAACTTCCTCTCGGCGCCCAACGATTAGCCAATCAAAAAGATGTTTCCGGTGTAATCTGTATCGGATGCCTGATCAAAGGAGATACGCCTCATTTCGATTACATCAGCCAGGCCGTTGCGCACGGCATCATGAATGTTGGCCTGGAAACTTCCAAACCGATAATCTTTGGCGTTTTAACTACCAACACCCGTCAGCAGGCCATCGACCGTGCGGGTGGTAAGCTTGGAAACAAAGGGGAAGAAGCGGCGGTGTCTTTGATGGAGATGTTAGAGTGATTGAAGTTCTCAATCACTAAAACCAGCACCAATCGTTGAACTAATCCCTAACCGGAAACCAACATCACGCTGCACGCCATTGAGAAACGAGACGGCAGCTTCCAAGCGAAACACTCGTACAATACCATCCAATCCATACCCAGCCTCGAAATAATTTCCGGCCAATGGTGTGGTTAAATAACTGGTGAAAATATTCTCCTGAACACCCATCAAACGGATCTTGGGTATGCGCGTCACCAAAAACTTGCGGAAATGATAATGAACTCCTGCGTTCAAATAACGATCGGAAGTACTGAAGCGATAATAATCCAATAACCGGTAACCGGTAAACTGCTCTGAAAAAGTTAAAAAGATCCGGTTACCCAAAAAATGTTTGTAGTCCGGAAAAAACATGGACTGGGTATTGAGAAATTTTCCAGCCGTTACATAATAATCCAACCTTCCTCGAATACCCCACTTGAAGCCATGACGAAGACCCAGTTCAATCAGGTCATAATCCACATCACTTCCAAACAATCCGGAAATACCCTTCTTATAATCAAACCGAAAAACCGGTGAACTTTCAGCGCGGTATTTCACCCCATTCCGAATCCGAAATTTTTGCCAAGGACGCGCCTCCAGTCCGGCATTGAAAACGAAAGCCTGATGATCCGGAAATTGTGTCGTTAACATTTCGATATTCTCTGGTCTGTTGGGAGTGAACTTTTTTTCGCCCGTGCCAAACAAAGAATAGTCGGTCGTGTTGAAGAGCTCCCTGCGGTTACTCCACGATCCTTTCATAGATAAGGTGAACCTGTCTTTAAAGCGATGGGAAAAGGATACATCCGCAAAATCACGTTCCAGGATCTTCATAAAATTTTGTCCCAGAAACAGCGTGGCAAACGAATTCATAACCGGATTAATCGGGTTGGCACTATTCAGCTGCTGGATGTACCTGCCGGATTCTATCGTTAATCGGGTAGTACGACTTCTCAAATCAGTTCGCAGATAACCCGAAAAGCGTTCGGTTCCAAAAGCATAACGCAAGACCGGCATGACTTCCAATCGAATCACTTTAGGACGTTCCTCCGGCTTAAGACTATCGCGCGTGACCCAACGATTCAAAAACGAAAGTCGGTAAACAAGATTGCCGCCTTCCACCGTATTGAAGGTGGTGTACGGTTGCATGATTTCAATGGAAGAATTCTTTCCGGTTTTATACCGGTCACCAATCATTAAGTCATAAATCTGAAAACCCTTTGACTTTGATTCTTTTAGTGAGTCGCCTTCTTCGCGCTTGCGGGTAACTTCAGCAATGCTGTCTGCTTTAACATATCCTTTTACTTCCTCAGGCTCCAGTGCAGCAGGTCTGAGCTGCGCCCAAAACGTAGAGTCTTTTTTACGCGCTAAACTATCAATCTTGAATTTTCGGTCGCTCAGAATATCCGCAGCCTTCTGCTCCTTCAATTCCTCCTTTTCATTTTCCTTCAATACACGACTGAGTTCCAGCGCTGTTACTTCTTTTCCTTCTTCCAGATCCTTACGGATATCGGTGGTTTTTCTGGCGCGCGCCACAGGAACCGGTGTGTTGACAACCGCAGGAGACTTTTCATCAATCACTGTAATTTCATGACGCAATGCGGGATTCAGAAAAATCCGGTAATCCTTTACGGTGGCCAGATATTGTCCCTCAAAGTCAAAACCAAAAACCGAACCATTTATCAGATAGGTCTGTGATACCGGCATCCAGGCTTGCGACTTGCCCGTCTTCGCATCGGCGATTGGGTTGTAGATCTGTCGCACCTTGAATTGCACACCAAGCTTTGTCGACAGCAGGTCAACGCTATGGATACTCCAGACATCTTCCACAATATTTATAGTCCCCTCAAAGACATTGTCTCCCTTAGATCGCGGAATGACTTTGATCTTATTTACCTGAACGCCCCGGTCTTCAAAAATGCCCAGGTATTCAAACCGGTAGTACGAAAAAGATTTAGGAGAAAGCGGCGAAATTGTTTCCGCTATCTCGGATTCATATAAACTGCCAAAAATATATTCGTTGGGAGAAGGGTTATCATTCTTTCCTTGTGTGTAGATAGCAATGACCTTTTCTGAAAAAGTAGAGGGTCGTTTGTACTGAATCTCACTCACTGATTCCTGAATGAAAAGCCGGTCTTTGGTAATGCCCTCCTTCTCCAACGCTTTTTTGGCTAGCCAGGGGTAGTCTTTCAGCTTGCCCTTTCCTTTGATGTAAACCTTCGCCGAAAAGCTATCCACTTGCTGCAAATGATATTTGGCGCGAGCGATGGCCCGTCGCATCACCGAATAAGCAGGATCTTCCTTACGCGCACGAACGGTTACCGGCTGAAGTTGTACCGTCTGTGTTTTGAGCGTCACGTTTTGAGTAACAAACTGATCACCGATTATAGATTTAATGGTAAATGTTTGGTACCCCAGGTATTGAAAAAAAATCTCATAGGTACCAGGCTCCAACCTTATCTCATAGTTTCCATTGACATCCGTTGCTGCTCCGGCGCCTGTCTCTTTAATGTAGATGGAAGCATACGCTAGAGGCGATCCGTCATCGGCACGCACCTTTCCACGAAGTCCACCTCCAGATTCTTGTGCATAGGTGAAGGAACCACTGCACATCAGAAGGGCCATTAAGGTCAGAAATGACTTCAGCATAAAGTGAATTAAACTACAAACATGGCCTTAGGGTTACAGCAAAAATAACTTAACACCCAGAAAGCAGGGGGAAGACGCCTAGGAGAGGTAAAATCCCTTCCTCAAAATAATCTCCTCAACCACCTCAGGAACCAAGTACCGGATGGATTTTTGCTTTTGAATCAGGTCACGGATAAAAGTGGCTGAAATATCAATCAAAGGAGCATTTATCATTTTTACCCGAGGATGTTGCATCAATTCATTTTCCTTAGCGCCGGGCCGTGGGTACACCAATAAACTGTAGCGATCCAAAATTAGATCTGGGCCTTTCCATTTGTGAAAACTCTCCAGATTATCCTGACCGATGATCAGCTTAAATTCTTTTTCAGGAAACTTGGCGGTAAGGTGCTCCAGCGTATCAATCGTGTAGCTTGGTCTGGGCAGGTGAAACTCAACATCCGTTACTTCAAGTTTACTGTTATCGGCAATAGCCGCTTTAACCATATCGTACCGGTCAAATTCGTGGAGTAGAGACTTAGAGGGTTTAAATGGATTTTGCGGAGTCACCACAAACCACACTTTTGACAAGCCGGCCTGTTCCAGAATAGAGCTGGCTATGATCAAATGACCGTTGTGGATGGGATTAAAGGAGCCAAAGAATAAACCAATCTGCTGATGCATGACTAAGGTTTTTTCTTGAAGTCATCATAAAGCTCCTGAGCCTTTTGGCAAGCCAATTCCAAATCATCGTTGATTAATTCAACATCAAACTGATTCTTAAAGCCCAATTCGAACTGCGCCTTACCTATTCTTTTCTCCAGACTGTCCTCCGATTCTGTTCCGCGCGACTTAAGTCGTTCACGCAGAATGTCGAGGGAAGGCACACTTACAAAAACCGAAAGCGCTTGATCACCAAAATATTTTTTTAGACTCAAACCCCCTTTTACATCAACATCAAAAATGACGTTTTTACCGGCTTTCCAAAGACGCTCTATTTCAGTACGAAGTGTTCCATAGCAAGTACCTTGATAAACTTCTTCCCACTCAATAAACTCTTGTTGAAGAACTTTTTGATCGAATGCTTCCCGGGTCAAAAAATAATAGTCTACACCATCTTTTTCCTTTTCAGATCGAATCGGACGCGTGGTGGCCGAAACAGAGAAAGCAAGCTCAGGATTGGACTTCAACAGACGTAGTACAATGGAAGTTTTCCCTGAGCCCGAAGGGGCGCTTAAGATGATGGCTTTTCCTGTGGTCATGAAAGCTTTCGAATCTGGTCTTTAATTTTTTCGGCGAGGTCTTCCGGAGGCTGACCTCCGCAACAATTGGTCTTCACCAAAGTCTGTACTACCGTGTCTACCCTATACGTTGTTGCGCATTGGGCGCAGTTTAGCATATGCTGATGGAAATAGGTGATTTGTTCCTGGCTGGCTTGTCCATCCACAACCGACTGAAGTAAATCGATACAGGCACAGCCCTTTGCAGATGATTCCGACATTTCGTGGTCTTGGGTTTTCATACATCAGCAGATTTTATTCCCATTTCCTGTGCATAACGGGTAAGTTTCAACTTAAGCATATGGCGCGCCCGATGAAGACGACTGCGCACAGTTCCAACCGGGATATCCAGAATTTCAGCAATCTCCTCGTATTTAAATCCCTCTACGTCGCACAACAGAATCACTGATTTAAATTCATCTTCTAGTGTATTGAGTGCGTTTGATATTTCATCACCAAGTTCTTCTTGTATCGCCTCTACCCGAAGCTCAGCATTAAGCGGACCAACGTATTCCTCCGCATTATATGTATTTTCAACATCCTGATAATCCACTTTAACCGGCTCCTTTTTCTTCTTTCGGTATTCATTGATAAACCCATTTTTCAGAATACGAAACAACCAGGCTTTGGCGTTCGTTCCTTTCTTAAAAGAATCAATAAAACGAAAGGCTTTTAAATACGTGTCTTGAACAAGGTCTCGGGCATCATCCTCATCCAAAGTCAGACGATAACCAAAATTGTAAAGAGCACGGAGTTCTGGCAAAAACTCAGATTGGAAAATGTCATGCTTTTCCAATTCTGTGTACCGGTGAATAACGTCTTGTTCCAAGACTCAAAATTAGGACAATCCTGATGATTTTAAGGTAGCAGCAGAAGCCTTCCATGCAGCGGAAATCATGGCTATGGCTGATTTTGCTCAAATCAGAACCTTTAACTGATCGACTAATTTTTGAACAGCAACCGCACGATGACTGATGCGGTTTTTTTCGTCTGAAGACATTTCAGCAATAGTTCGGGTCTCCCCATCTGGGATAAAAATGGGATCGTAACCAAAGCCTGCAGAACCGCGGGGCGCTTCTGCAATTGTTCCCCGAAGCTCTCCTTCGAAGACATAAGCATTACCGGAAACAATCAGGGTAATAACCGTGACAAATCTGGCTTTGCGATTGGAGGCGCCCCCAAGGTCACGAAGCAATCGAGTCATATTTTTTTGCGCATCCCGCTCCGGGCCACCATAGTAGGCCGAATGAACACCAGGCGCGCCGTGAAGCGCCTCAACCTCCAGGCCACTGTCATCCGCAAAACAATCCACACCAAATTTCTCAGAAACAAAGCGTGCTTTTTGAAGAGAGTTTTCCTTCAGCGTTTCAAAATCTTCCGGTATAGACTCACTGCAACCAATGTCGGTAAGACCAAGCACATCATACTCAGGTAAAAGTTTTTTTACTTCTCCCAGCTTATGCGCATTGGCTGTTGCAAAACAAATCTTAGTGATCACTGCAGATCAGTGAAATTCACTTCAAAAATCAAAATGGAGTTGGCAGGAATGTTGGTGCGCGCAGTAGCTCCGTAGCCAAGTGGTGAGGGTATGTAAATAATGGCACGTGTTCCTTTCTTGAATTTTAAGAATGCGAGCTGCCAACCTACAATCAAATTCGATAAGGGAAACTGAACCGGCGTAACTGAGGCATCAAAAACTTTTCCGGTACTCAATAGCGTTCCAGAATAACTGGCCGTAACAAAATTTTGGAGACAAGGTTGTTCACCGGTTCCTTCTTGAAGAATAATGTAGCGGATTCCGGTAGGATCCTTTACAGCATTCTGGTTATTATCGGCCAAATATTTATCGATGATATCGATGTCCGACTGAAGTCGAGGCTGATCAAGAAGATCAAGAAGCTTTGGATTTATGGAGCGGGTGCAGGGAGATTCAGTGCTTAGGCAACTCATGGCCAAAAAAGAGAGTACAGCAAAGCCAAGAAACAATTGAAATTTTTTCATTGGAACTATAAAATTTTAACCACCTCAATCTCAAATATCAAAACAGAATCAGCAGGTATTCCCGGCAGATTACGATCGCCATAACCAAATAACGATGGCAAATAGACGGTGTACTTACTTCCCAAAGTCATCAGCTTAAGGATTTCATCCCAACCGGAGATCACCGCGCCAGAACCTACAACCACTTGAAACGGATCTTTTTTATCCAGGTTGCTATCGAATGTTTTGCCATCGAGCAGGTAACCAGTGTAGCGAACGAGGACAATTGTGCCGCGCTCAATCTTTTTTCCCTTACCTTCCTGTTGAATGACATAACGAATACCCGACTCCGTCTTGAGAGCCTGGATGGATTTTTTCTTCAGATAATCATCAATCAAAACAGTGTCTTTGCCAAACTGATCGATTTGATGGTTCAAACGCAGCTGCTCAAGTTTTTCAGCCTGTATTTTTTGAAAATTCTCAAGTCCCTGGTCATCGAAAACATCTTTAACCGAAATAATGTAATCGACCTCCATATCCGGATTGAGGCCTTTGGGGACCGGCTTCAGCCAGGTGTCGTGGTAAATAGTCGAAACGTTTACCGTGAAGGTCACACTGTCTCCCTTACCCAACATTCGGTAAACGCCTACTTCACCTTTTTCCTTAATTTTTTCGTTGTACGCATCTACCCGAACTATGGCAGGTTGATCATTTTTACGCGTATCGAACCACAACGAATCATTTTCATCTATGGCCACAACATCCATGAGCAGATACTGACCTGGTTTTACAATTCCCTCATTGCCCTTTCGAACTTTTTTAAACGTAAGACCTTCGCGGGTTTGGTCGGTGTTGCATCCCCATATCAACACCATTAAAAACAGGAATAAAAAAAGATTGTATCGCTTCATAGCTAAAAAAAATAATGTGATTACCTGTTGTTCAATTCATTTTGGTACTGTGGAAGTAAGGCTATAAATCGCTCAAGAGTCTGTTGAAGTGAATCTTTTGAAGATCCGCCAGCGGCATTACGATGTCCTCCACCTGAAAAATATTTTCTGGCCAGGTCATTGACTGAAAAATCGCCCGTAGACCGAAAGGAGAGCTTTACTTCACCTTCGCGATCATGCATCAATACCGATAAGCGAACGCCTTCTACAGAAAGCCCCATATTAACCAGACCCTCAGTATCTCCGGTTTGTGCCTCATAGTGATTCAACTCCTCTTTGCTCAAGCAGATGTAGGCCGTTTTGAATTCCTTTAATACGGTAAGTTTTTGCAATTGAACAAATCCGGTGAGTCTTAAACGATTAAGTGAGTTGCTGTCGTAAATATTAGCGGCAACCTGATGAGGAACAGCACCAGCGAGGGTGAGCTTGGCAGCAATTTCAAATTCACGAACACCAGTATTGTTGTGCCGGAATCCACCGGTATCTGTCATCAAACCGGCATAAAGACAATTGGCAACTGAAGCATCAATTTTTGACAGATCGTTTAGGTTTTCTATCAACTGAAAAATTAATCCAGCTGTTGAAGCAGACTTTACATCCCAAAAACTGAATTGAGCAAAATTTTCTGGCTCCAGGTGGTGATCAATCATGATCTTGATTGCGGAGGCCACTCGAACAGGATTTTCCAGCGATTCTATTCGTTTTAGTGCATTAAAATCCAGACAGAAAATAATGTCTGCAGATGCAATGCTATCCTCGGCTTTTCTTTGCGTTTCTGGTTTGGATTTTCTGACCACTATTACTTCCTCTGACCCCGGCATCCAGTTTAAAAAGGCCGGGAACTCACTGGGCGTTATGCAAACGACCTGATGACCTAATTTCTGTAGGTAACCCTTAAGTCCCAGGGAAGAACCCAAAGCATCGGCGTCGGGCCGGAAATGAGTTACTACCACAATGCTGGACGGCTTTAAAAGCAATTGCTGAAAAGCCTGAAAGTTTTCCATAAGGGCGCAAAATTGGCAAAATTTTCGGTTGAGGACCCTTTTTACTTAGTCTTTAAAGCCTTTTGCTATTTTTGCGCGCTCAAAATCGAAACAAATAAAACCAATATGGCAGGGAACAGAACATTTACAATGATTAAACCCGATGCAGTAGGCGCGGGTAATGCAGGCGCAATTACTAAGATGATTGAGGAAGCGGGCTTCCGGATCGTGGCCATGAAAAAAACCAAACTCAGTGCTGAACTGGCAGGTAATTTTTACGCCATTCACAAGGAAAGACCTTTTTACGCCGATCTGTGCAAATACATGTCTTCAGGAGCCATCGTTCCAATGATCCTGGAAAAAGAAAATGCCGTAGAGGACTTTCGTAAACTGATTGGAGCTACCGATCCTTCCAAAGCAGCCCCCGGCACCATCAGGGCCCTATTTGCTAAGTCCATTGATGCCAACGCCATCCATGGCTCTGACTCTGATGCCAACGCCCAGATCGAAGGAGACTTTTTCTTCTCCCAGTTTGAGCGATTCTGAGGTTAAACATTCATCTTCGAATAATTCAAAGCCCGGAAGTTTACCGGGCTTTTTTTATAAAAAAAATAGTACTGCAAGTCATCAAGTTTTGGCTTATCGAACTCGAGTCTCCAAGACAAAATCCTTTACATTTGAAGCGCTTTTTTAAGGGCTGAAAAACGTTAAAAACCACATGGAAACCACTGCATCATTTTTCCGGGAAAAATTTGAAAACCGACACAACGGACCCACCCAGCAGCAGGTCGATGAAATGCTGAAAACAGTCAACGCACCCTCACTGGATGCCTTGATTGAACAGACCGTTCCGTCGAACATTCGACTAAAACGGCCTTTACAGTTACCGGCTGCTCAAACAGAATTTGAATTCCTTAAATCTTTCAAAGAACTCGCTTCGCAAA
>Ga0315901_10010565_pt1 | contig 10481 bp, 7 predicted proteins | sample LakEriMetagenome_10_FD_203761 | JGI IMG/M metagenome (GOLD analysis project Ga0315901, IMG submission 203761) | Freshwater fungal communities from buoy surface, Lake Erie, Ohio, United States - Buoy 2 MA116 | ecosystem: Environmental > Aquatic > Freshwater > Lake | place: USA: Lake Erie, Ohio... | reverse complement strand
GCACGGCCGCGGCGGCCGTGGCTCCCCACGGCAGCAGCATGGCCAGCCATGCCCGTCGCGTCCACATCGTCATCATTGGCTCACCAACGCAATCCTGCCCCCGTCGCTCACGGCCTCCGGCGGATGGACAACCACCACGGCGCCGGCCTCGAGACCGGAGGTGACCTCTGTGGCCGTCGGGGTCTGGCGCCCCACCCCGATCAGCCGACGTCGGGCGCGGCCCTCCTCGAACACGAACACCGACCACTGATCGCCGGTGCGGAAGAGTGAGGCGGTCGGCACCTGCAGCACGTCCTGCCCTTCCCAGACGGCGATGCGCACCTCGACCCTGAAGCGATCACCGAGCAGGGTCCAGGCCTCGCGGTCGTTTTCGAAGTCGATGGTGACACTCACCCGCTGCTCCTCGACGCCCAGCGGCGAGACCTTCGTGAATCCCGAGGGGTCGACGCGCTCGACCCGGCCGCGCAGCGGCGTCGCACCTCCCCACTGCTCGATCGACACTGGCATGCCAGGGCGGATGCCGACGGCGTCGGTCGACAGGACATCGGCCTTCACTTCGAGGTGACTGGGGTCGCCAATCTCGAGCAGCGGCTCGCCCGGCGCGACGACGCCTTCACTGTCGCGGATGCGACGCAGCACGACCCCGGTGACCGGTGCCGTGATGCGCACCGGGGCCCGACGTGCGGTCGGTACCGGCCGCCTCAGCCTGGCCTGGGCGCGTTCGAGCTCGGCTTGCGCCGCCGCGACGGCAAACTCGGCGGCCCGGACGCGCTCCTCGGCGGCCGCATGCTCGGTGCCGCGCGCCTCGTAGGCCTGCCGTGTCAGCGCGCCGGCGGTCCACAGCGTCTGCGCACGCTCGAGCTCGGCTGCGGCCTGGCGCAGCGCCGTCCGTGCCGTGGCATCGTCGGCCTGCGCCCGCCCGAGCAGGCCACGCGCCGTGCTGACGGCGGCTTCGGCTTCCTGCGCGCTGCGCGCGTCAAGCAGCGGCGGGTCTTCGGGCGTCATCTCGGCGATGACCGTCACCCCACGCTCCACGAGATCCCCCGGCTCGAGGGTGATGCGTCCTACCCGTCCCATCACCGGGGCCGAGACGGTGAACCGGTCATGGATGCGCGTCTCGCCCGAGGCATCGATGGTCACCTGCAGCGGCCCGCGCGCCACGGTGGCCGTCTCGACGATGACGGTCGAGGGCCACAGCGCGACGGCGAGGGCCCCGCCCACGGCGCAGGTGGCGGCGGCACTCCAGAGGATGCGGCGTTTCGTGACCATGACGCGACTACTCCCGTTCCTTGAGCACGCTCACCAGGTCGACGCGGTGCAGCTGCCGCACGACCAGCGCCGCCGACGCCAGCATCGCCGCCAGGTTGGTGAGGGCCATCCATGCGGTCGTCTGCCATGACACGTCATAGGACAGGCGATAGAGCTCATTGTTGAACAACTGCATGATGCCACTGCCGAGGGCCTGGCCAAGCGCCAGTCCCAGCGGCAGCGAGGCCAGCGTCACGATCAGCAGCTCGCCAACCAGCAGCAGGCTGACCTCGGCGCGCGTGAAGCCGAGCACGCGCAGGCTGGCGAGGTCGCGGCTGCGCTCCGACAGCGCCACGCGGCTCGAGTTGTAGGCGATGCCAATGGCGATGATGGCCGAGAACACCACGTTCAGCGAGATGACGAGGTTGAGGTTCTGCGCCATCAGCGCGCGGAAGTTCCTGAGCATCGCTGAGGTGCTCGACACGCCGGCCACCATCGGCAGCGCGCGGACGTGCGCGTAGAACGCTGGCAGCGCGAGGGAGTCGACCTGCAGCGCCACCCCCGTGACGCGCGGCTGCTCCCGCAGGGCACGGCTGAGGGCCGCCGCCGTCATGTAGGCCTGCAGCCCGAGGGCATCATCGATCACACCGACCACGGGCAACGTCAGCGTGCGCCGATCTCCTTCGAGAACGTCGGCCTCGACCTGCTGGCCGGGGGCCACCTGCAGCAGGCGCGCCAGCGCCTGCGACAGCAGCAGTCCCTCGCTGGGTGGCCGGTGTACCTTGCCCAGGCGGTCAAGCACGCGGTGCAGTTCCGGCTGGCGCACCAGGCCGAGGATGGCGACGGTGCGGTGACGCGGACCCGCCCGCATCCGCACCGCCACCGCTCGTTGGGGTTCGACCTGCATCACGCCAGGCAGGTGCGAGACAGCGGAGATCACATCTGACGTCAGCGGCTGCGGAAACGTGAGGGTCAGGTCCTGCCGGAGCGCGCGCTCGAATTGCTGGGCAATGAGCACCTCCATGATGTCGATGAAGGAGAATCCGATGAGCAGTACCGCCCCTGCAGCTGACAGCCCGAGCACCGACAGCGCCGTGCGGGCCGGCCGGCGCACCATCTGCCGCAGCAGCATGCGTGCGGACGGTGCGAGGCGCTGGAAGGCCCGGCGCCGCTCGAGCCAGCCCTGTCCGAATCGCGGGGGCGGCGCGGGCCGCATGGCTTCGGCCGGGGGCACGGCCAGGGCCCGGCGCACGGCCGATTGCGCTCCGAGGGCTGCGACCAGCAGGCTGACAAGCACGGCTCCGACGGCCACATCGACCGACACCTGATAGAAGAGCTCGGGCAGGCGGAAATAGCGGTGATAGAGCTCGCTGACCTGCTGCCCCAGGTAGGCCCCGGTCGCCACGCCGGCCAGCGCTCCGACCGCGGCAATCACCAGCGCCAGCTTGAGGTAGTGCCAGAGCAGCGAGGCGTTGGAGTAACCCAGGGCCTTGAGCGAGGCAATCTGCGGGCGCTGCAGGGCCAACGTGCGCGAGAGCGCGATGTGCAGGATGAACGCTGCCACGGCCAGAAAGATGGCTGGAATGGCCACGCCGAAGGTCTGCAGCTGCGCCAGCTCGTTTCGCACGGTCCACACCGACGGCTGCTGCACCTGGGGATAGGCGCCGCGACCACCATAGGGTGCCAGCAGCTGATCCACGGCCCCGATCACCGCGTCGGGAGACGCGCCGGGCGACAGGGCCAGCGCCAGACTGTTGAAGCTGCCCGTGAAATCCGTCGCGGCGGCCAGCGCCCCGGGCTGCATCCAGAACACGCCGAAGCGCCGGTCGTCCGGCACGATTTCCCCGGCGCGGATGCTGTAGACGTATTCGGGCGATAGCGCCACCCCCGTAATCAGCAGTGGTCGCCGCCGGCCGTTGATGAGGACGCTGACCGCGTCGCCCGGTGACAGCCGGTTGGCCTCGACGAAGGTCTCGCTGGCGAGCACTTCGTCGGGTCGCTCGGCCGAAGGCCAGCGGCCCCGGCGAAGCACGAGGCCATTCAGCACGGGATGATCCGAATCGGGGCGGCTGATCAGGCGTGCCGTCGCTGGATCCTCGAGGCCCGGCACCTGCAGCACGACGTCGATGACCACGCGCGCATCGACCGCGCCGACACCCGGCAGCGCAGCCACGCGCGGCACCAGCGACAGCGGAGCCCGCGTGGCCACTGCAAACACGTCCGCCAGCCGCTGCGACGCGTAGTAGCGGGCGAGCGTGTCCTGCAGCGACGAAAAGTTCGACAGGTACATCACCAGCATGGCCACGCCGGCCATCACCACGGCCGCAATCGCCAGGGCCTGCCCGCGCATCTGCCACAGCTCGCGCAGCAGCTTGCGATTGAGTGCCGTGCGCACCACCTTCACCATGCCAGCGTCCTCGGTTCCACCGGCGACGGGTTGCGCTGTTCACTGGTGACGCGGCCATCCCCCAGCCGCACCACCCGGTCGGCCATGGCCGCAATGGCGGCGTTGTGCGTGATGACCACCGTCGAGGTACGCAGTTCCCGGTTCACCCGCGCCAGGGCCTCCAGCACGACAATGCCGGTCGTGACGTCCAGCGCGCCGGTCGGCTCGTCGCAGAGCAGTACGTCAGGGCACTTGGCGATGGCCCGGGCAATCGCCACACGCTGCTGCTCGCCGCCCGACAGCTGCGCCGGAAAGTGATCGAGCCGTTCGGTCAGCCCGACCATGGCCAGCGCCGCCTCGGGCGTCATGGGCCGCTCGGCAATGTCGGTCACAAGCGCCACGTTCTCGCGGGCCGTCAGGCTGGGGATGAGGTTGTAGAACTGGAACACGAACCCGACGTGCTCGCGCCGGTAGCGGGTGAGCTCGGCCTCGGTCGCCCGGGTCAGCAGGTGGTCACGATAGGTCACCTCACCAGAGGTCGGGACGTCAAGGCCGCCCAGGATGTTGAGCAGCGTCGACTTGCCGCTGCCCGAGGGCCCCAGCAGGACGACGAACTCCCCCTCGTAGAGCTGGAAGTCGACTCCGCGCAGGGCGTCGACGGTCACCTCGCCCATGGGATAGCGCTTGGTGATGCCAGTCGCGACGAAGACGGGCTGCGGGGTCGCCATGCTCAGAATCGTTCCCTCCATTGTAGTAGTCTGCTGTCCGGGGGGTAGACGGATGCGGGTGCCTGCAATGCTGGTGGCGGGAGCGATGGTGGCCGCGGTGACGCTGCTCGGGGGCGCGCTGGCGCCGCCGTCGCTGGCAGCCACGCAGGCGCCGCCGCGCGCCCTGCTGAATCCGTCCCTGCAGAAGCAGCCGGCGCCGGCCACCTACAAGGTCCGATTCCGCACGAGCGCCGGCGAGTTCATCGTCCAGATCAACCGGCAGTGGGCCCCCCACGGGGCCGACCGCTTCCACCACCTCGTCCGCAACGGCTACTACAACGGGAACCGGTTCTTCCGGGCAATCGCGGGCTTCATGGTGCAGTGGGGCATGCACGGCAACCCGGCCGTCACGCGCGCTTGGCGCGATGCGACGCTGCCCATCGACCCGGTTCGGCAGTCGAACCGCCGCGGCACCATCACCTTCGCGATGGGCGCCTCTCCGTCCCAACGGTCCACCCAGGTCTTCATCAACCTCGTGAACAACGGCTACCTCGATCCGATGGGCTTTGCGCCCATCGGAGAGGTCATCAGCGGCATGGCCGCCGTCGATCGCATCACGACCGTCTACGGTGAAGGGGAACCCTTCGGGCGCGGTCCCGACCAGGAACGGGTGGAGGCCGAGGGCAACAAGTATTTGCTGCAGTTCTTTCCGAAGCTCGACTCGATCACCACGGCGGTCATCGTCCGCTGAGGTCGGCAGGGGCCCCGTTTCCACGTCACCATGGCCATGCATCGCGCTCCAGACCCCGCCCTGCTGCGGCAGATCTTCGAAGAGGAACCCATCGGTGTGCTGACCGCCGATCTGGCCACCGGCGAGGTAACCGCCCTCAACCGTGCAATGGCCACCTGGCTGCGCGTGGCCGAGGACGACCCGTCGCTCAACCTCTTCTCGCTGGCGGTCTGGCATGTGCTCGTCGAGAACGCCGGGGGCCTCGAGGCCCTCATGGCCGCCGGCGGCGTCGCCCACGCCGAGGTCAGTGCGGCCGGTGGCCCCGCCTCCGTCTCGCTCACCCAGATTGGCGCGACTGGCGAGGCGCGGCCGCTCTGGCTGCTGCAGACCGTCGACAGCCGTCCCCAGCTGCGCCAGGCCCTCGAGCATCGCCGCGATGATCGCCTCGAGGCCGTCGCGCGCACCACCGGCCACCTGGCCCATGATTTCAATGACCTGCTGACGATCATCATGGGCTACAACGACTGGCTCGACTTCGACCAGGGGCTGAGCCAGACCTCGCGCGACGCCGTGCAGCAGATTCGCCTCGCCACCGAACGGGCCTCGGCGCTCACGCGCCAGCTGCTCACGTTCAGCCGGCGCGCATCCGTGCAGCGGCAGCGCCTCGACCTGGCCGAGCTGGTCGAGACGGCCCGCCCGTTGCTCGAGCAGCTGCTGGGCACCCAAATCACACTGGTTGTCGAGCGGGAGGGCGATCCGCCCATCGTGCAGGGGGACGCCAACCAGCTGACCCAGGTGCTCATCAATCTGGTCACCAACGCCCGGGAAGCCATGCCCGAGGGCGGTACTGTCATCATCCGGGTCACCCAGACGCTCGGCGACCCCGAGGACGATGGGACCGGCGGCATTGCGCCGGGATCGCTGGTGGCTGAACTCGAGGTGCGAGACATGGGCGTGGGCCTCTCCCCGGAGGCCGAACAGCGCCTGTTCGAGCCGTTCTTCACGACGAAACCACAGGGGCAGTCTGCTGGCCTCGGCCTCGCGGAATCCCGGGGCATCGTGCTCCACCACGGCGGAACGATTCGCGCGGAATCGGTGCGCGGCGTCGGCACGACATTCCGCGTCCTGCTGCCCCTGGCCGAGCCGCTGTTCGACCCGCTCCGCCCGGCGCCGCAGCTGGGCCGACCCGCCACGGGTGCCCGCACCATCCTGCTCGTCGAAGACGAAGATGCCCTGCGGGAACTGGACACCCAGATTCTCAAGCGCGCCGGGTTCGAGGTGCTGGCCGCGCGATCGGGACTTGAGGCCATCTCACTGGCCGAGACACACGGTGACGGCATCGACCTGCTGCTGACCGACGTCATGCTGCCGGGCATGTCAGGGCCGGTCGTGGCCAGCCACCTGCAGATGGTGCGGCCCGACATGAAGGTGCTCTACATGTCGGGCTACAGCCACGAGGAGGCCATGGGCGAGGACGACCCAGCCGGCCCGAGCCTGTTCCTGCAGAAGCCGATGACCGGCGAAGCGCTGGTCGATGCGGTCCGTCGGCTGATCGGCTAGCGCACCACTCAGCGGTAGCGGCGCTGCAGCTGGGCCAGGGCGTCGGCACCCGGGCACAGAGCCTCGTGGGGCAGCCGATACAGGGGCGTCTCGGGAAGCTGTAGCTGGTCGGCCATGTCACGGGCGCCCGTCGCGACATGCAGCAGCCCCGTCAGCACCTCGCCAGCCTGCTGCCGCTCCCGAATCGCCGCATACGCCCGGTCGCGATCGCCCGGGTCGTAGTCGTCTGCCACGCGCCGCAGCCGGAGGAGGCTGCCGTCATGCAGCACCACGGATGTCGCCGCATCGGGTGGCTGCTCGGCCTCGATCGCCTCGCGCCGCGGGATGAAGTCGGCATGCACGACCTCGACCTGGTGCTCACGTGTGTGGGCGTAGCTCTTGGTCGAGCCTTCGTGGTCGTTGAAGGTGACGCACGGCGAGATGATGTCGATGAACGCAAAGCCCCGGTGGGCGAGGCCCGCCTTGATGAGCGGCACCAGCTGCGCCTTGTCGCCCGAGAAGCTGCGGGCGACGAATGTCGCCCCCAGCGTCAGGGCCAGCAGCACCGGGTCGATCGGCTCCATCTCGTTGGCCTCGCCCTTCTTGCTCTTCGAGCCCCGGTCGGCTGACGCGGAGAACTGTCCCTTGGTCAGTCCATAGACGCCATTGTTCTCGAGCAGGTAGAGCAGGTTGACGTTGCGCCGGACGGCGTGCGCAAACTGCCCGAGACCGATGCTGAGCGAATCGCCGTCGCCCGACACCCCGATCATTGTCAGGCCGGCGTTGGCCAGCCCGGCGCCGGTGGCCACCGACGGCATGCGGCCATGCACGCTGTTGAAGCCGTGCGCCTCGCGCAGGAAATAGGCCGGGGTCTTCGAGGAGCAGCCGATGCCGGACAGCTTGGCCACGGTATGCGGCGGCGTGGACAGCTCCCAGAAGGCCTGCACGACTGCTGCCGTGACCGAGTCGTGGCCGCACCCCGCGCAGAGCGTCGTCAGGGCGCCTTCGTAGTCGCGGCGCGTCAACCCGATGGCGTTTTTCGCCAGCGAGGGATGCTGCACCTTCGGTTTGGGCAGGTACGTCATGCGCGCCCCTCCAGTCGGGCCCTGACGCCCGCAGTCACATGCTGTGCGCTGATGGGAAAGCCCGAGTAGTGCGTGACCGGCACAAAGCGGTCGCGGGGGGCGCCGGTCTCGATCATCAGCAGGCTGCGCAGCTGGGCATCGCGGTTCTGCTCGACGACAAACACCGTGTCGTGAGCCTCGACAAAGCGCCGCACGCTGTCGGCAAACGGAAAGCCGCGCACGCGCAGGTAGTCGATCGCCAGGCCGTCGGCAGCCAGCTCATCCAGCGCCTCGAGGCAGGCCGCATGGCAGCTGCCGAGGGTGATGAGGCCGAGCCGGGTTGGCGCAGCCGCCGGGCGTGTCACCGGCGCAGGCACGGCCTCGGCGGCGCGCTGAATCTTTCGCGCCAGGCGTTCCATGACCTCCTGGTACTCGTCCGGATCCTCGGTGTAGGCCCCGAGGCGGTTGTGCCCTGATCCGCGAGTGAAATAGGCCCCCTTGGGATGCTCGCCGGGCAGCGTGCGCGCAGTGATGTCGTCTCCGTCGCTGTCGAGATACCGGTGGAAGGCCTTCATCCCCTCGAGGTCGGCCGCCGTCAGCACCTTGCCGCGATCGGGCCGGTAGGACTCGTCCCAGGTGAGCTCGGGCACCATCCAGTCGTTCATGCCGATGTCGAGGTCGCTCATGAAGAACACGGGCGTCTGATAGCGATCGGCCAGGTCGAACGCCTGCACCATCATCTCGAAGGCTTCGCGCGGATCGGACGGATACAGGCACAGATGCCGCGTGTCGCCGTGCGAGGCGTAGGCGCAGAGCAGCAGGTCGCACTGCTGCGTGCGGGTGGGCAGTCCGGTCGACGGGCCGGCACGCTGCACGTCGGCAATGACCGCCGGCACTTCGGCGTAGTAGGCAAACCCCACGAACTCGCCCATCAGCGAGATACCCGGCCCTGAAGTCGGCGTGAAAGCGCGCGCGCCGGCCCACGAGGCCCCGAGCACCATCCCGATCGCCGCCAGCTCGTCCTCGGCCTGCATGATGGCAAAGCGCTTCCGGCCTGTCTCGGGCTCGACCCGGTAGCGCTCGCAGAAGGCGCGGAAGGCCTCCATCAGCGACGTCGACGGCGTAATCGGGTACCACGCCCCCACGGTCGCGCCGGCATACACCGCCCCGAGCCCTGCCGCCGTGTTGCCGTCGATGAGGATGCGGCCGCGCGTGGCGTCCATCCGCTCGAGGCGAATCGGCAGCGGGCACGCAAACTGCGCCTGCGCATAGTCGTAACCCAGCGCCAGCGCACGGTCGTTCGACGCGATCAGCGCCGGCTTCTTCCCGTACTTCTCTCGGGTGAGGCCGCGAATCTCCTCGGGATCGATCGCCAGCAGTGCCGCCAGGGCGCCGGCATAGGCGATGTTCTTCATCAGGATGCGCTCGCGCACCCCGCTGAACGCCTCGTTGCACATTGCCGCCAGGGGAATGCCGAGGTACTGCACATCGTCGCGCTGCAGCGACGCATCGAGCGGCCAGGTCGAGTCGTAGACGAGCCAGCCGCCTGATCGCACCTCGGCCACATCCTTCGCATACGTGGCGGGATTGAGGGCCACCATCAGATCGAACCGCGAGGTCCGGCCGGTGTAGCCCTTGTGGTTCACCCGAATCTCATACCAGGTGGGCAGCCCCTGTATGTTCGACGGGAACACGTTCTTGCCCGTCACCGGCACGCCCATCCGGAAGATGGCCTGCATGATGAGCCCGTTGGCACTGGCCGAACCGGTACCGTTGGCCGTCGCGATCTTGAACGCGAAGTCGTTGACCTGGCTCATCGGCCCACCGCCTCGAGCGGAATGAACGTGACCCCGGCCATCGGCTGCTGCAGCACAAACTTGCGCATGTCCCACGCGTACGTCGGGCACCGCTCGGCACACAGGCCGCAGTGCAGGCAGATGTTCTCGTCCTTCACCATGATGCGGCCCGTCTGCTTGAGCGGCCCCGAGGTGAACACGGCCTGGCCTTCCTCGAGGGCGGGGGCCTTCAGCCGCGTGCGCAGCGTCTCGACCGGTTCCTCGGTCACCAGCGTCAGGCAGTCGGTGGGGCAGATGTCGATGCAGGCGTCGCACTCGATGCACAGCGAGTCGGTGAAGTGCGTCTGCACGTCGCAGTTGAGGCAGCGTTCCACTTCCCGCTGGGTCTGCTCCTCGGTAAAGCCCTGTTCGACCTCGATGGACATCTTCGCAAAGCGCGACGGCAGGTCGACGTGCTTCATCTTCTGGCGGGCTGCCGGGCTGTAGGTGTTGCTGTAGGCCCATTCGTGCAGGCCCATCTTGGTGCTCGACAGCGTGAAGGTCGGCTCGGGACGGTCGGTGACCGGAATGCCCTGGCAGTAGTGGTGGATCGAGAGGGCCGCCTGGTGCCCGTGTGCCACCGACCAGATGATGTTGCCGGGCCCGAACGCGGCGTCCCCGCCGAAGAACACGCCGGCGCGCGTGGACATGTGCGTCACCCGATCGACCACCGGCACTTCCCACTGATCGAACGTGATCCCCAAATCGCGCTCAACCCAGGGGAACGCATTTTCCTGTCCGATGGCCACGATCACCGTATCACACGGCACGACGTGTCGACCGGCCGGCTCCTGTACGATATCGTCGCCCGCCTCGCGCGCGGTGAAGGTGTCGAACTCGACGCCGACCAGGCGTCCCTCCTCGACCACATAGCGCACCGGGTAGTGGTTCTCGAGAATCGCCACCTGCTCTTCCTCGGCATCCTCCAGTTCCCACGGGGAGGCCTTGATGAAGCGTCGGGTCTTGCGCTCG
>Ga0315901_10010556_pt1 | contig 10485 bp, 6 predicted proteins | sample LakEriMetagenome_10_FD_203761 | JGI IMG/M metagenome (GOLD analysis project Ga0315901, IMG submission 203761) | Freshwater fungal communities from buoy surface, Lake Erie, Ohio, United States - Buoy 2 MA116 | ecosystem: Environmental > Aquatic > Freshwater > Lake | place: USA: Lake Erie, Ohio... | reverse complement strand
AACACTGGCGGCTTCCCTTCCTGATACTCGATGCGGACGGCACTTCCTGAAGGAACGACGATGCGCGATGGTGCTTCCCTTTCCAACGCGGAACGCTGGACGGGACTCAGCTCTCCACCTAGCCAATCTGTCCATGCTCCATCGCGAACCTCGCTCAACGACCGTTTATTTCGACACAGTTCCTTGGCTACCATCATCAATCGATCGCGATCCATCGGCGGAAACCCCAGTTCCGGCATCCATTCCCTTAAGAAGTTGACTCGAGCTATCCACTGCGTCAACTCAAGGTTGTCCTTCGGGAATACTTGCTCCCAATGCGACCGAACCGCTTGCCACAACACCTCCAAGCATTGCGATTCATCCGAAATACTCGTAGGCGTTTCCTGCAAAATCAAATCGATCCAAACCGTTCTTCGCCGCGCGACTACTTGCTTCTGCGTTGGATGGAAAAATAGATCTTCTCGCTCTTGAAGATTGATCCCCTCGAGCCATTCAACATCGACTCGGCTCGCTTGCCTCACCAACGCATCCCCAGCCCCCGCTTCGATATCCAAACATAAAAACAACTCAGGATCGTGAACTCCGGATTGGGGCGCGAGCACTACCCCTTTCCCCCCTACCATGACCGCTTGGTTTTTCCCAGAGCCGCGTCGCTTCGCCAACCGATCGGGAAATCCACTCAACAAGACTCGCATCAATGCCTCATCCCGTGCTACCCCGCCATCGCGTGCAACAACCTCATTGCCAACATCACTTCGAGCCGAACGTTCCTCGGTCATCGATGCGCACAACGAGCGTATTTGCTCGGAGACTTGACGGATGGTTCGTGCTCCACCCCGTGTCAGCACTCCAAAGGGAGTCTCGCCATCTTCCGACGGAACATTTCCTCGATTCGGTTTGCCTTGCAGAATATGAACTCGCTCGACCAAATCGCTGTCCCAGCGACGCGTCGATTGCGTTCGAATGGATCGAGATCCCGTTTGGCCTCCACGGCGATCAAAAGGATCGCGTTCGGACAGCAACGCAACCGCTGTACTCGTGTCATCGAGGCACCCCATTGCAATCGCTTCCAAGCAAATCCGTGAGAGCCTCGGATGCAGGGGAAGTCTGGACATAGCTTCCCCCACGGAGGTGATTCGACCGTTGTCGATCGCTCCTAGCAAGGTCAGCAGTCGCCTCCCTGATTCGATCGCATCTCGACGCGGCGCTTCAAGCCACGGAAAATCGTCGCTCGCCCCTTCCCCCCACGCAATCAACTGCAGCAACATTCCCGACAAATCGACCCGACGAATTTCCGGCTCGAGATACGCCGCTCGCGACCGATCAGAGACTTCGGACCACAACCTATAACAAACACCAGGCGCCGTTCGGCCCGCGCGTCCAGCTCGCTGCGCTGCGGAGGCATTGCTGATATTCTCCAATCCTAGCCGGTCGATCCCCACCTCGGGCGAATATCGCAGCACTCGTGCCAAACCGCTATCCACAACCGCTGTTACTCCGGGGATCGTGATCGAAGTCTCTGCGACATTTGTAGCGACGACGATCCGGCGACGTACCCCTCGCTCGATAGCGAGCATTTGATCTTCCATCGAAAGCGCACCATAAAGCGGGATGAGCTCAAACTCTCGATCGAGCCTCCTGGCTTTTAGTGCATCAAGGCATCGATGAATTTCGCCAGCACCCGGGAGGAACGCAAGAATATCGCCGTCTGTAGAGTTCACGACATCGACAATCGTCGCTGCGGCGTGTTCCGCAATCCCAAGATTCGGCGGGACGGGTCGATACCGGATCGCAACTGGAAAACAACTCGACGGAACCTGGATCCTCGGTACGTTACCCAATGCCTGTTCGAGAAACGTGGCATCCAAAGTTGCCGACATAATCACGATACGCAGGTCTTCGCGAAGCGTCTGCTGAACGCGTCGAAGCATGGCCAGCAGTAGGTCCGCATCGATCGATCGTTCATGAAATTCATCCAGCACAACCACTGAGATATCCTCGATCGCAGGGTCGGATTGCAATCGGCGTATCAAAATCCCCTCGGTCGCGACGACCAGTCGCGTCTGTCTTGATACGCGATGATCGAATCGGACTGAATAACCGATTTCTCCTCGTCCCGGCTCAGACGCGTCGCTAGTCAATTGCCCATCGCCACGTCCGCCAACATCCCGCGAGTTGACTTCGCGTTCGCTGGCAATCCGGTCAGCAACCGAGCGAGCAGCCAATCGGCGCGGTTGTAGCAAATAGACTTTCCCTGTCCCCGCGGAACTCGCCCCGTTCGACGACTTACCCTCCGCGCGAAACGCATCCATCAACGCGGGCGCGACACGGGTCGTTTTCCCCGACCCGGGAGGTGCTTCAACGACCGTGATCGGACTTTTACGTACCTGTTTTACGATCTCATCGATCCACGGATCAATCGGTAATGGCTGCATGGTGATTCGTCGTTGCGGTCTCCGTGTGTAGACCACGGGTCTCTCAATTGGAGGAGCGACGGCGGAAGGTATCCCCATTGCTGTTATTGTTGACCTTAGGCTTGGTGAAAATCAGGCGATGGCTATTCACGCCCAGCAAATCGTCGAGCCTCTGTCTCAATTCCGGGTTGATAGCCACACGCTGCTTGCCCGCCTTAATATGCACGGTATCTCCATTCCCGATGCGAACGGCGAACATGACATCCCTCTCTCCGGGATAGCCTCTCAATACTTCACCGATCTTTGGTAAAAGATCTTGATCATGTTTATTTTGATCAAAAAGGATATGAATCCCGGTGGTGAATTTTTCATCGACCTCTCGGATCGGAAGAATCTCATCGACGATAAAATTGATCTCTTCTTCGCCTCGTTTATCGATTCGACCACGGATCAGTACGATGGAATCTGGTTGGATCATCTCCCCGAACTGATCAAAGGTATTCGGCCATGCGATCGAGCGAGTAATCCCCTCAAGATCTTCTAAATCGAAATTCGCATACTTGGAGGACTGCCCAGGTTTTGGATTGCGAGTATGAGCTAATTTGATCGACGAGATAATTCCGCCCATCCACACCTCAGTCCGGTTTTTAAGCGTTTTTGCGGTAACCGCATTATGAGTGCAGAACGACTTGAGAATCCTCTCGTATTCCGCAAGCGGGTGGGATGACAGATAGTAGCCGAGCACTTCCTTCTCCATCGCCAATCGCTCCTTTTCAGGAAACTCCGGCATGTCTGGGAGCATCTGCTTGGGCGCAGCCTCATCTTCTTCGACATCCCCAAAAAGGCTCAACTGACCACTTCTCTTATCCTTTGCAGCAGCAGCCCCCCCCTGCAACGCCTTCTCAAGTACTGCGATGTGCTGAGAACGATGCGCGCCAAAGCAATCGAGGGCCCCGGCGCGGATCAAGGCCTCAAGGGATGATTTGTTGCATTGCGTTGAATCGACGCGATTGCAAAGATCAAAGATGTCCTTGTAAAGCCCATGCGCATCCCGCTCACGTGCGATCGCTTCTGCAGCCGATGCACTACAACCTTTAATGGCGCTCAATCCGAAGTGAATCCGCCCGTTCGCTACGCTGAACTCACCTCGCGACGAATTCACGCTGGGTTGCTCAACCACGACATTCATACGCTGGCAGTCTTCCAAATGCTCAACCAGTGAGTCTTTGCGCTTGAAGTTTCGGTTGGGGATGTCACCCGTGAGAAGTGCCGCCATGAACTCGACCGGATAATGGGTTTTGAGATAAGCGGTTTGATAGGCAACGAGTGCGTACGCGGTTGAGTGGCTTTTGTTAAACCCGTAGCCCGCGAATTTCAGGATCATGTTCCAGAAATCCTCGGCATCCTTTTTCGCTAATCCCAGCGAGACGGCGCCCTGAAGAAACTTCTCGGCGTTTGCGGCGATGATGGACTCTTTCTTTTTGCTAATCGCCTTGATGCACGTATAAGCTTTCGCCAATTCGATCCCACCGAGTCGGTTTAGGATACGCATCACCTGCTCTTGGTAAACCATCACTCCGTTGGTCTCTTCGAGAATCTCGCGAAGGACGGGGTGCAAGTAGTTCGCCTCCTTCTTCTTGAGCTTGACGGCGATGTAATCATCGACCATACCTCCTTCGAGAGGCCCGGGACGGTAGAGCGCGTTGGTCGCGATGATGTCTCGGAAGTGGTCAGGCTTCATGCGTTGGAGCAAGTCGCGAATCCCACCGCTTTCTAGTTGGAACACCCCCTTTGTCTCGCCGCGACGGAGCAAATCGAAGGTAGGTTCATCCTCCAATGGAAATTTCAACGGATCGATACGCTCACCGCGTGTCTGCTCGATAATGTCGACTGCCTTCGAGAGGATGGTCAAGTTACGAAGCCCAAGGAAGTCCATCTTGAGCAACCCAGCCGCTTCGACATCACCCATGGACCACTGAGTGATCACGTCGTCCTTTCCGGAACCCCGCATCAATGGCACATACTCGGTGAGGGGTTTGTCGGCGATCACCACCGCTGCCGCGTGCGTACCGATGCTACGCGCCATCCCCTCGACACGTGTAGCGAGCCCGATCAACTCTTTATAGGCCATATCCGATTCGACGGCCTTGCGCAAATCCTCGCTCTCAGCCAGCGCATCCTTGATCGTGATCTTTGGATCGTCAGGGACCAACTCGCTCAGTTCCGCGACACGGCTGAGTGGTAGATTGATCGTCCTGCCGACATCTTTAATCGCACCGCGCGCTTTGAGTGTGCCAAACGTCCCGATTTGGGCAACGTTGGAGTCGCCATATTTTTCCTTGACATATCGGATGATCTCCCCCCGTCGCTCCTGACAGAAGTCGATATCGATATCAGGCGCCTCGATCCGACTCTCGTCCAAAAATCGCTCGAACAGCAAGTCGTATTTGATGGGGCATACGTGAGAAAGGTACAACGCGTAGCAAACGAGAGCACCGACACCGCTACCCCGAGCCGTAGCCGGAACATCGATTTCGCGAGCGTACCGTACGAAGTCCCACACAATCAAAAAGTAATTCGAGAATCCCAGTTTTCGTATAACGCCTAATTCCCGATCCAATCGGTCGAGTACAACCTGGGCCAACTCCCCATTGGGGCACATTTCCGCATTGTCGGCATAACGTTCCAAAAGCCCCTGCATGCACAAATGCCGCAGGTAGTCATCCGAGGTCGGGATCTCTTTGGGGATCTCAAACGATGGGAAATTCCGACTTCCTAGCTCAAGGTTGATATCGACGGAATCTGCGATCTGTTGCGAGCGAGCAACAGCGTCCTCGAGTCCGGGAAAATTCTGGTACATCTCTTCCTGAGACCGAAGATAGAACTGGTCGTTCTCCATCTTCATCCGGTTGGTATCTGTACGGAATTTGCCCGTGCTGATGCACAGCAGCACATCCTGGACATCCGCGTCCTCGCGATCGACATAGTGCGCGTCGCTCGTGGCTACCAAGGGTAATCCCATTCGATTGGCTACGTCGACAGCTCCAAGCAATTGCTCGCGTTGGATCTTGAGATGATTGTTCATGATCTCAATGAAGAAGCGATCCTGAAACGTCTTGGAGAACCAAGAAGCAACTTTTTCGGCTTCCTCTAATGCACCAGCGGTGTCGTACCCTTTCAGCACGGCTCGCGAGAACTCACTCGACACACAACCGCTCAAGCAGATGATTCCTTCGTTGTACTTCTCAAGCAATTCCTTATCGATACGAGGCTTGAAGTAAAACCCTTCGAGACTTGCGGCGGATGCCAAACGCACAAGGTTTTTGAATCCTTCACGGTTTTTTGCCAGCAGCGTCAGATGGTATGCGGCCTCTTTCGACGATGCGGCATCGCGTTCGAATCGACTCCCCGGAGCTACATACGCCTCATAGCCGATGATCGGATTGATCCCGGAGTCTTTTGCTTTCTTGTAGAACTCCAGCGCCCCATGCAAATTACCGTGGTCGGTCAAAGCGAGCGCGGTCATACCATGCGACTTGGCGCGCCCGATCAGCTTGCCAATCGATCCCGCACCGTCCAACAAGCTGTAATGGCTGTGGCAATGCAAATGAACGAATGGACGAGGAGAGGAAACGTTTGCTTCCGTAGCCAAAGAATCGCTCATGAAGTTACGACTTTTTCGTGGTGCTAAGACTATTTAGCGCGTTGGTAAACACTGCGATCCAGTCGGCCACCTCGTTGAAAGCGGATTGATGGATTGCGTGGCGATGGCGTACAAGCAATGGAAACCCAGCCTGTACGAGAAGGGGATGATGCCGGTCGGCGACCAACCAAGCCGGCAGCAAACCAAGTTAACGTTAATTCCGGTCGATGGGGAGTTTGACCTTGCGCACCTGCGCGCGGTGCGTGTACCCGCCGAGGGATACGTCTACGACGGATCAAAAAATCGATAGACAACATCCCCGCCAAACAAAATCAAGAAGCCGCGGCTGGGGTTCAATCCCAGCCCTTTCCACAAACACGCCCTGGCACAGGGTTTAGTTGGAGACGGCTTCGGCCTCAAAACCGGCGCGAGAAATCGCTTTGAACGTTGATTCGAGATCGAGTTTCCCTTTGTACTTCACAAAGACGATGGGATTATCGATCACGTCCTTTTCTTTTTGAGGAGCCAACTCGACGTCGACGACTCCCTTCTGCTTCGCGATCGCTGATTTCACCGTAGGGTAGCAACCGCTCGGGCATGTCATGCCGTCCACTTTGAAGGAAACCGTTTTGGTCTCTTCCGATTCGTTGGAAACGACTGGATTACGTGCCAACCGCTCGGCGGGAAGCTGACTTTTCGGGTCGTCGCAGCCGATCAATCCCGAGAGCATCCCAACGCCACCAAGAGCCAATGCACTAAGCGTACGTAATTTCATCGCAAACACTCCATAAGTCTATCGAATTAGGTAGGTCCATCATCAACATGATCCGGCAGATCTGTCCTTCCAAACGAAGTACAAGCACCTGCCTCAAACGCGTCGACCAAGTAATCGCCCCGAAGGTAATCGCCCCGAAGGTAATCCAATGGCTTATCGGCAAAGCCGTCCTCGCGTCCCGTCATTGTACCAATTCTACTGGGACCAATCCATGGTCAGAGTCCTTGCCGAGTGGGCTCGAACGCCTGCGAATCCAACGAACCCAACGGCTGCCGGGCGTGCTCCACGAACGCTACGAACAACCGGCGACTTTCGGTGCCTCCCGCCCCCTCCACCACCGCCAGGCGCTCCCCGTGAATTTCGGCACGTCGTAGTTTTACCTGCTTTTTCCAGCATTTTCAGCGCTGCGAGGTGTCGATTTGCAGCAGGTTCTTCCTTTATTGACGGATTTGACGGCCCGTACGATCCCAGTTGGTCAATATCGGTTGGCATGAGCGTTGTGAGTCTACCCTGCGACCTACGTTTGAGGGGTAGCCCACGAAATAACGGAGGGGTGCCGTCCCCGTGGAGAGAACGCTTCGGGTGCGTTCACCTAAACCGAAGCGATCGGCTAGTGCCTTTCGCAGCGAAAGTTCCCATCGACGGAAGAACGGGATGAGGGCCCATAAAATTATTGGGGAAACGCGATGGATGACATGAGCGCAAAGGACAAAAGCCGATGATTTCCCGACTGCTTCGATTGTTGTTCTCCGAGGACGCGGCTACTTCCATCGAGTATGCGGTCATGCTTTCGTTGATTGCGGGAGCAATCATCGCCAGCGTCGGTACCTTGGCAAATCGAATGAAATCCTCTTTCAACGCTTCCGGGGACGTTATCAACCCAGCCCTAAGCCCTTGATTGCCAGTGACTTAGCGATCCAAGACGCCTGAATCCCCCAACGTCTCCCAGTTCCTCGCCCCTCGCTTCGGCCCCGATTGATCGAACCCGACTTAGCTCCCCCGCGAGTTCGCTCGTCGTTTCGTGGAGCACTCTCGGTTGCCGCGTCATTGCTGCTCCGCTACCCCGATTTTCGTTTTCGCTCCATTTTCGCACCGTCTTCGCTCCATTTTCGCTCACTCGGAATCACCGGCCCAAAAGTCCAACGAGCGAGCGGTGAAATTCCCCCACCTTCTTGGGGGGCAACCTCCAGCCCTTGGCGATTTTTACTATACTTCAGCTAAGCATTTCCAATTCCGCTCTAGAAGAGGTAGATGATCGCATGCGTAGGAACTTTGCCAAACGAAGTTTGTTATTGGCACTCATGGGCTTGGTATCCGCAGCCCCAATGGCTTTAGCTCAACAGACCTACGATGCAACCGCTGTTGCATCCCAAGGTATCGGCAAGCTCAAGGTAAAGCCCACGGATTGGCCGCAGTGGGGTGGGTCCCCCGAGAGGAACAACGTTCCTGATACCGGCCCCTTGCCCGTCAAGTTCGACGTAAAAACGGGAAAGAATATCCGATGGTCGATGCCATTAGGCTCTGAAACGTATGGCAATCCGGTCGTCGCCAACGGCAAGGCCTATGTTGGTACCAACAATGGCTCGGGCTATGTAAAGCGTTACCCTGCCACCGTAGACTTAGGTGTGCTCCTCTGTTTCAACGATGAAGACGGAAAGTTCCTGTGGCAACATAGCAGCGAAAAGCTTGCCACGGGTCGCGTTCATGATTGGCCGAATCAAGGCATTTGTTGCGCGCCGATGATCGACGGCGATCGGCTTTGGTATGTGACCAGTCGCGGCGAGGTTGCCTGCCTGGACACCGAAGGCTTCCACGACGGTGAGAATGACGGACCATTTACCAAGGAGCCTAACGAGAACAAAGACGAAGCTGACGTCGTGTGGAAAGTCGACATGATGAACCAACTCGGCGTTTCTCAGCACAACATGTGCAGCTGTTCAGTGACTTGCGTCGGGGATCTCCTGTTCGTCAATACCTCGAATGGTGTCGACGACGGTCACATTACCGTGCCCGAGGAGAAGGCTCCAAGCTTTATCTGCCTGAACCGATTCACCGGCGAAGTTCTATGGACAGACAACACGCCCGGAGCCAATATTCTTCACGGCCAGTGGTCCTCTCCCGCGTACGGCGTCCTTGGTGGCGTCGAACAAGTCATCTTCGGTGGTGGCGACGGCTGGCTCTACAGCTTCGATGCTCGCGGAGAAGGTGGCAAAGCGAAACTACTCTGGAAATTCGATTGCAACCCTAAGGATTCGGTCTACAAACTTAACGGAGCGACCCGCAATCACGTGATCGCAACGCCTGTTATCTACGATGGAAACATCTTTGTTGCTGTCGGCGAAGATCCTGAACACGGCGAGGGAGGCGGACACCTTTGGTGCATCGACCCAACCAAGCGAGGCGATGTTAGCCCTACCTTGGTTTACAACACCAAAGACCCAACAGTGGTTATTCCACACAAACGCAAGCAAGCTTTGGTTGCAACAGAAGGGGACCTCGAGCGAGACAATCCCAACTCGGCTGCCGTGTGGCATTACGTCGGTAGCGACCCCAAGAAATTCGAGCAAACCATGCACCGAACTTGCGGGACAGTGGCCATCAAGAACGACCTGCTATTTGTCGCGGATTTCTCCGGCGTTATCCATTGTTTGGACTCCAAGACTGGTACCGCTCACTGGACCAGCGACATGCTTGCTGCGTCGTGGGCATCTCCGCTGATCGCCGATAACAAGGTCTACATCGGCGACGAGGACGGCGACATTTCTATCTTTGAATTGTCGGCAGAAATGAATATGGTTGACGAAATCAATGTTGGTTCTGCCGTGTACACCACGCCGATCGCTGCCAACGGCCGGATTTATATCGCCAATCGAAATAGACTCTTCTGCATCGAAGAGGGAACGTCGTCCGAAGGGGTCAAATAACCGCGATTTGATTTGCGGTCAGTTTTGTAAAGCAGAAAACGGCTCGGGTTTCCCTCGAGCCGTTTTTTATTTCTCAAGAAGCTTAAGTAAGGTTCAACGCCCATATCCTGCCGCCTAGTCTCGCTAGGCAATATCTACCAGACCTCTAAGACCGAGGAACCGTTTTCACTGAGTCCCACGCCAACGGAGGCACAGACCGACTGCGAGGATTGCCGAACCGCAATTCAAAAACGCTTGACCGAGCACTTCGGGTCAATTCTCTGTTCGTGATTCTTCTCGTACTCGAACGATCTCGAAAAACCGATTTCTGTCTTTCGGGCTTCGATTCCCATGACCCTCGGAAACATCGATCACGAACGTGGCGTTCCTGACCACGAAGCGATTTCGCGATTCGACAAGTCGCAGCAACGTAGTCGTTCGTAGTCAACGATGGACTCTGTCATCTCATCTACATCCTGTCGAGTACCAGTACCGTTTCACTGCGTACCAATACCGTTTCGCTGCGTACCAACACCGTTTCGCTGCGTACCAACACCGTTTCACTGCGCAACAGGACGAGAAAATCCGACCAGAGGCACGATCTAGGCGTTCAGCTTGACACTGGAATCGTCGGCGATATTCACCCATACGTGGACGTGTGGATACCCACGGAAGTACCAAACAAAACTGGGGCCTTCCAACCTCCAGTTATCCCAAACCTTGTCATCACCAACATCTTCGTCGGTGTAA
>Ga0315901_10010553_pt1 | contig 10485 bp, 9 predicted proteins | sample LakEriMetagenome_10_FD_203761 | JGI IMG/M metagenome (GOLD analysis project Ga0315901, IMG submission 203761) | Freshwater fungal communities from buoy surface, Lake Erie, Ohio, United States - Buoy 2 MA116 | ecosystem: Environmental > Aquatic > Freshwater > Lake | place: USA: Lake Erie, Ohio... | reverse complement strand
GGGCAATGTGCGGGGAGTTCGCTTCGCCGTCTGGGGTTTGGCTTTCAAGCCGAAGACCGATGACATCCGTGAAGCCCCGGCTCTGGTTTTGATTGAGGCATTGCTGGCAGCCGGAGCAACGGTCTGTGCACACGATCCCGAGGCCCTGGAAAACGTCCGCTCGGAACTGGGCGACCGGATCAGCTATGCCGAGCAGGCGATGGATGCCCTGAGTGGCGCGGATGCCCTGGCAATCAATACCGAATGGGATGTCTTTCGCCATCCCGAGTTTGAAGAGATCTCAGCAGCGCTGAAACAGAAATTGATTTTTGATGGCCGCAATTTGTATGACCCCAAGGTGATGCGCCAATTCGGGTTCACCTACTACTCCATCGGTCGACCCACCATGCGACCGGCAGGTTAAGGGGATGGGGGCTCCGACGATCGCGTCGCAGTCATGGTATCGGTCGGCAAGAGGCTCCCAAATTGCGGCGAGTGACGAATGGGCGGGCGCGCAGGCAAACCGGCAAAGCAACAAGCTCCGTCCAGCGACCTCGACTGGCCAGGAGCCGGTCAGGAAGTGGCTTTTCGGCGAGCGTTGATTCGCTGGTTTCGCCGGCATCAGCGGGACTTGCCGTGGCGCGAGCAACCCGATGGCTATCGAATTTGGGTCAGCGAGATCATGCTCCAGCAGACCCAGGTCGCCACCGTAGTCGCGTACTACCAGCGGTTCCTGCAAAGATTTCCCGAGGTCAACTCATTGGCCGAGGCCGATGAGTCGGAAGTGCTCAAGCTTTGGGAGGGGTTGGGTTATTACCGCCGGGCAAGGCAACTGCATGCCGCAGCCCGGCAGATCGTCGCCCGGCACGGAGGCGAGTTTCCGAGTACGTTTGCCGACGTTCTCGCGTTGCCGGGAGTGGGGCGCTATACGGCCGGAGCGATCATGTCGATTGCCTTCGACCAGCCGCAACCCATACTCGAGGGAAATACCATTCGGGTTTTTGCCCGCCTGCTGGGGATGACCGAGTGCGCCCGCGAAAAGGCCAGCGAACAGCGGCTGTGGTCCTTCTCTCAGTCGCTGCTGCCGCCAGGCGAGGGATCGCGCGATCTGAACCAGGGTCTGATGGAATTGGGGAGCGAGCTTTGCCGCGTCCGCCAACCGGCCTGTCTGCTTTGTCCTGTCAGCCGCTGGTGTCGGGCCTTTGCCGAAGGGATTCAGGACCAGCTTCCCGTGTTGACTCCGCGAATGGAGTACGTGCCGCGGCAGGATGGGTTGGTGCTGATTCGCCGCGGACGGAAACTACTCCTTCGCAAGTGCGCCGAGGGTGAGCACTGGACCGGGTTGTGGGATTTTCCTCGGGTAACTTTGGCCGAGGCAGCCCCCCAGCCCGTTTCTCCGCAAGTTTCTCGGCTGGCTGAGCAGGCTTTCCAACGCGAGCTGGGATTGAGCGTTGCGGTAGAACCGGCCGGCAAGCGGCTCAAGCATGCCGTGACCAAGTATCGAATCACACTCGATTGTTTTTGGGGGAAGCTCCAGGGGCGCGTGCCGCAGGGCAGGGGGGAGTGGGCTTGGGTTGCCGCAGAGGAACTCCCACGCTTGGCCCTGAACGCGACCGGCAGAAAAGTTGCGGATTGGTTGGCCGAGGCAATGTGAGGTCCAAACAGTCAGGGACCGATCGGGTAACTTGGTAAGTGCGATGACTCGCCGTCAGCCCCCCGGAGTTGTCAGGACATCACCCCGACGGGAAGCCCTGTTTTTTCCAACGATCGTTTGCCGGAGTTCAACTTGAAGACCGCGATCATTATCCCCGCCCGTTTGCAGTCGACGCGGCTGCCTCGCAAAATGTTGCTCGCGGAGACGGGCAAGCCCTTGATCCAGCACACGGTCGAAGCTGCGCGAAAGTGTCGGCTGGCGGATCGGGTCCTGGTCGCGGCGGACGCTCCGGAGATTGTCGAGGCAGTTCGCCGCGGCGGTGGCGAGGCTGTGCTCACCGACCCGGCCCATGCCAGCGGTACGGATCGAATTGCCGAAGCGGCCGCGGCGGTTCCCGAGTGCGACCTGATTGTCAACCTGCAGGGTGATGAGCCGGAAATGAACCCGGCCGCTGTCGACCGGGCGATCGAACTGCTGCGAAACACCCCACAGGCTAACGCGGCAACAGTCGTCTGTCCGATTCGCGAGCGGGCGGTGCTCGAGGACCCGGCCTGTGTCAAAGTCGTTTGTCGTCACGATGGCCGAGCGCTTTACTTCAGCCGTAGTCCGATTCCCCATGCCCGCACTTGGCGGGAGGAATTGCTCCACCAGGAGCCGCCCCTCTTTTGGCAGCATTTGGGGTTGTATGTCTATCGCCGGGATTTTCTTCTGCAATTCTCCCGGTTGCCTGTTTCCACTCTGGAAACAACGGAAATGCTCGAGCAGTTACGGATTTTGCAGGCGGGCGGGGAAATCGTGGTTGCAGCAGTGGAAAAACAGGCGAAAGGCATCGATACTCCCGAAGATTATCGCGCCTTTGTCAGCCGTCTGGGCAAGTGTTAAAATCCGTTTTTCGGCCGCCTGATGTGGTCCGCACCGCCATCGCTGGCGGCTCGGTCTGCGATTTTCTCTGTTGCCTCTCACCGACGCGGGATGATGGAGATGGAAGTCTGATGGGACCAGGAGTGGCCGCGTCTCTTTTCTTGGGGGAAGCAACAGGATGACGAAGCACATTTTCGTGACGGGCGGGGTCGTGAGCTCATTGGGTAAAGGGCTGACCAGTGCTTCGGTTGGGATGTTGCTCGAGCGGCGTGGCTTGAGGGTCCGGATGCAAAAGCTCGACCCGTACATCAACGTCGACCCAGGGACGATGAGCCCCTACCAGCACGGCGAAGTCTACGTGCTCGACGACGGCAGTGAAACCGATCTCGACCTGGGGCACTACGAACGGTTTACCCACAGTCCGCTGACGCGGCAATCGAATTACACTACCGGCCAGATTTATCTGAAGGTGATTGAGAAGGAGCGGCGAGGCGAGTTTCTCGGGCAAACCGTCCAGGTCATTCCGCATATCACCAATGAAATCAAGCGCTGTATCGCCAAACTGGCCGATGACGAAGTGGATGTGGTGATCACTGAAATCGGTGGAACTGTCGGGGACATTGAAAGCCAGCCGTTCCTCGAGGCCATTCGTCAGTTCGCTCTTGATGTGGGGAAAGAGAATTGCCTCTACATTCACTTGACCCTGATTCCCTACCTCAAGGCCGCTGCCGAACTGAAAACCAAACCTACTCAGCACTCGGTCGGGTTGCTCCGGCAAATCGGTATCCAGCCGGATGTCCTGATCTGCCGCACCGAGCGGGCACTTCCGGCCTCCGACCGCGAAAAAATCGCCCTGTTCTGCAATGTTCCTGTGCGGGCCGTGATTGAGGAACGAGACAAGGACTTCTCGATTTACGAAGTCCCGCTCAGCCTCGTGGAAAATGGACTCGATGAGCTAATCGTCAAGAAGCTGGGGCTGAATGCCAAATCGCTGGAGTTGGATGACTGGCGAGAACTGCTCCACCGGCTTCGCAATCCTGATACCGAAATCAGCATCGCGGTCGTGGGGAAGTACGCCGAGCACAAGGACGCGTACAAGTCGATCTACGAAGCAATCGACCATGCCGGAATTGAGCATCACGCTCAAATCCGCGTCGGTCGAATCCTGAGCGAGGACATTCAGCGCGAAGGTCCAGAGCGATTGCTCTCGGGATACGATGGGATTTTGGTTCCGGGCGGTTTCGGCGAGCGTGGCGTTGAGGGCAAAGTCGATGCGATCCGCTGGGCCCGGCAGCGGAAAATCCCTTTCCTCGGGATTTGTCTCGGGATGCAATGCGCCGTGATCGAATTCGCCAGGAATGTTGTGGGCCTTGCCGGTGCCAACTCCACCGAGTTCGAGAAAGATACTCCCTATCCGGTGGTCTGCCTGCTGGATGAACAGCAGAACATCACGGAGAAAGGCGGCACCATGCGACTCGGGGCGCAGGTAGCCGACCTCGCTCCGGATTCCCGGGCAGCTGAGTGCTACGGCTCGGCGCAAGTTCAGGAGCGGCATCGTCACCGCTATGAGTTCAACAACCAATACCGCAAACAGTTTGAAGCGCACGGGATGACCTTCTCGGGGACCAGCAAGCAAGGTTCGTTGGTTGAGGTCGTCGAACTGCCGGAACATCCCTGGTTCGTGGCAGTCCAGTATCACCCCGAATTCAAGTCGAAGCCGACTCAGCCCCATCCGCTGTTCTCGGGATTTGTCCAGGCTGCTGTCCGCCGCAACTCCCGGGATTCCATGGTCGAGTCCGGCTCCTGAAACGTGGGCTCCTGAAACGTGGGCTCCTGAGAAGCGGAAATCTGAGAAGCAGTGTTCCCGGCTCCGGCTTGTGCCAACGGCTACCGGTCGGAGCGGGAGGGGGGAAACTGGCTGCTGGCCCCGAAGCAAACGCGATTTTCCGGCAGTTGCAGGAATTACCAACTCATTGTTTTGAGTTGATCAACTGATTGAGATTCGGCAACAAGGCGAAACACGATGACTCACTCCGACTCCGACCCAAAAATAATCGTGGACAACGACTGGAAATCCCGCGTTGAGCAGGAGAGGCGACAAGCTGAGCAAGGCAAGGGGAGTTCACCACCTGATGCGAGCTATCCCGAGCCCACCTTTGAACTCCTGGTCACCACCTTTTCGATGCAAGCCATGGCGGCGATGGGCCTGATGGGCGGGCCGGGAGGAGCGGCCCAGCCGGCTGACTTGGGCATGGCTCGGCATCTGATCGATCTGCTCGGAGTGATCGAGGAAAAGACCCGAGGAAATTTGACTGCGGATGAAGCGGCCATGCTGGAGCAGATGCTGCACCAATTGCGAATGCTTTACCTTGACCCTGAGATCAGGCGACAAATCGCCCAGCCCGCAGCGGGGCGCCGTTCCGGATCGAAAATCGAGTTGCCCTAGCCGAAAACCCAACTCGTCCGGACCGTGGTGCTCGCGATCAGCCTCGCCTTCGGTGTAAAATGACTCCCGGGGCGACGGCCAAATTCTTGGTTGTCTGGGACGAGTTTGCTGGGGAATAGGCGTGTCTATGGCTGGGGAAGCCGATCAGAAAACCGAAGCGGGGGGGCATTCCTCTGCAGAACCCTCCGGCCACAGCGGTTCTGGGAACCATCCAACTCGGCGAATGTTCGACTTGCAGACAGTTTGCTACCTGCTTGTCTTTCTGGGGCTGGTGGGATCGATTGCCTGGTTTGAGTGGTTCGGCGGCAGTTGGCAGCAGGTCCAGCTCTTATTTGACAGCCAACCCAGCAACCAATTCCGATTGCCCGAGTTCTCATCCGATCGTGTCGCTTACTCGACAGATACTCTGAGTCAGTTGGAGCAACTTGAACGGTTAGAGGCCCGCGAGCCCGAGGTTTCGTATGCCCAGCGAATCATGGACTGGGAAGAGCGTGTCGCGCTCGCTGACAGGTTGCTGGAGGGGCAACTCACCGAGGTGGATTATCACGACACCCTGGTTTCGAAGCTTTATTCGCTGGTCAATTTGACGGAGACCAGAAATCTTCGCTCGCGCGAAATGATGTTGGCTGCGATCGACCAGTACCGGGAGCATCCGGATGATGAGGTTCGCAAGCTCGTCCAGATTGGTAATGTCGAAATCGGGTTTATCGATTGCTTGAAGACCCCGGATGCCTCGGCCGATCCAGCCCTGCAGCGGACTGATGAGCTGCTGGCCTCGTTTCCCAACGACGAGGCCGTTGGGCAGTTTCTCGATAGCCAGGCATTGATGTTGGTCACGCGAAAGAAACATGAGCTGGCGATTGACTTGCTGCGGAGGATGCGTGAGACCTTTAAAGACTCCAATTCGCTGGCCTTGACCAATCTCGCGGCGGCCATTCCGGACCGGATTTTGTTTGTTGAAATTCGGTTTGACGAAGCGCTGGAGCGGATGCAGACCAACAAGGAAGGGGCTGATGCCTTTTTCCTCGATTGCCTCGCGAAGTTGGCTGCGAATCCTCAGGCCGGCCCCCAGGCCTTTCGACAGATTTTGGATGCGGCTCAGTTTTATGAACAAACTGGAAGATTCCTGAACGCCAAGGATATTTACCAGTTGTTGGATCGGGAGATGGCCCGCAATCGCGACCCGCTGATCGCCCGCAGTGCGAAAGAGGCCGCCGAGCGCGGACTGGCCCGGATGGATTCCCTCGGTCGGGAAGTGCAAGTCGCCGGCACGTTGCCCGATGGCAAGGCGGTCGATTCTGACTCCCTGCGGGGCCAGTTTGTGGTGCTCTACTTTTGGCGGGGGCAAATGCCGGCCGAATCCTATCAGTCAGCCTTGGAGTTGAATGCGGTTGTCCGGAACTATCGCGACGCCGGAGTCGTGTTCCTGGGGATCGGGGCCGACAGTGACACTCCAGCCCAAGCCGAGGCGACGTTCAAAAAAGTTCCCGCTTGGCATTTGCAGCTGGCTGAGCATCTCGCGGCAGTCGGCAAGCTGGAGGTTGACTTGGGGATTCCGAAAGCGCCCTATGTCACGATTTTGGACAAGGAGGGGAAGGTTTGCGCAATCAACGTCTCTCCCCTGCAACTCAAGCCCCAGTTAGATCGGCTGCTGAGACGCCGATAAAAAACGAGAAAACGGCGTCAGGACTTTTTTGGAAAAAGACTCTGCCCCTCTTGTCTGCCCTGTACGAAGGACTTCCCCTTCGCCGAGACAGCGAAAAAGAACCATTCCACCCAGGGGAAAGCCGGCGTCGCGTTATCACTGACGGGGCGCCGTAGCAGAGCGCCGGGTCAGCGAGTTCCCCGCCACTCTGAACGCGGTTACTGGACGAGCGTCCACAGTCCGCTTTTGGCCTTCTCAGCCGGGCCTCGCGCCAGCCCCCGGTTCAGCAGCGCGTGAAGAAAAGGTGTCAGGACTCTTTTTTAAAAAGAGTCCTGACACCTTTTATCCGCGGAACACACGCTCGATCCGCTCGGCGGAGAGCACTTCCGCGAACGGCAGGCCAGATCCCGAAAGAAAAGCCTGCACCAACTGCTGAAAACCGCTCGTGCCTCGAGATGAGCCATTTGTTATTGAGCGAGCCATAAAAAAACCCTCCTTGGCTTTTTTCACTGGCGAGTGAACCAAGGAGGGCTTCTATTTCTCTACCAAGGCTGGCTCAATTTGCAAAGCTCACCCTGGCTGGGCAGTTTTTAAAAAACAGCTGCCCAGTCCAAGGCCAATCCGCGCGCTGATAACATTTCGATAGTGCCATTCGGTCCTGACACCTTTTTCTCCCCAGCGTGCGACGTCTCTGAGCGGAGGACACGGGAGTCGAACCCGCAACCGGTTACCCGGCAACTGATTTCGAATCAGCCTGCTAACCATTCGCTTATCCTCCAAGCAACGGGCAAAATGGCGAAGCCATGCCTGTTACCCAACTCTCTATGTTTAACCGCTGGCACGGTTTTGCTCAAGTCGTGCCGGCCAAATCGGCTGATTTCCGCCGAACGCTGAGTCGGAATGACGGGGGTGGAGCGTTGCCGGGCGGGACGTCATGACTATTCTTACTTGTCCTTGTCTGGCGTTGAGGCTTCGCCCCCCCCGGGCTTGGCTTCAGAGGGAGTTTGTCCGGACGGTTGCTCTGCCGGGGGTGCCGCCGGGGGCGCAAGTTTGACCTCCCCGATCACGCGACAATCAGGCAATGACTCACGCAGCTTCCGAATCCCCTCCTCAGTCACTTGGGATTGCCAAACATAGACCCGCTTCAGCTGTTTCAGTTGGGTCAGCTTGGCCAATCCGGCATCCGTGACTTGAGTCCCATACAGGTTCAGGTACTGCAGTTTGCTCAAGCCAAGCAAATGATCGATGCCAGTATCGCCAATTGCGGTTTTTTCCAAGTGCAATCTTTCCAGAGTTTCAAGCTTGGCAAGTTCCCGCAGACCTGCATCCGTAACCTTCGTCCCGGCGAGATTCAGCCAAATGACTTGGGGAATCGCACTCAACCCAGCCAGCGATTGGTCATTCACTTCGACACCGGCCAGTTGAAAACTGACTTCCAATGCCGGCTCGCTGGCTGAGATCTGTTGTACCCTCGCGCCGGCTGCGCGAGCATGGCGAATGGCTGCCTCAACTGCATCTGAGTTGGGGTCCTGGGCCGACAACTGGAGCGGCAGGGTGATTGCAAGTAACAGCTGAAGCAAGGTCTTCGGGTGACTGAAGGCCCTCAGTGTCAGAACGCCTTGAAACATTGAATCTCTCCTCAAAAAAGAATGCCCATGCGGGGCGAACGCGACCGACTGGCCGCCGGCCCGAAACGCCTGTGAGTTCGGCTCGAATGCTCTGGCGGTTCAATCAGGCCGGTTCGGGCAATTCGCCGAAGGGGTTGATCCGCCGTCCCGGCATCCATTGGCACAGCGCGATTCCCACGAAGTAGAGTCCCGTCAGCGGGAATGCCATCAGCAGCATGCTGATCGGGTCCGCCGGCGTGAGCACCATCGCGACAACGAAAATAATCATGATCGCGATCCGCCATTTGGAGAGATACATCTCGACCGAAATCACTCCCAGACGATTCAGCAGCAGCATCACCAGCGGCAATTGGAAGGCGATCCCGAAACCGAGTGGCAGAAACATGAAGAAGCCAAGCCAGTCGTTGATTCGCGTCTCGGGGGAGATTCCGAGCCGGGCGTTGAAGGAGAAGAGGAATTGCAGCACCGGGTCGAACACGAAAAAGTAAGCCAGGAGAATCCCCGCGAAAAACAGCCCCAGACTGATCGGGAGGTAAATGTAGACATGGCCCTTTTCATGGGGATAAAGTCCGGCGGCCACGAACGACCAGAGTTGCAGAAAAACATAGGGACTCGCCAGTACGATCCCAAAGATGATCCCCGCTTTCATCCAGATCATGAACGGTTCGATTACCGACAAGGCCTGTGGTTGGGTATTGACCTGCCGCCAAGTCTGCAGCGGAACAAGCTCGGCTTTGAGTGGTTGAAGCTCATTGGGGAAAACAAAAGCGAGGAGCGCCCGATTCAGCCGGCGGTTGGCGTCGTCATCGAAGTTCTTCGCCAGCGCGTCGGCCATTTGCCGGAGCGGATTCTCTTCGGTCGAACCAAGCAGCAGCTTGGCTGTCGACGAGGGGGGCGCGAGCAGATCAGCGTAGGCTTCAGACTGATTCAACTCCTTGAGACTCAGCAAACGGTTGAAAATCGAGGCGAGCTCATCCTCACCGGCTCTTTCCTCCGGCGCGATGTTGCCCAGACGCCGGACGGTTTCTCTTTCGGAATCGTTGAGCAGATCCCAGAGAACCTGCAGTTTGGCTGGAGCGGCGTCCCGTTGCTGCTCGACACTCAATAATTTTCGGCAGATGTCACCCGCTTTTCCCGGACGGAGATTTCGCGGCGTGAACTTGTACGCGCTGATTTCAACACCGGTCAGGAAGTCGGGCTGGACGTTGCGAAGGGCGGCGACCAATTGCCCCGGGTCAACGTAAACGGTCTCGGGGGTTTGTCGTTCTTCCTCCAGCCACGGTGCCAAATCGGGGGACATCCAGCCAGCGGTTCCCTTGAGCCGCTGGGTGTCCTGCTCCTGTTGGAACTTGGCGAGTGCCCGGTCGAGGGGCGCCTTGAGAACCTTGACGACCTGGTCGGAAAACATCAAGCCGATGACCGTGCCCAACGCAATTCCGATCAGCGATTTGACCAGCACCTTGCGGAGTTCCTCCAGATGCTCGCCAAACGACATCCGGGAACTCTCGAACAGATCTTCGGATGAGGGGCGGGTGGACATCAGCCAATGGGGGAAGAACGGCACAGGGTAAAGAATGCGAGCGTCGGTGTTTATTCCCGCACCTCGGCTGCGAGCCCGACCACCAACTCATCGATACTATCACGCGACCGCAGCGGCTGGCAAGAACCGGGACAAGTCGTGGCAAGGCCATTTATCTCGGCTGGTCAAACGCCGCGCATGTTTCGACAATGCAGAACTTGGCGTGTTGATTGTTCCGGTCCTGCGAGCTGTCAGATGATTGAGCCCTATCCGCTTCGGTTTAAGCCGTTGTTTCGCGATTACCTCTGGGGGGGAACTCGCCTGCAGAGTGTCTTGGGCAAGCCGACAGGGCCGGGAGTCTGGGCTGAAAGCTGGGAAGTGGTCGATCACCATAATGGCCAGAGCGTTGTCTATCAGGGGCCAGCTGCCGGAAAGACACTTGCGGAACTGATGCAGCTTTGGCAGGGACGATTGGTGGGAGAGCGCGTTTGGCAGCGAATTCAGGACCCGGCAATGCCGAGTCAATTGCGGGGTCGTTTTCCCTTGCTGTTCAAGTTCCTCGATGCGGCGCAGGATTTGTCCGTCCAAGTGCACCCCAACGATATTGCCGCAGCCCGGCAGTTGCCGCCTGATTTGGGAAAGACTGAGGCTTGGTACATTCTCGACGCCGCACCCGGATCGAAAATCTACGCGGGGCTGAAACGAGGCGTGACCCGAGCACAATTTGCGGCTGCGGTCGAGCAGCGAGCAGTC
>Ga0315901_10010550_pt1 | contig 10490 bp, 16 predicted proteins | sample LakEriMetagenome_10_FD_203761 | JGI IMG/M metagenome (GOLD analysis project Ga0315901, IMG submission 203761) | Freshwater fungal communities from buoy surface, Lake Erie, Ohio, United States - Buoy 2 MA116 | ecosystem: Environmental > Aquatic > Freshwater > Lake | place: USA: Lake Erie, Ohio... | reverse complement strand
TTTCGCGAAGTCTCTAATCGCTTCGACTGGTCAGTGGGCTAACCTAATGACTCTTAACGATAACGGTCGTCCTATCTACATGGCTTCACAGCCATCGAATGCGGGCGGCGTAGTTCGTCCAGATTCACTCGTCGGAACAGTAGCGGGCTTGGATCTATACGTCGATCCAACTAACGCGGGCGATGGAGACGGAACTCTTCTCGTCGTAAATCCAGACGCTTACACATGGTACGAAGGCCCTACTTTCCGCCTACGCGCGGACGTAATCGCTTCTGGCCAGATTACAGTCGGTTACTACGGTTATGGCGCACTAGCGACCAAGATCGCAGCTGGCGCATTTAAGAATAACAAGGCGTAATCCGAATAAATCGATCATCGCCTAGTTCGCTCCCGAGCTAGGCGAGCAGTAGAAGGGAAGGGCTAATGCCTAACATCATTACAGCTTCGCAGCTAAGATCCGTCTTAGGCGTTAGCTCTTCTCTCTACGACGACGCTTACTTAAACGACATCATCGACACAGCGGAGCAAGTTATTCTCCCGCTGCTCATTCAGAACTCGACGGCTGTAGTCGAGTATAAATTAGAAAGTAACGTCGCGACATTCTTTACTCGTCGAACTCATCCGTTCGTCGTAGGACAGTCGATCGTCGTAATTGGTCTCCCAGCTCCATTTACAGCTACTCACACTCTTACAGTCGTTACAGACTCTTCATTCTCTGCCGCTCTTACATCTTCAGACGTTACTCGTCGCCAGATTATCCCGAACGGCATGGCAACACTAAGCGGCTATTCAGCTGCGACTCTCTACGTCGGAAACGCGTCGATCGAGTCAGCTATCTACGCCGTATCTATCGAAGTCTTCCAGTCTCGCACAGCTGCGGGCGGTCAGATCGAAGGTCTGGACTTTCAGAGTTCGCCCTATCGCATGGGCCGCAGTCTCCAGAATCGTGTAATAGGCCTCTTAGGTAATTATGTCGATGTCGATGTAATGATCGGCGGCTAACGTGCCAGCTTCTTCTATTCTTACGAGCGTTCGCACTCCGCTAAAGACAGCCATCCAAGGCGTAGCGGCTAACACTTACGACTCCGTTCCAGAAGCTCCCATCGTTCCGTTCGCAGCGGTTACTCCGAGTGTTCCGTATTTACAGCCGACGTTCTTAGGTAAGTCGAACGTAAAGCTAAAAGTAAATCTAGTAGTAAGCGTAGGCGTAGCGATCTACGATAATCAGAGCGCACTCGATAACTGGGAGAAGCTCGTAATTAGCATTCTGGCGGCCGTTCCGTCAGGGTATGAAGTCGGAGACGTATCGAATCCGATTCCGTTAACGATAGGCGCGTCAGAGATTCTCGCGGGTGAGATTCAGCTTTCCACCTATTACACACAGACAAACTAAGGAGAAAACAATGGCCACGACCGTCATTACTGGACGCGATCTCGCTATGACGATCGCGACAAAGAACTACGACGAGCAAGCGACAAGCGCAACACTTTCAGCGGACGTTACTATCGAAACTTACGACACACTTTACTCGAAGGCTTATAAGTCGATCGATTCACAGTGGACGTTCGATGTTGAGATGCTCGCAGACTGGGGCGCAACAGATTCGCTCTGTGAAGCTCTATGGACAGCTGCGGAGTCAGCACCTAACACAGCTCTAGCGGTATCGCTCACAGCTGTAACAGGCGCAGTCTTCAGCTTTAACGTTCTGCCACTATTTCCAAGCGTGGGCGGATCATCGCCAGACGCTCAAACTGTTAGCATGAGCTTTACAGTTATCGGAACACCTACAGAGACATTCAGCTAACAAACAGAATCGGGAGCAAAAAATGAAGCTAGAACTAGAAGTCCAGTATCTATCTGGAGATGTCGTTACTTATGTGGCGGCAGTTCCAGAATGGGTAAAGTGGGAACGAAAGTTTAACGCAACAGTAAACGAAGCAGAATCGAAGCTAGGTCTCGAAGGGCTTACATTCTTGGCTTATCACGCTATGAAGCGCGAAGCAGCTGGGAATCCTGTCAAGCCTTTCGAGATCTGGATCGAGACTGTAGAAGGAATTAACAGTAAGAAGTCAGACCCAAAAGCTGGCCCGTCGGAAGCTTAAATCGCATTCGGATCGAAGTAGCAATAGCGACCCAGATCCCTATGAGCGAATGGCGAACGGCGGAAGATTTACTTACAGCGATAGAGATCTTGGAGAGGCAGAATGGCAGATAAAAGCGGCCGCGGCACTTATGCCATTACTGTCGATCCATACGAGTTTAAAAATCTTCTCGGGTTACTAGGTTCGTTCCCCGCGGAGTATCAGCAGCTAGTTCGTGATCGGGCGCAGCCTATGTCTCAGAGACTAGCTGGCCAGCTCATGATGAGCGGACTGTCTGCTCCCGCTCCACAGACGAAGCTAGTAGTCCAGACGATCAAGTCTCCACGCGATCGTCTTATTCGCGTCGACATCGGTGGCCCTAAGAAGGTCGGTCGTCCTTATGGCGGAGAAGCTTCTAAGAGCGGTAAAGGCGCAAAGGTTCGTCGACAAGCTGCGCCAGCGGGCGCGCTGTTATGGGGAACAGAGTACGGATCGCATGGCGGCGTCGACTCAATCGGCCGAACATTTACTAACAGATTTAAGACTCCCTACAATAAGCGCGGCTACTGGATCGCTCCAGCGGTCGACTTCTATGTCCCAGTCGTAGCCCGCGAATACTCGCTTATGGTTCAGCAGATCGCTAAAGAATTGAGGCTTAACTAATGGCGGGCATTCCGAAGATAAAGATAACTTTCGATGCCGACTTCGATCAGTTAAAGGCGGGCGTAAAAGGCGCACAGAATGAAGTCGAAGGCTTCGGATCTAAGATGGGCGGATTCGCTAAGAAGGCGGGAGCTGCGTTCGCTGCGGCTGGAGCGGCTGCGGCTGCTTATGCTGGCGTTCTGCTTGTCGATGGCGTTAAGTCCGCAATCGAAGACGAAGCAGCTCAGGCTAAACTCGCGACGACTTTACAGAACGTTACAGGCGCGACAGATGCCCAGATCAAGGCTACAGAGGACTACATAACTCAAACGGCACTGGCGAACGGCATTACAGACGACGTTCTACGTCCCAGCTTGGATCGGTTAGTTCGCTCGACGAAAGACGTACAGAAAGCCCAAGAACTCCAGACCCTAGCTCTGGACATCGCAGCGGGAACAGGTAAAGATCTAAAGACTGTCTCGGAAGCTCTTGGTAAAGCTTACGACGGCAATCTAGGCGCACTAAAGAAGCTCGGTGTCGGAATCGATGAGAGCATCATTAAGTCCAAGAACTTCGACGCGGCTGCGGCAGCTTTAGCGACTACTTTCGAGGGCCAAGCTTCTCAGCAAGCCGAGACTTTTCAGGGAAAGATGGCGCGTCTTACTGTTGCATTCGATGAAGCGAAAGAGACTGTAGGTTCTTACGTTCTCGATGCGCTTACTCCGCTTCTGTCTGGATTCGTCGATAAGGGAATCCCAGCGATTCAGGACTTCGCGAAGAATCTTGGCGAAACACTTGGGCCAGCGTTCGGTCAGATCTTTAAGGTAATAAAAGAGGATTTACTTCCGATCTTGACGTCATGGTGGAAGTTCCTTTACGAAGAGATAATCCCAGCGATCGGAAAGATCGTCGGCCCAATTCTCGAAGGACTTAAATCCGCATTTGACAAAATTAAAAAAGCGGTCTCGGACAATTCCGACGAGTTAGAGCCATTCTACGGATTCTTAAAAAAGATCTGGGAATTTACGGATAAGTATCTCGTCCCGATTATCGGTGGAGCATTTAAGACAGCACTCGAAGGACTTGGAACGATTTTGGCTGGCGTAGTTACGACATTCTCGAAGTTCGTTACATTCATTACGAACGCTTATAACGGCATTAAGAAGATTATCGACTTCATTAAGAATAATCCGATTACTAACTTTTTCGATGGTGGAGCTAAGGGTCTTAAAGCTGGAATGTCTTTTGATAACGGTGATGGCGGTGGCGGAATAATCGGGCCGCCATCTACTGCTGATCTTCCGCCAGAGTTAGCGGCTTTGACCGATGCCCAATACAGCGCACTGTTACGATGGGCAATAGATAGAGGATTAGACCCAACGCCTAGAAATGCGATGGGCATTGCAACAGGTATTCCAGCGGCAGAATACAGCGCCAAAATGTTAGCCAATTTACAGGCCTACAATTTAGAGCAACTTATGAAGAGGAACGCTGCTAATAAACTCGTAACGCCAGCTCCAACTAATAACATCACTGTTAACATGGGAGTCGTCGGAGATCCGGAATCGGCAGCTAGAACGATCGTCGACTTAGTTAATAAGTCCCAAGCGCGCGGCACTTTAGGCGCGGGAGCGTTCGTAACGGCATGAGCCAGTGGACTCCAGTCTGGAGCGTTCTAATCGATGGAGTCGAGTATCGGAACATAACTCTAGCGAATCTAACTATAGAATCGGGCCGCCGAGACATCTACCAGCAAGCGGTAGCGGGCTACTGTAGTTTATCTATTCTCAACATCGACGACCAGCCTGTAACCGTAGCGATTAACTCTGGGATAACTGTCTTCGTCCAGAACTCGGCAGCTACTCCAGTGGCCATCTTCGGCGGAAGCGTTAGCGACATTCTTACGACAGTCGAAAGATCGGGAACTGGCGGACTCGTACAGAGTACGACAATTACGGCACTGGGCGCACTTTCACGTCTTCCGAAGGTATTAACAGAAGGCGTCCTATCTAAAGACTTTGACGGAGATCAGATCTACGACGTACTCGATGGCATTCTTTACGGAGCTTGGAATGAAGTTCCAGCCGCTCTTACTTGGGCAGTTTATGACGCGACGACGACATGGGCTAACGCCGAAAACAGTGGCGTCGGTGAAATCGATCGCCCAGGGAATTACGAACTAACTTCGAGAGCTAGTAATGTGACAGATGCTTATTCGCTAGTCGCAGCTTTAGCCACTTCTGGACTCGGTTACATTTACGAAGATGGTCAAGGCCGAATAGGTTACGCCGATTCCACGCATCGCGGGCAGTATCTAGCTACGAACGGTTATGTCGATCTTTCAGCTTTAGACGCTTATTCCAGCGGTTTACAAATCTCGACCAGAGCGGGCGACGTCCGTAATGAAGTGACGATCACTTATAAAAACGGCGATCAACACACAGCCAGCGACGCGACATCTATCGCGACTTATGGATCACTGGCCCAAAACATTCTCACTACACTGGAGAACGGCGTAGACGCGACAAGCCAAGCCAACTTCTATCTAGCTCTTCGCGCTTATCCACGCGCTAACTTCGAGTCGATTCGCTATCCGCTGGGCAGCCCTAACGTAAGCGATTCAGATCGTGATTCTCTTATCGGCGTCTTTATGGGAATGCCTGTAAACATTACAGACCTACCCGCGAACATGGGTCTGGCTTTTCAGGGATTCGTAGAAGGCTGGAGATTTTCGGCTGGGTATAACTCTCTGGCTATCGATCTTTACGTTACGCCAATCTCTTATTCTCTCGACGCGTTCCGCTGGAATGACGTGCCAGCTTCCGAAGCATGGAACACTTTAAGCCCTACACTTACATGGTTAGAAGCGACAGTAGTCGCATAGAGAGGAAAACATGGCAACTACTACACCCAATTTCGGCTGGAGCGTTCCGACTTCGACCGACTTAGTAAAAGACGGTGCGACAGCGATCGAGACACTTGGCGACTCTATCGATGCTTCTTTAGTGGATCTTAAAGGCGGTACTACAGGCCAAGTCTTAGCCAAGAACTCGAACACAGACATGGACTTCACATGGACAGCTATCGATCCTTTAGTAATTCTTGACGCTAAAGGTGATCTAATTACAGCGACGGCAGCCGATACTCCAGCGCGTTTAGCTGTAGGAACTAACGGACAAGTTTTAACCGCAGATTCTACGGCCAGCACTGGAATAAAGTGGGCGACCGCCGCTTCTGGATCTATGACTCTTCTTGCCTCTACTGCATTATCTGGATCTTCCGTATCGTTTACATCAATCAGCGGATCTTACAAAGATCTGAAATTGGTGATAACTGATTGGGAAGTAAATGGAGGATCATTAAGATTTACAATCAACAATGATGCCTCAGCACTTTATGATCGCATCGGACAACAACTGAACAATTCGGGAACAGCATCAATCATTTCTTCATCAGATGCGGCAAACGTGAATTTGGTTGGAGATACACCATCCACAGGTGCCGCACTTAATCACACAGTTATTGATTTTTTTGATTACACAGCATCAACGGCTGTTAAATTAGGTCGTTTTGTAAATGTCTATGACATGAGCACCGCTGCTTATGGAATTATTGACGCAGCTTGGGCTTATTCATCTGCGACGGCACTTACCCGAATTGATCTTTCATTATCAACAAGCACATTTGCAGCAGGTAATGCCTACTTATACGGAGTGAACTAATGCACAAAATAGAGATAAACGTCGAAACGGGAGAAGTGAAAGAAATCGAACTTACTTCTGCCGAAATTGCTGCTAGAGAATTAGAAGTCCAAAACGAAGAGGCACAACGCCAAGCAGCTTTACAATTAGCCGCCGAAAACGCGGCCGCGCGACTTGCTTTACTTCAACGTCTTAACATAACCGAAGAGGAAGCGAAGTTACTTCTGTCATGACTTACCCAATCGGAACAGCTGCGGCAGTCGTCGAAGTAGCACTCAAAGAAGTCGGGACAGTAGAAGAAGGCAACAATCTTACAAAGTACGGAAAGTTTACTAAAGCCGATGGTCTGCCATGGTGCGGATCTTTTGTTAACTGGTGCTTCCATGAAGCGGGCGTAAAGCTTCCTTCTATGGTCTCAACAGCTGCGGGCGCGCATAAGCTCAAAGAAGTAAGTCGCTGGGTAGAGACAGAGCCTAAGATCGGCGATCTTGCATTTATGGACTTTCCGCATGATGGCGTTGATCGTATCTCGCACATCGGAATCGTCGTAGGAGTTAAGTCGAAGACTGTAATTACGATCGAAGGTAACACTTCGGGAACTGGCGATCAGCGTAACGGCGGAATGGTTATGGTCAAAGAGCGCGCATTCGAAAGCGGTAAAGAAGTCGTAGGGTTCGGACGTCCTAAGTTCGTGGCTTACGCTGGCGACTATCCTGTCGTCGAAGTTCCCACCGAATCGGCAGCGAAGCCGAAGAAAACGGAGAAGAAGAGTGGAAAACTTAAAAGCTCTATTAGCAAGCTGGGCGCGTAGCTTCTTAGCTGCGGCTATTGCGGTTTACATGGCTGGAGTTACAGATCCCAAGGCGATCGGCATGGCGGGCCTTGCCGCCGTATTGCCTGTAGTCCTACGCTGGCTAAATCCAAAAGATTCAGCTTTCGGGTTACAGGGGAAGTGACTCGGAAACTACTCGCGGGAAGTCTGGCCTTAGTCCTTTCGGTCGGGCTTTCCGCTTGTGGTTATCAGGGTTGGGTTCGCTATGAATGCCAAGAATACGAAAACTGGTCGAAGCCAGAATGCCAAGAGCCGCAATGTATCCCTACTGGAACATGCACTAGCGACGTCCTTGGAGAAGAAGCTCCACAGCCCAGCCCGACGCCGTAGCCCAGAAGAAGTCCACGCGACTCTCATCCTTATAATCGGATCGACCTTAGCCGCTGTCTTCTTGATCGTCACTCTTGGAATTACTTACGCTCTTATCTTCGTTACACAGCCGATCGGTAATCAAGCTCCGAATGATGCGGCCTTTATTGATCTTCTAAAGACTCTGGCAATCTTCTTAACTGGATCACTTGGCGGAGTTCTGGCGGGTAACGGACTAAAGTCGAAGCCGAAGCCACTCGACACGCCGACAGATAAGCGGGAATCTTGACCTATTAGCGTTCTTGCTTCACTCTTTACATCGGGAGCGCGAACGTCGCTCCCAGTATCGGGAGCAAATAATGACATCAAGTGAATTAGGACTATTCGTCCTCATGGCTATTGCGGGCATTCTATGGGCAGCTATGAGCTACTCAGTCGGTTATCGAGAAGGCCAGCGAGAAGGCTTTAAGCGCGGTCGAGCTGTATCACGTCACGCAGCTAAGGACGTGCGCTAATGAGCTTCTTAGACAACTACGAAGATGTGGCCGCCAGAATTGCCCGCCTATGGGCTACACACCCTACAGCTAGAGTCCAGACGTCGATCGTAGACTTTAACGCCGAAAAGGGTTACGTCCTTATCCAAGCCCAGATCTTTCGCGAGTACGAAGATCTCTATCCATCGGCTACCGATTACGCATTCGGTAACGTAGCGACTTATAACGTCAACATGAAGAAGTTCTTCGTAGAAGATACGGTCACGTCTGCAATAGGACGAGCCATCGGTCTACTACTCGGAGCGGATAAGCGTCCGACCAGACAGGACATGGAGAAAGTCGAAACCGTAAGCGCGAAGGTAGCGAACTCAACGGCCGACGATTACGATCCATGGACACAGAAGTTCGGCGAAGTGCCAAGCTATAAGACAGCCGAAGAAGCAGAACAGAGCGGCATTCCTAGCCTTGGATCATCGATGGACGAGATCAAGAAGCAGCTAGGCGGTGAGCTAGTGGCAGAAGCTCCACAGTGCAGCCATGGTCATCGAATCTGGAAGCAAGCCCACGAAGGCGCGCCTAAGAACTGGGGCGGCTACTTCTGCCCAGAACGCACAAAGGCGACGCAGTGCGCGCCCGCTTGGTACGTCTTGGCCAGCGATGGTAAGTGGAAGCCACAGGTCTAACGATGAGCGATTACATGGAGATTCTTTATCCGCAGACCATGACTGGGAAACTCTTTCAGAATGGCGAAGTTATAGCCGAGTATCCGATCGAACAGTGCGACAACTGCGAGAAGCTCGTAAAGTTCGATAAGTTCGGCTATACCAAGGGACAAGCTAGAGAGAAGTTAATCTGGCTCTGTGGCTTATGTCGATGAAGATAAAGCCCACGATAGAAGATAAAGTCTTAGCTCACACCGTAGCTCTGGAGCGAATAGCCCAGATTCAAGGACAGCCAGATCACAATAGCCGCTACGACAGAGCGTTAGGCTTTCACGATTACGTCGCCCAAGTAGCCGAATCAATAGTCGCCGAGATCTTGGTAGCGCGTTACCTTGGCTACGTCGACTTCGATCCTAGAGCTTCACAGTTTAAGAAGACGGCAGATGTCGGAAGCTTTATCGAAGTGAAGTGGACACGTTACGAATCTGGCCAGCTCATCATCTACGAAAGTGATCGCCAGACAGATGTAGCCATTCTCGTAGTCGGAACTAGCCCGAATTACAGACTAGCGGGCTGGATACCTGTAGCCATGGCTAAGCGGCCTAAGTATAAGAACTCTAAGCAGCCTACTTGGTGGGTAGATCAAAAGAATCTACAGCCGATCGAGAATCTAAAAGGGAGCAACTATGGACAAGCTGCGCTATAACTGCCGAATGTGCAAGAAGGAGACAGAGCAGCTCATTCGTGTAATTACGGATAATCTTCCAGATCATGTAAAGACGATCCAGTGCTGCGTCTGTTCTACTATGACAGTGGCACTAATTGGAGAAGCTAATGGCGACCTATGAATACAGGTGTGAAGTGTGTAGTAAAGAGCTAGAAGTCCAGCGATCCATCGAAGATACACTGGCGAGAGATCCTTACTGTCCGAACTGCACTGTCCCTATGAAGCGGGTTTATTCGCTAGGTGGCATCGTGTTTAAGGGTAACGGTTGGGGCGGTAAGCCATGAAGTTATCCACAGGGTTTATCCACAGGCTGTGGGACACGCCCAACATCACGCTCAGACTTGCGCGGTATTTGACAGCGGCGTTACCATCTCTTCGCTTGAGGCGAGCCGCTATCGCGGTTAGCTCGCAAGAGCGCAAGAGAGGTTTAGGGGCGGCTATTGCCATTACGGCATCGCTCTTAATAACGAGCATTCCAGAAGCAACAGCAGCTAACTATTCTGTAGATCATCTAAAGCTTTACGCACATTCGAAGATTCTTGATTACAAAGAGTTCCAGTGCTTTAACAGAATCATAACCAAGGAATCCAGATGGAACTACAAAGCCAAGAACGGAAGCCATTACGGACTAGGCCAGATGCGTTCACAGCATTACAGAGATCTCGATCCATTCCGCATGATAGACGCGAGTCTTCGTTACATTACGATTCGTTATCAGACTAACTGTAAAGCTTGGGCATTCCATGAACAGAAGGGTTATTACTAAGTGACACTACATAGCCAGCGTAAGAGTAACTCGACACAGTGGAAGAAGCTTAGGCTTCGAATACTTAATCGCGATGGCTGGATCTGCTTCTGGTGTGGCATGGAAGCCAACACTTGCGACCATGTAATCCCAGTAGCTAGAGGCGGGTCAGATGATCCCGATAACCTAGTCGCAGCGTGTAAGCGATGTAACTTCTCACGCCAAGATCGACTACCAGAAGAGATGGATTTAGCGAAGAAAAAGGTGGGCGGTGTTTTTTTTGATGGGAGTTCCAC
>Ga0315901_10010540_pt1 | contig 10501 bp, 8 predicted proteins | sample LakEriMetagenome_10_FD_203761 | JGI IMG/M metagenome (GOLD analysis project Ga0315901, IMG submission 203761) | Freshwater fungal communities from buoy surface, Lake Erie, Ohio, United States - Buoy 2 MA116 | ecosystem: Environmental > Aquatic > Freshwater > Lake | place: USA: Lake Erie, Ohio... | reverse complement strand
GAAAACATCGCGGTGGATTTCATTCCAAAATATGAAGATGGTGGATTTATATCATATGATAAATTAGGAAAAAGAAAAGACATATCGTTAGAAGAAGTTAGTAGAAAATACTTAAAATAAATATAAAAAAAAAGTATATATAATAAATTTAAGAATGAATAATAGATATTTAGAAATTGATAGTACATTTAGAAATAGAGAAATGTTTCCTAATCCAGGATATTTTGAAATACCGATTTCTCAATCAGGAAGAAAAAGTACACTAAGAGAATCAATAGACCCGGTATGTTTATCAGCTCCTATAACAAGTTGGACATCAAATAACTTTAGCACAAGTGTTTCAGGAGTAAATGTATTATCATGTATAGTAGAACCAAAAACATATAATTTGTCAGGATTAACAGATACATCAGTATTTATAATTCACTGTTCGGATAGATTACAAGAAGAAGAAAATTACTATTCAGGAGCCATAATAGAGGATGCTGCTTTTTTAAATAGAAGAAGAATAAAAAGTTATAAATTTTTGGGATCGTTTACAAGTTACGATAGAGCACAAATAACATTGGAGAGTTCTTTCCCAGAAACTTTTACTCCATCAAATTTAATAAATATATATGATCCATCAGATTTATCAAGTACATTATACCCAATCCTTTTTGTACCAAATGGAAATCAATACTCAAATAATGCATATTGTAAGTACTTAATTTATAATGAAACATTAAATGAATATAGACCAATTAATAATTATGATAAAAATACAAGATGTTTATTAATAGAAACAGGTTATGAACAAGGACCGATATCTTTATCATGGTCTATTACAGATAATTATAGCATTCGTAAAGAAATACCAACTTACCCAAGAACAGGAGATACTAATCCAGTAATTGTTTCTTCATCATTTACAAATATAGAAATAGATACTTCTATAAATATAGATATAACAAATTCTTTCATCAGAATTCTTCCAGATCAATATAATTACTCTTTAACTGTTCCTGAAAATGATTGTAGAAGAATAACATCTTATAATTCATTAACAAAAATGATTACTGTTTTTCCAAATTTTAGAGCATCTCCAGCAATTGGTAGTAAAATTGAAATTCTAAGGTTTTCCTATGATAACTTGAATCCTTTTGTATATTCAGGGAGTGTTTTATCTCAACAAGAGTTAGTTTGTTATGAAATTGATTTACTTAGTTTGATTTTACCTAATGAAATTTTATCTGTTTTAAGAGGTGGTCTCATTACAGATTATCAATATGTTTATGTTGAGCTATCAAATATATGCAATTCTGGTCAAAGGAATATATTATACTCTAATAATCCTAACTCAACAAGAATGTTGTTTAGAGTACCTATTTTTGATAACCAAGATGCTCCAACTTTTTGTAAAATTGGAGGTGGTCAAACTCAGACTATTAAATTTAAACCTAATGATAATTTGTTATTTAATGTTACTTTACCTAATGGAGAAACAGTTACATCTTTAATACCAGAAAAATTTAGTCCATACGAACCAGAACCAAAAATTCAAATTAGTGCAATGTTTAGTCTCAAAAGAATATTATAATTAAAAATTAATTTATAACAAGTTATAATGACAATTATTTTATTATAAGATCCAGCATTATTTGCCACTGCAACGACAAAATTTGATTGATATAAACGTATCTACTATTTTATTTTCATTAAATATAATATAGTTTGACTAATTATATTTTCACTATTTATTTTCTTTGAACTTATTAATTATATATAATAATAGACAACAAATATATTTATATTTTAAGTTTAATTCTTTACTTAGTACTAATTCAATCCCATTCAACTATCCACATAGTTGCACGACTTGTATCTCTCCACTTTTGTTTTTCAATCTCCACATCTATCTCGTTATTTGGAAATCGCTTCAAATACCATTTCGCGTTTTTCCCGGCTTTGATGATTATGTTGGGTCTTGGATTCATGTCGTTGGCTTTTCTTATAACCTGTTCTAAGGTATAAGTTTTGTCAATACCACTTTTACCTACACATCCATCTCTATTCTGTGGCTGTAAGTTGGATTTATGATAACCAACATCAACTCCAATTCTCTTTTCAACTCTTCTAATATTTTCCATCTTTTTAGATTTATAATATATACTTTGAAAATAACCTCAAAAAAAAATAAAAAATCATTTTTTTTATTTTTGACCCAGAAGTAGTTTATCTACTAATTTTCATAAATAGTAATACTGGTCAAAACTGTGATTGTTTTTATGGAAACGATACAGAAACAGGAAAAACTAATTTAGATAAAGCTAACATAGCTAATGCTATAAGAGTTTCTTCTAAATAAAGTATAATTAAATATAATATCTATTTTATTATTTACTTTTTATACCTAAATAAATTTACCCAATCTATTAAATAGATTATTTTTACTTTCATTATTATGCTTAAATAAGCAACACTTAAAATCAGAAGAATTTTGACTAATAGAATTTTCATACACATTATTCTTAAGTATTATTAAACGACATCTTTCTCCGTATAAGCATTCTTTAAAATTTAACTCATCAAATTTATGTGCGTAATTACATTCTTTTCTATAACAAGAATTTTTATTTTTACACATTCTTGTTTTTGTGTTACTTTTAATTTTATCGTTATTTACTTTTTCAGTTAGTTTCTTTTTGTTGTTAGTGTTAGTTACTAATTTCCAATCTCCTCCATTTTTGTTGGTATTATCTTCTTCATTTTTTTTAGTAATTGATTCTTTGTTAATAATTTTATTATCACTAATTTTACTTGCAATGTTTGAAATTGAATTCCAAACGTTTTCTGGATTTTTTTTTATAATCTTATTATTATCTATAGTAGTATTTTTTGTCTTATTATCTATAGTGATATTTGTTGTCCTATTATCTATAGTGATATTTTTTGTCTTATTATCTATAGTAGTATTTTTTGTTTCAATCTTATCATTTTGTATAATTTCAATCACTTTCATATCTTGTTTTTTAACTGTAGATTTAGTTTCGTTATTATTTTGAGGTTTATTACTTTCTTTATATTTTAACTCTTCTTTGATAATATCTTCTAAAATATTATCAACATTATTCTTCATTGTAATATTTTCTAATTTCAAATTTTTTACAGTTTTGTTACATAAATCAGTATCTCTAGAAGAAAATCTTTCAATTTTTTTATCATTATCTTTTATTTGTGAACACAATTTATCTTTCTCAATAATTAATTTGTTTAATCTTATTTTAGAAATATTATTATTATTATTATTATTAGATTTTTGAATAGATGATAAGACCTTTATATTATCTTTTTTTTCAATGTAAAAAGTATTATTAAGTAGTCTATTATTATATGAATCTTTACTTTCAGATTTATGTAAAAAAACACATTTATTATCAATATTAGTATTTACATAAGTATCATTGCCTATTTTTTTAACTTTAAAACAATCAGTATATTTACAATCATATATAGTATTATTACTAGAGCTACTATTATATGATGTAGTTTGCTTATTGTTTGTAAAACTATTTGACTCATACGTTTGAATTTTGATTCTATTTTTTTTATTTATAGTAATCCAATCATCAATATCATTATTATTTTGTTTTTTATGTTCTAAAGATAAAGATGGAAAATTATTATCATTACAATATACTACAGAACTAGAATTATTGTTAGATTTATTACTTAAATAGTTCAACTTATTATAAAGAAGATCAATATCTTGTTCTATAATCTCATTATTATTATTTTGTTGAGTATTTTTCTTACTAAGTTCAAAATCTTCAATCATTCGTCTTTTACATTCATTAAACTTAATGTGTAATTTTTGTTTTTTCTTTTTGTTAGTAATGTCAGAGAAATTTTTTTTATATTGATTAAATCGTTGTCTGTATTCTTCGTTAGTGAAAATACAAATTTGATGATCGTAAACTGTATCGTCAGAATTATAATCAGAATCGTAGTAACTTGACTCTTCATCATTTATTTGGTGGTCTATTTGTTCGGAAACATCTTTTTTAGAAGAATATTCAAACATTTTTGTTTAATAATTAAGTTATTTTTTAAAAATATATAAATAGATTTTTTAAAATCATTTTTATATTGATATCTAAAAAATTAATTTATTTTATTATGAATTGTCAATTTTGTCTAGAAACTTTTGATGACAATATTTTGTTGAATAAACATCTTAAGTCAAATAAAACTATTTGTAAAAAATACCGTAAAATAATTTTTACTTGTTCAAATTGCAATTTTTCAACAATAGGATTACACAATATTGAAAAGCATAAATGTAACTTACATTCTTGTAATGATGATGAAAATACTAATAAACACTTACTTTTACAAAATCAAAATCTACATCTTCTTTTAGAATTAGAAAAAGCAAAAAATTTAGTATATCAAAAAATTATAGAAAAAAATTTAAATCTTAAACTTGACATTGATAACAAAATTATAGAAAATCAGTTATTATACTTAAATTCTATATATAATATTAGTAACTCAGATATTTCTAAAAGAGATGAAAATAATAATACAATAGAATGCGAAGAAAAATCTACTAAGAATTATAAAACTATGAAGAAATATATGGAACTTGTAGACGAACCCGAACCTATTCCTTATGAATCAACTAAACATGATATTACTCCTGTCTCTTTTGATTCAGATGAATTAGTTGTTAATTTTGAAGAAATATTTAAATCTATTAAAAATAATAGGGTATTTACTAAATATCTTACCATTTTAAAAAATACACGTATTTCTTTGTTTGGAAAAACTAAATTAGATGATTATATAAGTATTATTAATAAACACGTTAATACTTTGAAAACAATTCTCTCTGAAAAAAATATTGAAGATAAAAAAATTATAACTCACATCACTTCTAGTTTATCTTCTATTGAACAAAAACTTATTTTTTTTGGAAGTTATCATAAATCCACTAATGATATTGATGATATTGAAAAATATATGCTGTCACTAAAATTATCATCTACAAATAATCAGAACTATTTTTTCCCTTTTAATATCAATGATTCACTAAAATTTATATGTAATTATAGCCCTTGTCTTTTCCCTCTTAAAAATTTATTTACTAACATCATTGTTAACACTTCAGGATTCTATAATATTATTTATATAAAAAGGGATGATAAAGATAATTCTGATCCTTACAGTTTTTATATTTTAGATAAAATTACTCCTATCGTTGATAAAAATAATGTTACCAAAAATTGTAGATATTGGAACATGGACTGTCGTCTTGAAAATTTAAGCACTAATCTCATTAGATCTATTAAACCTTCTCTAATTAATCTTTTCAGAAAGATTTATTTTGATATTTTTCATGATAATGAATTCAGACCTGACTACTACACTAAAAGTCCTATTTTTGATATGGACTGTGAACAACTCTTACAAAACATTTTTTTGTTAATTAATTCTAAAGTTCTTAGTTTTGTATTAAGGGACGTTATTAAATCTCTCTCTACTTATCAACCCTCTTTATTTGATAAATTTAATATAACTGCTGATGATATTATTCAGAAAAAAAGATTTGAAAGTTCTAAAGATTATTCTGATGATATTATTGATGTTTCTAAAACTTTATTTGACGGAATTACTTCCGAACAATCAATTAATCTTTACGGTAAATTTATTTCTCACTAAATTTTATTTTCTTTTTTTATACATATATATTAAATGAAAAAAAGAAAATATAACTCTAAACGTAAGTCTACGACACGTACTAAGTCTAAGATCCGTAAGTTACCTAGTAAGTCAAAATCTAGACTTAACTCTGATAAACTTAACTTACATTTTATTGTTTACTTTAAACATGGTTGTTCATTCTGTCACGATACGTTTGATCTTCTTAAAAAAAAAAAAATTAATAATATTAAAGCTATTGATTCATCTATTTATGATATTAACAACATTCATTCTTCTATAATAAAAAAATCTAATCATCCTGATTTAAATAATGGTAAATATTTATATTATCCTAAAATATTAGTAACTAATCCTATACAAAAAAAAACTTTTTTTTTAGGCGGTTACAATAATCTTAAAAAATACATAAAACATATATAAAGAATTAATTTTTTTATTAAAATGACATCTTCTTCTACAAAATATTCTCTCAGTAATATTAAACAACTTATTGATTTAAATCAAGAATTAGTTAACTTCCAACTTTCTTTTGAAATTAAATCAGATAATGGTGAACCGTTTGATGTTCTTGTTGTTACCCAAGAAATGCTTGACTCTAATCCAGATCTTCCTTACCAGAAAGCAGACGGTTTTATTTCTGGTAATATTATTTCGGACAATAATGTTTATCAAAATTATTTTCTACTTATTAAATCAGATTCTCCTTGTGATTGTACTGTTTCTATACAAATTAACGAAGTTAAACCTAACTTGAATAATGTTAATAATGTTATTAATGATGCTAATTCACAAAATTTTCCTCATGCTCATAACAAAAAATCAAAGAAATCTAAAAAATCTTTGTTATCTTCGTTTCTTACTACAACTAATATTATTATCTTTATTGTTTGTTTAGCTATTATATTATTTTGGATCTATCCTTCATATTGCTCATCATCATCAACCAAAATTAACGATAATTCTGACTCTGGTTTTAATATTAATGATCTTAAAGAACAATTATCTGACGGTCTATTATCTGAGGGTCTTTCTAATAAACTTAGTAACGATATTTCATCTAAAATTACAGACGGTATTTCTAATAAACTTACTAATGATATTTCTTCTAAAATTACCGATGGTATTTCTAGTAAATTATCCGGTCTTTCAGAAATTAAACAACAAATGTCACTTATTCAAGATGGTATTAAGTCAAATGATGGCAAGTCTAATAGTAATATTCTCTCCAAACTTAATGAAATTACTTTATAAGAAAAAAACAAAATTTTTATACAAAATAATTGTATAAAAATATTACATTTATATTATATTTATTTTATATATTATATTTATATATTATATTTATATATTATATTTGTATTGTAATATATTTACATAACAAGCTTCATTACTTTTTTGCTCATTGTCTTTGCTACTCCAAGCTTTTTCAAACTTTTTTTGAGCATTTTAATTGACTTCTTAGACTTCTTGGACTTCTTGGACTTCTTGGACTTCTTAGACTTCTTAGACTTCTTGGACTTCTTGGACTTCTTGGACTTCTTGGACTTCTTGGACTGCTTGGACTTCTTGGACTTCTTAGACTTCTTAGACTTCTTAGACTTCTTAGACTTCTTAGACTTCTTAGACTTCTTAGACTTCTTAGACTTCTTAGACTTCTTTTTTTTACCATCAATCTTAGTAGCTCCTGATTTGTTTACACAGCTTCTTAAAATTGGTATAATAATGTGATCTCTCATTGATTCTTCAAGGTTATCTTTATCGGGTACATGAATTGACAATGCTGCTCCTCCTCCCCCTCCTGGGCGTGGGCCACCAATATGCAATTCATGTTGAATATAGGCTAGTGGTGGTCCTCCTGGAGCGTCTGCAATAAATCTTGATACTTCAAATCCACCTCCTAAAACTCCATGATTAATAGCAAGTTTATCAGAAAAATCTTCCTTTAGTTTTTCAGCTAAAGTATTAAAAGATTGATTATCATATTGCATACCAAGTTGTTGAGCAGCATTGCAAATAATTTGATATACTAATCTAGTAGATCCTTGAGCTTGAGCTTCTTGTAAAAGTTGATTTTCAGCAAAATAATTTCTTGCGTTTGGTCCAGTAGCATATTTATTACCCTTAATAGTAAGATTTGTAACAAGTTTAACAAAATACAAAAGTTCATTGTAAGTATCAATAGTAATCATCGATAATTGATTCATTTCATCAGAAGGAAAGTTGTAAAAATGTTGTGTTTGAAATTGTACATTACCTGCACCTTGTTTTAAATTAATTCTTTGTCCTATTTGATTCATATTATTTATTATATATACAAAAAAAATAAAATAAAAAAAATAAAAAAAAAATTAAATTAAAATTAATTTCATAACAGAATTATTAAATTTGAATTTATAGTTTAAACTTTCAATAGCATTAAGAGAATACTCTTTAGAGGAAAAAATAACAAACGCGACACCTCTTAAAGAGTTATCTCTATGTCTAGGAATATATATATATTTAATGTTTCCGAATTTATAAAAAATATTGTATAAGTGAAATTCATTAATAGAGTCATTAATATCATAAATTTGAATAGTAGTTTGAGGGTATAGAAAATTGATGGATTTAATTTTGTCATCAATTTCAATGAAAGAAGAAGAACCATTATCATCAGTAGATTCAATATAAAAATCATTAATAGGACCAAATTGCCTAAATAAGCGGAAGATTCCTTCTGGGGTAATATCAACGTGTGTTTTATTCATAATAACAAAATAAATACAACACAAAGGAATAAAAATCATTTTTTTGATTGTAAATATATAATAGGTAAAATATAATAAATAATACATAAAATAGAAGAGTACATAAATTTAAAAGTAAGTAAAGAAAAATAAATATGAAATTATTAGAATTAGTAATGATAGTAAGAAATTCAGGAGAAGTACTACGTAGGTGCTTAAAAGAAAATAAAAAATATATAGATAAGTGGACGATAGTAGATACTGGATCAATAGATAATACAAAGGAAATAATAAAAGAAGAATTAAAAGAAATAGAAGGAGAAATTTATGATATAGAATTCGTAGATTTTAGTCAAAGTCGTAATAAATCAATAGAGTTAAGCAAGAAAGAGTGTAAATATATAATAGTGATGGATGATAGTTATATATTACATGGAGGTAAAAAGTTGAGGGAACTATTAAGTAGAGAAAAAAGTAAATATTTAAGTATAAGAATAGGTAAATATAATGAAGAAATCAATAATATCCAAAATGAATATTATTCAAATAGAATAATAAGAAGTAATAATAATACAATAAGATATATAAATAGAGTACATGAATGTTTAGATATAAAAGATAATAATGTAAAAGTGATAGCGGAAGAAGAGATATTTATAGAAGATGTAGATAGTGAAGAGCATAAGAGGCGAAGTATAAATAGATATAAAAAAGATGTGGAAATGTTGGAGAAAGACTTAGAGGAAGATCCCAAAAGTGCAAGAACAATATATTATTTAGCAAAGACACATTATAATCTAGAAAATAACGAAAAAGCATTAAAGTATTTTAAAAGGTTAAATGAAGTAGTAAAAGATAATGAAGAATATAGTTTTGAAGCAAATTATAATATAGCAAATATAAATTTTTTATTAAGTAATAATGATAAAAATTTTGAAAGAGAATTAGAAAAGATAAGTAAAAAATATAAAAAAAGGTTAGAAAGTATGTATAAATTAGCAATAATTTATAAAGAAAGGGAAGAGATATATAAAGCAGATGTAATAATGTCATTTTTAATAAATAAATCAAGTAGAAAACCAATGTTAAAAAACACTATTCTAGAGCATGATATATATGAATATTTTATTCCATATTTGTATATGGAGATAAAGTTAAAGTTAGGAGAATATGAAAAGATATTAGAAATTTTAAATAATATGTTAAAAATGTATCCAAATAATCAACCATTATTAAATATAAAATATGAGTTATCAAGTAAAAAGAAGATCTCATCAGTGGTATTGTCATTAAAAACATTTGTAATTCATACGGGGGGTCAACAAGCGATATTTAAGAATTGGGATCCACGAGGAGATAATCGTATATCAGGAAGTGAATATATGGCAGTAAATTTGGGTAACGAAATGGTAAAACGAGGCTATAGAGTAATAATAATAGGGTCTTTTGAAGAAAATAGTTTGGGAATAGATAATCAATGTATAGTAAATGGGGTTGAATATATAGATTATAAATATTTTTGCGAGTTTGCTTTAAAGTATGTAATAGACTTTTTAATAGTTAGTAGATATACAGAAAATTTAATGTATTATGAAAATATAAAGAAAGTGTATTTATGGTGTCATGATGTATTACCTATACTAAACGAATCAAAATGTTTCCAGGTACATAAAGAAAAATTTAAGGGACTAATATCAGTATCAAAGTGGCAAAAGAATAATATAATAACGAAATTAAATATAAGTGGTGATAATATAATAGAATCAAGGAATGCAATATATAGCGAGCGATTTATAAATAAAGAAATAAAGAAAGTAGGATATCGTTTTATTTATACATCAGATCCAAGTAGGGGATTAGATAAGTTAATAGAAATAATAGAAATGGTAAAAGAAAAATATCAAGAATTAAGTTTATATATTTTTGCAAATAAAGAAAATATCAATTATGAAACACTAAAGCGAATAGACAAAATAAATGAAAACGAAAATTATATTTTTATCAAAAATCGTATAAATCAAGAAGAGTTGGCAATAGAGTTTCTGAAGTCAGACGTGTGGTTTTATCCA
>Ga0315901_10010539_pt1 | contig 10501 bp, 7 predicted proteins | sample LakEriMetagenome_10_FD_203761 | JGI IMG/M metagenome (GOLD analysis project Ga0315901, IMG submission 203761) | Freshwater fungal communities from buoy surface, Lake Erie, Ohio, United States - Buoy 2 MA116 | ecosystem: Environmental > Aquatic > Freshwater > Lake | place: USA: Lake Erie, Ohio... | reverse complement strand
CCCTCAAGCCCCCGCCAGCAGGCTCTCGTAGGGAATCTTCAAGCCGTCGTGCAGGCGCTTGACCATCCGCAGGCTCAAGGGCCGCTTGCGGTTGAGCACCTCTGACACGCGGCCGCTCTGGCCGATGTACGGCTCCAGGTCGCGTGCCGTCAGGCCCTCCTGGTCCATGCGGAACTTGATGGCTTCCACAGGGTCAGCCGGACCGAAGTCATAGTGCTTGCTCTCATAGACCTCGATCAGCGTGACCAGCACGTCACGTTCGTCTGCCTGAGGCGTTCCTTCCTCGGCCTGAAAGATGGTCTCCAGCCGGATGAAGGCTTGACGCAGGTCGTCGTCGTTGCGGATGGGCTTAACAGTCATTCACGGTCTCCACGTCGATGCGGTCGTACTCTGCATGCGTACCGACGAACTTCACCCAGACGATGCCGGCTTGGTACTGAACTTCCACCACCAGCCGGTACTTGTTGCCGCCCACATTGAACACCACGCGGTTGTGGCCGCAGATGCTGGCGCTGCGGAACTGATTCTTGATGTCCTGGGGCGTGCGCCAGAGTGACTTGAGGGCTTCCTCGTACCAACTGTGCAGTGGGCCTCGCGCATCGCCACATCCGGGTCGATCCCAGAACTTCTTCAAGCTGCTCTTGGCGATGACCCGCATGGCTAGAGTTTCTCCCAAAATGGGAGTTTAGGCAATGTAGCTTTACCTTCAGCAGCGGTCCGGCGGCCTGGTGGAGGCAAGACCAGGCGCCTGACCGTTCAAGCTCGTCCAACGAGACGATGCATGAACCAACGGCCAGGGTGACCATGCAGGCTTCTTCAAGCCAACCAGCCTCTCGCCATGCCCATCTGCAACAACCGAACCGTCCTCATCACTGGCGCCGGCGGCGGGCTGGGGCGGGCTTATGCCTTGGCGTTTGCTGGGCAGGGCGCCCGGGTGGTGGTCAACGACATCCGGCTGGAGGCGGCGCAGGCCGTGGTGGATGAGATCCGCGCTGCAGGCGGGCAGGGTCTGGCCAATGGGGGCGACATCACCACGCTTTCCGGGGCGCAGGCCATCGTGGACGCTGCCGTGGAGGCCTTCGGCGAGGTGCACGTGCTGGTCAACAACGCCGGGGTGCTGCGGGACCGCATGTTCCTTTCACTCTCCGAGGACGACTGGGACACCGTGATGCGCGTGCACCTGAAGGGGCACTTCTGCCTGGCCAACGTGCTGGGCCGGCGCTGGCGTGACGCCAAGAAGGCCGGCACGCCCGTGGACCACCCGCGCATCATCAACACGAGTTCCGGCGCCGGCCTGCAGGGCTCCATAGGCCAGAGCAACTACGCGGCGGCCAAGGCCGGCATCGCCGGCTTGACGCTGGTGCAGGCGGCCGAACTGGCCCGTTACGGCATCACCGTCAACTGCCTGGCCCCGGCCGCTCGCACCTCCATGACCGAAGGCGCCATGCCCGACCTGGTGAAGAAGCCCGAGACCGGCTTCGACGTCTGGGACCCGCTGAACGTGGCGTCCATCGTGGTGTGGCTGGGCAGTGCGCTGTCAGCGCACGTCACTGGCCGCTGCTTCGAGGCCAAGGGCGGCGAGCTTTCGGTGGCCGACGGCTGGCGCACCGGCGCCCTCATCGACAAGGGCGCCCGCTGGGACCCGGCCGAGCTCACACCCGTGGTGGACCGCCTGATCGCCGAAGGCGTGCCGCCGCAGAAGGTGTACGGGACCTGAGGTTGCCGCCAAGCTCCGACGCGCAGCACATGCGCCTCAGCCTTGCGTGGACAAGTGATGCGGGTCTGCCGGGTGAACTCGCGGGCGACTCTGGCAAGTCACTGATGGGCTGACCCCTTCACCGGGCCTGAATGAAGCCGTTCGGGCAAGACCTGATGACCGGGCTTGAGCCCGCGCTCAAAATGCCAAATGTGCACTGGTGGTGCGCGCACCTTCCATTCGGTGCGTTGAGGCCAATTCCTGCCATTCTGCTGGCCATCGTGCTATCCCTGCGCTGTGCTCTGCCCTGTCGGGTCCCTAGATGAAGAACTTCTTTCGCTCCTTCCTTTGGTCGGTTCTCTGTACTGTCCTGGCCGTGTTTCCGGTCTGGGCCCAGAAGGTGGCCTTCATCAACCCCGGCAAGTCTGACGAGGCCTACTGGGTGAGTGCGTCGCGGTCCATGGAGGCCGCGGCCCGCAGCCTGGGCATGGAGCTGGAAGTGCGCTACGCCGAGCGGCAGTTTCCTGTCGCCTTGGAGATTGCGCGCGAAATTGCAGCGCGGCCTGATGGCCAGCGTCCGCAGGTGGTCATCGTGGCCAACGAGGGTGCCGCGGGCCCGGAGCTGCTGCGCATCTTGGCCGACAAGACCAAGGTCTTCATGGCCTTCAGCGGCATCTCGCAGCCGGCCGATGTGGCCGCTGCCGGTGAACCGCGGCAGCGCTTTGGCCAGTGGATAGGCTCGCTCGAGCCCAAGGCCGAGGAGGCCGGTTACCTCACCGCCAAGGAGCTCATCGCCAAAGCGCGCGCCCAGGGGCTGCGCGCTAGTGACGGCAAGATCCATCTGCTGGCGATCACGGGCGACCGCTCAACCACCACCTCCATGCAGCGCATCCAGGGCATGCGCCGAGCGGTGGAAGAGGCGCGCGATGTGGTGGTGGACCAGGAGGTCAACGCGCAGTTCAACCGGCAGCGAGCGCAAGAAGCTGCTGAGCTGCTCTTTGTGCGCTTTCCCCAGGCCCGTGCCGTGTGGGCCGGCAGCGACCAGATGGCTTTTGGCGCCATGCAGGCTTGGCAGGCGCGGGGAGGCGTGCCTGGCAAGGACATGCTGTTCGCCGGTATCAACACCTCACGTGAGGCCTTAGAGGCCGTGAAGTCGGGGCGCATGGCCGCCCTGGCCGGGGGGCACTTCATCCTGGGCGCGTTTGCCATGGTCATGGTCCACGACCACCACAAGGGCAAGGACTTCGCGCGCGACGAGGGCGCAGCGCTGAACGCCTCGATGTTCGTGCTGTTCGGCCCCAAAGAGGTGGACCTGTTCCTGGCCCGGTACGGCGATGACCGCTTCGATGCCATCGACTTCCGCCGCTTCAGCAAGGTGCACAACCCGCAGCTGAAGCGCTACGACTTCAGCTTCCGGCAGTTGCTTCGCTGAACGGATGCTCCAACCGGCCGCCGCCCGTCAAGCGCATGAGCACCTCGCCATCTGACACGCTGCGGCCTCTGGCCTCGCGCCTGAACCGCAGCATCTTCCTCTGGGCAACGGTGTTTGCTTTGATGGCGGCCTCGTTGCAAGGGGTGCTGGGATGGATCCACACGCAGGCCGAGTTCGAGCGCGCGCTGGTGCAGATTGGTGATACCCACGCACCCATGCTGTCGCGCAGCGTGTGGGACATCGAGCCCGAGGTGGTGCACCAGCAGCTCAAGGGGCTGCTGGGCCGCCCGGAGATCGTGCAGGTGCGTCTGAGCACGGTCACGGGCCAGACCTATGTGCTGGGCGAGCCCGGTTTCATGGGGGCGGGGGCTCCCACATCGTTCAAGCTGACGCAGCCTGGGCGACCTGAGGTGACCATCGGTGAGCTGCAGGTGAACGCCAATCCCGCAGCCCTGTACCGTGAGCTGCTCTACAGCCTGGGTCCGGCAATGCTGACCTACGGCTTGTTGACCTTTCTGATTCTGTGGCTTGTGCGCAGCGTGCTCCACCGTGAACTGGAGCAACCCCTGCGGCAATTTGCGCAGCGCGTACAACTGCTGCGGCCCGAGGAGCTCTCGGTGCCCCTGTCCATAGAACGGGGCCCTGATCACCAGCGCGACGAGATCGATCTGCTCATCGAGGGTTTCCGCAAACTGCAAGCGTCGTTGAATGTCCACATCCAGCGCGGTGAGCTGAACCTCGAGGAACAGCTGGCTTTTCAGCGGCAGTTGCTGGACGCACTGCCCAACCCGGTGTTCGTCAAAGGGCCTGACACCGTCTTCACCGCCTTCAACACCGCCTACGAAGAGGCCTTCGGCGTGCGGCGTGAGGACATGCTGGACAAGACCGTGCTGGAGCTGGACTTCCTTCCCCTGGCAGATCGGCAAGCCTTTCAGGAGGCCGATCAAGCCCTCATACGCCGGGGAGGCCAGACCAGCGAGGAAGTGTTGCTCAAGATGGCCGACGGCCAGCTGCACAACGCCCTGTACCAGCGCAGAACCTTCCTGCTCAGCGACGGCAGTCGCGGCGGCATGATCGGCACCATCATCGACATCACCAACCGGCACCGCGCCGAGCGTATGGAGCGGTTTCGCAACCAGGTTCTGGAGCAGTTGTCCAGCGAAGCACCTTTGCGCGAGCTACTGGAATCGGTGGTGGTCGGCGTGGAGCAGCAACTGGCTGGCAGCCTGTGCAGCGTGCTGCTGTTGGATGCCAGCGGCAAGCACCTGGTGGACGGCGTCGCCCCGCACCTGCCGGACTTTTACAACAAGGCCATCGATGGCCTGGAGATCGGCGCTGGCGTGGGCTCCTGCGGCACGGCAGCCTTCACGCGTGAGCGGGTCATCGTCGAGGACATCGCCAGCCATCCCTTCTGGGCACCCTACAAGGACTTGGCGGCGCGTGCGGCGCGTGCGGGGCTGGCGGCCTGCTGGTCCGAGCCCATCCGCGCGTCCAACGGGCAGATCCTGGGCACCTTCGCCATTTATCACTTGGTGCCCTCCAAGCCCGACGCGCAGGCTATCGACTTGATCACACGGTCAGCCAGCTTGGCCAGCATTGCCATCGAGCGCTCGCGCATACGCCAGAACCTCGCCGAGAGCGAGGCCCACCTGCGCACCTTGGTACGCACCATGCCCGACCTGATCTGGCTGAAGGACGCCGACGGGATCTATCTGACTTGCAACCCGCGCTTCGAGCAGTTCTTCGGCGCTGACGAGGCCGATATCGTGGGCAAGACAGACCACGACTTCGTGCCCAAGGAGTTGGCTGACTCCTTCCGCGCGCACGATCGTGCGGCGATGGAGAACGGGGGCAGCGTCAACGAGGAGGCGCTGACCTTCGCACGGGGTGGCCACCAGGGCATCTTCGAGACGGTGAAGACGCCCACCTACGACGCGGACGGCCGCCTGCTGGGTGTGCTGGGGGTGGCCCGCGAGATCACCGAACGCAAGGAGCTTGAGAAGACACTGCAACAGGCGCGCTTGGCCGCCGAGGCTGCAGCCGCGGCCAAGGGCAGTTTCCTGGCCAACATGAGCCATGAGATCCGCACGCCCATGAACGCCATCATCGGCCTGACGGAACTGGCCCTGCGCACCACACTCACGCCACGCCAGCAGGACTACCTGGGCAAGGTGCACGTGGCGGCGAACTCGCTGCTGGGCATCCTCAACGACATCCTGGACCTGAGCAAGATCGAGTCGGGCAAGCTGAACCTGGAGCGCACGGTGTTCAACCTGGACGACGTGCTCGATGGCATTGCCACGGTGCTGGCGGTGCAGGTGGAGGAACGTGGCCTGGAGCTGCTGTTCTCACGCAAGCCCGATGTTCCTACCCGCCTGGTGGGTGACCCCTTGCGCCTGTCTCAGGTGCTGACCAATCTCACGAGCAACGCCCGCAAGTTCACCGAGCAGGGCGACATCGTGGTGTCCACCGAACTGGTGAGCCTGCAGGGCGAAGATGTGACCCTGCGCTTTGCGGTGCGCGACTCCGGTATCGGCATGACGGCCGAGCAGATGGCCCGGCTGTTCCAGCCTTTCACGCAGGCCGATGACTCCACCACCCGACGGTTTGGGGGCACGGGTCTCGGCCTGGCCATCAGCCGGCAGCTGGTGGAGATGATGGGCGGACGCATTTGGGTGGACAGCCAGCCCGGGAGCGGCAGCACGTTCACTTTCGACGCCAAGTTCGCGCTCGCCAGCGACGCCTCGACTTCCTTCACACCTGTGTCTGGCGACCTGCAGGGCCTGCATGCGCTGGTGGTGGACGACAACCCCACGGCGCGCGAAATCCTGCAGTCGCACCTGCACCAGTTTTCGTTCCGAGTGGAAACGGCAGACAGTGCCGAGCAAGCCTTGGCCATGTTGATGCAGCAGGCCCAAGTGGACCCGTACCGCTTGGTGCTGATGGACTACCGCATGCCGGGCATGGATGGACTGACAGCCACACGACGCATCAAGCGTGAGATGGACCTGCCGGTGGTGCCGCGCGTGGTGTTGGTGACGGCGGCCAGCCGCCTCGCCGGAGAAGAGGAGGGGGACCACGCCGACCTTGACGAGATTCTGGCCAAGCCGGTGAACGCCTCGCTGCTCTTCAACGTCGTCATGGGTGTCTTTGGTCACCAGAGCCAGCGGGTTTCGCGCTTGCCGGGCGCTGCACGCATGCCCGATCTTTCCGAGCTGCGGCCGGTGCAGGGCGCGCGGCTCCTGCTGGTGGAGGACAACGCCATCAACCAGCAGGTGGCCACCGAGCTGCTGGAGCAGGCCGGATTCATCGTGGAGGTGGCCAGCCACGGGCAGGAGGCGCTGGACATGCTGCACGCGCGAGCCGCCTATGACCTGGTGCTCATGGACGTGCAGATGCCTGTCATGGACGGCTACACCGCAACGGCCCGCATCCGCCAGGACCCCGTTCTGAAGGATCTGCCCGTCCTGGCCATGACCGCCAACGTGATGGCTGAAGACCGAGCACGGGTGGCCCAGGTCGGCATGAATGATCACATCAGCAAGCCCATCGTGCCGCAGGAGCTTTTTGGCAAGTTGATGCGGTGGATTCCACACGCCGAGCGCTCACTGCCTGAGGGGTTCGGATCGCCAACGGTCAAGGTCACGCAGGACGAGGTGGTGCTGCCAGCTTCTCTGCCGGGCGTGGACATGCCCAAGGCCTTGATGAACGTGGGGGGTAATCGCAAGTTGCTGCGCAAGCTGCTGGCCGACTTTGCGAAGGACCATGGCGACGACATGGCTCGGATTCGAAACTCGCTCGTCGCTGAAGACCTTGTCGTGGCGCAGCGGGTGGCGCATACCCTGAAAGGGGTTGGGGGTGCCATTGGCGCTGTTGGTTTGCAGCAGCGTGCGGGAGCGCTGGAGTCCGCGCTGCGTGCAGAGCGCATGCAGGAGGTGGAGACGCTGGTGGACGGGCTGGGTAGCGCCCTCCAACCCCTGCTCGACGCATTGCAGGCCTGGAGCTCAGCACAAGCCGCAGGCGGCAACGCAGTTCTGGTAGCCACTTCAAACGGGTTGACGGCGGTTGCCGCTGGCGCTGGAGGCGACAACAAGACGGCCACGGCGCCGGCTGAGGTTGATGCGGATGCGCTCTTGTTGTTGATGAACGAGTTGCAGCATCTGCTGCAGGAGATGGACCCCGAGGCCGGAGACCGGGCTGAGGCTTTGGCGGCGCATCTCCCGCTGTCCACGCTGGCACAGGAATTGGTGCAGCAAGCCCAGGCCTTCGAGTTTGAACTGGCCCTGCAGACCCTGCAGTCCCTCAGAGGAAGCCTTCAATGAGCGATCTACCGTCACCTGTTTCTGCGGCCGTCTCTCCTGACAAGCCCCGCATCCTCATCGTCGACGACGAGCGCTTCAACCTCAACACCTTGAACGGACTGTTGAAAGAGGACCACAAGATCATGGTGGCCATGGGGGGCGAGCAGGCCTTGAAGGCTGCCATCACCGGCCGGCCAGACGTCATCCTGCTGGACATCAACATGCCCGACATGGACGGCTACGAGGTCTGCCGGCGCCTGAAGGACGATGTGCTCACCAAGGGCATACCCGTCATCTTCATCACCGGGCTGGCCGACGCAGAGGACGAGACCAAGGGCCTGGAGTTGGGCGCGGCCGACTACATCACCAAACCCTTCAACCTCTCAGTGGTGCGCGCCCGCGTACGCACCCAGCTTCGACTCAAGCAGCAGAGCGATCTTTTGGAGAGCTATGCCTTTCGAGATGGTCTGACCGGGTTGGCCAACCGCCGTGCCTTCGATGAGCGCGCCACTGAGGAGTGGAACCGGTGTTTGCGTGGAGGATTGCCGCTGTCGGCCATCATGATCGACGTGGACCACTTCAAGCTCTACAACGACAGCTACGGACATGCAAAGGGCGACGAGTGCCTGCGCGGTGTCGCAAACGCCCTGGCGCTGAAGATCCAGCGTGCAAGCGACCTGGTGGCGCGCTATGGCGGGGAGGAGTTTGTGGTGCTGCTGCCCAACACGGCCCACGCCGACGCGTGCACCGTGGGCGAGAGCCTGCGCAGCGCTGTCCAGGCCCTGGGCATGGAACATCGCGCATCCAAGGTCACCGACCACGTCACCATCAGTGTGGGGGTGGCCACGGTGCTGCCTACGGAGCCGGGCGGCGTGGCGCCTCTTCTCAAGGGCGCGGACTCCATGCTCTATGCCTGCAAGAGCGCAGGCCGCAATTGCGTGCAGGGTGTGGATCTGGCGGGCTGAAGCTGCGCCGGCGCTTCTGGCGCCCGCTCCCCAGCACTGGACGTGCCCGTTACCTCTGGCTGCAGGCTAGCTAATTTGGTAACCCGTGGCAGCGGTTTTCGTGCCGCTATGCAAGAGTAAGCTCGGCATCAATCAGGGAGTACCCTGAATTCGACCGGCTCTCGCGTCCCCCAACACCTCTCCCATCAAGGAGCGCTCGATGTTCGACCACTGGACGCTAAAGAAGCGCCTCACGCTGACGTTCTCTGCCATCTTGTTGTTAGCCGGCTCACTGATCGCCGTCGCTCTCATCAATGCCAACAAGCTGGGTGAAACAAGCCGCTGGAACACCCACACCTACAAGGTGCTCCAGGAGTCTGATCGGATGCTGTTGAACATGGTCAACATCGAGACGGGCTTGCGCGGGTTCGTGGCAGCTGGGGACGCAAAGTTCCTCGAGCCTTTCAAGATGGGCGAAGCGGCGTTTGGCGCAGCCTTCAATCAAGCCAAGACGCTGACGTCTGACAACAAAGCACAGCAGGAGCGGTTGGAGAGGCTGATGGCCTTCCACAAGCAGTTCATGCAGGTGGCTAACGGGCTTATCGCGCTTCGAGGTGACGTCAGCGCTGGCAAGGTCACGTTGGAGGCCATGCTGCGCGAGTTCAGTGCAGGCAAGGACAAGACAGCTATGGATGCCTTCCGGGGCGGCATTGCGGAGTTTTCAAAGGTGGAAGCCGATCTGCTTGTCGTGCGGTCGGCCGAGGCCGATGCCACGTTGTCGGCCAACACCTACACACTGATTTTTGGCGGGTTGGGCCTGTTCGTCCTGACGGCAGTCCTCGGGCTGCTGCTGACTCGAAGCATCTTTCGTTTATTGGGTGCCGAGCCGGCGGACGCCACGGCGGCCGTCAACGCCGTCGCCAAAGGCGATCTCACGGTCAGCATCCCCGTGCAGATAGGCGACTCCCGTAGCCTGAGGCCGCGTTGGCGAGCATGCGCGACAGCTTGGTCAGGGTCGTCACTGAAGTTCGCGGCAACTCAGAAAGCGTGGCTACCGCCAGTGCGCAGATCGCACAGGGCAACCAAGACTTGTCTGGGCGCACCGAGCAGCAGGCCAGCGCCCTGCAAGAGACCGCGGCCACGATGGAGGAGTTGGGCTCGACGGTGCGCCACAACACAGACAGCGCCAAGCAGGCAAGTCAATTGGCGCAGGGCGCTTCGGCCGTGGCGGCGCGTGGCGGTGAGGTGGTGGGCCAGGTGGTCACCACCATGCAAGGCATCAACGACAGCAGCCGCAAGATCGGCGACATCATCACCGTCATCGACAGCATCGCGTTTCAGACCAACATCCTGGCGTTGAACGCGGCAGTGGAAGCCGCCCGAGCGGGTGAGCAGGGCCGCGGTTTTGCGGTGGTGGCCTCTGAGGTACGCAGCCTGGCCCAGCGCAGTGCCGAGGCCGCCAAGGAGATCAAGTCCTTGATCAGCCGCAGCGTCGAGCAGGTGGAGCAAGGCACCACACTGGTCGACCAGGCTGGCAAGACCATGGATGAAATCGTCAGCTCCATCAGGCGCGTGACCGACATCGTGGCCGAGATCAGCTCAGCCAGCGTCGAGCAGAGCGCAGGCCTGCAGCAGGTGGGTGAGGCGGTCGGTCAGATGGACCGCGCAACGCAGCAGAACGCAGCGTTGGTGGAGGAGAGCGCCGCCGCGGCTGACAGCCTGCGAGGCCAAGCCCAGCAACTGGTGCAAGCCGTTGCCGTGTTCAAGTTGGCAGGGCATCACGGTCTAGACAGCGGATTCAGCGTGCGTACTGCGCCCCCCGCACGCGTGCATCGCCCCGCGACTCCCGCCAAGAAGAGCCTTCGTCCCTCGTCCAAAGCCATTGCCGTTTCGGCAGCCGCGGCTGGCAAGGGACAAGCCGCACCCAGGTTGGCTCCGCCAGCAACCGCCAAGACGCGTGACGACGATTGGGAATCGTTCTGAGTCTGGTGCGCTGCGGCGCCCGTGCCGCCCGAGTGGCGGTCTGCTGAGTTGCCTGATCAGCCGCCCACCAGGGCTGTGGCGATGCCGATCGACTCTCGGGCGTCCAGGCACACCGCTTGCGCGCCAAACTGCTCAGCGGTGACAT
>Ga0315901_10010538_pt1 | contig 10501 bp, 10 predicted proteins | sample LakEriMetagenome_10_FD_203761 | JGI IMG/M metagenome (GOLD analysis project Ga0315901, IMG submission 203761) | Freshwater fungal communities from buoy surface, Lake Erie, Ohio, United States - Buoy 2 MA116 | ecosystem: Environmental > Aquatic > Freshwater > Lake | place: USA: Lake Erie, Ohio... | reverse complement strand
CCGACAGGGTCTGGTCGAACTGGTGCAGCCGATCGAGGTAGGCGAGCCAGACGCCGGGGCGGCTCTCGAGCCAGCCTTTCCAGTAGGTGCGCCAGACAACTTCCTGGGCGAACTTTTCGACCTTGGAAAAGTTGCCGACAGTGCGAGCGAACGCGAGGACCTCGTCTTCGAGAACGAGCCGTCGGCGGATGTAGGGGGACAGCCGGGTGGTCGTCGACTCTCCGGTGTGGTTGCGGGCGTTGGCGTACTGGCCAATGACGGTCGACAGCGAGTGCAGGTGAGTCAGCCCCTGTTCGCGAATGGGAGCCCCCACGCGCCATCGAATTTCGTTCGTCGTCATCGTCGCTGCTCGCACCTGGAGAATCTGGCTGGGTGATCCGACAAACCCGCCCGCAAGGGACGGGGCTCTGCGTCCCCATGTTTCGCTACTGCTGAAAAGTGTAGGCCGGGTGAGATGGACTTATTTGGTGGGGATTGGGCGGGAGCTGTGTGCACTTGGTACCTGCATCGCAAACGCGGGCCACCATCGCACCCGATTGCGGCCAAACGTGGTAAAGAGAACGGATCTATGCTGCCGAGGGATCGATTTCGATGATTGCCTGACGCACCGGTCCAGTCGTGCGTTGGTCCGTCCAGGCGTCACAACAGGACGTTCCGGTTCCACCGAAATTGGCCTGGATCGCCGCAGCCTTGGAATCGAATCCGTCAACTTGGCTGTCTCAACGCGACACGCTCCCGCACGACAGTCCGATCCTTAAAACAAGATCGCTGTTTCCCGTCCCCGCGGAATCAGTGCGTATGGAATGTCCGCCTGCTCTTCCGGAGAAATGAAATTCGCAGATGCATTGGATATTGGATCGGGATCGTCCGACGACCGCTTCGGGCGCACGTCGGCCAGCGACAGTCCCAATGCCGAGACAACTCCGCGGGCCAGCCCCCGGGCGGCAGGAAGTCTCGACGATGCCGGATCGCTTCTCGTTTATCGGGGAGCGTTCCGGAGGTCGACCATCGCCTGGCCCATCGCTTTTCCGATGCGGTGAAACCAGATCGCGCTGCCATAGTAGTGATAGGGTCGGTCGCTGCCCGTGTGGACCCATTCGGGATTCTTCTGCCAGTTCGGGAACATTTCCTCGGCCGCCTTGTCGACCAGCACATCGACCGGAAACGCCTTGACGTTCCCCTGGAATTCGGGCACGTCATTCATCGACAACTGAGCCTCGCGGACGACCAGCATGCCTCCCGTCGCCGGTTGCGATCCATTTTGACCCAGGGCCCCGATGACGAAGGGGAGCCCGGGAGCCTGCAGATCGTTCCGCACGTCGTTGATGAAGTGCCGCATGTTGGACGCATATTCGTCCTGGGCTCCAAAAATGTCGTTGAACCCCTGGAACCACACGAACCCGGTCAATTCCAGCGTTCGCCCCGTCAGCGCGGGAAACAACCGCTCTTGGTTTTCCTGCACCTCGCGGATCTCTTTCAGCAGATTGCGATACGACACGCCGTACTCGCGCACGATGTCGTCCCGGTTTGGCAGCGGATCCTGCTTGTTGTCTTTTTCATTCGACTGCTGGACCCGTTTCCGGGCGTCGGCCAATTCTTTCTCAACCATGGCTTCCGGGATCCCCGCCGAGGGGGAGCGGAAGTTCTTGTACAGCGAGTGCCCGCCCCAGGCGGCCTTGATCAGCAAGACCGGCTCGTCAAAGTGCTCGCCCATCAACGTCCCGAATTCGAGTTCGACACCGGTGCAGCCGGGGGAGCCAAACCCCACCGTGAGGGGGCCACTCCGGTCGAGGAACTTGATGAACACATCGTTCCGAACGATCCAGTGATCGTCCTTCCGCAGGTGGGCGAACAGGTCGCGGGTTTTGGCATCGGTCGCCTGGTAATCGAGCAGTGCATTGCGGGCCTTCCCCTCCATGTTCGACTGCCCGGCCAGAATAAACACCCGCACCGGTTTCTCGGCTGCCCACACAGACACCGCCGGCAGCAGCGCCGACAGTCCAACCACCAACAGGAAGCGCAACATCGGAGGTTCCAGTTCAGGCGCGAGACGAAGAATTGTGGCACACAGCCGCTGCCGTCTGGGACCAGGTCCAAGCCCCCGCCGACTGTCCGCGTTCGGCAGGGTAACACAACCGAACGCCCGTTGAGAGAGTTGGTCCCAGTCTGCCCCGGCTATCGAGGTCTGCCTCGGCTGTCGAGGTTTCGGGACTGCCCCACTTTGTTCGTCTCCGGTGTTGCCCGGCGCTGGCAAGCCGGTTTCGTCACCGGTTGAGCTCACGACGAAGCGGGAGGAGTGACTTGACAGTCCGACTGGAGTGTGACAGGAGGTTCGGCAGGACACGCTGGGACTTTGGGTGATAACCAGCAGCTTTGAGATGCAGTTGGCATCAACCGTCTTTCTGAAACTCGAGAGTCTTCAGCCCTCTTCCTCACCTCTGAAAAGTCCGTCACGTTCGTGACGATTGCGAGAGGACTTCCATTATCAGAGAGCGCGAGTCCAGGGCGGGGGGGGGCCTTGTGGGGCGGGGGCCACGTATCCGTTGCGAGAGTTGCGAAATATTCGGATCCCGAGGGGCCGGAGCCGACGTTCTTCAGCACCTCGCGGCCCCCCAGTGCGAAGACTCCCCGCCGTCTTGAGCCGCCGGCCCGGCTCGTTCAAGGACTTGTTCGTCGAGGTGCTGGCTTGGGGTTGACCCTCGGTGCGAACCGGCATCCGTGAGGTGCGACGACACCTTCGCAAACCCCACTGCGATGGATGTTCCCAACTGCGGGTGCGAGCTGAACTGCGGCTGGCTCGCGGCGTGCTGCGAGGGCTGTGTTGGCCGGAATAGGTTCTGTTGTAAAAAAATGATGCAGTCACGGGTTGTGGAAACTCTGGCGGAAATTTCGGGGCGAGACGAGAACTGCACCGACGAAACCGGAATCGGGCGTTGCGTTGGCTCCGGGGTCGTTGTATAAAGAATCCGTGAAGGATTGATGAGGCTTCATGACGCAAGACCAGACGGCAGGGATTGGCACTGGGCTGGTGGGCTGGGTCTGGAGTCCGACTGCGAATGACGCTGTGTCTTTGAGTCACGGGGTCCAGTGACGCGGGATGTGCACGGCCTTCCGTGGTGGATTTCGTGGACAGGGAAGCGGAGTTTTCGTCGTCACGGAATGATTTCGCCAGATTCGGGGTCATGGTTTCAGTCCACCACGCGACTGCACCATGTGAGGGCAGTTGTCCCGCTGTGCTTGCGTCGCAATTTTCCTGGTTCTGCTGCTTTTCGATTGCATGACGACGAGCCACACTGCGCCGCAGGTTGAGACTTCCGACTCCCCCCATCAGGCACGAGTGGCGCAACGAGCCGCGCATTGGTCCAGGTCAGCGGCGAAATACGACGAGATGTGGGAGCGGGGAGAGCCCAAGGTCTACGCTGAACTGGAAGCGGAATTGCTGCGCGACTTCACCGGGGCCCGCCCGGGCCTCCGGATGCTGGAATTGTGTAATGGCACAGGTCGGAACACGGTGCGAATGGCGGCGACCGGGGTCGAAATGGTTGCAGTCGACAACGCCGAAGGGATGTTGGAGATTTCGAGTGGTAAGGTGGCCGAGATGAACCTGAAGAATGTCGCGGTGAGGAAAGGGAATATCTTCGATCTCGACTTTCCGGCGGAGTCGTTCGACGCCGTGATCGGCACCCGCTTCATGTACATGATGACCCAGCAGGAAAAAGGGGCGATTGTCGAACAAATCTGTAAGGTATTGAAGCCGGGGGGGGTGGCGGCCATCCAGTTCAACGGTTGCCTGTGGGGCCTCAAAACTGAAATCCTTCGGTTGCTGACCGGTCAGAAATTCCGTCCATTGAAGTCGTACTACCTGTGGCCCGGGCAGATTGACCGGATTTTCCAAGGTTTCGAAGTGACCCGGGTGTACGGTGTCAAGCTGCCTCAGCTGGCGCTGTTTGAAAAGGTGGTTGGGCGGACAGTGGCCCGGGCGGTCAACAAGATCTGCCACGTGTTCCCCTTCAATTACTGCTGTTCATACATCGTGGTGCGCGCGGTGAAACGCTAGGGCCGCGGGTCGGGCGACCGCTGTGCTCCCATCGCAGAACCGCTTGGCGGTTTTTGGCGACGTCTCTGGATCCGGTGCGTTTCCCAGCCATGACTGTGCGGAAGAAATCAAGTGACGATGAGTGACGAACCCGCTCTCTGTGGAGACTTGCGAACTTCACCTGCCGCCAACGTCGTTGGTGAAGGGGACGTCGTATCCAGCGAACGCACCGAGGTCCGCAGGGCACTGAGCCGCGATGGACGGCGGGTGATGGAAAAACGCTATTTGCGCAGTCATCAACGGGAAAATGACTCGTTGGCCCGCGACATTGCCACGCGCGAAGTGCGGTTGCTGCAGTTGATCGAGCAGTCTCAGGCGTTTGGTGGCGAGATCGCCGCCATGCGATTGGTTGAACACGATTGCGAGCGGGGCTGGTTGAGCTTTGAGGAGTCGGCGGGACAGCCGCTGTTGAAGTCGCTCGCCTCGTTTCGTCGTGTTCCCCCCGAAGTGATCGCCGGTGGCTTGAAGGCCTCGGGGCGTTGGCTGCGGGCCATGCAGACTGTCCCGTTTGACCAGTGTGATCTCACGCCCCTCGATCCGGACTACGATCCGCCCGATTTGCAGAAGTATTGTGAAATCCGCTGGAAGAGGATCACTTCGTGGACCTCGCGATTCCGGAACAGCGATCTTCCCCGGAGATTTCTCGACCGGATGACTGAGTTGTACGGGATCTGGCGTCCCCTGCCTGTGGTGTGGGCCCATGGCGACTACTGCCCCGCCAACGTCCTTTGGGACGGATCGACGCTGACAGCGATCGATTACGAAAACGCCCGTCCCCGGTCTCCCTGGATCGATGCGACCTATTTCCTGATGATGATGCAATCGTTGGTTATCAATTCCCCCTGGAAACGTTTTCCCGTCGACGACTGGAGGCGCCATTTCCTGACTGGTCTGGGGGTCTCCGAACTGCCGAACACGCCGGAGATTCGGCTGTGCATGCTGAAGCACCTGCTGTGCAAACTTGGTTCTTCGAGCCGTCCCCGCACCCGATCACTCCCCGAACGCCTCTGGGTGCAATATTTCCGCGAGCGAGTGATTGGCTGGATGGAGGCCGAGCTGGCCCGCCCGCTGGAGGGAATCCAGGATGACGAAGCCTGTGGCTCACCATAGCGGGCCCGCTCCAGCCAGTTGCCGGCCAGCGAACTGGCCACCGGGTTCTGCCCGATCAGCTCTGTGTTGCACGCTTCCTGCAAGATTGCTGCCGCACATTTGAAACCATGCACCGCCTCCCCGTCGGATCCGTCAGGAACGGCGTGAACGACCGTTGGTCAGCAGCGTCCAGCCGCTGCGGGCCATGACGAGTGGGTCGCTGGTTCCTCGATACAGTGGAGTTTCCGGCAGTGCGAGATTCAGCAGTCGGTAGACGGCCCGCTGTGCCGTCCGGACGGAATACTCGACCGTGAACACTGTGTCGTCCGGAAGTTCGCAGAATTGCCCGAGGAAGGCGAAATTTGCCGCCCCCTCGGGGATGACCGCCGGCCGGTCGCCCGGCACCCGGGGCTGGAACTGGCTGGTGATGTAGGGCATCAGGCAGGGGAGGCAGATGGCCTGTTCGAAGAACCGTGAGGCCTGGTCCGGGATGCGCAGGTGGTGGGCCAGTTCGGCCAGAATCTCTGCGCCTGTGCACTCGCGCAGCGGCTTGCGGACGTGGTCTCCGGGACGATCCGAGAACAGACCGTAGCCCCAGAACACCTGTACGTCGGGAGGCTGATTGAGGAAGTGGGGTTGGTGAGCGAGGACCACCGACAGGCACCAGCCCGAATTTTGAAACGTCACCAGCCCCCCCGTGCCGGCGGCGTTGCCCGTCCAGCGTTCCATGAACTGGAAGAACCCGGGGTTCTTGAGTGTGACAGTGAACGACACCCAGTTGGTCTGGTCCGGCTTGGAACAGAAGCGCTCGGGGCGGCCAAACCGGGGGGACTCCGCGGCAATCTGTCGCCAGAGTGTCCAGGCCGAATGGGGCGAGTTCCTTGGCTGGGGAGCTGCCTGGTGGCTTCCCACGCTGGAGTCTGCCGTCATGGAACCGAGGGTGATGAACACGCGGTCGTTCGGCCGGATGTCGATGCGGGACTCGGTCTGGGCATCAGCCCAGTGCAGGCGGGTGATGGCCGTGGAATCTGCCTGGTGCGAGAAGTCGACGCGGGCGATGTGAGTGTCGGTCTGGAAATGAACCCCGTGTTCTGTCAGCCAGCGGGTCAGGGGGAGGATCAGTGCGTCGTACTGGTTCCAGACCGTGCGCAGAATTCCCTCCAGGCGGTTGAAACCGGGTAGCAGGTGGATGAACCGCCGCAGGTAACGGCGGAACTCGGCCAGGCTGTGCCAGGTCTGAAAGGCGAACATCGTTGACCACATGAGCCAGAACTCGCTCTGGAAGAATGATGGCGAGAAATACTCGTCGATCCGCCGGCCGGCGAGTGGCGCCTCGGCTCGTGCCGACAGGACCATGAGGTTCCAGCGATCCTGCAGCGACAGGCCGAACTCTGGCGCTTCCCGCCGGGTTCCCGCATGAACGAGGCGGCAACGGGACGAGGTGACGACCTGTTGATTGAACCGCAGAATCTGGTCGGTCACGCTCTGCCGCGGGTCCTGCAGGGTCGGGATCGACCGGAACAGGTCGAAGGTGCAGGCGAAGTGCCGTTCAAACATCCGCCCGCCCCGAATCAGATAACCCGAAACGGGCGACCCTTGGCCGTCGAGGCTGCCCCCCACGCGGTCGAGCTGTTCAAAGATCTGGATGCGCGAGCCGGAAATGCCTCCATCCCGAATCAGCAGGGCGGCTGCGGCCAGGGACGCAATGCCGCCTCCAACCAGGGAGAACTGAGAATCTGCCGTCAAGGCGTCTGAGTGGGGTGGCATCAGGGAGCCTGCGAAGCGTGAGCAGTGGGGGGAACCGGGTCTGGCGGAGACGGTCGCTTTGGAAAAGTGGACCCTTTCGGCCACTGCCCACCGCGTGGGCCCTGGCTGAGAATCCGCGGCGCGACGCTCGGCGACGAGGTGAGTCTTTGGCCAGTGTAAGCCCGCAGGGAGACGAGAAGGATCAGGGAAATCCTCAGTGGCGACTGACACTGGAATGAATGAGAGGTGTGGGAGGCGGTTCTGGAACTCCAGGGGCCAATCGGGGTGGTCCGCGGGCATGAACGAGAATCGGGGAGACAAACACCGTGTCAGAGCAAACGTTGTTGAGTCGTTTCCAGGTGGCCCATCTGAACAGTGTCTTGGCGCAGGGGCCGCAGGCGAGGGGGGAAATCCCAGAAACTGGGGAAGAGACCGCGGCGCGGAGGCAGGTCGGGGCAGCGTCACTGGGCAACCGATTGGACTGCGGCGGTTTGTTCGAAATTGAGCAGCAGACCAGATTTTCGGGAGGGTTGCAAAAAGACAGGTGGTGGGTGGAAACGAGTTGAGTACGGCCGCGAGTGCCCCCCCTCCCGATTCGATGTGTTGCTTGATGGGGACCGCTTGACTACGTGTGATGATGGTCGTGGCGGCATTGGGTCAACCGAAGGATTCTGTGCTTGGTGAGCTTGTATCTGGGTGCGCGCCGCGCCGTAGGGAGCAGTTGCACGTGAGTTGTTCCCCGCGTCACAAGTTGTTGAAACAGAGTGGATTGGACTCGGCCAAGTGGGTGGACCGAAAACTAAACAGCCAAATAATAGAAGGTGTGTTCCGCACAGGGATGGGATCCATCAGTTTGGAAAGCAGTCGAGAGGGACTGACAATTTCCGCAGGATTCGAAGTGCCGCAGAGCGATCCGGCGACAGCGAGAGGTGTTTTTGTTCGGCGGGTATGAAGATTTTGGTTGTTTCGGACTTTGCCTGAGTGGAGGGTTGAAACGTGTAAGGGGAACAGAGTGAGCGCGGTCCGATTTATGGTGGAGAACTCATGAAGGGATTGTGTGACCCGGGCTCGTTCGGATTGGGGGACGCCGATATTCATTCCTGGCGATGGTCGAAATCCCCCGCAGGGATCGTCCGCTGGGGCTCGTTCTCGATTGCCAACGCCGATGTTTCCTGCGGGCTGTGGCCCCGGGGGTTCTCGGGCGACGATCGGTTGCGGAGCGCCGCCGAGTTGACAGAACTCGTCCGACGCGGACCAGGCCGGGAGGGGCGGGTTACCCCGCGGCGGAGGTTGCCGATGCGGAGTGCCGGCGACCCCGGATTGGCGTCGCGCACCGGCCCCGGACCCGCCAAATCGCCCCCGCCCAGAAAAAAAAACAGCCGATTCATCCCGATTTTCGACGGATTCGTCACTTTGTGGGTGGAAGTGGGTTGCAGCGCGGGCTGGTCTCGGGCAGGTTCTGGGTAATGCGACCAGCTGTCGCTCTGGCAGGAAATGCAGTCTGCGGAGTTTCTCTGCAGAAATGCGCTTCGTCTAGGCCGTCGCGGGCCTGCCACCTCAACCCTTCCACCGGCTGACTTTCAACAGTGTCTGGACCACGTTCTTCGCACGCTGCCGGTGGAGAATTCGCCGTCTCAATCGTCGCCCGCTCCCGAGCCCGCGGGCGTCGATTGGCAAAACCGGAGACCTGAGGCATGCGACCGACAAACGGGTTGAGTCTGTGGAAGCGGAACCGGGTGCGGGGGACGGCCGGTCATCGACGCCGTCGAGTCGCGCAAAACCGGAGCTGTGGTCGTCTGGCCAGTGGAGTTGAAAACCAGCCGTCTGACGTGTTGCTCGCGGTGCGGGAACCGTTTGTCCCGGCATTTCGCGACGTGGAAGAGGCACCCAAGGTGTCGCATTCCATGGCGGAGCCCCGGCGGATGAATCGGGGCGAGCGGGTTGAGGAATCCTTGGCCGCGGGGGGTTTCGCCGGTGTGTCCGGCCGGGTGTGTCCGCCCCACTCTCCCGCTCGAAATCAAGTCCCCATCACCAACTCTGGAGGAGTTCGTTCATGATCCGGTTCCACTTCCGCCGATGTGTCGCGCTTCTCTGGTCTGGCTCAAGAACGGCGAAACGCCGCCCTGGCGCGCCGCACGGTCGTCCAGCCTCTCGAAAGCCGGGTGTTGCTCTCCGCGGCCCTGTTGAGTGATATCAACCTGGTGGGTCTGCCCAGCAATCCCAGTGTGCTCACCGAAGTGAATGGAACGCTGAATTTCAAGGTCAACGACGGCACCTACGGCTATGAACTGCGGACGAGCGACGGGACCTCCGCCGGCACCGTCCCTCCCGATTCGATGTGTTGCTTGATGGGGACCATTTGACTACGTGGAGTAATGTTCGTGGCGGCATTGGGTCAACCGAAGGATTCTGTGCTTGGTGAGCTTTTATCTGGGTGCGCGGTGCGCCGTCTGGAGCAGTTGCACGTGAATTGTTTCCCGCGTCACAAGTTGTTGAAACAGAATGGTTTGGACTCCGCCAAGTGGGTGGCCCGAAAACTAAAAAAACGGATAATAGAAGTGGTGTTCCGCACGGGGATGGGATCGATCAGTTTGGAAAGCAGTCCAGAGGGACTGACAATTTCCGCAGGATTCGCAGTGCCGCCGAGCGATCCGGCGACAGCGAGAGGTGTCATTGTTCGGCGGGTATGAAGATTTTGGGTTTTTTGGAATTCGCTCTAGTGGAGGGTTGAAACGTGTAAGGGGAACAGAGATAGTGCGGGCCGACCTATGGAGGAGAACTCATGAAGGGATTCTCCTCAGCCCGCGTGAGGTGGGCCGTTGCTTCCGAAAATCGCTTTTCGTCCTGCCGTCTGTTTGAGTTAGTGCTTCACACCTCCACACCTCCACACCTCCACACCCTAGCTTCCTTCCGAAGAACAAGGAAACCGCCATGAAGTTTCAATCCTGGGCCAATCTGGTTGGACGTTTGTTTTTCCGGGCGCGTGTCAAGTCGTCGCTGCAACGACGGCAGGTCTTGCGGACCCGTCGGATGTCGCGATCGCAAGTGGCCGAGGCCCTCGAGTCGCGGGCGTTGCTGGCGGTGACGGCCAACGTGGTGGGCAACACGCTGCAAGTCAAACTGGACGCCGCCAACGATCAGGCGTGGATCTCGTATTCCGCCGGGACTCCGACGAACGCCACCTCTCTGCGGGTGGGGACGACCAACACGACCAGTGGCCTGACGAATGTGGCCGTCATCGGCGGTTCCAGCAATATCAATCGCATTGAGGTGCTCGACTTCAGCAACAGTGGGGCCGGAGGGGCTTCGAATCAGCGGGTGTATTTCGCCGGCAGTTTCCCGATTACGGGGACGGGCACGGCCAGTGCGGGGCTTTCCGCCGGGGTCTCGGTGACGGGTATCGAAACGGTCGACGTGAACCGGCTGATCCGCGGAGGCGGATCGAACACGGCGCCGACGCCGGCGATCGTGACCGGAGATGCCGGGACCGTGAATCTGGCCTACACCTCGACCAGTGTGTCCACCGCCACCCGGCTGCAGCAGGCGGTCGACTTCGCGGCCGCCAATGCG
>Ga0315901_10010533_pt1 | contig 10505 bp, 10 predicted proteins | sample LakEriMetagenome_10_FD_203761 | JGI IMG/M metagenome (GOLD analysis project Ga0315901, IMG submission 203761) | Freshwater fungal communities from buoy surface, Lake Erie, Ohio, United States - Buoy 2 MA116 | ecosystem: Environmental > Aquatic > Freshwater > Lake | place: USA: Lake Erie, Ohio... | reverse complement strand
GCGGTCGACAACAAAGGCTCGATGATCACCCTCGCAGCGATCACACAAAATCCGGGAACAGCTTGGTTCAAGTACGTTCTCTACGTAGCGATCTTCTTGTTCGCCTACTCCACCTGCGTGTCATGGTCCTACTACGGCGAACGCTGCTTTGTGTCCCTCTTCGGCCAAGGGGCATCGATGACCTACAAGGTGCTGTTCTTGACCTTCACGTTCCTGGGCTCGATCGTCAGTCCCGTCAATATCCTCGAATTCAGCGACATGATGATCCTGGCGATGGCGGTCCCGAATCTCATCGGCGTCTTTATCCTCAGCAACGTCATCTACGGCCGTCTGCAGGTATACATTACCAAGTTGCGGTCGGGGGAAATTCGCCCCAACAGGTAGCATTCCAACCAACAAGTAGGCTCTGAATAGCAAACTTGAGATCGCGCCGCCCCAAACGGGAACCGATGGATCGGTAGGCGTGCAATGTATTTTTGCTTTTCTCACCGTCATTGTTTAGGATACCGAGACTTCAACCGGTATTATCCCATCCCTAATCCCGATACGGAGAGATTGCATGTCCGATTATGCCCTTGCTGGCACTGGAGTCCCACGAAGGTACCTCACCCGTTCGGCCTTGATCGGTATTTCGTTCGCTTGGGCCGTTTGTTTGTCTGCGTTCGGATTTTCCCAGGATTCCAAGAAACCGGGCAAGCCGCCGAACAAGTCTGCGAGCATCCCGGAAGAGGTCACACGTGTTCTTGCCAAGCACGGGTTGCGGATCGTCGGCGCGAATCTGACGCTCGATTTGGATGCCGAACTCACCAAGGAGGTCAAGGAGCTCTCGAAGTTCAAAAAGTCCCTGAAGGACGCAGACCTGAAGCGCTTTAACGCCGAGTCAAACGCCGAAGCAATCGCACAGCAGATCTTGGAAATGCGCATCCGCCAAACTCAGCTCAATGCCCAGCTCGCTAATGTCGACAACGTCTTGGCGAATAACCGCTTGGTCGGGGAATTGAACGCGATGAGTGGCCAGATGAAGGCGCTGGAGGACCAACAAAAGAAAATCGCCGAGATCGCGAAGGTGGCTCGAGGCGAAGTGCAAAACGTTCAAGAGGACTTCGTGAATGCGTTGATCGCATTGCGGCAAAGCAGTGATCAAGCTCACCAAAAATGGGAATCGTTTGCGACCAATCAAGAGGTCCTAGCAGCCATCGAAACCGCCGCCGAGCATCTCGGGGAGAAGATCGCCTTAAAACCCTCGGCCACTCTGGTGCTCGCCGAGAAAAATCTCAAGGAATACGAAGAATCCATGATCTCCGAGTCAATCCCCTTGGAGAACCGAGAAGGCGCCTATTGGATCGATGTAGCGATCAACGGCAACGGCACCGAAAAGATGGTGTTCGACACCGGAGCGACATTCCTCTCGATTTCAACCCCACTGGCCAAGAGTCTCAACGTGGAACCCTCCGATTCGGACCCCGACGTCTTGGTCGGTCTCGCGGACGGCCGTCAGATCCCCGGCAAAGTGATCAAATTGGCAACTGTTCGCGTCGGGAAATTCACAGCCAACAACGTCAAGTGCGTCGTACTGGGACCGCAAGCAATCAACGCACCACCCTTGCTCGGCTTAAGTTTCCTCAGTCTCTTCAATATCACGACCGATTATGAAAACTCCGAGGTCAAGTTGGTCAAGATCGATTCAGGTGATCCCGCGCAGCCATCCAAAAAACCAAAGAGAAAATAGCAACCAAAGGAATTACACCAATGCGAAACCGATTTGCGAAGTTTTGTGGCATGCTTGTGCTCCTCGCGGGAAGCTTCGGGGGCGATGGCTTGCGCGCTGTTGACGCGACCAAGCCGAATCTCGTGATCTTCTATTCCGACGATCAAGGTTGGGGAGAAACCGGATGCTATGGGAACCCAGAGATCCCAACCCCTCATATCGACTCGCTCGCGAAAAACGGCGTGCGTTTCACCCAAGGCTACGTCGCCGCCACATATTGCAGCCCCTCGCGCGCTGGATTGTTGACCGGCCGATACCCGACACGGTTTGGCCATGAGTACAACGCGGTCGCGAACAAGTCGGGATTGAGGTTGGATCAGGTAACTCTCGCCAACCGACTCAAGGACCTCGGCTATGCGACTTGCTGTGTCGGCAAATGGCACTTGGGCAACGGCATGGAATACCGTCCCACGAAGCGTGGGTTCGACGAGTTCTTTGGCACACTCGCCAACACGCCGTTTTTCCATCCGAGGAATTTTGTCGATTCCCGTATCTCGAACGAAGTCCGGGAGATCACCGACGATCGATTTTACACCACAGACGCGTACGCAGAACGATCCGTCGATTGGCTGGAACGGAACAAGGACAGGAATTGGTTTTTGTACCTGCCTTTCAACGCCCAGCATGCACCGCTCGAGGCTCCGCAGAAATACTTGGATCGCTTCCCGAATATTGCTGATGAGAAGCGACGGCTGTTCGCCGCGATGCTCTCCGCCCAAGATGACGCGGTCGGCCGAGTGCTTGAGAAGATTCGAGAGTTAGGCCAAGAGGATAACACACTGATCTTCTACATCGCCGACAACGGGGGGCCAACGCAGTCAACCACCTCGAAAAATGGTGGCTTGCGGGGCTTCAAGATGACCACCTACGAAGGAGGCCCACGCGTTCCCTTCATTTCCCAGTGGAAAGGCCATTGGCCATCGGGATTGGTTTACGATGCTCCGGTCCTCAACTTGGATGTGCTCCCGACGATGGTGGTTGCGGCAGGAGGCAAGGTTCCGGATAGCGACCGGCTCGACGGTGTGGACCTCGCGCCATTCCTAACCGGGGCCAATAAGGCAAGGCCGCATGAAACGATGTACTGGCGATTCGGCCAACAGTGGGCGATCCGGCATGGTGATTTGAAACTCGTGGTGGCTCGCGGTGGGAATGGCAAACCGGAGCTGTACGACCTGGCTGCCGACTACAGCGAGTCCAAGGATCTGGCCTCGTCGCGGCCCGAGGACGTGCAGAAACTCCAAACGATGTGGAATGCATGGAATGCCGAGCAAGCGTCTCCCAGCGCGGTCGATGCTCCACCCAACGCCAAGCCCAGGAATCGCCCAGCCGCAAGGAACTAGCGCATCCCGAACGGCCAATGTTCGAGCGCCCCCCGTATCTGCCTGCTCGTAATAAGCGTGGTCTTGTTAGGGCTGAAGCGAAAAAATTTCGCTTGCCCTGATAGATTCCGCCCACTCTCAACCTCTAACCATCACAGCCGATCCAGTGGGCTTTCGACGCCGCTGGCGGCATTGCGGCTGACATGGGTATAGATCATCGTTGTCGAAACATCGGCATGACCGAGCAATTGCTGGATCGTACGAATATCCTTCCCCGCTTGTCCCGATGGTAGACCAGATACCTGGGAGATCCAGCCGACGTAAGCCTCCTCGGTTCGTTTAGCGACATGGAGCGTTCTGGCGGTCCGTCGCACTTGTTCGATGGCCTTCGTCTGCATCGCTTGGTTCTGGCTCTTCGTCGTGCTCGTGCTCAGCTTCGCGGTGCTCGTGCTCGTAATCGCCTGACTGATTGTACTCGCTCAATAATTCCGAGACACCATCGAATTTCATCGCCATCCGAGTCAATATCGCGACAATTCGAACCAGTTTGAATTTCAATTCGTGATCCGTTTCCCAACTCATGCCACCGGAAACAACAAGCACATCTTGAATCGCAGCGCACTCGAAAGCCGAACCACGTGCAATATCAAGAAACCGCGCTCGATCTTTCAAGCTACGTTTTCCATTACCCTCGGCAATGTTGAGCGGAATCGATTGGGCCACTCGCAACCACTGATCACGAGCATGGCGATGAAGTCCCTCCAACGACCGCGAAGAAGCAAATGCAGCGGCGACGTATTCGATCGATAGGCGATCGACGTCAAGCCGATCGTGGTCGAAGAAGTGTTCTGTCATGATTGCCCCATTTCGATTACGAGCACGAGCACCGTTTCACTGAGCACGAGCACGATGTGTTACTCCATGCCAGAACCTGGAAAACCCAAACTCCACCTATCCTGGAAAACCCAAATTCAATATATCCTTCCCGAATCGGAGTGGCATGTGGTGTCGCAACCTGTTCTGCGGTAGCGTTTTGAGGCTCGCATCGGCTTGTCGCTGCAAAACCCGTATGGTACTTTTGGTGTTTGCAGGGTTATGGTAAACACAATGGACTATATGTTACCCCATAATGACAATGAACCCAGAGAATCCAATAGTTGCGTTCACGATCGGTATGTTCAACGCGGTAGATGGGCCATCGTATTGCGTTTACACACAGGCATACGGCATGGAGATGCAAGTCGACGATGAATGGCCACTCAATGTATTGATCATGGCGCCACCACATCTGGTTGTATCACTGACGAGTGAAGCTGACGTTGTTTCAATGGGAATGATCCCTGGAGCGAGCTACACGCCTGGCGACGGAGACTATTCGCAGATATCGGAAAATGGCGGTCAGTGGGTGCTTGCAAGACCATCTGACGATCTTCAAAAGATTGTACGAAATGGGCTTGGCGTTCTGCTCGTAATCGATAGCGCGGATGACATAGACTCGATTTCCAACTTTCGCGGTCTTTCGAGTGAAAACATGATCGTCGCATTCCCGATCGACAGCGTTTCAACTTTGACTACCGCTACGCAAATGCTAACGGAAATTCAGACAAAGTTCGCCGCGAAGCAGATTTCTGCACGGATACTCATCAGTGGGTCTTTTGCACACAAAGACTTGACTGACTACATGACCATCGATGGGGCCTCCGGATTGCTACTCCTCGATGCATCATCTGACTCCATACTCGAATTGATTCACAACATATTGGGGTAGCAATCGATTGCACCGAAGTCGCGGATCGGCCGTTTCCTGATGGGAAGATTACTTGCCGCGACATCGGTGAATCGTGTCGTTACCTGAAGGGAAAATGAATGCCCTCGAAGTGGAAGCACTCGGAACTCGGTAGCTTTAGTTTGAGCACAGAGTTTGATTCATGCGATTGGCGTGGCACGCTGAGCTTGCCAGCATTTGCGTGCTTTAAATTCCGACGTTCAGGACCTTTCAAAGGCACACCGCGCGTGGCACTCGTGTTTCGCTCCTGGATCGATGATTTCACCCCAGGAACCAAGGAGGCGACTTTGGCATTGCGCATAGTCAAAAATGAAGTCGAACTTGTCAAGAAGATAAAGCGCGCCATGTCAATGGAACTATGCGGAACAGGGCCAGACTCAGGCATGTACTGGCGGGAAGAACCGGAACCTCTTGAGGAATGCTTCGAGACTCTACGGCGGGCAAAGATTGAAACTTCAAAGATTCGTCCCGATCATGTCGATTACCTGATTGGTGAACCATCCATAACCATTTGGATTCGTGATGCATCTCCTAGAAGGGCGGAAGCGATACTCGATTTCTCAGCTGCTTTTGAAGATGAGCATGGTCTAGGTCTTTTAACCAATGGCAGCCGTATTCTCGGTATTGGCTTTTCGGATGACGTCAGCCCTTTCGAGACGTAGTACAATCAGGTAAAAATGCGATGCAGACGAGAGCCTCAATCGGCCGTTTTTGACTTGTGTTGAGTCAACTCCTCGGAGTCGCTGTTCGCCACCGTTCTGGCCCTTGGTTCAATCAATGGTAGATTCTTCAGCTACTCGAATTGACCAAATCGAATCGTGGTTCCGCATGCACGATGATGGGGATTTTTCGGTTTTGCCGTCCGATCACCCATCTTCGCAAATCGGAAACTTCGCAAATGCACGAACGATTATTTACACAACCAAGCGGCACTGTGTCGCGCGAATCAAGGGACTTTCACAATTCGGCGAGCCAATTGCGACGATAGGTCGTTACGGTCTTCCAATACGCGGTGATTTGCCGTTACTGCGCGGCTCGGTTCAGTCTCCCATCTTCATCGGTGATTGCGATCCACCGGATCTCATGATTTTCTCTTGGCTTCGAGAACATCTTCCAATTGTCTGGCACGGTGTGAACGACCAATTCTTAGACATTCACGGTAATCGCGACTTTGCTTGGATCCGAATCAAAATGTCTGAATCGGAATCAGAAGCTACCAGACTTCTGCAGGATCTTTGCCCAGATTATCGTCAGCTTCTCGGTCATTATTGCTCGTCTTTGTTGGATGCCGGATTCAAAATCGAGGTTGAAGGTGCAATACTTGACCGCAGTGACGGAACCAAATGCTGAAACAGCCAGAACCAAACCATGCACCGAAGTGGCCGGTCGGCTTTGCTTAACATGGTGTTTCTTTTTGGCGGCCACTCGGTGATGGTCGTCTTTCTGGCATGGAGTAACACATCGTGTTCGTGCTCAGTGAAACGGTGCTCATGCTCCTAATCGAATTGGGGCAATCATAACAGAACACTTCTTCGACCACGATCGGCTTGACGTTTATCGCCTATCGATCGAATAAGTCGCCGCTGCATTTGCTTCTTCGCGGTCGTTGGAGGGACTTCATCGCCATGCTCATGATCAGTGGTTGCGAGCGGCCCAATCTATTCCGCTCAACATTGCCGAGGGCTAATACGTGCCACCCACGCAACGTTTTGCAAGCGGACAGGTTGTCGGCGAGGGCTAATACGTGCCACCCACGCAACGTTTTGCTAGCGAACAAGTTGTCGGGATAGGCAGTTGGCAGCCATCGCTCATCGAGCCCGAGGCTTCGGCTTCTTAAGCCTGGAGGGCTGGCATAATGACTGCCGTGGCTCATCGAGCCACGGTCTGCTCGCCACTCGCACTGCAAAAGGCCTGAAAGGCCGACACAAGACACTGCCGACAAAAGTCGATTTTTGTTTCCATGCGCACAATAAGTGCCTGGCACTGACCGAAGCTCCCAGTCGAGGCCTCTGCTCTCCGCCGGATGATGTGGAAGTCTTGGACGAGATCTTAGCGAGTCTTCTGGAATGACTGGCTCGGCGTTAACAAGATGGAGTTCTTCGTTCGGATCCTCCAGGGATCTCGGGGCCGTCACGGCCCGAGACAAGAAAAAGTGTCTCTGGTCCATCATTCCACCGCGAAACCAGCCCTGGGCGAAGGCATCCAAGCTACTGATGTGGGGTTCCCAGGCCAATCGATCGCCCTCCATGAACGGTTGCATCGGTCCAACGGTTCCTCTGGTCTAGTTGGTCCAGATTGCTAAGCCGGAAGACAAGTATCCGCAGGTAGGTCGGATCCGCTATACTGTCCAGGACAAACCGGCGAAGCCACACAGTTCAACGCACAATCTATCCCACCGTTCCGCTTCGCTCCAGTCGGGATAGATTGCTATACGTTTTAAGTTTCGCCCTCGCTGATTACTTTCAAGGCTGTACTGACGAGTGAACCCAACAAAGCCAAGCTACGACAAAAGTCATGCTCTCGTTATTGGTATCAATCAGTACTCCAGTGCGTCACCGCTATTGTATGCGGTCAATGACGCCAATGCTGTCGCAGACACTTTGGAACGCAACCTAGGATTCGAATCCGTAATTCGCTTGCTGGACCTGGACGCGACACGAGAGAATATTCATCGCGAATTCCTAAGGTTCGCGAGTGACAACACGAACATCGACGATCGCCTGTTCATCTTTTTCGCGGGACATGGACACACTGAGAGAACGCGTCGTGGGGATGTTGGGTATCTCGTTCCGTACGATGGGATAATTGATGATCTATCCAGTTTGTTACGATGGGACACGTTAACTCGTGACGCTGAATTGATCGCCGCGAAACACATCCTTTTCATAATGGATGCCTGCTATGGCGGACTTGCAATCACCCGTTCTCTGAAATCAGGTGCAAGTCGCTTTCTAAAAGACATGCTTCAAAGACATGCTCGCCAAGTTCTATCCGCTGGCAAGGCCGATGAGCTAGTGTCCGATTCAGGCGGACCACGTTCTGGCCACTCCATCTTCACCGGCCATTTCTTGGACGCAATTACTGGAGCCGCAGCCGCGAATGGGATCATTACGGCAAATGGCGTGATGGCATATGTTTACCAGCATGTAGGCACTGATCCCGATTCTACTCAAACGCCGCATTATGGTTACCTTAATGGAGACGGTGACTTTGTGTTCAACCCGTCGGTTGTCGCAGATATCGATACAAGCGACGCAAAGGATGTGGATGTGCTTATTTCGATACCAGGCTCTGAGCAGGTATCGCAAGTAACTGAGTCTAGTTCTATCGTCGAAGTAGCAAAATCTTTTCTTGCAACCCCCGAAACTCGCATTAAGCTGCATGATCTTGTCGCCGGATTGACTCGAAGTGTAATGGCGCAAACGTCAAGCGAGTCCTTCCCGGTGCAGGGAAAATGGTCGGAGTCCGAATTCGCAGATCGCCTTGATAAATACAATAAGGCGTTGGATGAATTGAGGCCCGTTCAAATGCTATTAGGATTCTGGGGCACTAATGCGCACATGGAAGTGATCGCGCTTCCGGCGAAAAGGCTCTCAGAGCGGGCAAATCTCGAATCTGGGTTAAGAGTCTGGTTAGGATTGAGATGGTATCCTGTCTTAATGTTGCTATACTCCTGCGGCCTTGGAGCACTAGCTTCGCAGAAGTATGCAAACATTCTTGCACTGCTGCATGCGAAACTTCCTGATCCTCGTCAACGGCAAGCAACGACAACGGTCATCCAATCTGTCTTTGGCGAAATTACCGAGATTGCCGATGCCTTTAAGTCACTTCCCGGACATGAGCGGCAATATGTTCCTGTCAGCGAGTATCTATTCAAACATCTTCAGCCCACCGCAGATGACGTGCTTTTTGTTGGCGGTGACTATGAGAATCTCTTCGATCGCTTGGAATTACTGTTGTCTCTTGAATGCGCATTTGTTGAGGGAGGCTGGGGACCAATCGGTCGATTCGGCTGGAAGCATTCAAGTCGCCGAATCTCATCCAGTCCACTGGATGCGATGATTGCGGAAGCAGAGAGTGGCGGTGACAGGTGGCCGCCTATTCGCGAGGGCTTCTTTGGGGGTTCCATTGGCAATTTCCAAAGAACCGTAGCCGCATATAAACCAATGATTGACAAGCTTAGTTGGTGGTAGATCATTGGGTGCTGCCAACGGTCGAACAAAGCCGTGAACCGGAGCACGCGATTCGGTGTTTAGAAATGGAAGCCGAACTGGCGCGTGCCCGGTTACGGCAGCCGTTGAACTAAATGGCTTCGCCTAGCAGGACTCGCTGCAGGGATTCGGTCTTGCGCGAACGAGAGTCTGTTGGTAACACTTCGGTGCAGTAACTTGTTCAGATAGTGCGCTATTTGTAACTCCAACCATCCTGATTTACGTAGCCCGCTGAGTCGTTCATGCTGGCCTGCTTCGCTTTCTGCTTCAGGATTGGATACCGTTACTTATGACCCCTTACCAAAAGCGTGTCACTGCCTTCACCCAACGCATGGCCGAGGACATGCAACTCCGGAACCTCTCGCCGCGAACCATCGACGCCTACACCTATCACGTCGACCGATTCGCTGCCAGATACGGCAAACACCCCGAGGAACTCGGGCCCGAACAGGTTCGGGACTTCCAGCTTTGGATGATCAATGAGCTTCACTCGTCGTGGAGCCAGTTCAACCAAGCGGTTTGTGCCCTGCGATTCTTTTTTACCGTTACCTGCCAGCGGGATTGGGTCGTGAGGCAGATCCCGTACGGCCATCCCCATGTTCACCTGATGGTGCCTGGGAGCGGTCCGAGCCTGGACGGCCAGCGCTGGGTGGGCTGTCGCATGCAATGGTGCCGCAAGACTCGACGGATGAGGCCCTTCCTGGTCGACAACAAGGAATTGGGACGAGAGTTTCGGGATCTGTTTCTGGACCGTTTGAAAGAGTTGGTCGAGCAGGGCAAGATCCAACTCGAAGAGTCAGGTTACCTAGCCGATCTGATTGGGGAACTCCGACTCCAAGATTGGGTGGCATTTATCGAGGGTCCGCCCCAACCGGACTGTCCACCGAGCGTGATGCTGAAGTACTTGACCAGGTACCTGACCGGTGGCCCGATATCGGACCGGCGAATCGTCTACGAGCGGGATGGCCGCATCTACTTCACGGCTCGGAGCAAGTGGAAAGCGGAAGGTCCAGTCGAAGTGTCTCTATCGCGCGTCGAATTCGTGCAGCAATGGAGTTTGCATATTCTGCCGAAGGAGTTCACCAAGAGCCGATACTTCGGCCTCTGGAGCGGATCAAAGCGCCGGAAGTACATGGAGTTATGCCGAGCGTTGGCCCCTGTTGCTCCTTCCGCAACCAAAGACGAGGGAGACTCCCCTGACACCACGGCCAAGCCGCAGTTGGCCAAACCGCAGTTGGCCAAGCCTCCGCGGGTCAAGTCATGCCCTCATTGCCAAGGGGCGATGCCATGCATCGTGAATGAGCCGCGTCCGAGGTGGCGAGAGTTGTTCTATGGTCCCGGGCATCCTGCTTGGTATGAATGGACGAGTCGAGGCCTCTGCTCTGTGCCGGATGATGTGGAAGTCTTGGACGAGATCTTAG
>Ga0315901_10010529_pt1 | contig 10506 bp, 9 predicted proteins | sample LakEriMetagenome_10_FD_203761 | JGI IMG/M metagenome (GOLD analysis project Ga0315901, IMG submission 203761) | Freshwater fungal communities from buoy surface, Lake Erie, Ohio, United States - Buoy 2 MA116 | ecosystem: Environmental > Aquatic > Freshwater > Lake | place: USA: Lake Erie, Ohio... | reverse complement strand
GGCGGTTTATTTTCTGTGGCACTAATCCCGCAGGTTTCCCTGGATGGCCGTTAGCCATCACCTCACTCTTTGGAGTCCGGACTTTCCTCGGTATTTTCATAACGCGATGATCCAGACGACTCTTCACCTCCAATGATACTCCAGTAAGATCGGTGGTATGGCAGCAATAAAGTTAGCTAAAGATGGCTTATGGCAGAGAGCTAACACATTATTTAAGCCCAATCTAAAGCAGGCAGATATAGCACTTTTAGGTTTTCCAGTTCATAAATCATCAATTACCCCAAACTCCTGCCACCTAGCACCAAAGGCAATTCGATCAGCTCTGGCAAGGTATTCAACATATTCAGCATCTAGTGATGTAGATCTTCGTGATTTAAAAATTACCGATCTTGGTGATGTGACGGGTGCTGATAGTAATAATGGGAAAAAAGTAATTGCTAAAAAAGTAAATGGCCTACTTGATAAATATGGCTTACTTATTGCATTAGGTGGAGATAACTCAATTACCTACACAGTCGCCTCAGGTTTATTTGGCGATCTTTCAAGGGTAGGACTTATCACCCTAGATGCCCACCATGATCTTCGAGATGGCAACACAAATGGCTCACCAGTATGGCGATTAATTCAGGCAGGACTTCCTGGCAAAAATATTGTGCAGATTGGTATTAGTGATTTTGCAAATAGCAAAGAGTATTCAACACGTGCCAAAGAGGCGGGAATCTTTGTTATTACCAGAGCTCAACTTAGAAATAAATCTATTGCCGATGCAATGAAGCAAGCATTTGCCCATCTTGGCCGAAATGTTGATCATATTTATGTTGATCTTGATGTTGATGTTTGTGATCGCTCTGTTGCACCAGCATCTCCTGCTGCAACACCTGGTGGCATATCAGCTGATGAGTTGCGTCAAGCAGCCTTTTTAGCTGGTGCTAATTATAAAGTTCGGGCGGTTGATATAACTGAGATTGATCCAAAGCGAGATAGCAAAGATGAACGTACTGTTCGTCTTGCTGCCCTTTTAGTTCTTGAGATCGCAGCAGGTTATAAAACTCGTTAAATTAACGAAGTAACAATTCCTTTAGCAGCATTTACCGCTCTGCCCTCTTTAATTACCAAAGTTGCTCGCTCCATCTCAGGGGATAAAAATCTATCTGGGCCAATTGGATCTACTACCTTTCTTAGCTCAGTAATTACCGCCTGCGTTGCCTTTGCTGGCTTTAATCCTTTACGTAATTCAACTGCGCGGGACGCAGTTAGTAATTCAATTCCTAAGATGTGGGTTAAGTTATCAATTACTTTGCGCAGCTTTCTTGCAGCAGACCAACCCATTGAGACATGATCTTCCTGCATTGCACTAGATGGAATTGAGTCAACACTTGCTGGAACAGAGAGTCTTTTATTCTCACTCACAAGTGCTGCTTGGGTGTATTGGGCGATCATTAAGCCAGAGTCAACCCCTGCATTAAATGCTAGAAATGCAGGTAATCCAACAGATCTTGCTGGATCCAACATCCGATCAGTCCTGCGCTCTGCCATAGAGCCTAAATCAGTTGCGGCAATTGCAAGAAAATCTAAGACATATGCAACTGGTGCGCCATGGAAATTTCCATTTGATTCAACTCTGCCATCTGGCAAAACAACTGGGTTATCAATTGCGCTAGATAATTCACGTTCTGCAATAGTTGTTGCGTAATCAATAATGTCACGGACTGCGCCATTTACCTGTGGTGCACACCTTAATGAGTAAGCATCCTGCACACGGGTGTCACCTTCAAAGTGGGAGGCAACAATCTCAGAGCCCTTAAGCAGTGCGTATAGATTTGCAGCACTTGTTGCCTGTCCAACCTGGTTGCGAAGACCAGCATGAAGATCTGGTGCAAATACTCGATCTGTTCCTAGTAATCCTTCAATACTTAATGCAGTGGTGATATCAGCAGAAAGTGTTAAGTTTCTTAAATCAGATAGTGCCATAATCAACATACCCAACATGCCATCTGTGCCATTGATAAGAGCTAAGCCCTCTTTTTCCTTTAACTCAATTGGATTAATTCCAGCTTTTTTCATCGCAACAAGTGAGTCAACTATTTTTCCATCACTATCAATTACCTGCCCCTCACCCATCATCGCAAGTGCGCAATGAGAAAGTGGTGCTAGATCACCACTGCAACCTAAGGATCCAAACTCAGGAACAACGGGTGTGATATTTGCATTTAAAAAATCAGCATATGTTTTTGCAAGCTCATACCTAACGCCGGTTCTACCTGAGGCCATTGTGCGAAGCCGTAAAAAGATAAGCGCTCTAACAACCTCTGCCTCAATTGGTGCGCCTACTCCTGCTGCATGGGATCTAATTAAAGATTTTTGTAACTCAACCCGATCCTTTGGATCAATAAATTTATCAGCTAATGCGCCAAAGCCAGTTGATACCCCATATATAGCTTTGCCACCTTGGGTGTACTCATCAATAAATTTACGTGATTTATCAATTGCACTCTTTGCTTCATCACTTATCTCAACCTTGGCATTAAATCTTGCAACATTAATTACATCGGCAAATGTGACACCTTGTGGTTTTAAAACCACTGTATTAGATCCGTTTGCCATGTTGCCACACCTCATCTACTAAATTAACACCTGGCCGATAGGCAAGGTGAATATATGAACTCTCCTTCAAAATTACAAAATCTGCCCGTGATCCAACAGATAAATGGCCAACATCATCACGCTGCAGAGCCAATGCCCCACCTTTTGTGGCAGACCAAAGTGCTTGCTCTGGAGTGAAGAACATATCCCTTACAGCAAGTGCAATAACAAATCCCATATTGGTTGTGTAGGAGGATCCTGGGTTGCAATCAGAGGCTATGGCAACAGTGATTCCAGCATCAAGTATTTTTCTTGCATCTGGGTAATTACTCCTGGTTGAAAACTCAGCACCTGGTAAAAATGTCGCAACTGTTTTTGATTTTTTAAGAAGCTCAATATCATTTTGATTAAAGTGTGAGATGTGATCAACAGAGGCTGCCCCAAGCTCAACACCTAAAGCGATCCCATCACCTTGTTCTAACTGGTTTGCATGAAGACGAGGGAGTAATCCTGCCACCTTGCCAGCAAGTAATATCTTTCTTGCTTGATCTGTTGTGAAGGCACCCTTATCGCAAAAAACATCTATCCACTTTGCATATGGTTTTACCTGGGTAATCATCTGCTCACAGATTAGATCCACATACTCATCAGCTTTGCCCTTGTACTCACTTGGCACAACATGAGCGCCTAAAAATGTTGTCTCATCGGTTAACTGCTTGGCAATATGAAGGCTTCTAACCTCATCCTTAACAGTTAAGCCATAACCTGACTTTGTTTCAACTGTTGTAGTGCCGCTGTGTAATCCCTCATGCACTAATCGAGTTGCATTAGAGAGCAGATCATCATCAGATGCCGCACGTGTTGCTTCAACTGTGGTTGCAATTCCACCTGCTGAGTAACTCTCACCCTTCATCCGGGCAGCAAACTCTGCGGCTCGATCTTTTGCAAAGATTAAATGATTATGTGAGTCAACAAATCCTGGAATTACCGCTTTGCCCGCTGCATCAGTTGTTTTTTCAGAAGTTGGTGCACTCTCACTTGCCCCAACCCAGGAAACCTTGCCATGTTCAATAAGCAGGGCTGCGTTTTCAATTAAACCTAACTCTGTTTTGCCTAAGGATGGATTATTTGTTACCAGCAGGCCAATATTTTTAATTAAGCTTTGTGACATTAACTTATTAAAGTTTTATTCGGTATCTAACATTGGAATATGAACATGTTTTTCACGCGCTGTCTTATCGGCAATCTCATAACCTGAATCAACATGTCTGATCACACCCATACCTGGATCATTTGTTAATACTCTGGCTAATTTTTGTGCTGCAAGTGCTGTGCCATCGGCAACTGATACTTGGCCAGCATGGATTGATCGACCCATACCAACTCCACCACCATGGTGAATTGAAACCCAGGAAGCACCGGAAGCAATATTGATCATCGCGTTAAGTAATGGCCAATCTGCAATTGCATCAGAACCATCTAACATCGCCTCTGTTTCGCGGTAAGGGGATGCAACTGATCCACAATCTAAATGATCTCTGCCAATAACAATTGGTGCTTTAACCTCACCCTTTGCAACTAAATCATTAAAGGCAAGTCCTGCTTTATCTCGCTCACCATAACCAAGCCAACAAATTCGAGCTGGCAATCCTTGGAAGGCAACTTTTTCTTGCGCCATTGTGATCCAACGATGCAGCGCCTCATTTTCTGGAAATAAATCTAAAACAGCTTTATCGGTGCGATAAATATCTTTTGGATCTCCTGATAATGCAACCCATCTAAATGGACCCTTACCTTCACAAAATAATGGACGAATATATGCCGGCACAAAACCAGGAAATGCAAATGCGCGTTTAAAACCACCTTGACGAGCTTCATCCCTTATTGAATTACCGTAATCAAAAACTTCAGCACCTTTATCCATAAAGCCAACCATTGCCTCAACATGTTTTGCCATCGCCTCTTTTGCGCGAAGTGAAAACTCCTCCGGCTTATCTTTGGCAAAGTACTCAGCTTGATCAAATTCAACTCCGATTGGCACATAAGACAATGGATCATGGGCGGATGTTTGATCGGTGACAATATCAATTGGCACATCCATCTTTAGTAATTGTGGAAATACTTCAGCGGCATTACCAACAACGCCAACAGATAAAGGAGTTCTGGCACTTTTTGCCTTTAAACATCTTGCCACTGCATCATCTAGATTATTTGCAATCTCATCTAGATATCGTGTTTGAATTCGCTTTTCTAATCTGGTCTTATCAATATCAACAACTAAACAAACGCCACCATTCATTGTTACTGCAAGTGGTTGGGCTCCACCCATTCCCCCGCAACCACCAGTTAGGGTGAGGGTTCCTTGGAGTGTGCCATTAAATTTTTTGTTAGCAACAGCGGCAAAGGTTTCATAGGTTCCCTGCAAGATTCCTTGGGTGCCGATATAGATCCAAGATCCAGCTGTCATTTGGCCATACATAGTTAAGCCAAGATTTTCTAGCCTTCTAAACTCAGGCCAATTTGCCCAATCACCAACCAGGTTTGAGTTTGCAATTAATACTCTTGGCGCCCACTCATGGGTTTGAAAAACACCAACTGGTTTTCCAGATTGGACCAACATAGTTTCATCATCTTTTAAATTAGTTAAGGTTTTAACTAGGGCATCAAATGATTGCCAATTACGAGCTGCTTTTCCTGTGCCACCATAAACAACTAAATTTTCTGGATGCTCTGCAACTTGCGGGTCTAAGTTGTTGTGAAGCATGCGAAGGGCAGCCTCTTGTCCCCAACCTTTGGCGGTTAACTTATTGCCAGTTGCTGCATGTAATACACGGGCGCCTTGGGTGATCATTATGAAAGCGTACTCCCTACTTACATTCCACTGTCTAGTACATCATTAAGTATGGAATCCGCATGTGAGTTCTCCTCACGTGGAATCCATTGATATGAGACCAGTTTTGGATCATGGGCAGCAAAAGCTTGTTTTGCTAGCTCTTTCATATTTGGATGCTTAACCTTCCACCTGCCACTCATCTGCTCAACCACCAATTTTGAATCCATCTTCACTAAAACTGTGGCGGCAGGATCAATCTCATTAACCGCTTTTAATCCTGCAATTAACCCGCTGTATTCGGCAACATTATTTGATGCCTCACCAATTGATGCACCAACCTCTTTTACTACCTTGTCATTTTCAAATATCACAGTTCCATAAGCAGCAGGTCCTGGATTTCCTCGACTGCCACCATCTGCGGTAACAACAAAATGTCTTGGCATTTAAATTCTTACCAATATCCTGCGGCACTCTTCACACCTTAAAAGCTCATCCTTTGCCAATGATTTAATCCGCTCCATCTCAACTGCATTTATCGCCAAATTACAACCATTACATTTATTGCCAACCAATGCCGCTGCAGCAACCCCACCATTTGCTCCCCTGATCTTTTCATATAGATCTAGTAATGGCTGTTCGATCTTTGTTCCGACCTCTTTTCTGGCCAAAAGCTTTTCATTGATAAGTAAATTAATTTCTGTTGTGGCGCTGGTCAATCTGCTATTTATCTCAGTTTTTAAAGTTTCAAGGGATGCTAAATCAGTACTTAATGTATTTCGGCGGGCAGCTACTGCATCATTTCGGATCATGATCTCAAGCTCAATCTCCTCCAAACTCTCCTGCCGCTTTTTTAAGGTGGCAACCTCATGTTGGAGTTGTTCTAACTCCTTTGGGGTGGCATTGCCGGAGGCAAGACGTGCTTCATCTTTTTTAATGCGATCGGTAACAGTTTCAACATCAACCTCACCGCGGCGAAGCTCAAGTGCGATTTGATCACTTTCTGCCGCAACCTTTGCCAACTCCTCAGTTGCGGTAGCAATTCTTTTATCAATGTGAAGTAATTGCTCAATTTCAGGAAGTGATTTTAATTTTGTATTTGCCTGCAAAATCTCATTATCAACAATTTGTAACTCTAAGATAAATGATTGTTGGGCAACGGAGGCTTGCATCAAGCACCCCCTGCTCTTTATGAGTAGATATGTTAAGAAAATATTTTTAGTTGTTTTACTACAAGGCCAAGTTTACCACCTGGTGTAAATACCAATTACATCTGTTTTTCACCTTATTTATCCAATTTTAAATAAAGATTTGTAAATTTTTGAGAGTTTGTAGAGGTAAAAAGTTCTTCTATTTTTGTTTGTGCTTTTTAATGCACATAAAAATTTATCTAACTAGCTTTTAAAGATTGAAAAGCTTTATTCATATGACGAATTACAGCCACCGCGGGTAACCCTCAAGGGGTAGTTGAAGGTGGGGTGGATTTTTGTGGATAACCATTAAAAGATACCCAATCGTTATTATCAAAGGCTGAGAAACGTTCGGGTGTGGGTAGAGAAATGGTTGCAAATACATAAGAATTGCGACACCACCTAACCGGTGAAAATCACTGACTTAGTTAAATGGCTAAGTTTTTTACGAAATAGAAAGTGAGAGCATAGTGAGAAAAGGCTCTAAATTAGCATTTGTCGCATTGTTGACATCTGCAGCACTAGTAATCACAGGATGTTCAAGCTCTTCAGATGACGCCTCTGGCGGAACTAAGGCTTGCGTAATTCTTCCTGACTCAGCATCTTCACCTCGCTGGGAAAATGGAGATCGTCCTGCAATCCAATCTGCATTAGCTGATGCTGGATTTGATTCTGATATCCAAAACGCAGAAGGAGATACTGCTAAGTACGGAACAATTGCAGATCAACAACTTGCTGGCGGTTGCGGAGTTATGATTCTTGTAAACCTACAAGGAGCAGCTGAAGCTGTAACAACAAAAGCTAAGGCACAAGGAATTCCAGTAATTGCATATGATCGCCCAATCGCTGGTGCTGATTACTATGTATCTTTCGACAATGAAGGCGTTGGCGCTCTAGAGGGCCAAGCAATTGTTGATGGTCTAAAGGCTGCTGGTAAGGATCCTGCAAAGGCATCTGTTGTTTATGTTGGTGGAGATCCAACCGACGGTAACGCAAAGATGTTCTATGACGGAGCAGTTTCTGTTATGTCAGCTGCTGGAATCAAGCCAGCATTTGAAACTCCTGGAACATGGGATGGCGCAAAGGCTGGAACAGCTTTTGAGCAGGCATACAGCAAGCTAAAAGGAAAGATTGATGCAGTTTGGGTAGCAAATGACACCAACGCTGCAGCAGTAATTCAGGTTCTAGATAAGAACGGCAAGACTCTTCCTGTTTCAGGACAGGATGCATCTGTTGCTGGTCTACAGAACGTATTACTTGGAAAGCAGACCACAACTGTTTGGAAGCCATACACAATCTTGGCAACCGCAGCTACTGATCTAGCAATCGCTCTTCTTAAGGGTGAGAAGCCAACTGTTAACAAGACCCTTGCTGATGGAACTCCATTCAGCGCTCAGACACCAATCAACGTAACACCTGATCAGGTTAAGGACGTTGTTGCTGCCGGAGATGCCTCTGCTGCAGAAATCTGCACAGATAAGGTAAAGGCTGCTTGCGAGAAGTACGGCGTTAACTAAGTAAGTAGTAAGACAAGTGCACTGCGCCGGCTCTTAAATGAGTCGGCGCAGTTGCCGTAAGTAAACTCTTTATAAATTGTACGAATAATAATTGGAGTAAAAATGGGCGCACCGTTGCCAGTAATTGAATTACTTGGAGTTGAAAAATCCTTTGGTGCAGTAGATGTTTTAAAAGGTGTTGATTTTGCAGTTGAACCAGGAAAGGTAACTGCACTAGTTGGCGACAATGGAGCTGGTAAGTCCACCTTAATTAAAGGCTTGGCTGGTATTCAGCCATATGACAAGGGAATTGTTAAGTTTGATGGCAAAGAGATCTCAATTGAATCGCCAAGATTGGCAGCCTCATTAGGAATTGAGGTTGTGTATCAAGATCTAGCCCTTTGTGACAATCTAGATATTGTCCAAAATATGTTTTTAGGTCGGGAAGAGGTTTACCGCGGAACTTTAAATGAGTCTGCGATGGAGAAAAAAGCTAGTCAGACTTTAGCTGGCCTATCTGTTAAGACAGTTAAATCTGTTAGACAAAAGGTTGAGCGCCTCTCAGGAGGACAGCGCCAGACAGTTGCAATTGCAAGAGCTGTTCTTCGCGATACCAAGGTTGTGATCTTAGATGAGCCAACTGCAGCATTAGGTGTTGCTCAAACTGAGCAGGTACTAGCCCTAGTTAAGCGCTTGGCAGATAAGGGCGTGGCAGTGATCATGATTAGCCACAACTTAGTAGATGTGTTCGCAGTGGCTGACAAGATTTATGTTCTCTACCTAGGAAAGATGGTTGCAGCATTGGATGCTAAAACTACAAATCAAAATGACATCGTTGGATATATCACCGGAACCAAGAGTGCACAGATGGGCAACAAATGAGTACTACAAATAACACAATCGGCACAGGATATGAAGGAAATATCCGTGAGCAAATAAGTGGCTACTTCCTAAAGGTTAAAAGCGGTGACATGGGTTCACTGCCTGCAATGATTGGTCTGATTGTTTTAGCAATTCTCTTCTCAATCATGAGCCCGGTTTTCCTAACCTCTTTAAATTTTGCAAATCTATTTAACCAAGCAGCTGCCTTGATTGTGATGGCAATGGGATTGGTCTTTGTTTTAATTCTGGCTGAGATTGATCTATCCGCTGGTGTTACCGCAGGTGTTTCAGCTGCGATGTTAGTTATCGCATTAAATGCTGAGCTTCACTGGACACTTGCAATTGCGATTGCAGTTGTATCAGGTGTTGTGATCGGCTACTTCATTGGAATTATTGTGGCAAAGGTTGGTATTCCATCCTTCGTGGTCACCCTTGCCTGCTTCTTAGCTTTCCAGGGATTGCAGCTTTTAATTATTGGCTCAGGTGGTTTATATCGAATTGAGTCCAGTGAAATTTTGGCAATTCAAAATTCAAACCTTTCAATTATGCAAGGTTGGATCTTTTACTTAGTATCTATGTTGCTACTTACCTACTCCGGCTTTGCAGCACGCCGCAGAAGAAGTAGAAATGGTCAACCAAACCGGCCAATTACATTTTTGTATGTGAAGATTGCAGTTGCCGGCATCTTGGGATTAATTATTGTTGCCGCATTAAATCTTGAGCGAAGCTCAAATAAGGCATTTCCAATTCATGGTGTGCCAATTGTGGTGCCAGTTGTATTAGCACTTTGGGTCTTCTGCACATTTATTTTAGATCGCACCAAGTTTGGTCGTTATGTTTATGCATTAGGTGGCAATCCAGAGGCTGCACGTCGTGCTGGTATTCAGGTCAACAATGTAAAGATTGCAGTCTTTACAATCTGTTCAACCCTTGCTGCTATCTCTGGAATTATCAGTGCAAGCCGAATTGGTTCAGTTGATGCCTCGATGGGCCGCACCATGGTGCTAAGTGGTATTGCTGCTGCAGTTGTTGGTGGCGTTAGCTTATTTGGTGGCAAAGGAAGATTATCTCAAGCAGTAATCGGTGGCTTTGTAATTGCCATTATTGATAATGGTTTGGGTTTAATGGGCTTCAACGCTGGAATTAACTTGTTGATCACAGGTGGTGTTCTATTACTTGCCGCAAGTGCTGATGCTATTTCTAGAAAGCGTGGAAACGTAGTAGTTCGTTAGTTTTTTAGTTGCAAAGCTAAATGCCTTTGATGTAATGGCAGTTGTGGGCGGTGAGGGTTTTATCCTCTTCAACCTGGGTAATTCCCCGTTTTTTAGGTAAACGGTTCATAAATCGACAGCATAGGGCGCAACCTCGAACCTGTAAACAGTTAATCCACTAAAGGGACGGTGAAATTATGACGTGGCCGCAGGCTTTGCCGGATGCAAAGTGCTCCACCGCTTGAGCACTAAGTTCTAAGGGTAATTTTTTAGCTATCACAGGAGTAATCCGCTTCCTTGCCAAATCTTCAAGC
>Ga0315901_10010526_pt1 | contig 10508 bp, 7 predicted proteins | sample LakEriMetagenome_10_FD_203761 | JGI IMG/M metagenome (GOLD analysis project Ga0315901, IMG submission 203761) | Freshwater fungal communities from buoy surface, Lake Erie, Ohio, United States - Buoy 2 MA116 | ecosystem: Environmental > Aquatic > Freshwater > Lake | place: USA: Lake Erie, Ohio... | reverse complement strand
CGTCGGGGTCGTCGTGACGACGACGACGATTTCGGGCCTCCGCTGTTCGGCGACGACCTGACGCGGGAGATGAGCGATCCGAGCGACGAGTTGTCGTTCGGCACCGCCGACACCGGCCCGCTGCCGCACTGGACGGCCCCGCCGACCGGTGAGATGCCGACCACACTGTCGGCCCGCGAGCCGGTGGCGAGCGGTCTCGACGGCACCGACGACCTCGATGTGTGGTCGTCGTTCTCCTCCGACGCCCCGGTGTGGAGCGACGACCCGGTGCCCACCGGCGAGATGGAGATGCCGGTCCGGGCCTCGTTCGACGACCGCACCGGCGACCCGTTCGAGGACGCCGACGACCCGTCGGCCGCCACGGCGCGTCGTGGTCCCGGCCGGATCACGATCGGCACCGACCCCACCGACGACCGGATGGGCCGACCGATGCCGAAGAAGTCGTCGCGCGGCGCCGGTCGCACCGACCCGGTGCGTGGTCCGCGGCCCGTGCGTCCCACGTCCGCCACCGGCCAGACGGCGCGGCCCGCACCGTCGTCGGGTCGCGACATGCCGACGGCCGTCGCCGTCGGGCTGATCATCGCCGCCGCGTTCATCGGTGCGCTGCTGTTCGAGCCGTGGGCGGTGCTCGCGATCGTGGTCGCCATCGTCGGCCTCGCCGCCGTGGAGTTCTACGACAAGGTCACCGAGAAGGGCTACCGGCCCGCCACCGTGGCCGGCATCGTCGCCGTCGTGTGCCTGCCGCTCGCCGCGTACTGGGTGGGGGAGAGCTCGATCCCGCTCGTGTTGCTGCTCGCGTTCGCCGCGGCGTGCCTCACCTTCGTGACGGCCAACGGCATCGAGTCGAGCCCGCTGCCGAACACGGCGATCACGATGCTCGGCATCGTGTGGATCGGCGTGACCGGCGCCTTCGCTGCGCTCATCCTGTCGGCGTCGACCGTGTCCGGGGGCATCGTCGTGGCCGAGGGCGTGGCGTCCACCTCGGTGGGCACCGACACGCTGTTCCTGCTCGCGCTCTGCGTGGTCGCCAACGACGTCGGTGCGCTGTTCATCGGCTCCGCCGCCGGTCGCACGCCGCTGCGCGCCTGGATCAGCCCGAACAAGACCGTCGAGGGCTTCATCGGGGGCACCGTGATGACGCTGCTCGCGATGATCGTCGTCGGTGTCGCCGGGTCCAGCACCACCTGGAACAGCACGGGCGACCTGCTGATCCTCGGTGTGGTGGTCTCGCTCACGGCGCCGCTCGGCGACCTCACCGAGAGCATGTTCAAGCGCAACCTCGACGTGAAGGACTTCGGCAGCATCGTGAAGGGCCACGGCGGGGTGCTCGACCGCTTCGACGGCTTCCTGCTCACCCTGCCCGCGGTCTACTACCTGATGCTCGTGCTCGAGCCCTGGGCCACGATCTGACCGTGACGGGTCCGGCCCGGCGGCCGTGACCGGTGACCGGCGCTGAGAACCTGCGCTGACGGCCGGCGCGGACGGCCGGCGCGGTCGACCGGCCGGGGGTGACCAACTCGACACCGTCCCGACGGGTCGCCGCGGCCGCACGCTGGCAGAATGGCGCCATGTCCGTCCGTGTCGCGATCGCCGGGAGCAGCGGCAGCATCGGCACCCAGACCCTCGACGTGGTCCGTGCCGAGGCGGGTGCCTACGAGGTGGTCGCGCTCGGCGTCGGGTCGTCGGTCGACCTCCTGATCGAGCAGGCGCTCGAGTTCCGGCCGAAGGTCGTCGCCGTCGGCGATCCCGCCCAGCGTGCCCGCGTGGCCGAGGCGCTGCCCTTCGCCGAGGTGGTCGACGACCTGACGGCGCTGGTCGAGCCGGCCGACGTGGTGGTGAACGCCGTCGTCGGATTCGCCGGGTTGCCGGTCACGGTCGCCGCGCTGCGCAGTGGGCGCCGGCTCGCGCTCGCCAACAAGGAGAGCCTCATCGCCGCCGGCCCGGTCGTGCAGCCGCTGCGGGCCACGCCGGGCGCCGAGATCGTGCCGGTCGACAGCGAGCACTGCGCCGTGCACCAGTGCCTGCGGTCGTCGGTGCACCTCGACCGCGAGGTCGCCCGCGTGGTGCTCACCGCGAGCGGTGGCCCGTTCCGGGGTCGCACCGCCGCCGAGCTCGAGCACGTCACCGTCGACGAGGCGCTCGCCCACCCGACGTGGAAGATGGGCCCGAAGATCACGATCGACTCGTCGACGCTGATGAACAAGGGCCTCGAGGTGATCGAGGCCCACGAGCTGTTCGGCACCCCGTTCGACCGGATCGAGGTCGTCGTGCACCCGCAGAGCGTGGTGCACTCGATGGTCGAGTTCACCGACGGCTGCACGATGGCGCAGCTGTCGATGCCCGACATGCGGTTGCCGATCGGCTACGCACTCGCGTACCCGGCGCGCATCGCCACGCCGTTCGGGAGGATCGACTGGTCGAGCCTCGGCCGGCTCGACTTCCTGCCACCGGACACCGCCACCTTCCGCTGCCTCGACCTCGCCTACCAGGCGGGCCGCCACGGCAGCACCGCTCCCGCCTGGCTCAGCGCCTCGAACGAGGTCGCCGTCGAGGCGTTCCTCGCCGGGCGCCTGCGGTGGCCGCAGATCGCCGACGTGTGCGACGAGTCGCTCCAGCGCCACGAGCCGGGTGCCGATACCACCGTCGACGACATCGTCGCCGCCGATGCACGGGCGCGGCAGGTGGCCGCCGACGTGATCGCCGGACTGTCCCCCTGAACCGCCGCCGCAGAGGAACCCACCGCACCATGAGCCAGACCCTCCCGCCGCCCCCGCCGCCGTCGACCCCGCCGCCGATCGACGGGTCGCCGTCCAACGTGCCACCCGCGTCGGCGACGGGCGAGTCGACCTACCACAAGTTCCGCAACGAGGTGCTCGCCGGTGGCGCGAGCGAGCGGCCGGACGTCGACGACACCGCCGGTGGCGCGCGTGCGGTGGTCGGACTCGGCGTGATCGCGGCGCTGCTGGCGCTGCTCGCCGCCTGGAACGTCTACGCGTTCGTGTTCGTGGTGCTGCTGCTGGTGTGCATCTTCCTGCACGAGGTGGGCCACTTCGTCACCGCCCGCTGGACCGGCATGAAGGCCACCCAGTTCTTCCTGTTCATGGGCCCCAAGCTCTGGAGCTTCCGTCGCGGCGAGACCGAGTACGGCGTCCGCGCCTATCCGCTCGGCGCGTTCGTGCGGATCATCGGCATGAACAACCTCGACGAGGTCGACCCCGAGGACGAGCCACGCGCCTACCGCAACCAGAGCTACCCGAAGCGGATGCTGGTGATCTGCGCGGGCTCGATCATGCACATGATCATCGCGGTCGGCCTGCTGTTCGGCGTGTACGCCACGAAGGGCGTGCTGGAGCCGACGGGTCGCGTCGCGATCGCCGAGGTCGTCCCCGGCGGGCCGGCCGAGGAAGCGGGCCTGCGCACCGAGGACGTCGTGCTCAGCATCGGCGGCCAGACGCCCACCACCGGCGCCGAGTACGTGGCGCTGGTGCAGTCCAACCGGCCGGGCGACCTCGTGCCGTTCGTGATCGAGCGCGACGGCGAGATCCTGGAGTTGCAGGTCGGGATGGGCGCCAACCCGAACCAGGGTCCCGACTTCGGCAAGGCCTACGTCGGTACCCGGTCGGGCTCGGAGAACGACTGGCAGTCGATGCCGCTGACCGAGGCGGCCACCCGCAGCGTCACCGACCTGGGTGACGGCATGTGGCAGAGCGTCCGTGGCGTGGTCGTCGTGCTCAACCCGGTGAACATCTTCGAGCACCTGGCCGGCACGGCGGAGGACCCCACGACGCAGCCGACCACCGTGGTCGGGGTGTCGCGCTTCAGCGGCCTCGTCGGCGAGGACACGGGCCTCGCCGGCATCCTGATCCTGCTCGCCGGCGTGAACGTGTTCGTCGGCCTGCTCAACCTGTTCCCGATGCTGCCCTTCGACGGCGGACACGCGGCGATCGCCACCTACGAGCGACTGCGCAGCCGCAAGGGTCGGGCGCCGTACCAGGCCGACGTCAGCAAGATGGTGCCGGTGGCGATGACGATGATGGCGCTGCTCGCGTTCTTGATGATCGCCGGCCTGTACCTCGACATCGTCCGCCCCATCGGCGGCTGATCCGCGCCCGATCGGGCGGCTGACGGTCACACCCGCTCCGAACTGCGAAGCGGGCGCACCGCTGGCACACTGAGAGCCGTGAACGCACCCGCCTCCTCCACCGGGGACACGTCGGCCGCGCGCTACCCGCGCCGCGCCACCCGCCAGATCCACGTCGGCAAGGTCGCCGTCGGTGGTGACGCCCCGATCACCGTGCAGTCGATGACCGTCACGAAGACGGCCGACGTCGAGGGCACGCTGCAGCAGATCTACGCGCTCGCCGCCGCTGGGTGCGACATCGTGCGCTGCACGTGCAACGAGCCGGAGGCCGCCGAGGGTCTCGCGCAGATCGTCCCGCGGTCGCCGATCCCGGTGATCGCCGACATCCACCACCAGTACAAGATGGCGCTCGCGGCGATGGAGGCCGGCGTGCACGGCCTGCGCCTCAATCCGGGCAACATCCGCAAGCCCGAGCACATCAAGGCCGTCGCTGCCGAGGCGAAGGACCGGGGCATCCCCATCCGCATCGGGGTGAACGGCGGCTCGCTGGACCCGGCGCTGTACGAGAAGTACGGCGGCATCCGCCCCGAGGCGATGGTGGAGAGCGCGCTGCAGGAGATCGCGTACTTCGAGGACGTCGACTTCCACACGTACAAGATCAGCGTCAAGGCGTCGAGCGTGCCGCTGATGGTGGAGGCCTACCGCCAGCTCAGCGAGGTCACCGACGCGCCGTTGCACCTCGGTGTCACCGAGGCCGGCCCGCCGCCCGCGGGTCTGGTGAAGGCGACGGCCGGCATCGCCACGCTGCTCATGGAGGGCATCGGCGACACCATCCGCTACTCGCTCACCGCCGACCCGGTCGAGGAGGCCCGCGCCGGTCGCCAGCTGCTCGAGGCGCTCGGGCTGCGCGAGCGCAAGAACGTCGACCTCATCGCCTGCCCGAGTTGCGGGCGCGCCGAGATCGACGTGATCGACGTCGCCAACCGGGCGATGGAGGCCTTCGGCGATCGCAAGATCCCGCTGCAGGTGGCCGTGATGGGCTGCGTGGTGAACGGTCCCGGCGAGGCCCGCGAGGCCGACCTGGGCATCGCCGCCGGCAACAAGCGCGGCCACCTGTTCGTGAAGGGTCGCAACGTGGCCGTGGTGCCCGAGAGCGAGATGGTCGACGCGCTCGTCGAGTGGGCCGAGTACATCCACGAGCACGGCACCGACGCCGCGATCGCCCGCGTCGACACCACGCTCGCCGAGCGCGAAGCCGCCAAGGACCGCGCCAAGCTGCTCGACGACAAGGGCGACGACGCCAACCACGCGACCGAGAAGATCGTCGAGATCCGCAAGACCGTCAGCGGCAGCTGATCGAATGGGGCGGTGACGCCCGATCCACGCCCGATCGACATCCCGATCGACATCCCGATCGACCTGCCGCTGCTGGAGTTCGATCCGTCGCAGGAGGCGGTCATCAACCCGTGGCGGTACCGGCGTCAGCTCGGGTTCCCCGAGCGGGGCGTCATGTGCTGGTTCGGCGACGTCGTGCGGGCGCGCACCGCCGGTCTCGAGGCGGTGCACCACGTCAGGTTCGAGCACGGCGACCACGGCATCTACGTCGTGAATCACCGAGGTGTCGACGTCGCGCTCACCAACCCGCCCGTCGGGGCGCCCGCCGCGGTCGGATCGCTGGAGGACCTGATCGCGCTCGGCGCGACGAACGTGATCGGCTGCGGTGGTGCCGGCATCGTGCGTCCCGGATTCGACCTCGGGCACGTGATCGTGCCGACCGGCGCCATCCGTGACGAGGGCACGAGCTACCACTACGCACCGGCCCACACCGCCGTGCTGCCGCACCCTCGGGCGCTGTCGGTGATCGACGACGTGCTCACCGAGGGCGGCGTGCCCCACGACCGTGGCCTCACGTGGACCACCGATGCGGTCTACCGCGAGACGCCGGCGAAGGTGGCCCGTCGCCGCGAACAGGGCTGCATCACCGTGGAGATGGAGGCGTCGGCGATGTTCGCCTGCGCGAGCTTCCGCGGCGCGGTGTACGGCCAGTTGCTCTACGCCGGCGACGACGTGAGCGCTGCCGAGTGGGATCACCGCCACTGGAACCACCAGCACAGCGCCCGCGAGCGGCTGCTCGACCTCGCGCTCGACGCCGCGATCCGCCTCTGACGGTCAGCTGCCGGAGATCTCCTCCACGCGGAACAGCGTGGCGATACCCGACAGCTCCAGCGTCTCGCCGGGCTGCAGCGCCACGGTCTGGCCGCGTCCGACGAGGTCGGTCGCCCCGTCCGCGCAGATGACGAGCTCGCGACCGGTGGCCGTGTGGCTGAACGGTCCGGCGACCTCGAAACGCCACAGGCGGAACGGGGTGTCGGGGGTGTCGTAGCTCCAGCGGCCCTCGCCGTGGTCGGTGGGGGGCACCCGCGGGTCGGCGATCGGACGGATGTCGAGCACGGCGAGCAGCTCCTCGACGTCGACGTGCTTGGTGGTCATGCCACCCCGGACCACGTTGTCGCTGGCCGACATGATCTCGATGCCCGCGCCCTCGAGGTAGGCGTGGAGGTTGCCCGGCCCGAGGAAGATCGCCTCGCCCCGCGACAGCTGCACCCGGTGCAGCAGCAGTGTGACGGCGACGCTCGGGTCGTCCGGGTACTGCTCGGCGAGCCGGGTGACGAGCCGCGCCGCGGAGTGCACCTGTCCGACGCACGCGGACACGATCGGGTCGAGCGGTACCTCGCGCCGGTACAGCGACGCCACCAGCGTCGGGAGGCCGTCACGGCGCAGCTGGGCCGCCACCTCGGTGAGCCCGAGCTCGTCGAACAGCGCAGCGGAGGTGTGCACGGGCCGGAAGCCGCACAGCGCGTCGAACGGCGTGAGCGCGCAGATCAGCTCGGGCTTGGGGAACGGGTCGCGGTAGATGCGGGTGGGTGCGTCGACGGGGATGCCGGCCGACTCCTCCCGCTCGAACCCGGCGACCGCCTGCTCGCGGCTCGGGTGGGTCTGCAGCGACAGCGCCTCGCCGGCGGCGAGCACCTTCAGCAGGTAGGGGAGTTCGCCCACCGACTCGCGCAGCGGCGCGCCGCCGGATACGGTGGCCGGACCGCCGGGGTGGGTGCCGAGCCACAGCTCGGCCCACGGCCGGCCGTCGGCGGGGACGTCGAGCAGCGCCGGGATGAGGTCGGGGTCACCCCACCTGTAGTGCTGGACGACACCCGTCACGAACTGCACGGTTCCATTGTGGTGGACGCGCCGTTCCCACGGGTGGGATCCGTCCTCGGACGACCGTCGGGCGGATCCCCGCCACGCGGATCACCGTGGGTTCAGAACAGACGCAGCTCGTCGGGGCGCATGCCGCGCAGCTCGTCGTAGTCGACCTCGACCACGCGGTACCCGCGTGCCTCGGCGAGCACGCGGGCCTGCGGCTTCACCTGCTGGGCCACGAACACCCCGCGCACCTGTCCGAGCGAGCTGTCGAGGTGCAGCCGCTCGATGTAGCGCGTGAGTTGCTCGACGCCGTCGATCTCGCCGCGACGCTTCACCTCGATCGCGACGACCTGGTCGGCGGTGTCGCGGCACACGAGGTCGATCGGGCCGATCGCCGTCGGGTACTCGCGGCGCACCAGGGTGAGCCCGTCCTCGATCGCGTGCGGCGACGCGGCGAGGAGTTCCTGCAGGTGCGCCTCCACGCCGTCCTTCTGCAGACCGGGATCGTCACCGAACTCGTGGGCGGTGTCGCTCACCACCTCGTGCAGCGTGATCGTGAGCGTCTCGCCCTTCGGGTTGACCACCGTCCAGTGGTCACCGTGGTCGGTGAGCACGTTGGGGGCGTTCATCCAGTTGAGCGGCTTGTAGGCACCGCCGTCGGCGTGGATGGCGACGCACCCGTCGTTCTTCACCATGATGAGGCGGGTGGCTTCGGGGAGATGGGCGGTGAGCCGACCGGCGTAGTCGACCGAGCACCGGGCAATGACCAGACGCATGACGCCGCCCACGTTAGGCCACACGGCCCATCCGCCCCCGGGCTACGGTCGCCGACGTGTTGAGAACTCGTCCCGTCCGATGGCGGATCGCCGGAGCAGTGGGCGTGACGCTCGGACTCCTCGCATCGGGGGTGGCGACCGCCGGACCTCCGACGGGAGGCGCGCTGCCCCCGCAGCTCACCATGGTCGTGGCCGTGGCGGGTGTCGGTGAGATCCCGATCGATGCGGTCGGGGCAGCGGTGAACGTCACCGTGACCAACCCGGCGCGAGCGGGGTATGTCACCGTGCACCCGTGCCGCGACCCGGCGCCCGTCGCGAGCAACCTCAACTACCTGGCGGACCAGACGGTGCCCAACCTCGTGATCTCGGGTCTCGACGTCGACGGCGACCTGTGCATCACCACGAACGCGACGACCGACCTGATCGTCGACGTCGCCGGCTACGTACCCGCCGGATCGCCGATCGTGCCGTTGGCGCAGCCGGTTCGCTTCCTCGACACGCGCGAGGGACTCGGCGCCGCGCGTGCGCGCATCGGTCGCGGACAGGTGGTCTCGGTGCCGGTCGCGGGCACACCGGGCGTGCCGGCGGACGCCGGCACGGTGATCTTCAACACCACGGTCGTGACGCCGTCGTCGTCCGGCTTCGTGTCGGTGTTCCCGTGTGGTCAGCCGCTGCCTGCGACCTCGTCGGTGAACTTCACGGCGAACACGATCGTGCCGAATCTCACGATCGCGGCCGTCGGCGCGGGCGGCTCGGTGTGTCTGTACACGACCTCGGAGACGGACCTCGTGGCCGACGTCGCCGCCTACGTACCGGCCGGCGCCGCCGGTCTCACGATGCTGCCGGCACCGCAGCGCATTCTCGACACTCGCATCGGGCTGGGTGGTCCGGCCGCCCCGGTCGCCGGCGACGTGCGGTCCGTGCAGGTGGGTGGTGCGAGCGGTGTCCCGGCCGGAGCCTCGGCGGCGCTGGTGAATCTCACGGCCACCGAAGGTGCCGCCCCCGGGTTCGCCGCCGCCTTCCCGTGCGGTGTCGGCGTGCCGCTCGTGTCGAACCTCAACTTCGGTCGCAACCAGAACGTCGCGAACGCCGCCGTGGTCAAGCTCGCGCCCGACGGCACCATGTGCCTCACGGCGAACCAGGCGGTGCACGCCGTGGTCGACGTCGCCGGCTACGTGACCGGCACCGCAGCCCTGGTCCCCGTGACACCTCGCCGGCTCCTCGACACGCGTGAGGGTGTCGAACCCGCGTGTGCGCTCGGGGCTCGCCTCCTGCGCCCCGCCGAGTCGCCCACGCCGGCGATCGAGCTCTACGACCTCGCGACCGGAGCATCCCGCGGTCGTCCCTCGGGAATGCCTGCGTTCGGCTTCATCCAGTCGGTCCTCCCCACCACCGACTGTCGCGTCGAGGTCTCGGGCATCCTGGGGAATGCCGGAGTCTGGGTGTCGCTCGACGCGAACGGGGCACTGCTCGAGCAGCGGACCCAGCCGCAACTCTCGAGCTGGACCATGCGATCGCAGTTCGGCGGTCTGGCGCTGGTCACCCGTGCCGTGTTCGACGCCGCGGTCGTGGACACGCGTACCTCCGCCACACGGTTCGTCCTGCAGGAGTTCAACGCCGGTGGTGGTCAGGCCGGCGGGCCGGGCGGGTACCTCCCCCTCGGCGTCACGTCGGACGAGTCGCTCTTCGCGTTCGGCGTGATCCTCGCCGGATCCGAACGCGGTGTCTTCTACGTCGACGGTGACGGCCGCCTCCTCGGCGTCCTCCCCATCGGCCTCGGGCGTTGGCCGATCGCGATGTCGCCCGACGGCTCGATGCTGTTGCTGTTCGACTCGCTGCGCAGCCCCCGGTCGTACGTCGTCACCACGCTCGACGGTGAGGAGATCGCATCGGTGGGCGAGGACCGCTTCAACGCCGAACTCTCGCCGATGGCGTTCATGACGTCGGGCGCGATCGTCGGATGCTCGCCCGACGGCACCAGAGCGATGCGATGGGACATCCACACGCCGCCGAAGCCGTTGGCGCCGACCCGGCTGCCGTGCGGGGTGGTGGGGGTGTGAGCTCGCCGGCTCAGCGGCCGGCTTGGTCGCGCATGCGCTTGCTGATCAGCTCGCGGCGGGCCTGGAGCTCGCGGTAGGTGAGGCTGTCGGTGGTGGCGTCGACGCCGAAGCCGGCCTTCACGCCGTCCATGTTCAGCTCGACCCGGGTGTGGTCGATGCCGAGCTCGCGGCCGAGGCGCTCTCCGTGGCGCTCGGCGAACATCATCGAGATCTTCGCGATCTCGCCGATGAGGTCGAGATCCGGTGCGAGCCGCGCCATCGCCCCGTCGAGGAACACCATGTTCTTCACGTAGAGCATGAGCTCCTTCGGCATGCGGGCGCCGTAGCCGAGCAGTGCCTTCACCACGCGCTGCACCTCGGCGACGAGCTCCTCGCCCGTGAGCGTGGTGG
>Ga0315901_10010524_pt1 | contig 10509 bp, 10 predicted proteins | sample LakEriMetagenome_10_FD_203761 | JGI IMG/M metagenome (GOLD analysis project Ga0315901, IMG submission 203761) | Freshwater fungal communities from buoy surface, Lake Erie, Ohio, United States - Buoy 2 MA116 | ecosystem: Environmental > Aquatic > Freshwater > Lake | place: USA: Lake Erie, Ohio... | reverse complement strand
TAGCGCTAATTACATCACTCATCATCGCATTAGGATTACCAATAATTCGACGGTATTCGATGAGTGCAACCGGCCAACCAATATTTGCTAGTGCTCTAGCTAGCGGGGCCAGATGCTTACGATCATATTCTGGACGCCAATATCCGCCATGGATTAAAACAATTAGTGGTTTTTTTAGATCTGACGGAAGATAGAAATCAATTACCTGATCTTCAGATTTTCCAAAGGCGATGGTCTTATCTGGTTTTTCGTAAGGTAATTCAAAGACTGAACGATCTTCTACATCCATTTTTAGATGGAGTCCAGAACAGTTATTTGCTCACCATTTACATATTCAGATGCAATTTTCTGCCAAGCCGCACTTGCTTCATTAGCCATATGCACATCCCATAGCGCGCGATTTCTCCAAACTTCCCAGACACAAACTTGGTTGGCGCTCTGTGAACTAGTGAAAATCTCTAAGGATTCACAACCATCTTCGGTGCGAATATGCGCCCCATGGATCTTAATCTTTTCAAGAAATTCTTCTCGTCTACCTGGTTTTACATCAATCGCGACAAAGAGATAAACCTTGCTCATTTTCTAGCTTATCTTTTTTAATTTTGGAATTCTAAATTCTTTACCATTTGTTATGCCACCTGATCGCCAGAGCAGCACTGCTACGAAAGTTAGCGCGATTATCACGGCACGCGAACCAAGTGGAATTTGAACTTGTATCCCAAATACGGGCAGGTCTTGCTCCATCATTAATAACACCTGGCCGACGGCGGTAATTAAGAAGGTGCCGACAAGTGCGCCCCAAATACTTGCACTGCCACCAACAATTAACATTGAAAGAGTTATAAATGTAAATTCCAAGTAATAATCTTGAACTTGAAAGGTTCCTGCAACATGTGAATACATTCCCCCGGCAAGGCCTGCTACTGCACCAGAAATGATGAAGGCGATTAGTCGGACCTTAAAAATACTTATTCCAAGTGCTGGCGCTGCCATAGCATCTTCACGAGTTGCGCGAAGAGTTCTACCGATCCTGGAGATATTTATAAAGTAAACAATAATTAGAGAGAGAACTGCCAGAAGGAGCAGAATCCAATTGTTTTCAATCAGAGGAACTCCGGGCAGGGCTTGAGATCCCGGACCAATCTTCTTGTTATTGAAAAAGACGTTATAAGCCACTCCCAATAGGGCGAAGGTAGCAATACCCGCAGCAAGTCCATTTAGCCGCATTAAGAAAATTCCAGTGACAGCAGCAATTAGCCCACCCACTGCGGCCGAGATCACTAGTGCGACATAAATATTTACTTGAGGTGAAACTAGTGGCTCCCAAAGCTGGTTCATTGCTAGGGCGTTGTCTTTGATATTTACAGGTGCAGTTAACATCGCAGATACATAAGAGCCAATCAGTGCGAATGCGCCATGACCAAATGAGAGAACACCTGAATTTCCAACAAAGACTTGAAGCGCGAGAACCATTACAAATAAGCAGAGAGCCATTTGTGTAACCAACTGCAAGCTAGTTGAAGCGCCGCCCACAAAATGTGTTAAAAGAATTAGAACAATAATTGGCCCAAGTAGGTTTTGAATTGAGAATTTAGTTACGCCACCGTGCTTCACTAGACACGCTCCAATTCAGAGCCCTTACTTAAGAGCCCTCCTGGACGCACTAACAAGATGACCAAGACCAGAATAAAGAGCCAGCTATATGCATAGACTCGGCCATTTCCAAGCAGGGTATTTAGCGAACTTAGAACGACGCCAACTATGAATCCACCAAGAGCAGCACCACGCAGCGAGGCAATTCCACCAATAACAATTCCAACTAACGAAAGAATCGTGATGTTAAGGCCGTAATAAGGACTGATCTGTGGGTTTTGAATTACTAAAATTAGAGCAACGCATGCTGCGAGAACACCACTAAGACCAAAAGCTGCGCTAATCAACCGATTTGATCTGACTCCTAAAAGTCGCGCAGTCTTAAAGTCGGCGGATGCAGCACGAAGTTGTAATCCAAGTGAGGTTTTTTCGATGAGGTAACCCATCGCTAGCAGAATAACTATGGTCAATACGATTGTGATGATGCTTGAGATAGTTATTGAAAGTCCAGCAACCTTAAAATCACCACGGAGGAATGGTGCAACTACTGCTGATCTTGGAAGAGCTCCAAACATTAATTCATAAACACGCTGTAGAACAGTTGAAAGTCCGAAAGATGCGATCAACATAATTGCTGGATTTACTCCACGCAATCTGCGATAAACCGAAAATTCCATTAGAAGTGCAACAAATACTGTAACTATGACGGTAAAAATCAAACTTACAGCTAGTGGAAATTGTGCTGTTAATACCAATGTATATGCCGCAATTGTTATCAATTCAGCGTGAGCAAAGTTAACCAGGCGCATCACACCAAAAACCAGGCCAAGGCCGAGGGCCGCTAAGGAATAAAGACCACCGAGACTAATTGCATCAAGTATTGACTGAACCATTTATTCACCAGCCCCAAAGTAAGAACGTTGTAAAGATTCGGAATTTGCGGCATCTGCTGGAGTAAGTGTCGACTGCACTTTTCCATCTCGAATAACAATCGTCTTTTCGGCAAATGACGTTACTAGGTTGGCTCGTTGTTCAACAATAACAACCGCTGTCCCCATCTCGATAATTTCCTTTAGGCGATCAAAAACATCGGTAATAACTGTTGGGGCTAATCCCAGACTTGGCTCGTCAAGCAATAAAACTTTTGGTTCTGAAATCAAAGCGCGTGCAATTGCTAATTGTTGTTGCTGTCCTCCACTTAACATTCCGGCTTGATGATTTTCGTGTGTTGAAAGAACTGGAAAGAGTTCGCGCATTTTAAGAATTGATTCGGTTGCGCCTTTCTTATTGCGGCGACCGGTCAAGCCAAGTGAGAGATTTTCCTTCACTGTAAGTCCGCTAAATATCTGGCGGCCTTCTGGAACTAATGAAAGCCCTAATCGCACAATATCTTCTGGCTTCTTGCCAGCAATATTTTTCCCGTCAAAAGTTATGGACCCACCTTTTGGTGCAATTCCACCTGCAATTGCTTGGAGCAACGTTGATTTACCAACGCCATTTGGTCCTACGATGCCAACTGATTTTCCTGGCTCTAAAGTAAATGAAACATCTGAAATAACTTCAACTTTCCCATATCCAGCTACCAAATTTGTAACTTCTAGAAGCGCCATTAGTGCACCCCAGCATTTCCAAGATAGGCGGTTTTCACATCGGCATTGTTCAACGCATCCTGTGGATTGCCATCAAAAATTAAAATTCCGGTTGCTAGAACAACAACTCTGCTACAAGCCTGAGTAACTAACTTAACGTTATGTTCTACTAGCAACATGCCGCAGCCAATATTTTTTCTTATAACTTCTAGCGCGTGCAACAATCTTGGAGCTTCATCTTCATTAAGACCTGCAGCTGGTTCGTCCATGATCAAATACTTTGGGTGTGCGGCTACCGCACGTGCAAGGCCAACTAATCTGGCGTTACCGTGAGAGATGCTTCCTGCCACATATGGCGAGAGCTTTTCAATACCTAAAATTTCTAAAATTGTTTCAGACCGTTCGCGTGCAACTTTTCTGGATTCACCTAAACCTATCGCGCCTAAGGCAACATTTTCGGCAACGGTTAGATTTCCAAATAGGCGACCTGATTGAAACGTTCTGGCAATACCGGAACGTGCACGAGCATTTGGTTTTAAACCATCAAGTGGCTTTCCTTCAACAACAACTGTGCCGCCATCTTGTTTCTCGTAACCAGCCAGGATGTTAATAAAAGTTGATTTGCCGGCGCCATTTGGGCCAAGTAGGCCAACGATTTCTCCGGGATTTATATTTAAAGTCACGTTATCTAAAACCTGAAGAGCGCCAAAAGACTTGCTTATTTCATTTGCATGAAATGATTTTTGATTCAAGCTTTTGCTCCCTTCATTTAATGTCCGTTAAGACCGCAGAATAACAATAAAAAGAGGGTGTGCGACGTGATGCCGCACACCCTCACTACTTATTTGTAGCTATTAGAAGGTTGGCTTCTTTGCAGCCGCATACTTCACAAGCTTTGTCTTGCCATTGGTGGTCTTCAAGATCGCCATTGGACGAGACACATTCACGTGAAGTGTCGGTGTAAATGAAGTTGCTCCAGCTGTTAGCTTTTCGTTCTTGAACTTGTCCATTTCAGCGGCAAGCTTCTTGCCATCTGTTGAACCAGCACGCTTTGCAGCAAGTGCAAATGCTTCAATTGATGCAGCTCCGGTGATTAGACCTGAAGTTGCAGCAGCTGATCCGGTTGCCTTCTTGAAATCAGCAAGAATGCTTCGGACCTTTGCATTTGTGTCATCGCCGTGAACTGATGCGTATGTAACGACATAGTGGTTAGAAAGATTTGGAACTGCTCCAGCCCAGAAGTTTCCATCCATACCGAAACCTGAAATAACAGGTGTCTTTATTCCACCAGCGCGGATAGCACCAAGTGCTTCAGCTCCGCCGCCTGGGTATGAACAAAGTGCAATTACGCCAGCAGCATCTGCTTTAGCAGCTGCTACTTGTGCAGTTACTGGCTTATCTAGTGCTCCTGCTTGGGTTTGGTTGAACTCTTGTGTTGACTTAATAGTTCCACCAAGTTCTTTGAAGCGTGTTGCGAATGCATCGCATTGGCTAGTTGTGTATGCAATTGACATATCTTTGAAAAGAGTTGCGGTCTTTCCAAGTGATGCATATGCATATTCAGCCATGATTGCAGCTTCGCCAGGAACAGCTGAACCTAGTGAGTAACCTAGTTTCAATCCGTTATCTGGGCCCATTGCTGTTGATCCCACGCAAGGTGCAATAACAAGAACGCCAGCCTTTTCGCCAACTTGAGCAGACTTCAAGTTAATGTCTGCATCGCAAGTTACGAGAAGTAGCTTTGCGCCTTCAGCAACAAATTGAGTTGCAATCTGTTGCCCCTTGTCAGGGTTTGTTCCGGTATCAACGAACTTCAGTTCAACTTTACAACCATCGATGCCACCTGATTTGTTCAAACGCTTAACAGCAATCTTTGCGGTCTCAAGTGCAGGTCCATCGAATGGTGCCATGAAACCAGTTCCAGCCATTGCGGCTCCAATTAGAATTGGCTTGGCACAAGCTGCGTTAGCAGTTGTTGCATTCATTGCTGAAATTCCAGTTGCGGCAAGAGCTGCTGCAGCAACACCTACCAAAAACTTCTTTGAAATTTTCATGCATTTTCTCCTTAAGGTTTTTCTTGATTGCTGAACGCCGGTCTTTACCGTCGGAGCAAACTAGTAGGCAAATCTTGCCCTACTTTTGACCACCGTCAAATATCCACCCGGTAACAATCCGGTAACTTTTGCCCGGATTACGCCTATGAATCACCCTAGAAATAGCGCTTATGGGGCTGTTGGGTAGTCCGTGTATCCGATTGGGCCCCTTGAATAGAAGGTCTTGGAATCCCCAGAATTTAGCTCTAACCCCTGGGCCAATCGCTTTGGCAGATCTGGATTAGCTAGTGCCAACCTGCCAAAACTAAATAAATCTGCTTCGCCGGTTTCAATAATTCGTTTCGCGGTTTCGACCTTTGTTTTATCTGCATAACCTGAATTAGCGACTATGGAACCTGAATAAAGCTTTCGAGCAAAGGGAATCGATTCAAAACCAAATTGATTTGATACATGTAGAAAAGCAAGTCCCATTCCATTTATCGCATTAATCAAATAGGTATAGGTCTCTTCGATTTCAGTTTCGGCAATATCATTGAATGTGCCATTCGGCGAAATTCTAATTGCAGTCTTATCCGCGCCTATCGCTTCAGCCACTGCATTTAGAACTTCTATTACAAACTTACAGCGATTTTCAATGCTGCCACCGTATTCATCGGTTCGGACATTTGAATTAGGTGCTAAGAATTGGTGAAGTAAATAACCATTTGCGGCGTGCAATTCAACGCCATCAAATCCAGCAGCGATTGCACTCTTCGCAGCAGAAACAAAAGCTGCTTTGGTTTCAGTAATATCTTGCAGTGACATAGCTTTTGGAACTTCAAATGTGTCCATTCCAGAACCCGTAAACAGTTCTCCGGCTGGCTTGACGGCACTTGCCGAAATTGGATCTAGTCCAGTTATTTTCTTATGAGAAATTCGCCCCGAGTGCATTAACTGCAGAAAAATCCGACTGCCTGATTCGTGCACTGCTTGAGTTACTTTCTTCCAACCTGCAACTTGTGATTCGGTGTAAATGCCTGGGATTCCAGGATAAGCCTTACCAACATGTGCTGGTGCAGTTCCCTCAGTAATAATTAGACCAAAACTCGAACGCTGCTTGTAATACTCGACCATCAAGCCATTTGGGTCACCATTTTCATCGGCACGATTTCGCGTCATCGGTGCCATGACCATTCGATTCGTTAATTCATTTCTGCCGACAGTGACTTTTTCGAAGAGAGTTTTCATAGGCCAATTATTGACTAACTCTGATGCCTTTGCTTACCAGCCTTGGCAAAACTTCTTGAGCAAAATATGGCAGCTCTTTTGTGTAGTCGAAGAAGGCGATTGTCATTCCTGCAAATCCTGCTTTAGCAAATTGGTAAATCTGTTCCGCTACTTCATCTGGAGTTCCGGTTAATGGGCAAGATCCATCTCCAGCAGCAAATCTAGTTCTATATGTTGCCAGCATTTCTGGTGTAAATGATTTGGCATATTGGCCCATTAAAGCCATCATATTGTCGACTGCTACCCAATCAGCATTCTTATTTGCGTAATAATCGATAAATTCATCAACTTCAGAATTAGTTGGGCGGCAGACAACATGCCCCAAAGTTAAAACGCCAGATTTGCGCTGATACTTATTCTTCGCATTTTCTGAAATCGACTTCACAACCTCGGCTCCGTCGGTCGGGTTATCAACGACTGTGAAAATAAAATCGGCATTCTTGGCTGCATAATCCCGACCTTGTTCTGACGACCCGGCATTTATGACAGGAATGCGACCATGCACTGGTTTGGGAAGTCCTTCAACGCCTTTTAAATTAAAAAACTTACCCGCATGATCAAAGCGCCCTTGCGTTGACCAAATTTTGTTTATTACATTCCACCACTCTTGGGCTCGCTCATAACGATCATCATGGCCTAAAGGTAATTCGATTCCAAAGGCATCGAACTCAGTTTTATTCCAACCGGCAACAATGTTAATTCCAGCGCGGCCATTTCCGATTTGATCAGCAGTTGCAAATTGTTTTGCGGCAACAATTGGGTGAGTAAAAGCAGTATGAACTGTTGAAAAAACATTAATCTTCTTTGTAACCGCTAATAATCCAGCCATCCAGGTGGTTGGGTCTAAAACATCATTGTGATAATTACTGGCACCGCCATAGCCAATCCATCTTGCTACGGGTAGTAAGAAATCCAAACCAACTTCATCCGCAATTTTTGCTGCGGCCACATTATCTGCCCAGGATCCGCTCCAACGATCTGGTGCATTTGTTACCGCAGAGCCAGATGAGCAATTGGCAGCGAAAAGCCCCAACTTAAAGTCGGGGCCCTTCAGCATTGAGTTCATTTCTCGAGTCTATTACTTAGGAAGACGAACGCCCTTTTTCTCTAAGCGAGGCAATACTTCCTGAGCGAAGTATGGAAGTTCTTTTGCATAATCCAAGAATGCAATTGTCATTCCACCGAAACCAGCTTTCGCAAAGCCTTCGATTGCATCTGCTACTTCATCAGGTGTCCCGATTAGTGGGCAAGATCCATGTCCAGCAGCAAAACGGCCGCGGAACATTTCGAGCATTTCCTTGCTAAAGGACATTGCATGTAGACCCTGAAGCTTCATCAAGTTATCGACAGCGTTCCAGTCTGCATATTCATCAGCGTAGTAATGCAAGAATTCATCAGCTTCTTTACGAGTTGGCTTACAAACAACGTGGCCAAGTGTAAATACGCCCATATCGCGTTTGTAATCATTCTTGGCTTGAGATGTAACTTGCTTAACAACTTCGGCACCATCTTCTGGGCCACCAACAACTGTAAATGCGAAGTTTGCATTCCTTGCCGCGAATTCGCGACCTTGTGGTGATGAACCAGCATTTAGAACTGGGAGGATTCCGTCGAATGGTTTTGGCATACCTTCAACATGTTGCAACTTAAAGAATTTACCATCGTGATCGAACTTGCCTTCCGTGGTCCAAATCTTCTTAATGATTTCCCACCACTCTTGTGCAAGTGCATATCGATCATTGTGATCTTGTGGCAGATCCATTCCAAAGGTGTCATATTCTGGTTTGTTCCATCCAGCAACAATGTTTATACCGGCGCGACCGCCACCAATATGGTCAACGGTTGCCATCTGCTTTGCAACAACGATTGGATGATTGAAAGCAGTGTGAATCGTTGCAAATATTGAAATGCGCTTTGTATTGGCAAGAAGTCCTGCTGCCCATGTTGTTGGATCTAGAACTCCCTCGTGAAAGTTTGTTTCTCCGCCATAACCAATCCATCTTGCGATTGGTAGTAAGAAATCAATACCTGCATCATCGGCAATTTTTGCAAGTCTTAAATTATCTTCCCAAGACCCTGTCCATCGGTCTGGGGCCTTTGTTACAGCAAGTCCGGATGAGCAGTTTGGTGAAAAGAGTCCTAACTTAAAACCCTTTCCATCTAGTAACGCTTTTGCCATTTATTTCCCTTTCAGTAGGTTAGTTATTTAATTCGCTGATATTGCGTAGTGAACTATGGAGAAAAAGTAGTGGGGCTTTGCCGCTATTTTCAAGAGTCTGGACCTTGCCAATTATCAGCATGTGGTCGTAAGTATCAAAAGTTTGAGTGGTAGCACACTCCATCCGGACGCTGACTCCGGTCAAGATTGGATTCCCAAGTTCGGTGGTTTTGAACTCTAGACCTTCGAATTTGTCTACGCCCTTCTTGGCAAAGCGGGCAACTAAATCCTTCTGATCTTCAGCCAAGAAATGCACATTAAAAGTTTTTGCTGACACCCAATGGTTATAAGAACTTGAAGACTTATCAACTGACCAGAGAATTAACTTCTCTTCTAACGAAATCGAAGCAAGAGAATTACAAACAATTCCAATTGGTTTTGCAGAACCATTTGTAGCAGTTCCTGTAATGACACTTACGCCAGTTGCCCAGCTGGACATTGCTGATCGGAAAACATCTTTTGTTATCTCTTCTTCAATTGCCATACCTTAGGGTAAATTCTAAAAACTCTAAGTCAAGAGCAATTCCAAGTTATCTTTGTGACTTGCGTCAATTAGGCGCTATACCCTAAACGCCATAAACAGCGAGAGTGAAGTTAGGGTTAAAGATATTTTGATAGAAGTTCTGGTGCGCTTGAAGGGATTCGAACCCCTAACCTTCTGATCCGTAGTCAGATGCTCTATCCGTTGAGCTACAAGCGCAGGCGTGCTGGCAAATACTACTCGTTGATTAAGATTGCCCCAAACGCAATAGATCAGGGACCGAAACCGCTTTAACACGTGGTTTTCCACGAGATTCTCCGGCCGCAACTTCGGCTGCATTAATTCGAACCCAGTATGGCTGGTCAACCACTTTGTGATCGCCTGTTAGAAGTTCGGTGATATCTCCTGCTGTTTTTGCATCTTTTAAGTCTGAAATCAACAACTTCACCACTTCTGCTGCGTCACTCTTGTTTGTTCCAATAACTCCGGATGGTCCACGTTTTGCCCAACCAACTACATACATATTTGACCCTGTAACCCGGCCATCAGTATTTGTAATCTTTCCACTTTCATACTTAACCCCAGGAATTGTTGTTGCTTCATAACCAATTGCAGTAATTACTAAGTCGCAAGCAATTGTCACATCACCGCTTGGAGTTGAGTAAACAATTCCTTCAACTTTTTCATTACCAATTATTTCCTTTGGAGTATGAGAGAAAAGGAATTCCAAAGAGCGCTCATGTCCGTGCTTTGGTGTCTCAGCAATAAGTTTCATAGCTTCTAAATTACTTGCCAGATGCTTTTCAATTTCGCCTTTAGCTTCCGCATTTTTATGGGCAAGTGCAATTGCCTCTTCACTTATGTAAACATCGGTATGTTCCAACTTAGGCAGATCACGAAGTTCCGGTGCGGTGAACGCAGCAAACTCGGCTCCCCGACGACCAGTGATAAATACTTTTCGAATATTGCTCTTCTTTAAATGCGCGTGTGCATGATCTGCGGTATCGGTTTCATCAAGCTCTTTTGGATCTATCGCAAGAATCCGACCGCAATCCATCGCAACATTTCCGGCACCGATTACAACAGCAACTTTGCCCGAAAGATCAACTTTGAAATCTGAATAATCTGGATGACCGTTATACCAAGGAACAAACTGTGCCGCAGAAATAGAATTCGCCAACTCTTCGCCAGGTATCCCAAGTTTCTTACCTATTGCAGAGCCCGTGGCCATAATTACTGCGTCATATCTATCTGTTAAATCTGCAAGTGAAATATCTTTACCAAGTTCCACATTTCCAAACAAACGAA
>Ga0315901_10010522_pt1 | contig 10510 bp, 7 predicted proteins | sample LakEriMetagenome_10_FD_203761 | JGI IMG/M metagenome (GOLD analysis project Ga0315901, IMG submission 203761) | Freshwater fungal communities from buoy surface, Lake Erie, Ohio, United States - Buoy 2 MA116 | ecosystem: Environmental > Aquatic > Freshwater > Lake | place: USA: Lake Erie, Ohio... | reverse complement strand
GCCGTACATTTCAAGATCGCCGCCGCCTGCCTTTTTGGCGCGGCCACCTGATTTGCGGGCCTTCATATATTCAGAAGCTTCAGCGCCAGACATGCCCTTTTCGGGTTCACGCTGGGGGCGCTGCGGGATCGGAGGAGCCTTCTTCTCTTCAGTGGCAGGCATAGAAGTAGGACCAACAACGTCTTTGCCGTCCTTGGTCAGAATGCCACGGCCAGAAGACATGCCGCCGCCGTTTTGTTTGGCAGTGCGACCGCCCTTCTTGTAACCGGGGTCAGGTGTAACACCCTGTCCATAATAACGATCCGGCACTTCGTCTGGGCGAGTTCCCATTTGGCGTTCAATGTTTGCCAACGTGCTTTGACGCTTAGAAATGGTTTCTTCCATGCTTTCTTTGGGGGTGTACTTAGCAGCAACACGGTTATACATGCCACCGCCGCCCTGTTTTTCGGTGCGGCCACCTTTCTTCATGCCACCAACGTGCTTAATGCCTTCACGTTCTTCGTTGGCATCCTTCACATTGCGGTTGATCTTGGCATTCATCCACTGCTTGGCTTCAGCGGAACCGCCAGACTTACGCGGGGCGCGGCCCATGTTGCACTTGGCCTTTTCGCCTTCAACCTTGCCACCAGCCTTGAATGCACGGCGGCTGATCGGACGCATCCCAGTCTTGGCCGTGGTATCCAACGGCTCCGGGGGAGACCAAGTAGACGAATCTACCTTCTGATGCGGATCAGCAGTAGTCAGGCTTTTGGCCTTTGCTTTCATGGCCGCGCGGGCCTGTTTTGCCATGTCAGACATGATGGCTCCTAGCTAGGTTAATCCGGGCGTCCCCGGAGGCGTTTGCCTTCATTTACAATACCATAAACTGGGTGCTTTCCGATAGCGCCACCTTTGGCGCGACCGGTTTGCATCGTCTTACGGTACTGAGATATCCACTTCGCGAGGTCAGCCGATGGCGCACCAACGCGGCCCATGATCAATCCCGTAGTTGGATCAACATAGGTATTAGCGTCACGAAGCTTTTGACCATAACCCCACTGCGCAATTCTGACGCTGTTGGAATCTCCACCCACAAACGCGCCAGGATATCGCTTGGCAATGTCCTGTGCTGATTGGCGCGTCACATGCAGCGGGTCTTTTTCCTCATAACGTGGAACTTCATACTGAATTCCACGCTCTTCTGCGAACGACCGCAGCGCCTGACTGACAGGAGCAAACCGCTTATCGGCAGGGTTTGGCAGAACAAATACAGGCGTCATGCCCATGCTTGTCGCATTCGCATAGACATCACGCGCCGCAGATATTGCAGATTGCGGATTGCGATAGTCGTTTGTGCCAAAAGCAAATACGCCATAACGTTGATCGCGAGGCTCTTCGCGCACGGGCGCAGGCTCAGGCGTACGAACCTCTTCTTTGCGTTGTGCAAAGAGTGATCCTTCCGCAGGACGCGCAGCCGCCTGCCAATCAGTTCTTTCTGGCGCGGTAAGATCGAGTGTGTACTCAGGTGTGCCGCCAGCTTGGTAACCAATGCGACCACCATCACGATATTGACCAGCGAGTTGCTCAACAGCTTGTTCAAGCGGAAGATCAAGCAGACTTACAGAACCGCCGTCAGCTTTATGGCGTGGCTCAATAAAGCCGCCGCGCTTTTCTCCGCCGCCGCCGCCATCGCCACCACCGCCCCCGTCTCCTCCCCCACCATCACCACCACCGCCGTCTCCGCCGCCACCATCACCGCCATCGCCACCGTCACCACCCCAGCCGCCACTGTCACCGCTATCACCACCCCAACCGCCATCGCCGCCCCAACCACCATCACCGCCATCGCCGCTACCGCTATCACCGCCATAGCCGCCATCGCCCCCGCTATCACCGCCGCCGCTATCGCCACCAGAATCTCCGGCAGAATCCCCACCAGACTCTGATCCCGAATCACTGTCTCCATCGCCATCGCTATCCCCAAAGCCACCGCCTTTGCCGCCAAACGCACCTGCGCTGCCGAAACCTTCTGATGGGTCAGAGCTAATAGAGAAATCACCCAAGTTGGCTGATGCTGCGGGTCCTTCCGGTGCAGATGGGGCTGCGGGGGCATTTGCCGCGCCAAAGTCATTGTAATTGCCGACACCAGCATAAGTGTCATTCATTGGGCCAACCGATGTGCCCCACATATCGCTACTGCCGTAGCTCAATCCGTTTTGAGCAGTTGAGACATCGGCCCCGCCAAGAGGACCGCCAATGCCGCTACTTGAAACGTCAAACCCGCCCATACCTCCAACGCCACTACCAACAGGTCCTGATTGACCCATCGTGCTGGTTGCGCCACTGAACCCCGCCAAAGACCCAGCGGGCACTGCATCCTGTTCCGTAGCTTGTTGCGAAGACCGATCTACAGCAGTAGGCATTGGCACAGATGTTTGTGCCGGTTGTGATTGCGCAGGCGCTGCTGTCGTTGAAGATTTCTCATAGCCAGTAGCCGATGATTTTGGCGCAGGATTAGACCCGAACACCATGCCGCCAACGGTCGGACCACCAAAAACGCCCGAAACTGTATTAGCCAATCCAAGGCCAGGAACAAATCCAACAGCAGCGTTTAACGCGGTCGCTGCTGGGTTTGCTGCCATGTCAGCCAGTTTATCGGTGATAAAGTTCCCCTGTCCTTCTGGGACATCTGGCATGTCGGGGCCATCGCCAACAGTGCCGTCACCACCACCGCCGATGATAGGACGCGGCCTAATTCTTTCTTCTGGCTCGCCACCAACTGCAAAGCCCGGACGCACATACTGGAACGCTTGCTCCAACGGCATATCCATAAGGCTGCCAGTCACTTGGCCGCCATCAGCACGCTCAACCGGCTTATCAAACAACGTCACTTCAGCAGGGCGCATGACAGTTTCTGGCATGGGCTCTTCACGCGGAGGGAGAATGCTTTCACGTTCTCCATAGCGGAACTGCCGCATGATCTCGTTTTCTCCCGCATTAGCAGGATTGGTCGAGTACATGTATGTCGCTGCCGCCTGATATGGCGTGCGCTGCGATGCAGCAAATACGGCAATATCCTTCGCAATATCCGCTGCTGTCTTGGCTCGCTCTGTGTACAGTTCACGGCTTGGACGCATCCCAGAAACAACCGGGTCCGCCAATGCAAGCGCACGGCGGATCAGGTCATTGCGCAAACTGTACTTTTGATCAGCCATAATCGCCTCTTAACGGCGGGAGAGCATCATGTGAATGATCTCAAGAGCCTTGTGCAAGGATGCATCTTTGCCCAACTTGCCGTTTGTTGCCCCGCCAGACGCACGCTCTTCCGGCATTTCACGACGAGCGCGATCAGCCGCACGCAGGTTCATAAGGTTTGAGCCGTACTCATCGCCTGAACCCTGCATTTCCTGCGCACGCTCATAAAGCTGACGAGAAGATTCACCCTCAAGATAACGAGGATCGTAAATCTTGCTCATGGCGCGGGAAAGAATACCGGGCTCTTCGCGTTGCGGACGCTGCGGGATCGGAGGCGCAACACTCGCCGCAGGTGCGCGTGTTCCATATTTTTCCGTCAATGCACGTGCATCCACATCATCGCCGGTGTAGGTGGGTGCAACATTGCGATTGAATGCATTGAACCCGTACTGAGCCAGCAACGGCGCAGCGGATGTAACAGGAGCCGCTTGCTCACCATATGCTCGCATCAGTGCATCAGCATCTTCCTGTGTACCAGTAAAGCGTGATGGAGGTTCTTCACGGTCACGCATAGAAGCGGCACCCAAACCGGCAACAACGGGTGCTGCCGCGCCAGCCTGAGCAAGACGCTGACCGGGCGTAAACCCTTCAAGTTTCTGCATCTGACCACCGGGGCCACGCACCGACATCGGATACCCTTCCGGGCTCATTGCGCGGCTCTTTTCAAACAGATAGTTGATGCCCGTAGGAGAACGGGCCGGATTGCCGTCTACTTGACTGAACCGCTTGCCCATCTGTTCAAACGGATCGGTGTAGTCATAGCGCAAAGGCTGACCACTGACCGATTGAGGATAGCCGGTGCGAGGATCAAGCACACGCTCTTCACCATACTTAGATTGAAGCACCATACGCTCATTGGCACTTACCGGTCCTTGACCAAATGCCGGCGCACCCTTGGGCATCGACATGTTGTTCGTGAACTTGTTGTAAGCACCTTGCAACGCATTTGCTTCTGCGTTGATTGCTGCAAGCTCTTCAGGAGAACGAGCCTTAGCTGCACGTGCGCCAAGATCGCGACCCGCTGCTTCAAAGTCTTCAAACGACTTGAAACGAGAGAACCGCAACGCGTTGGGGACGCGGGCTGTTGCTAATGCGCGGGCCGCATCTTCAGGATCGGCACCACGGGCGGCACGCTTCAGGGCAGCAGCAATTCCTTCCATCACAGTTCTCCGGTCTTCGTGCCATCAAGGGTTGGTTCATTGCCCTCAAGACGATTGATCATGTCTTGGCTTAGAACATCATTTGCAATCGGCATCCCCTGTGGATTGCGGATCAGTTCTTCAGCCAATTTGATTGCGGCCAAACGCTCGCGGCTTTCGCGATCACGTTTGCGGTTTACAGCATCAAGCATAGCATCATGCCCGCGCTGTTCAATTTCCATCTGCTGCAATTGAAGTTGCGCCATCTTGGACGGATCGCCGTTCATGCGGCCCGCTTCCATTTCCAGTCGGGCGCGATCCATTTCAATCTTCGCTTGCGTTTCTTGCGCACGGGTCTGGCTATCCAGCATACGTGCTTCCGCCGAAATCTTATTGTTCTCCATGTCAGCCATGGCCTTGATAAGCTCTGGCGGGGGCTTGCCCTGCGCAGATGCAGGCACCATGAACTGAGCCGGGTTCGACCAGCCAAGCGCCTGAAGGGCCGCTGTATCAACAGCAATCGGGTCATACAGAGACGGATTGCTGGATGCCAACTGCTTCAGAGCCAACACCTTCATCAGACGCTGGGTCTGTGACGCCGTGTTGGGATCGGCCATCGGAACAAAGTAGTAGTTATCCAGCGCATCCGTAAATGTTTTTTCATCCCACGGGAAGGCGGGCTTGCGGTTCTTGATCCAGAAGCTATCTGGATGTTCGCGGAAGCATTCAGTCAGAAGCTCAAACTCTTCAGCCTGCGACTGGTGCAGGCGCTTATGGACGGAGTTCAAAATCTTCTGTGCCTGTTCAATCATAGCCAGTGTAGTGCCGACCGGAGCATCCGGCTTGCCTTCTGTGACCATGACTTCAGATGTGCCGCCAACACGCATACCCGTGTCAGCCATCTGGGTGACAAGGTTCATCAATGCGCCTGATGGCTCCTTATAGGGCAGTGGCATGATTGCTTGGGTCAACGGCATATTGCCAGTCTTGACCAGTGCTGCCCCGCCAGGAGGAACGCGGAAGATGTTGGTATTCTGCCTTGCACCCGTGTCAGCCATCAGGAAGCCGGGGAAGTTGTTGTACATGCCGGCGTCCAGCAACTCGCGCCACGCAGCCGTGATGGCATTTGTGGTGTTGCCAAGGATGTGCAGCAAACCAATGTCGTAGAAGCCCATGCCAGGGACAAAGGTGTACTTTACAAAACGCTTCTTGGCGGTTGGCAGTTCCTGATCATCTTCGGCGTAGTTGCGGACAATCGACAGGATCGTGCGGGACGACTTATCAATTGTGACGATGTACGGAATCTCAAGGCCGGTGATCTTGCCTTTGTACTTGTGTTCAAAGCCGGGCAGATCAAGATCACAATAGACTTCGTAGATTTCGCGGTCGCGATCTTCGGGATTGAATGTCTCGTCAGTGATGCCTTGCTGGGCGTTCTTCTCGCGTTGCACTGAATCCAAGTCAGGCGGTTGTGGCGTAGACAGGTCAGTATCGCGATAAACACCAAGGATTTGCAGTCGCTTAACAGTGTTAGGCGTCATCATCACGCGGTGTGTAATGCGCTTGGCGTTGCGCAAGTCTGTCGCGCTGTTGGTGACGATCAAATCGTTTGCATCCACGGTCTCAGAAACCGGACGATTGCGAAGCGGACAGAAGTAAACCTTTTTAAAGGCTGTACCACCAAACCCAAGCATCAACAGCATACGATCTGTGTCAGGATAGTATTCTGTTGCTGTCGCAGTCAGATAATGGTTGAGGTCTTTCTGCAACGCATTTGCAAGCTGGTCGTCTTGCAATGTGGGATTATTGTTGTCGTTGCGGATTTTGACTGGGCCATCGGTTGGCAGAAGCTCTGACCGGGCATTGGCTTGGAATCGCAACACGGCTTCAAGAAGAAGCGGGTGGCGAACTTTGCTCATACCTTCGATGGGGGCTCCATCGGCAGAACCTTGCAGGCCGGGGATTTCAATTTTGAGGCCAAGGAGCTTTATTCCTTGTGCGCGATCTTCGATCCAATCGCGGCGGCTGTCGATATCATCACGAATCCCACGCAGAAGGTCTTCTGCAATGGTTGAAAGCTGCATTTCGGAGATATCTTCGACCAGATTACCGTACCAGCCATCGCTGCTACGTTCTTTTTTGTCGTCGTAGATGGATTTGCCGTCGAGCGAGATGGTTACGGAGCCATCTGGGTGTTCAATCTCAAGGATTGCGCCGTTTTCGTCGGTTTTTGCGATGTCTGAGCCGTCATCAATGACTTCAACGATGACTTCTCCATCGGTTGGAGCCTCGGATTGGGGCTCAACCAGCCGCAGATTGGGCATAAGGCCAGGTGTCATCGCCATTATGGCTGTTCCTTCGTCAAATCCAGCTTTTGCATTTCAGCTACAAAACGCCGGATGCCTTCTTGTGCGGCTATTGTATCGTTTTTTGCCATGATTTCATAGACTCGCACATAATCATATGGAGCCTTGCCCCATACTTCGACGCGAAAGTTGCCAATCCGCACTGGCGTGGCAGGTTTGATGGCATCTACGACAGCACTTGCAAGAACTTGGGGCATTTTGAACCTCTAAACCGCGCCAGTATGGTATCAGACTGGGTATAGCGGGGTAAACTCATTGTTTCCTTTGAAGCGGAGGGCGTCTTCTGTCTCGGCCCTCCACTCGTCTGGCCTCAGTATAGCGCCAATATCGCGCAGATGCCTTAAAGCCATGGAGACTGTATCGACCAAGTCGTCGTGTTTCCCCTTGGGGAAGGTGCCAACTTGGGTAATGACCATCTCAGCCCAGTCATAATTGGGTGCAAAGATCAATCCTTCGGCAAAAAGATGCTGGACGGAGTAGAGCCTCGCCAGCTTGTCTTGGCTTTTGGGGTCAAACATGCTGACCCCGAACCGTTCATAGCCGTACATGCGACGGATTTCTTGGGCTACTGAGTGACCGGCGGCCTTATTTTCAATTAGCAGGGTGTCTACTTGCATCCTTCGGCAAGTGTCAGCGACCTTTTGGACTAGATCATGTAGCTCATACCTGCCCTGCCAGGCGTACATCAGCATAACTCTGGGGGCCACTTCGGTATACTGCCGGGCATAATTGACCAAAGTGCCATTTCGCATTGCAGCATGGCCGGGGGCCTGGACGGATACATCACTAGAAAAGACGCCCCAGACGGTCATGGCGGATGGGTCGTTCTCTGTTTTGGTGGTGTAAGCGGTATCTAGGGTTGCGATGACAAAATCCATGGGCGGATAGTTTTGATTGCTCCATGGCTGCCACCATTCGCGCTTGATGATACCGCCGCCTTTGGGTTCTGGGCGCTGTTGGAGTTGGCCCGCTGCCGCCCAAGGACCCAATTGTTTTTCCAGAATTGTGACTTCCCGTTCGCCAAAACGTTCCGGCCAAAGTAGGGCACCTTCACGTTCCTCAAGCTCAACATCGGCTTCTGGCGATACTGCCAGTCGGTTACCGTCTTCATCGGTGGTAACAAGGCTTTCTCCATTTTCATCAAGGCCGCGCGGGTCTTCCCAGCCAATCTGGGTGATTGAGTGCCTGCGCCATTCGTAGCGCATGGGAAGGCAGAGGTGGGTCCACTCGCCTTCGTCCTTGGACATGATGTGGCCGGTTAGGTCCTCTTCCGAAAGCCTCTGTTGGATGACCACGAAGGCACCCGTTTTAGGATCATTGAGGCGTGTGGAAAGCGCCGAGTCCCACCATTCAATGGTCGATGCAATGGTAGCTTCGGAGAAGGCTTCTTGCGCCGCGTTAGGATCATCGACGACAATAATTGATCCACCCTCGCCAGTAAGAGCCGATCCAACAGACGTAGAAAGACGGGACCCGTTCTTATCATTGTCAAACCTCGTCTTGGTGTTCTGATCGCCGGTAAGACGGAATCTGTCACCCCATAGGGATTGATACCAAGGGCTTTCAATGAGACGCCGGCACTTCACGCTGTCGCGCAAAGAAAGCTGCTGGGCGTATGATGCGTGGAGAAACTGTACGCCGGGGCCGCAGGTCGGGCTCCAAAACTTCTGAGGCTGTGCCCATACCCATGCAGGGAACGCAACAGATGTAAGTGTAGACTTTGCACAGCGTGGTGGGATGTTGATGATGAGGCGTTTGATTTCGCCGTCTGCGACTGCTTGCAGGTGTTCTGCTACGGCTTCGATGGGCCAGCCGTCTGTGAATGGCGAGGCGTCGATGTAGCGCCAAGCATTTTTTAGAAACGTGTAGAGACTGTCTTCGCAGTCGGCACGGTCTAATTCTTGGAGTTGTTTTTCGATATCTATTTTCTGACCGTCTAGATCAAGCGTTGCCACGGTGTATCCCCCATTTTAAGCCATTAATATAACCGCGCCAGTGGATTTGTGCTATATTATATGGAGTCGGCAGGAGGGGATGCCATGAGCGACAATATCGAGGCTCTTGAGAATTTAGTTAGTCTTCTAACTATAGCTAACGACCGGATAGAATACTTAGAACGCGAACTTTCTGAAGAAAGACACAGCCGTGAAGTGGCATCTCAGAAAGCTTGGGAGTTTGCTGATCGCATCAAAGAACTGGAGCATCAGTTACAAGCAGGCGTAGTTAAACGGTAGAATATCTGGCTTCCATCCAGAAGACAGGGGTTCGACTCCCCTCGCCTGCTCCATCATTGAACAGTTCAACAATGTTTCACGTGAAACACGGGGGATCACATGGAATGGCAACCAATAGCGACTGCGCCGTTTGACGAGCCAGTGCTAATTAGCTGGGTTAACAGCCACGGCAATCGTGTTGTGGCGACAGCTTGGATGAACCTTAAAGATGTCGAAATGTATAACGAAATGGCTGAAGGCTATAAAGTAAAGGCCCGTAAAGCGGTATGGTCTTTTGATTACGAAGGGGTGGAAGTTTTGCATTTTCCTCCTACCCACTGGATGCCACTGCCTCTGCCGCCAAATGTTTCACGTGAAACATCTGAGGGACCCAAATGAGGTGCGTCCGCTGCGAGGGACCCATCCGCCAGAAGAACAATAAACCCTACTGCAACCATTGCGGGACCCAACCCCCATGGGAAAGATCAGGGACCCACATCCTTGGCAGGGACCCAGACCAAATAGACGCTATTACCGGAAATGTCGGAGTTGTCCGGGTCATAACTCCGACAAATACCGACAATGTTTCACGTGAAACAACCCCGCCATGGGAGTAGGCAAAACTACTTTTCCCTAGGCAAAACCCCCAGAATATGCCATATTGAATGGGCAAGGGCGGCTCCCGGAACGACAACCGCCAGTGCCATAGATCGACTCCAGATCAAGAAGCCTCGTCAGGGACCGCATCGCCCTGCCGGGGCTTTTTCTTGGCGCGGCCCATAAGGGAGGTACAAGGGCTATAGGCCACATAGGGACCCGTACTACGTACAGCCCGCGCTACGCTTGCGCTAAAGGGACCCGTCATAGGGACCCATGGGGGGGGTACCCCACAAATGTTTCACGTGAAACATTGGGCCTCGTCAGCGCACAATCTGCAAAGAGGGGAAAGGGGACCCTGAGACGGGGGGCCTGTTTTGCCACGCTGGTACGGTGGGCCTGGGCGTCGGGGACCCTCACTCCTCCTGGGCCTTCTCCCTGGCTGCGATGAGCAACTGGCGCAGGCTGTCACGCTGCGAAGTGTCGAGCGCGCGTGCGTCTAGTTGCAGAGTGTTGTTGTTGACGGTGATTGCCGCGCCATCCATTGGCTTATCAGCAAGGCGTAGATTGTATTTGCCCGCCATTCGCATACGCGTATCAATGCGCATCTTATCGCGTTGAATTGCCGCGTGATTTACTTGCACGTCACCAATGGGGTTGCCGTTGTCGTCCGTTGGCGCGGGAATGAGATCACGCGAGTCGTCGTCCGCAATGCGCAGGCATTGGTCGAGCAACACACTTCCCATGTTTTCGCGCGCGCGCGTGTAGGCAAGAGCAAAGGAGGGGGATTCTTCTATTCTCTCGTACACGGTCGCGGGGCTTGGCATATGCTCTAGCTCACAAATGAACGCTAAGCTTTGACCATTGCTCAATCTATTGAATAGCTCTTGCTCTAGGTCTTCCGTCCATTTGAACCTAGGCCTTCCTCTATAGGCTTGTATTTGCTTATCTGCTCTTGCGT
>Ga0315901_10010517_pt1 | contig 10511 bp, 10 predicted proteins | sample LakEriMetagenome_10_FD_203761 | JGI IMG/M metagenome (GOLD analysis project Ga0315901, IMG submission 203761) | Freshwater fungal communities from buoy surface, Lake Erie, Ohio, United States - Buoy 2 MA116 | ecosystem: Environmental > Aquatic > Freshwater > Lake | place: USA: Lake Erie, Ohio... | reverse complement strand
AGCGCGGTCATCTCGTTCGAGCACGTTGCCGGGCTCAAGTCGCGGGATGGCCAGGATCTGTCCTGGTGGTCGGTGGCGGGTGAAGATAAGAAGTTCGTCAAGGCGAATGCCAAGATCGTCGGCGAGACCGTGGTGGTCTCGGCCGAAGGAGTGGCCAAGCCGGTGGCTGTGCGATTCGGCTGGAACCAGTTGGCCGAGCCGAACCTGTCCAACGGAGCCGGGCTGCCCGCCTCGCCGTTCCGGACGGACGAGTGGACCGATGCGGTAAATGTGCCGTAGCGAGCGTCGGATGCGAGTCCGCATTGCCTCTCCCTGCTTATCTCCCCTCTCCCCCTGGGAGAGGGGCCGGGGGTGAGGGGACTTCACTCGCAGAGGCGATGTGACTTGAACGGAACATGTCGGGCGAGCCCGACGGCGAACTTGGTTTGAAAGCCCCCTATGTGGCCTGAACCCCACAACACGATCGATCTCCTGCAACAGGCCGGGACCGGCGATGCGAAAGCCGTCAACGAACTGCTTGAGCGGCACCGGCTCGGCCTGCGGCGGATGATCGAGATGCGCATGGACCGCCGCATGGCCCGGCGAGTCGATGCCAGTGATGTGGTGCAGGATGTGTTCCTGGAAGCCAGTGGGCGCATGGCCGATTATCTGGCCCGGCCCGATCTCCCGTTCCATGTCTGGCTGCGCCAGCTGGCTCAGGACCGGATCATCGATCTGCATCGCCGCAATCATGCCCAGCGGCGCGATATGGATCGCGAGCAAGGGATGCACCAGCCGCGCTTCGGCGACCAGTCGTCACTCGACATGGCCGCCCAGATCCAGGACGACCAGCTGACCCCCGCAGCTGCCACGCTGCGCCGCGAAATGGAGCAGCGGTTCCAGGAGGCCCTCGACCTGCTGGATGAGGACGACCGCGAGATCATCCTGCTGCGGCACACCGAGCAGATGGGCAACCAGGAAGCAGCGGACTACCTGGGACTCTCCCCCGCCGCTGCAGGCATGCGGCACACGCGGGCGCTGCGGCGGTTGAAGGAGATTCTTACGGATAAGTCGATCTAGTGCGTTCGACTAACGATTCCAGCGACGTGATTACGGTGTCCAGATCGTGGGGCCGGGGCCGGAGAGTTCGGTCTTGTCGCGGATGCGGCGAGCTTTCATGCGGACGTAGGGAGCGACGTACATCCCGCGGTGGCGGAAGTGACCGGGCTTGGCGTCGGGGTTGCCGCGTTTCGGCTCGACCAGATCTTCGATCACGAACCCCGCCCGGCATAGGCCGCCGACCAGTTCTTCCCAGCGGTGCAGGTATTCGCGGGTGCCGGTCTCGCGGTACTCTTTGTCGGGAACTTCCGGCAGCGGGTCATCGCCGATGTAGTACGAGATCCCGATCGTGTACCGGTGCCGCGGGTCACGGTCGACGACCTGCAGGCATGTCGGCGTTTTGTGCTGGCTGATGTAGAGGCCCTTGTCTTTGAGCACGCGGGCGATCTCGGCGAACACGGCATCGATCCGCGGAACGTAACACGTACTGACCGGCTGATGGACGATGTCAAAGCTGGCTGAGTCGAGCATCGACAGATCGTCCATCGAGGCCTCGATCATCCGCAGCTTGTATCCCCGCCGCTCGGCCTCGCGGGCATCGAGCCGCAGCATCGAAGGACTAAGATCCACGACCGTGACCTCTGCTCCCGCAGCTGCGTAGAGGATCGACTGCCATCCGCCGCCCGCTGCCAGGCACAAGACCTTCAGCCCGGTCACGTTCCCCGGCAGCCAGCCTCGGCTGTCGAGTTGCAGCAGCGGCTGGGCACATTCTTCGTCGGTGGCGACTTTGGCAAACGGGCTCGCCTGCTCGGCGAGGGAGTTCCAGGCACCACGGTTCTGTTCGTAGGGAGTCATGCGGGGCATTGTAACGAGCAAATCCCCGTCGGCGATTTCACGGTCACGAGCTACGGACGCTGTGCCTCGCGCACATAGATCGGGTTACACAGGACCCACGGAGTTCGCTCCCCTGCCAGATCGAGCCAGAGCTCCGCCCGATGATGCCCGGCCTCCGTGACAGGAAACTCGACGCTCGCTCCGTCGGACTCCGACACCAGTTTTCCGCTGCGAAAGATTCTCCAGTGCCCCGGCAGCGGAGCCCGGCCGACCAGTTTCAGGCCCGCAGCCAGTGGCACCGAACTCCCCATCTCGAACCGCGACGTCCCCTGCTCTGCCGCCCAGTCAAAGCTGCGCGCGTCGGCGATCCAGTCAAATGCCACAAACGCCCGGCCTCGGTCGAGGGCCTCGCTGATCGCGTCGCGCGTCAGGTCGCTCGCCAAGACGTGCGTGCCGACATGCCGCAGACTGTTTTCGTAGGGATCGAGCTGCATGCGGAAGACCACGTCACCGACTTGGGCTGTGTCGGGGATCGGCTGGATAGCCGAGACGACCTTGCGGTCGAGCATCAGCAGCTCCTCGCCCAAGGCATCTTCCACGCGGCACCGGTTCCCTTCGGCGACCTCGATCTTCAACCCGATGTTCTGGTGGGCATCGTTGGCCGAAACCCCGGTGTGTGGAGCGATCGCGCACAGCTCGTCCCAGCGCCGGAGGTAGTCCTGTGGGTAATCGAGCAGCGTCGACATCGCCTCCTGCGGGTATTTGTCAAACAACTGGGCGGCTTGGATCAGCCACAGCGGGTTCTTGATCGAGGCAAACAGACGCTTTTCGTCCTTGGCGTCGGCGTGCGTGTTGTAGATCTCGACCCCGGTCAGCCCCTGCAGCTCCCAATCCATACGCTCTTCGAGGTGCGACAGAAACGTCAGCCCCGACCGACCGCGCACATGCAACGACAGATCCTGCGACTGCAGCGACTCGACCGGTTTCACACTCTCTCGCGGGAAGATCAGCATCCCCTTCATCTCGGCACCGGGGATCAGCAGGACGCCATCCTTCAACCCCTGGTGCCCGTCCGTGACAAAGTCGTAATGCTCCGCCGGGTGCTCGGTGAACATCAGCACCTGCGTCCCGGCCCGCTTGGCAGCTGTGATGATCTCATCGATCTCACCGCGGCTATCGTGCGAGAATTTGGAGTGGACGTGCAGGTTGACGCGGTACTCTTTCAATGGTCCTGGGCGCGGAATCTCCTGGCGTGCAGCCTGGAACTCTGCGATGGCCCGGTGAACCTTCTCCAACCGGTTCGGCTTGAGACGGTCGATCGCGTCTTCAGTGAGAGCCGGAAGGACGACGCCGAGCTGCATTACACAGGCGGCGAGGACCGTTCTTAGAGACATCGAGTTCTCATTCTGGTCGTGGTAGGGGCACTGGAGGCTTGCCCGGCGGAGCCAGGGGCGCGTCGGCAAGAGTCGGCTGGCTGACATCGTGCCGCACTATCGATCAAAGATCGGGAGCAGGTGGTTCGGCACCTGCAACACGATAAGGGCCATCGCCGTGCTGTAGTCACTCCCGAACCAGGCATCGAACCAACTGCCATCGCCAGCCTGGGACCGTAGCAGTTCCTGACGAATCGCGGGGTACCAGCTGTCCCAGTAGTCTCCGCCGGCGTGCCAGGCGGCCTGAACGGCGTAGTACTGCGCATAGAAGTAAAAATCGTGCTCGCGAATCCCCCGCACGCCGGGGAGGTTCTGCCGCAGGTAGGCTCGGCCCTTCTCCAACACCGGTCCCTCGTGAACTCCCGAAGTGTACAGCGCCGTGACAGCAGCTGCGGAGCGCGCGAACCGGCTCTCCATCGAGTCATTGATCCGGTAGCGGAATCCCCCGTCCGGGTTCTGGCAGCGCTGGATATACTCGATCCCCTTGTCGATCGTTTCCTTGGGGACCGAGATCCCCGTATTGCGGGCAGCGCGCAGAGCCATCAGCTGGCAGGCTGTCACGGACAGGTCGGCATCCTTGGGGACCGGGAAGTATCGCCAGCCGCCTTCCTCGTTCTGGGTCTGGACAATCAGGGCGACCGCTTTGCGAACGACGCGCGACAGGTCGGCGCGTTCCGACATACCCAAGGCCTCAGCCAGAAACATCGTGGCAAAGCCGTGACCATACATCGGGCTTTCGGCTTCGCTGTTGGGTTCGATGATGTAGCCGGTGGGCGTCGCACATGAGATCAGGTAATCGATCACCTTCCGCAGCGGGCCACCATACGGACCGCGTCCGGGAGTGCTGCCGGAGGAGAGAAACGCCAGCCCCGCCAGACCGGCAATCCCCGGGTTCCCCTGCTGCCGCGCGACCGAACCGAACGCTCCGTTGGCGTACTGCTGATCTGCGAGCCAGCGGAGGCCATTCTGAACTGCCTGTTTGGTTTCGGGCGTAATGAGGTTAGGACTGTCAGCTGCGGGGAGCCAAGGGGTGAGAGCACCAGCGCTGGCAGCAGTCAGATACGAGAGAAATCTGCGACGGGATGCCATCAAGGACTCTCCATGGAAGACGAAAGCACTATAGCAACAAAAAGCCCCCCGGTGGCAAACGGGGGGCTTTGATTGGCGTTCCGTATGGGGCGGTCCGTTATTCTTCTACCCCCTGATACTCGGCGTCACCGAATGCCAGGATGGGCACAAAGATGATACCGAGAAAAGCGAGGCCGATGCCAAAGGCCGCCGACTTTCCAAAATTCTTTGCCACTGCCGTAAAGATCAGTACTGACACGATAATGTTGACCAACGGAATGCACAACAACAAGATCCACCAGAGTGGCTTTCCAGCGATTTCCAGGAGCACAATAATGTTGTAGAGGGGGATGAGTGCAGCCCATCCCTCTTTTCCTGCTTTAGTGAACACACGCCACGCGCTGGAGATGGCCAGGATCATGATGCCAAAACCAATCAGCGCCACAACAAAGTCCGGCGGACCCTCTTGTGCAATCATCAACGGAAGACTCATCATGTTGGACTGCTAGTTTCTTGGGGTTTCTGGGGCTGGAGCCAAAGTCCAGCGGTTTCAATGTCTGGATCGTATCTTTCGTCATCGGGGCATGTCCACTCGACAGGCAGACAGCCCCAATTGGGTGTATTCGCCCAGTGGTGGGCGTCCGAGAACTCCCGCTGAAATCTGCGGACCTCCGACACTTCTGTTGAGGTGATCGTGAGGAGAACCGCTCGTTGATCGTGATCCCCTGAGATTGACCAGTACCACTAATCGGCGAATGCACCCGCTTCATTTAATGCGGCGCACTACGCCGTCGGTGAGTCATTTATCACGGTACACGGCGTCTTGCGGTTGATCCGCTTCATCAGCGAGGTCAGCACGCGGCCTGGGCCAATCTCGTAGTACTCGTCGATCCCCGCTTCGAGCATGGCTCGGACGCCGTCCTCCCAGCGGACGGGAGAGAGAACCTGCCGCACGAGGATGTCGCGGATCTCGGCCGGATCGCTATGGCTCTGCGCATCGACGTTCGAGACGACCGGGATGCGCGGGGCCTGAATCGAGACCCCAGCCAGGGCCGCAGCCAGTTTCTCATCAGCGGGCTTCATGATCGAGGTGTGGAATGCCCCCGCCACGGTCAGCCGCACGATCTTGGCGTTCAATGCCTCCGCGAGTTCGACGGCGCGGTTCACGCCGGGCACGCTGCCCGAGACGACCAGATTGCCCGGGCACAGGTAGTTCGCGATCTGCACCTGCCCGGCGGAGCTGGCTTCGGTGACGATCTGCTGCACCTGCTCCAGCTGGAGCATCAGGATGCTGGCCATACTGGAAGGGGTCGCATCGGCGGCCGCCTGCATCGCCTCGCCGCGCTGCTTGACGACGCGCAGGCCGTCTTCGAAGTTCATCGCTCCGGCGAAGACGAGCGCGGTGTACTCACCGAGACTCAGACCGGCGGTCATCTCGCACTTGGCTGCCAAGTCCGGCGTCTCGGCCTTGAGCTTTTCCAGGCAGGCCAGGCTGGTCACGAAGATCGCGGGCTGGCTGACAACGGTCGAATGCAGTGTGGCTTCGGGGCCCTCTTTACAGACCTTGGCCAGGTCATACCCGAGAATCTCGCTGGCCCGCGCGAACAGAGCCGCAGCTGAGGGATACTGGGCAGCGATCTGCTGCCCCATGCCCAGATGCTGGGCGCCTTGACCGGGGAAGAGGAATCCAATGCGAGACATGCGGGGTGCCTGAGGGTGAGGGGCGAAGCGTGGTGATCCGTTTCCGGAATCGATCCACTGGGGGAGAGGCTATTGGCTCGACCGGGATTTGTGAAGGTTCAAGCGACTTGATCGACGCTACAGATGAGGGATTTGAACTGTTGGCGTTGTGAACCTGCTCTGCTCCCTCGCCCCCGCGAACGACTTAATTCGCAGGCGGAATCTTCATTCGGGGGAGAGGGTTGGGGTGAGGGGCACTCGCACTCAATGACAAAAGACCAATGACAAAGGCCCCTCACCCCGGCCCTCTCCCCAAATGCCAAACTTTCTGTCTCTGGAGTGCTCCTTGGGGAGAGGGAGAAGGAAGTCGCCGACTCACAGAAGTTGGAGATGCAAACGAAGCCTCACGCTCCCCCACCGGGTTCTCTTCCCGCTATGCTTCCCCCCGAGCCCATCACTCGCTGACGATCCCTCGATGACTGACCTCTCCCCTCCTGCGCGTCCGGTTCCACGGCTGTCCATCGGTTGCCCGGTCTGGGGATGCGAACGCTGGCGTGGGAGCCTCTATACCGCGAAGGCGACCCGCGACGAGTTTCTTGCCCAGTACTCAGCGGCGTTTCACACGGTCGAGGTCAACAGCTCGTTCTACGCCCTGCCTGTTCCCGAGATCGTCGAGGGCTGGGCCGAGCGGACGGCACCGGGCTTTCAGTTCTGCTTCAAGTTCCCCAAAGCTCTCACCCATGATGCCCTGCTGGTCGGTGCCGAGGGGGTTACGCGAGCGTTCGTCCAGTTACTTCGGATTCTGCAGCAGCGTGACCGGCTGGGACCTGCGTTCTTGCAACTGCCGCCGGAGTTTGGGGCGCGGCACTTTACGGCGCTCGCCCGATTCTTGAATGGATGGCCTGCGGACCTGCCAATCGCGGTCGAGGTGCGTCATCCGGACTTCTTTGACGGAGAGGTCCATGAACAGCGGCTGAACGACCTGCTGCAGGCACGAGGCATTGACCGCTGTCTTTTCGACAGCCGAGCCTTGTTCTCGGCCCCGCCCACTGACGAGGCCGAGCTGGAATCCCAGCGCCGTAAACCCAAGTCTCCCTATCGAACGACCGTAACAGCGGGACGCCCGATGGTCCGGTTTGTCGGGCGGAATGATGTGACTCAGGTCCAGTCGTGGATTGACGAGTGGGCGGCGACGCTGGCCGGTTGGATGAGACAGGATTTGCACCCGATCATTTTCACCCACAGCCCGGACGATGCGTTCGCTCCCGAGTTTGCACGAGTCCTGTGGCAGGCGATTCGGGGGCAGATTCCCAATCTGCCTTCACTACCCACCTGGGCAGGCGATATCGAACGGAGTCAGCGGAAGACGCAGCGGACGCTGTTTTCGTGACCAAGTACCGATGAATCGAGAAACTTTCGAATCAGTGTGCGGGTTCTCGCGGGCGGTGGCGAGGACTTTGCCGAAGATCTGCCTCAATCCGCCCGCACACGGTAGAGCAGAATGCTCTAAAGACTCGGCCTATCCACAACTTACGGTCACTTGACCCCTCCAGTTGCACCCCGTAACATACTTGGCCCTCCGACGACAGGGAGTCGTCCCGGGGAGCGATTCAGTCAGGCAACGCCCGCTTACGATCGCAGCAAGTCACACCGGCACACAGAGTTAGGCTTTTGCCATGGCCGTTCCGAAGAAGCGAGTTTCGAAGTCCCGCCGCAATATGCGTCGAGCCCACGATGCGGTTCGTCCGCTCAAGCTGCAGTACTGCTCTCAGTGCGGCACGGCGGTGCCTTCGCACGTGGTCTGTCCGAACTGTGGTTACTACCACGGTCGGCTGATTGTTCCGCAGCAGGGCGAGTAGTCCCGCCGGTTCCCTCTTTTCCCCTCTGAGTGGACTCGGCTCATGCGGATCGCGCTGGATGCGATGGGCGGCGATTTTGCGCCCGGAATTAACATCATGGGAGCGATTGAGGCTCTCAAGCATGACCCCACGCTGGAAATTCAGCTGGTGGGGCAGCGAAAGCTGCTGGAAAAGCATCTGGCGGATAGTGGGTACTCGGGCGACCGGCTGACGATCGTTCATGCGGCCGATTTCATCGCGATGGAAGAAAAGCCGATGGACGCGCTTCGTAAGAAGCCGGACTGTTCCATCGTGACCTGCTGGAAATTGATGGCCTCGAAGGAAGTCGACGCCATCGTCAGTGCCGGGCATACGGGCGGTGTGGTGGCTTCGGGACTGCGGACCCGCCTGTTTCTGAAGGGCGTCAAGCGTCCGGGTATCGCCGTGGTGCTGCCAACCATCGCCGGACAAGCTGTGCTGATGGACGTGGGGGCCAATCCCGGCGCGCGGCCGGAGCATCTGCACCAGTACGCTGCCATGGGCTCGATCTTCGCCCAGTCGATCTTTGGTGTTCCTGAGCCGCGTGTCGGCCTGATGAACATCGGGAGTGAAGAGGGTAAGGGAACTGAACTCGTTCTCGAAACTCACGAACTGCTCATCAAGCAGCCCTGCCCTGGCAAGTACATCGGAAACGTCGAAGGCCGCGGCCTGTATCTGGGCGAAGCGGACGTCATTATCTGCGAAGGCTTCGTCGGCAACGTTGTCCTGAAGGTCAGCGAAGGCATGGCCCACATGATGATGAAGGTCACCGCAGGCGAAGTCCTGAAATCCCTGGATGTCGAACGTCCGCAAGGAGCCGAGGCGTTCAAGCACCTGCAGGCCAAGTTTGAATACAACGAAGTCGGCGGTGCCCCACTGCTGGGAGTTGATGGCGTCTGCATGATCTGCCACGGCTCCAGCGATGCTCGAGCTATTCGCAATGCACTTCGCACGACTCGTACGATTCACGATCGCAAGGTGAACGAAAAGATCACCGAGATCGTCGGCGAGTGGGCGTAGCATCTCAAGGTCGCAGAACTCGTAAGAATTCTGCCGTCAGGCTCTGCGTCAGACGCAGATGATTTGGCTTGCTCGCACACGCTGTTTTGCGGCGAAAACAGACCTCGCGGTAACTCGCCCCTTCTTCTATCTTTCCGCACGTTGTCGGGCTCAGGCCCGAGGCCACCGATTCGCGGAACAGGAAGACCGGCATGAGCACGGAAGCGACAGCCCAGCGGCAGATTCGCCGCGCGACGGAACTGTTTGAGTTCGTTCGGACTCGTTTGAATTCGCCGATCTTGATCCGGCTCTGGGATGGAAGTCTGGTGGCCCTGGGAGATAACCCCCGCCCCGGCATGGAGGTTGTCATCTCCAGCCCCGGCGTGATTGCGACTCTCCTGCGCAGCCCGCGAGTCGACACGCTGATGCGGCTCTATGCGAGGGGAGCGATTGACTATCGTGGTGCCGACCTGGTGAGCTTCGTCGAGATTGCTCGCGTCCGGAACTCGCGGCAGAAGATTCGCGGCCTTCCGCTGATGATGCTGGCCAAATTCGCCATGTCATTCCTCTTCGCACGCGGAGAACCGACCGATGTGCGCCACAGCTACAGCGGTGACGAGACCGGTCTGCACCGCGAGCAGAAAGAGAACCAGGACTTCATTCAGTTTCATTACGACCTCAGCAACGACTTCTACAAGCTGTTCCTGGATGACCAGATGGTCTACAGCTGTGCCTATTTTCGGGATTGGAACGAGACGCTGGAACAGGCCCAGATCAACAAGCTGGACATGATCTGCCGCAAGCTTCAGCTGAAGCCGGGCGAGCGGATGCTGGACATCGGCTGCGGCTGGGGAGCACTGATCTGCCATGCGGCCAAGCATTACGGAGTGCAGGCCCACGGAATCACGCTGTCGAAGGAACAGCTGGCTCTGACCCACGAGCGGATTCGCCGCCTGAGACTCGAAGGCCGGGTGACAGCTGAGCTCAAGGACTACGCTCTGGTCGAGGGGCAGTTCGACAAGATCTCAAGCATCGGGATGGTCGAGCATGTCGGCATCGACAACATGGCTGGCTACATGGCCAAGGTGAACTCGCTGCTGCGGGACCGCGGGATCTTCCTCAACCACGGAATCACCCGCCCCGCCAAAAAGACCGACAAGGCGTTTCGCAAGATGCGTCCCGAGCGGCGCTTACTCGCGAAGTACATTTTCCCGGGCGGCGAACTCGATCACCTGGGTCACATGACGCAGTGCCTGGAGTCACAGGGGTTCGACGTGCATGACGTCGAGGGCTGGCGCGATCACTACTCGATGACCTGCCGCCACTGGAGCCAGCGGCTGCAGGCCAATCGCGAGGAAGCGATCCGGCAGGTCGGCGAGGAAAAGTACCGGCTGTGGACGCTCTACCTCGCAGCCTGCGTTTTTGTGCTGGGTGAGGGGAACGCCCGCATCTATCAGACGGTCGCGACCAAGCACAAGCAACGTGGGCTGACCGGAATGCCCTGCACACGAGAGCATCTGTACCAGCCCAGAACGACCGCAGCTCCAGAGATCGAACGACGAGCGGCTTGAGACCTGGGAGC
>Ga0315901_10010516_pt1 | contig 10511 bp, 9 predicted proteins | sample LakEriMetagenome_10_FD_203761 | JGI IMG/M metagenome (GOLD analysis project Ga0315901, IMG submission 203761) | Freshwater fungal communities from buoy surface, Lake Erie, Ohio, United States - Buoy 2 MA116 | ecosystem: Environmental > Aquatic > Freshwater > Lake | place: USA: Lake Erie, Ohio... | reverse complement strand
CATCCCCAATGTGTAGACCGCAGATAAAATGATACCCAGCCCTGCGGTGACGGTCAGTACCCACGCAAAATTCGACTTGGTGGCCAACAACCCGGTAAACATCAACAACTCACCTACAAAACCATTGGTGAGTGGTAATGCAATATTGGCCAGCGCTATAATGATCGTAAAGAAGGTCAGTGCCGGTGAATGACTGGCCAATCCGCCTAATTCGGAGATCTTACGGGTGCCGAGATTCCGCTCGATGACATCGACCACCAACCACATCCCCAAAATATTTATACCGTGTGCAAAGAGTTGAAAGCAGAGCCCCTGCAACGAAGCCAGATTGGCTGCAAAGGCGGCAGCCCCCATCAGACCAATGTGTGCAATAGAAGAATAGGCGACCAGCCGCTTTAGATCGTCTTGACGCCAGGCTATAAGGGAGGCATAAACAATGCCACCCACGGCCAAGCCCATGATCACATCACCCCACTGATAAGCCGCCAGTGGAAAGAAAGGAAGCAACCAGCGCAGCAAACCCAGCACGCCCATCTTGACCATCACCGCACTAAGCACCGCCGTTACTGGCGTTGGCGCCTCTTCGTAGGTATCAGGCTGCCACGTATGAAAAGGAAACAACGGAAGCTTAATGGCAAAGGCCGGTAAGAACAACCAAAGCAACCACGATTGCTGAGCGGTAGACAATTTCACTTTTAACAGCGCCGAGAGGGCAAAGGACTGATCAGGTGTTTGTGATTGCAGATATATCAATCCGGCCAGCATCAGTACCGAACCCAAAAAGGTATAGATAAAAAACTTAAAGGTAACCGCAATACGACGCGCTCCGCCCCAAATAGAACTCAAAAAATACATGGGGATCAGCGCCAGCTCCCAGCAAAAGTAAAAGAGCAATCCGTCGGTAGCCAGAAACACACCCATCATACCGGCCTGTGCCAGCAACAGCCATCCGTAAAAAGCAGCCGGCTTCTGCACCGACTTGCCGTTCATATAAAGGGCCAAGAGAAAATAAACGAGGGCAGTGAGCAAACAAAGTACTTTGGCCAGCGGGTCTAGCAGCAGTGAGAACGAACTACCCAGGCTCGATAACCAAGGAGCAGAAAACCGATACAGCGTGGGATCGTTGAAGATCGTAAGACCTAGTAAAGTAAGTGTCAGCAACCCTGCCGTGAACAGCATAAATACCAGATCGGCCGCTTTCTTGTTGGCACGGGTCCCAAAAGAAAAGATACCACCTAACAGAGGGATCAATACAATCAATAATGCTATCATAAGCGGTTCCGCGAAGCGGTCAGTTTATTTTCTAATAAAAAATTGTATCAGTAGCATAATGGCCATACTCAACACCATCAACAGCACATAGAGTCCCACTTGTCCGCTTTGCACCAAGCGAAGCTGACGAGCACTGTACTGCACCGCACGCCCTACGCCATTGACCAAACCGTCGATACCCTTGGCCTCCACTATAGCGCGAAGCCACCCAGCCAACACGTAAAACGGATGCACAATTAATTTGTGGTAAAGCTCATCGACATACCATTTGTTCTCCAATAGATTTATAAATGCATTAGCAGGTGTACCGGGCTGGTAGTTGCGATAACGCATCCAAGCAGCTGCGATCATTGCCAGCACCAATCCGGTAGAAAGGGCCATGAGCGCATACTCTGTTTCGTGCGAGACGGCATGCGTCAGGACCGGAATTACAGGTGAGAGAAAATGATGGAGGGCCTCGGCATCAGGAACCAAAGCAGCGGGTATACCTACCCATCCGCCAACGATGGAAAGCACCGCTAATACCACAAGTGGAAGGGTCATTGCCAGCGGACTCTCATGCAAGTGATGTAGTTGCTCTTGGGTACCTCTAAAGCGGCCGGAAAACGTCAGGAACAATAATCGGAACATATAAAAGGCCGTCAGTAAGGCAGCCAACAATGCTAATGCGTATTGGATAGGTGAATGCAAAAACACACTGAGCAAAATGGCATCCTTCGAGAAGAAGCCACTGAACGGAGGTACTCCAGCAATGGCAATACAACCGATCAAAAACGTGATGTATGTAACGCGCAATTTCTTAGATAACCCACCCATGTTGCGAATATCTTGCTCTCCGCCCATGGCATGGATCACGCTGCCGCTTCCCAAGAATAACAACGCCTTAAAGAACGCATGCGTCATTACATGAAAAACCGCTGCTGCATAGGCGCCGGTACCGAGCGCCAAAAACATAAACCCAAGTTGACTGACCGTTGAGTAAGCCAGCACTTTTTTAATATCGTTCTGCGCCACCGCGATCGAAGCGGCGAGCAGTGCGGTCAGCAGTCCGACCCACGAAATAAGATGGAGCGTGTGGGGCGCCAATGAGTACAGCATATTGCTACGGGCAATCAAATAGATTCCGGCCGTTACCATCGTTGCCGCATGGATCAGGGCCGATACGGGCGTGGGGCCCGCCATGGCATCGGGGAGCCAGGTATATAACGGCAGCTGCGCACTTTTACCGGTAGCACCGATAAAGAACAATACAGTTATAACTGTGATGTCAGTGGCAGTAAACCGATCGGTAAACTGGTGTTGTTGTACGAAGGCAAAGAATTCCTGAAAACCTACCACCCCCGATTTGGTAATGATCCAGAACAGCGCTACCAAGAAGGCCAGGTCGCCAATTCGGTTCATGATGAACGCCTTATTGGCCGCTGCGGTGTAGGCCGGATTTTTAAACCAATACCCGATCAAGAGGTAAGAGCAAAGCCCCACTCCCTCCCAACCCATGAACAAGATCACATAGTTAGATCCCAAAACCAATAACAGCATCGAGAAGACGAACAAGTTCAGATATGCGAAGTAGCGGGCAAAATGGGCTGGCTCCTCGTGATGCATGTAGGCAGTAGAATACACGTGGATCAAAAACCCAACTCCCGTAATGATCAGTAAGAAAAGCGAAGAGAGTGCATCAATTTGAAAAGCAAATGGGATCGAAAAAGATCCTACCCGAATAAAATCGAAATAATGCACCACCCCACTTTGACCGGCTTTGACCTGAAAGAAGATAAGCAGGCTCAACACAAATGACCCAAGCACAGTGGCCGAACCCACCAGCCCCGACAGTGTCCTGTTAAGATGGTTACGACCGAGTCCGTTGAGTAATGCGCCCAGCAGGGGAAGCAATGGAATCCAATAAGCCAATTGAAAAATATCTTGCATAAACAGCCGGTATAAGTGATCAGTGTTTTAATCGATTCAAGAAGTTAATGTCGACCGAATGTATATTTCGGTACATCATTACGATGATGGCCAACCCTACACTTACCTCGGCAGCGGCCACCACCATAATAAAGAAAACGAACAATTGTCCTTCGACCCCCGCTTGTGTAGCCAGTTGACCGGCTTCGAGTGCGGCCTGGTAGTGCATCTTCGAAAAAGCCACTAGCAACAAATTGACCGCATTTAGCATCAACTCTATGCACATAAAGATGATGATGGCATTACGACGCGTGAGAACACCCACCATGCCAATGGTAAACAGAGCCAGTGATAAGAACAGATAATAATTTATAGGCATAGTTTTCTGCGTTAGTCTTTTTTACCAATGACCACGGCACCGACCATGGCACTCAAGAATAGGATACTGGAGATCTCGAACGGAATCACATAGCGGGTAAATAATTCGTTACCTAGCACCTTGATGAGTCCTACCTGGCCATCCATGACCATGGCAGAACGAGTTTTTAATTCAGAGTCCTTGAGTGCGGCCACTAATACGAGTAAAAAGATGCCGCCACTCACGGTTCCGGCGAGGGTGACCCAGCGCTTACTGCCCGAGGCTCCCTCTTGACGCGCATTCATGAGCATGATCACGAATAAGAACAAGACCATGATGGCACCGGCATAGACGATAATATTGACCACGGCCAAGAACTGAGCATTTAGTAAAATGTAATGACCCGATATGGCAAAGAAGGTAACGATAAGCCAAAGCACACTGTAGACGGGATTCTTGCTCGTAATCACCATCAGGGCGCTGAACAAGGCCATGACCGCTAATACCCAGAAAAGAATTTGAACGATACTCATCTTAGTTGGTATGGGTGGTTGAATGGGGAGGCTGACGATCGCCCAGCGCCTTTACATACGCTTCGCGATCGGTAATGGGATGAGGAATCAGCAACTCGTCTTTTGAATAAATAAATCCCTTGCGTGCATAGTTGGCAGGTGCGAAGGTTTGCGATAAGTATATGGCATCCTTAGGACATGCCTCCTCGCAAAGACCACAAAATATGCAACGCAGCATATTGATCTCATATTTGGCGGCGTACTTCTCTTCGCGATACAACTGCTCTTCGCCAGGTTGTCTTTCGGCCGCCTCCATGGTGATCGCCTCTGCCGGACAGGCCACGGCACATAGTCCGCAAGCCGTACAGTTTTCACGGCCGGCTTCGTCGCGATTCAGCACATGCAAACCACGAAACACCTTAGAAAAAGTTCGCTGCTGTTCGGGATATTGTATGGTAGCCTTCTTCATGAACATATGGCGAAGCGTAATGGCCATTCCCTTCAGAATATTCCACAGGTAAATGCTCTCGAGCCAAGTGAGTGGTTGGCGATCGACCGATTTAGCTCTTTGCGTCAGTTGCATACAGTTCTGTATTTATGCATCACTTATTTAAAAATAATAGTAAGGCCGCACTGATCAACATATTGATCAGCGCCAGCGGTATTAATTTTTTCCAACCCAAATTCATCAGCTGGTCGTAGCGGAAACGAGGGATGGTCCAGCGAATCCAAATGAACAAGAACAAAAAGAACGAGACCTTGGCCATCATAACGGCAAAGGTCAGCGCCGACAACACCAGGGCCGATCCCTGCCAGGCCGTCTCGTCAAAGAATGGAATATCATAGCCACCAAAGAACAAAGTAGCCATCACCGCACTGCTCACGAACATATTGATGTACTCGGCAAATAGATAAAAGCCCAATTTCATAGAGGAGTACTCCTGGTGGTAACCAAAGTTCAACTCGTTTTCGGCCTCGGGCAGATCAAACGGTGTACGATTACACTCGGCCAGCGCGCAAACAAAGAATATCAAAAAGCCCAGTGGCTGGTACAGCACATTCCACCCATGCTGCATCTGGTATTCGACCATGGCGCTCATCTTGAGCGAACCGGTCATGAACAGCACGGCAATGAGTGACAACCCCATTGGTAGCTCGTACGAAACCATTTGAGAAGCTCCGCGAATAGCCGCTAACAACGAGAATTTATTATTGGAGGCCCACCCTCCGATCATTATGCCGTAGACGCCCACGCTGACGATACCGAACACGATCAGTATTCCCATGTCCACATCGGCTACTTGCAAGGCCACCGTACGCGTCTCGCCTACATACGAAGCCCCCCAGGGAATAACGGTGCTGGTAATAAGGGCTACGATCATGGCTAGTGCCGGACCTAACAAGAACAAGAACCGATTTGAGCTGGTCGGTGTGATCTCTTCCTTAAAAAACAACTTACCACCATCGGCCAGCGGCTGAAAGATCCCGAAAGGACCTGCTCGGTTTGGTCCCATACGGTCTTGCATCCAACCCGCGATCTTTCGTTCGGCCAGCGTAGTGTACATGGCAATAAAGAAAGACAACCCGATCAGTGCCCCGATCAAGATCAACTTTTCGAGTATATACCAACTATCCATGGCTATCAAATACTGATTCATAACATTAGGCCTCCTTGGCAGCAGGTGAATTAAAATCATTTCCAGTGGCTGCGCCCGGCAGCTGGCTCAATTCAATTTTGTTCACTTCGCTTACGTCGTGAATATCCATCATCAATTTGGGCGCACGACCTCCCATTACTTCGGGTAAGGTCTCCTTTGGCTTTTGCAAGCCAGTGTAATGACCTTGAGAGATCACCGAGTGACGGTTGATGTTGGCAGGACCTTCTATTACCCAGTCGCTGGCCGATTTTTTATCGAAGCGACAAGTGTTGCAGATCCAGCCGGGCTTACCCTCGTAACTGCATACTTCTCCCCATTCGTCCTTACGCGCAGTTACGCGAAGCACTTCGTCACCACGCTGCCAGAGCGTGACCTTACCACAGCAATCCGGACAATCCCGGTGTGCATAGACAGGCTTAGTAAACCAAACGCGATTTTTAAAGCGAAAAGTTTTGTCGGTAAGCGCTCCTACCGGACACACATCGATCATGTTACCGCTAAAGTTGTTGTCGATGGCCTTGGAAATATGAGTAGAGATCTCGGCATGATCACCTCGATCAAGTACACCATGAACGCGATTATCGGTAAGCTGATCGGCCACATAGGTGCAGCGATAGCACAGAATGCATCGCGTCATGTGCAATTGAATGTAGGGGCCAATATCTTCTTTTTCGAAAGTGCGACGCTCAAATTCATAGCGTGTTCCTTCCTTACCATGTTCGTATCCCAGGTCTTGCAAATGACACTCACCAGCCTGGTCACAAACCGGACAATCCAACGGGTGATTCAGTAACAAAAACTCTACCACACCGGCACGGGCTTCTTTTACTTTATCGCTGGTAATATTCTTGACCACCATACCCTCCATAACCCCGGTGCGACAACTGGCCACCAACTTAGGCATCGGACGCGGATCAGCCGCAGAACCGGCAGCCACTTCTACCAGACAGGTACGACATTTTCCGCCGCTGCCTTCGAGCTTGCTGTAATAGCACATGGCAGGCGGAGTTACATCGCCACCAATCATGCGCGCTGCATTCAGAATAGTCGTTCCGGCAGGCACATCGATCGTAATGTTATCGATGGTAACCTTGACGGTAGAGACAGTATTTTTTGTTTCAGATGACATATACGTTAAGTTGATGCCGCTAGGCCATTACAGGTTGAGGTACATGGATGGGATCTGCATAATGCATCAATCCGTAATTACGTTGTTGGGCTTCTTCGGGATGCAATACATGCCACTCGAACTCATCTCTAAAATGACGAATGGCCGCTGCCACAGGCCAAGCAGCTGCATCGCCCAGGGGACAAATAGTATTGCCCTCGATCTTGCGTTGAATATCCCAAAGCAGATCGATATCGCTCAGCTTTCCCTTACCAGTCTCTATATTCCACAAGATCTTTTCCATCCAACCGGTTCCTTCGCGACAAGGTGAACATTGCCCGCAACTCTCGTGGCGATAAAAGCGAGCCAGCGAGTAGGTGTGACGCACCACACATTGGCTATCGTCCAGCACGATAAAACCACCGGAGCCCATCATGGACCCTGAGGCAAAACCTCCGTCGGCCAAGCTTTCGTAGGTCATCATGCGAGTCTCCCCCTTAGCGGTCTTCAATAAAAGATTCGCTGGCAAAATGGGAACCGAAGACCCACCCGGAATACAAGCCTTTAATTTTTTTCCGGCCGGAATACCTCCGCAATATTCATCGCTGTAAATAAACTCTTCGACCGAGATAGTCATATCGATCTCATAAACGCCAGGCTTGTTGATATTGCCACAGGCCGAGATCAACTTAGTGCCCGTTGATTTACCAATACCGATCTTGGCATATTCTTCGCCGCCGTCATTGATAATAGGTACAACGGCTGCGACCGTTTCAACATTATTGACCACCGTGGGGCAACCCCATAATCCTTTTACCGCCGGAAAAGGCGGCTTGATGCGAGGATTACCTCTTTTACCTTCGAGCGATTCGAGCAACGCTGTTTCTTCGCCACAGATGTAGGCACCGGCACCGCGGTGTACATAGATATCGCAATCAAAACCACTGCCTAAAATATTTTTTCCGAGCCATCCATTGGCACGCGCCTCGTCAATGGCCTTTTCTAAAATTTCGGCAACCCACACATACTCTCCCCGAATGTAGATATAGGAGCGGTTCGATCCGAGCGCATACGAAGATGTGATCATTCCCTCTATAAGCAGGTGCGGAATAAATTCCATCAGGTAGCGATCCTTAAAAGTGCCGGGCTCCGATTCGTCGGCATTGACCACCAAATAACGAGGTACTCCTTCGGGCTTAGCCAAAAAACCCCACTTCATTCCGGTGGGAAATCCAGCTCCTCCCCGTCCGCGCAAACCACTTTTTTTGACTTCTTCGGTCACTTGGTCAGGGCTCATTGACTTGAGTGCCTTCTCGACACTGCGATAACCCCCTTCGCGACGGTACACCTCATAAGTGGTGATACCCGCCACATGCGCTTTTTCTAATAATAATTTTCTTCCCATATTTAGTAAGCGGCCTTGTAGGACGCCCTTTCGTTTTAGTGTGATGCGCTCACCGGCTGTGCAGAACAAGAAGCGATGAGTTCATCGATCTTTTCGCGCGTTAGGTGTTCGCGGTAATACTTTCCATGTTGCAGCATCGGGGCATACCCACAAGCTCCCAAACACTCTACCGTTTTGAGCGTAAACAATCCATCGGTCGTGGTCTCTCCAGGACGAATTCCCAAACGCTCGTAGATGTAGGCCACTATTCCCTCACTGCCATTGAGCATGCAGGGACCCGTCTGGCATACTTCGAGCAAGTGCTTGCCCACGGGCTTTAAGTTGTACATGCTGTAAAAAGTGGCTACCTCGTACACCTCGATCGGCTGCAATTGCAATAATCCTGCTACATAGTCCATCACTTCAGTGCTAAGCCATCCTCCAAATTCCTGCTGTGCTAAGTGTAATACCGGTAAGAGCGCACTCTTTTGGCGTCCTTCGGGATAGCGAGCAATGATCTGCTGTACCTCCTTTAACTTATCGGCCGAAAAACACAAGCTCATGTTCTGATTAATTTTTTAGTTATGCTCTTAACTGGTTTAGGCATCCATCTCTCCGGCGATCAGGTTTAAACTACTCATGGTGATGATCGCATCACTGAGCATGGCCCCTTTGACCAACTCCTCGAACGCCTGGTAATAAATAAAACAAGGTCTTCTGAAATGTAATCGATAGGGTGCCCGTCCGCCATCGCTAATCAAGTAGAAGCCCAATTCTCCATTGCCGCCCTCTACCGCATGATACACTTCGCCGGCCGGAATATCCGTTTCACCCATAATGATCTTGAAGTGATAGATAAGTGCCTCCATCTTAGTGTACACATCTTGCTTGGCAGGAAGGTAGTACTCCGGTACATCGGCATGATAGACCTCTGCCTCGGCACCGGTAAAGGCCTGCACTTTCTGATACGCCTGGCGGATGATAGAAAGGCTCTGCCACATCTCTTGCTCGCGCACCAGCCAACGATCGTAGCTGTCACCGGTGCTTCCTACTGGAATAATAAACTCAAAATCTTGATAACTACTATACGGAGCATGCACCCGCACATCGTAGTCTACGCCCGCCGCACGCAGGTTAGGACCGGTAAACCCATAATTGAGGGCACGCTCGGCGCTGATGCCACCCACGCCCATGGTGCGATCCATAAAGATGCGGTTGCGCTGAAACATATTCTCAAATTCCTTGAGAGCCTTCGGATACTCATCAAGAAATTTCTCGAGCTTTTGAAAAGCGATATCGTTAAAGTTGCGCTCAAAGCCGCCAATACGACCCATGTTGGTCGTTAGACGTGCCCCGCAGATCTCTTCGTAGATCTCATAGATAAGCTCGCGGTATTGCATTACATACAAGAAGCCCGTATACGCACCGGCATCGACACCCATGATCGAATTGCAGATCAGGTGATCGGCAATGCGTGCCAATTCCATGACGATAACCCGCAAATAATCCACTCGCTTAGGTGTGGTTATACCCAATAACTTCTCGCAGGTCATGTGCCATCCCATATTATTGAGCGGCGAAGAACAATAATTGAGACGATCGGTAAGTGTAGTGATCTGAGCCAGTGGGCGACGCTCGGCCAGTTTTTCGAACGCGCGATGAATGTACCCGATGGTTTGATCGGCCGATACAATGCGCTCACCATCGAGCTCGAGAATATTTTGCATCACACCATGAGTAGCCGGGTGCGTGGGCCCCAGGTTTAACGTGGTGGTCGTTTTCTCGATCGATCCTTCGGGCAGTTTAATGTGTTCGCTCATACGATAGCCCCTACGGGGCGTTTTAGCTTTGTTTAGCCGCGGCCAAACATTTCGTCATCTTTATCGATTCGGGTTTGATCTTCTAGTGGAAACTCCTTTCGCAGAGGAAAATAATCCATCTCGTCTACGTTGAGGATCCGCTTTAAATTCGGATGACCTACGAAGTTGATCCCATAAAAATCATAGGTCTCGCGCTCCATCCAGTTGGCCGAGGAGAATAAACCGGTAGCCGTATAAACATCGGGTTGATCGACCCCAGTGAATACTTTAAACCGCAAACGGATGTTCTCTTTCAGGTTATGCAAGTGATAGACGACCGCCAACTCACGTCCCTTTTGATCGGGATAATGCACGCCGGTCAGATCGGTCAAGAAGATAAAACCCAATTGTGCATCGTCGTAGAGAAAATTAAGCACTTTAAGGTTGATCTCTTTGGGCGCTTCGAACTGCAGCATGCCATACGAGGTGCTAAACTGGCTAACCTGTTCGCC
>Ga0315901_10010515_pt1 | contig 10512 bp, 8 predicted proteins | sample LakEriMetagenome_10_FD_203761 | JGI IMG/M metagenome (GOLD analysis project Ga0315901, IMG submission 203761) | Freshwater fungal communities from buoy surface, Lake Erie, Ohio, United States - Buoy 2 MA116 | ecosystem: Environmental > Aquatic > Freshwater > Lake | place: USA: Lake Erie, Ohio... | reverse complement strand
TATTAAAAGTCTTATAATCGATTTTGAATTTTTTATGAAAACAATAAGTGATTGTTTAAATACTGATATTTTTAATTTAAAACATGTTTTATTGATTGGTGATAAACCTAAAATATTACAGATTATCAATTTAATAAATCTTACATTAGGTGATTATAGTATAAAAACTGATATGAGTACTGTAACACGTAGACGTAATGTAGTAGAATATACAAATGAAAAAATTAAATATCTTAACAAACGTTTTATATATCTTCATGAATATGATGATAGAAAGATTGATGTTGAACAAATATTAGATTTCTTATTTCATGATATTGTTATAAAGAATAATATAACGTATAGTACTGATGGTAAAATATTTATGATTTATGATAAAGTAAATTTCAAATTATTTGAAAATATAAATAATCAAAATATTATAAAGATGTATTGTATTAATAATAGTGAATATGATAATAATATAAATGTAAATATTAAAGATGATATAACATGGAGACAGACATGTATGAATATGTTATTAGAATTTTATTATACAAAATATAAAGAGCCTGAGCCTGTAATAGATAATTTAATAAATAAATATTCAGAATTATCTACAAATAATGATGTTTTTACATGGTTAGATAAACATATTATTTTAGATGCTGATAATGTATTAAATTTAAAAGAAATTTGTGAACATTATTATACATATAAAGTGCATTCTAAAATTGCTTCTAAAATGAAGAAGGAAATAGAATGTTATTTAAAGGATAAATATATAGATATAGTATGCAATTATCGTGATACAACATTTAAGGGAAATAAGGTTAGGGGGTGGATTGGTATTAAATATAAAGAATAAAGTTTTACATTAATTTTTCTAACATTTTGTTTCATGTTATTTTTTTGATTATTATTTTAATTTTATTTTTGGTAATATACCTGTCGAGTATAAAAAGATAATAATCATTTTTTTGCAACTAATACCAATGATACAACTATAGAACATAACAATAAAACAACTGCTACAATAATAATATATAATTGATTTTCTTTGAAGAAATCATATGTTTGTTGAGCAGTTGGTGATAATGTTGTTGTTGTTATGACAGCAGCTGGTTGTGCAAATGCAGATAGTATTTGTGGTTGTGGTTGTGGTTGTGGTACTACGATAGCAGGTGGTTGTGGTACTACGATAGCAGGTGGTTGTGGTACTACGATAGCAGGTGGTTGTGGTTGTGGTACTATAGCAGGTGGTTGTGGTACTATAATTGGGGGTGGTGGAGGTGGTATGTAAGGTGCTGATGTTGTTGGTAGTTGTGGTACTATAGCAGGTGGTGGTGGTATGTAAGGTGCTGATGTTGTTGTTGGTGGTGGTGGTATGTAAGGTGCTGATGTTGTTGGAGCAAATGTTATTGTTGTAGTAGTTTGTTGAGCTTGAGGTTGAGGTTGAGCTTTTACACCACCAGAAGCAGGTCCGCCTGTTAAATTATCATATAATGTTTTGACGATACTTTTAGGATTTGTTACTGGATAATCTCCTGATAATTCCCAAATTATAATTCCACCTAATTTCTTTTCATTGATAATTTTACATTTTTCAATAACACTGATAGGATTATCATATGTATTTACAATACGTTTAACAGGGTCAAATGAGTAAGCAGCTTTTGATTCAGGATCATTGTATTCTGTTGCTCCAGGACGTGGAAGATCTTTGTAATCAACAATTCCCTTTTCAAAAGACATATCAGGTGAACCACCGGAAGCAGGTTTACCAGGACCATCTGTATTATTGAATCCTCTGCTGTTACAATTGGCGCCAATATATATTTTTCCTGGTGGTGCGCCTAAACGAATATATTCATCTGCTGCTTCTTCAGCTGAATATTTACCAAAACTAGACTTTCTTGGGTTTGTTTGGAATGCTGTTATTTTTTCACCCCATGATCCATCATGAAAATCATATGTCATGACATGTAATGTATCTAATAATGATGTTATTAAAGGTACATTGAATTTTATTTTTTCAGGTGCGGCTATACAACACATTGAAATAGTGTATGTGCTCATGTTATTATTATTAAATGCATTTCTAAGATCTTTTAAGAAAATTACAAAATTTGCTTCATCTTCTTTTGTTGCAATATTTCCTTCATTTCCGTAATTCATACCATCATTTGACAAATATTCCCAGTCAAAGTCTATACCTGAGAAAAATGTATATTTTTTAAATGTATCAATGATTTGATTAATAAAGTTTGTTCTTTTAGCAGCGGTTGAAATGGCTGGTGAGAATTTTCCACTTAAAGTCCATCCTCCAATAGATAACGATATATTTACTGGTCTTCCAGAATCTAACATTTTTTTATATTGTCCAAATATTCCATAATATGGTAAATTTTCATTCCAATTGTCTAATGGTGCGAATCCTCTTGATGGATCTTTTCCATCGTTTGGTTTAGTAAATCGTTTTTCTAAATCTGCGTATGTATCTGGTGATTTTATATTACCATTCTCATCAACACCCCAGAATGCATGAATGATATCTGTAACTTCTTCAGGAATGTCTACTGGTTGATAATTCCTTGTATAAGTGGCCCAGTTTGTATTATAGAAAAGCGCCCTTTTACCTGTTTTTGTTTTATATTTAACAGACATATATATTATATACCAAATAAAAAATAATTAAAATTACTATTAAATAAAATTAGTAGTTGCATTTATAAAAATAAAACAAATAGAATAATTTTACCAACCTTCCAAATTTCTTATATTTTAACTTCGCGGGTTATCAACGGGTTATTGTAGGGTTTGTGTATGTTACGTAAAATCGGTATATGTTTTTAAAAATATAAATAAAAACTATATGTATTTTTAAAATAACCCGTCAACCTTTTATTTTTTAATAAAATAAGTTTATTTTCGAAAAATTATTTTATTTTTATAATATAACTATCAAAGAATAGTTAATAGAATTATAGAATTTTAAAATGTCACAAATTACAGATCCAGTTTTATATAATGAATTACATAAAATAGATAGTAATATTTATAAAGTTGGGAATGCAAATACATCAGAAATTATTAATGATGCCGATAGAAGGGGTATTGCTAATGAACAACGTCAATATCGTATGAACCAACATGTATTAGATAATAATAATCAAAATACATCAACCTTATTATCATCTGTAAATGGAAACGGTCAAACAAATTTACAAGCTATTAATCGTATAGGTACTGAACTTGCTCATGATATTGAAAGATCAGGTAGTGCTAACGTTATAGCCACTCAATCAGGAATTACTGAACAACACCGTATTGCCAATGAAGTTACAAATATGATTGGAAAACAAACGCATGATATTGCTGGACATGTTGCAGATGTTAATAAAGCATTTGGTGATTCTAACTTTTTAACAAATTCAAATATAAAAGCGGCTGAATGTAATATTAAAGGTGAACTTGCTGGTGGTGTGTATGGATTGTCACGTGACGCTTTCCAAAACCAATTACGTACAAACGATCATTTTGCGGCTTTGAATTCTAGTGTTTATAAGAGTGAAAATGCATCACAAAAACAAGCTTCTGATTATTACATGCATTCTCAAGCAAAAGCATCAGATTATTTTATGCAATCTCAACAAACGGCATTTAATACTCAAAGACAAGCTGGTGATTATTATGCTCGTTCTCAAGCTGATTCATTTAATGTTCAAAAGCAAGCTGGTGATTATTTTGCAAAAACACAAACTGATATGGTAAAACTTGAAAATAGTTTAGGAAGATTAGCAGATAGTCACTTTGAACGTACACAATTTTCTATTGCTGATACTAAGAATGCTTTACAACTTCAAGCAGCTAATAATACAGCAACTATTCAAATTGAAGCATTAAAAAATAAATCAGAACTTGAAAAACAATTAGCTGAATGTTGTTGTGAAATTAAAACAAAGATTAGTGATTCATCTGGATCAATTAAAGATATGCTTACTACAAATAATACATCTGATATTCGTGCACAATTAGCAGCTGTTGAAACAAAAAACTATATTTTAAGATATGCTCATAGGGGTCGAGGCTGCAGTAGAAGCCGCAGTAGAAGCCGTAGCAGGAGTCCACGTAGAAGAAGAGATAGAGATTGACTTAGGGGTGGCGGATCTGTAAAGTCACCTAAACATTCACCTAAACATAAAGCACCTGTAAATATTCATTTAGATATAAACATAGCAAATCCTATTACAAATTCAAGTTCTGTAACAAATGATAATACCGATAATAACAGCGATAGCAATACAAATGATAATACAGATATAGATACAGATGTCAATGTGAATGATGTTACAAACAGTTCCAACGCCACTAATACTAATACTGCAACAGCAGAAGCAACAAATAGTGCTACTAATACTGCTACTAATACCAATACAAATACCAACACAAATAACCCACCACCTCCTCCACCTGTACCAGTACCAGTACCAGTACAAACACCTGTATCACCACCTGTAACAGCACCTACAGTTGACCAAGTACCATCAGGTATTAATATTAATATAAATTCTAAAAATCTAGATGATGAATTGGTACATACATGGCGTGTCCCAGATAAAAATCCAAAAAAATAAAACAATAAAAAATCCAAAAATAAAATTTAAAAATCCAAAAAAATAAAACAAAAAAATACAAAAATAAAATTTAGAAAACCAAAAAAATAAACAATAAAATCTAAAAAAACCAAAAAAACCAAAAAAACCAAAAAAACCAAAAAAACCAAAAAATATAAAATCCAAAAAAAACCAAAAAAATTATTTTTAAACTTTACTTTTTAGAACTTTTATTTTTCAACCTACTTTCAGAAACTTTTTATATACCTTAGACTTTAGTAGTTACACTTTAGAACTTTAGACCTTAGACTTTATACCTTAGATATCATTTAAACTTTATACCTTAGATACCATTTAAACTTTACACCTTAGATACCATTTAAAATTTATACCTTAGACCTTAGAACTTTTTATACCAATTTTAAATTTATACCCTATTATACAATATTATACCCAATTTAAATTTTTTAATATTATTCTATTTTACTACTTATACTATTTACTACTTTACTACTACTTTACTATTTACTACTTTACTACTACTTTTACTATTTACTGCTTAACGTTAGAAGCCTTATACCTTATACTATTATTACTTATCTATTTATTTTATAACTATTTAATTATTAAATGAAAAATTATTTTATTTAATAAAAATATGAAAAAATCTGATATGGATTTTAATAGTCAAATTGAAAAATTAAAGGATGATTGTATAATAAAAAAATATTTCAATGGAAAAAACTTAATAGATTTTATGCATTTATATATAAAGATTGATAGGTTGTTAGAAAAAAAACATGTAAATATTGAAAATGATGATTTTATTGATGAGCTTTGTAACAATTTGAAAAATCATATTGAACAGGTTTTTGATAAAAAAATAAAAAAAGATACTTTTGACATAATAGATACCAAGATGTTTTTAAAGACATTTTTATCATCTGAAGTAGAAGTCGAAAATGACAATATCTATATAATAAAACATAATAAACCTAAAGTTATGATATGTTCAAAGAATGTTGATGGTGTTATTTCTAGAAAAGATGTAGATAAATTTTATAATATGATAAAGAATAATAATTGTTGTGGTATTTTATGTAATGCGTACGGTGGAATTGTTGATAAAGATCATTTATCTATTGATGTTATTAATAATAATATAGTTGTATTTATTCATAAACATAAATTTGATGATACAATGATAAAAATGGCTTTGAATATTATATATAATATGTATAATATGTTACGAGAAAAGGAAGGTGTAATGATAGATACCAAATTATTTAACAATTTAAAACATGAATATTTATATTTCGTGCAGAGTTTTGATAATCATATGGATATGCTCAAATCAAATATAGATTCTTTATCAAATTTAAAATTAACATTATTAGATAATTTCTTTAAAAGAAAGATTATTTCGAGTGATACAAAACCTTTTTCATGTTATTTATGCGGTACAGGATTTACAAGTGACAAAGCATTAAAAAGGCATTCAAAGAATATGCATCCCAAAGAAAAAAAAACAAAAATTATTAAAACAAATGATCCTGAAAGTGACAATGAAAGTGACAATGAAAAAGACAATGATTCAGAAAATGACAATAGTAATGATGTGGAAAACAATTATAAACAACCAAAAGAAGATCCTACATATCATCATACAAACGTAATTGATTTTTAAAATAATGTATAAGTGTCAATAATATTAACATCATGGTAAAAATAATGATTGAAAAAATCAAATGTCATTCCATTAAGTTCTTTTAATTTTGGATAATAAGGTAATGCGTAGATCTCTGTTCGTGAATATTTTAAGAATCTTAATTCTGGTAATTCTGGTAATGATATAATATTATTTAATCTACAATCTAAATAATTTAGTTTTGGATATGACTGAATATATTGTAATTTGTTATCACCACAATTGAGCCATTCTAATAAAGGATAATTGTCTAATGTTATAATTTCATTTTCACCACAATTTAACCATTCTAACATTGGATATTCTGGTAATGATTTTAATTTGTTATTTTTGCATATTAAATAATATAAATGTGGATAAGAAGGTAATGATGTAATGTAATTATCAGTACAATTTAAAAATTCTAATTTAGGATAATAGGGTAGTGTTTCTAAGAAATTGTCATGACAATGCAATGTTATTAAATTTGGAAATTCAGGTAATTTGCGTATATTATTTTCAGAACAATTTAATCTTCGTAAATTTGGATAAGATGGTATGGATGTGATGTGTTGATTGTTACAATAAATACTTGTTAATTTATAATATTTATAATATAGTAAAAAAAGTTCTTTATAATTATATATGATTGTTTTACATTCTTCATCTATTGTTGCATATTGCGATTTATGAACATTATTTATAACATATATAAAATCTGATGGGCTTTGATAAAAGACATTATATTTAAGTAAAAAGTGTTTACATATAGTATTTGTATAATATTTACACATGTTAAAAATATATCTATCACATTGACATAAATTATGAAAATCATCAATTGAATGTAAATGTTTTATAATATTAAGTAAATTAATCTTTAAAACATTCATATGTCTATATTATTTATTATCATAATATAAAAATTGAAATTTAAAATAAAATACATTAATATTGTATAATATAATGTGTTATTGTAACAATTCTAATAAGGTGTTATCTTTTGTGACCTGTAAAAAAGGTCATTATTTATGTGAGAACTGTTTATCTTTAAAATTTAACGAATTTCTTGAAAATAAAATGCCATTAAAATGTATGTATTGCGAAGATGAAACAAATTTTGATGAAATGAAATTTAAGTATACATTTACAAATGGTAAAAAATATCATAATACTTATTTAAAATTTTTAAATAATGATGATAATATGTCTGATTATTTATTTTTTAAATTTATTAATCAGGAATCTGTAGATACAGGTGTGTATAAAGGTACAGGTATGTATAATGTAGGCGCAAAAAAATTCAAACAAACACTTTATACTATTTATGAAGATCAACAAGAAGAATTTATTCAAGAAGAATTTCTTCAAGAAGATACATTTGAAGATTCATTTGAAAAATTATATTGTAATCATAATAATTGTGAATCATTTGGATTTTTTGATGGATATTGTATAACTCATTATAAAACACAATTACAAACAAAAACAAGAACACATGACAAGATTCTTAACAAAACACTTAACAAAAAAATAGACAAAAAGGTTAAATTTGGTAAATGTAGTGAAAATTACATTGAAAATTACATGATAAAAAACAATGAATGTAATATTTTACAGACACTTATTTAATTTTTAAATTAATTTTTAATTTAAAAACAATAACACTTTTTATATATGGTATGAAGGTATATTATCATTATTATTTATTATATTATGGTTTGCTATTAAGTTGTATTTATTTATTATTTGTAGGTGTGCCATTATGGTCTGGGATAATTGTATGGTTTATAAGGCGGTTTAAGGAAAATCAGACATTTTTGGGATTTTTAGGATTTTTGTTGCCGGAGGTGCTTTTAACGACAGTTCCAATGATTTTGTATTTTAAGATTGTTGATCGAAGATATTTAAATAAACATTTGATTAATGAAATGAATGGTAAAATTGCTTTAATAATTCCTTGTCACAGGGCTGAGAATATTATTTCTTTAACAATTGAAAAAGCTTTAAAACTGTTTGATGCGTATGATATTTTTATCATTGATAATGGTAATAATGATTTTCCATTAGATAACACACGTTTGGTATGTGAAGAATTTGGTGTGAATTATATATGGTGCAATATTGGAAGTAAATTCGTTTCGATATATGTAGGTGCAAAGATTGCTGATAAATATGAATATATCATGCAAATAGATGATGATATGGAATTGAATGATAAAATGGTGTTTATAGCTGATAAGGATATTGATTGTGTAGCATATACAATATCTGCTATTTCAAAATCTAAAAAGAATAATATATTACAACATTGTCAGGATATTGAATATAAGACATCTGGAATTATAAAATCAATTCAATCATGGTTGGGTAATACTATATTTGCACATGGTGCTATTTCATTATGGAGACGTGAGTCATTAATAAAAGTATTAGAAAATCATCCTGTATATCCAATATCTGATGATTGGTTTACGGGTTTTACAGCAAATTGTTTAGGAATGAGAATAGAAGTATGTAATCATATGTTTATAAGTACAGATACACCATCAACATTATTTTTAAGTGGAAGAAAATCAGGTTATGGTGAAGCGACATTATTAAAACAAAGATTATTTAGATGGTATGCATTGATTGGACTACAAATAGCATATCAATTGTATTATATATTTTTTAATTGGTCATTAACATTTAGGAGAATTATTTTTCAAAAGATTTTTCTATTGTGGTATTTGTTTGTTATGACAATAGTAATATTTAGATATTTTATTTTAGGATATGCATTATATGTTTCACCAACATTTACATATATTATGATGGGTGCGACATTTGGATTGTTTTTAATAAATTTTACAATGGTGAATGTTTTATTTTTAACAAAAGAAGAAAGATTCCCGTGGTTTATGATATTTATCCAGCCATTTTATATTATTTACGATATAATTATCTTGAGTTGTGGAATTCTGTATGGATTATTTTATAAAATTCCTAATGTATTATTTACACCTAGAAAGAGGATCTTGGAAAATGAGAAAATTAAGAAAATCATAACACAATACAATACAATAAAATAATGAAACAATAAAATAATGAAATAATAAATAAATGAAATAATAAAATAATGAAACAAACGATAATAAAAATTGAAAATGAAATTTATTTATTTAAATATAAATTGATTAAGAAATATGAGCGATTATCACAAAGTATGCATTGTTGGCGTTGGATATGTTGGTGAAAACTTAGTCAACAGTTTTTCCAAATATGATGGATATAAAGTTGTTGGATTTGATGTTAATAAATCTCGCTTGGAAGTTCTTGGAAAAAAATATTTGAACTGTTATTTTACTGATGATGAAAATGAATTAAGGGATGTTGATTTATTCTGTGTGTCTGTTCCTACATTGTTAAACGATGAAAAGAATGGTATTAATGAAAAACATATTTTAAAGGTAAAAGAAATGTTGATGCGTGTTGCAAAACAAAATTCAACTGTTGTAATTGAAAGTAGTATTTATGTAGGTGGAACTAGGAAATTATTTGAAAATTTATTAAATTTAGGTATTTATGTAGGATTCTCACCAGAAAGGGTTGATCCTGGACGTTCTGAGCCATCTCATGAAGAAATTCCTAAAATTGTTGCGGGATTGAATAAAGAATCTTGTGACAAGATTGTAGAATATTATTCTAAAGTAATTCATACTGTGGTTCCTGTTTCTAGTACTGAATGTGCTGAAATGTGTAAATTGTATGAAAATTGTTTCAGACTTATTAACATTGCATACACAAATGAAATTTCTGATGTATGTAGCAAGTACAATGTGGATCCATTTGAAATGGTAAATGCTTCAAAGACAAAACCATTTGGTTTTATGAGTTTTTATCCTAGTTTGGGTGTAGGAGGTTATTGTATTCCTGTTAATCCATATTATTTGGCAAACGGTGATTTTAGTGTTTTGCCTTGTTTATATACATCATTGAAAAACACAGAATTAAGACCAAAACAAAAAGCTGAAATGATTATTAAAGAAGACAAAAATATGAAAAATGTATTAGTTGTTGGTGCAGCGTTTAAACCTGGTGAGACCTTGCTTGTAAATTCACCGAGTGTAGATTTGACTCAAGAATTGATTGATAATAATGTAAATGTTGATATTTATGATCCTTTAGTTGTAAAGGATAAGAAAAATTATGAGAATGTCTTTAAGAAAAGTTCATATAAATATTTCT